>ERZ761607.34-NODE-34-length-340040-cov-7.354689_pt1 | contig 340040 bp, 270 predicted proteins | sample MGYA00511164_ERZ761607 | MGnify/ENA primary metagenome ERZ761607 (study PRJEB28899, sample SAMN02445080) | bioreactor sludge metagenome | biome: EBPR sludge | place: Australia: Brisbane, Thorneside Wastewater Treatment Plant | collected 2011-06-22 ... | reverse complement strand
GGTGTGCACCGGCCCGACTTCCGCTTCACCCAGGCGACCGACGACCAGCGGGTGTTCCCGCTCGACGGCCCGTGCATCGTCAACGTCGGCAGCGTCGGTCAGCCGCGCGACGGCGATGCGCGCGCCGCGTTCGCGGTGGTCGACGACGGCAAGGTCGAGATCCATCGCGTTGCCTACGACTTCCGCCGCACGCAGGCGAAGATCCTCGCCGCCGGGCTGCACCCCGCCCTCGCCGAACGTCTCGCGCGCGGCAAATGACCGCAGCCCTGCTGGTCCTGTGCACGGCCCCGGCGCAGACCGACGTCGCCGGCCGGCTTGCTGCTGCACCGCTGGCTCGCGCGCTCGTCGAGGAGGGGATCTGCGCCTGCGTGAACGTGCTGCCGGGCGTGACGTCGGTGTTCCGCTGGCAGGGCCGCGTCGACGTCGCCGACGAGTCTCTGCTCGTGCTGAAGACGACGACCACGATGCGCGAGCGCCTGCGCTCGCGCATCGTGCAGCTGCACCCCTACGAGGTGCCCGAGATCGTCGAGGTGGCCGTCGACGGCGGCTTGCCTGCCTACCTGCAGTGGTTGTGTGGTGCCGTGGGTGCCAGGTGAGCGGGGCATGGTGACCCCGCCCGTTCTGACCGAACGCGACGTGCACTGGCGCCGCATCCTGGTGGCGTTGGCGATCGCGGCGGTCTGCGCCTGGCTCGGTGGTCGGCTGCCGTTCGCGGACGGCACCGACCCGGGCCCGGCGCAGCGGCTGCTGTTCGTCACCGCCCTGACCACGTCGTGCTGGTTGCTGGGGGCGATGCCGATCGCCGCCGCGGCGATGCTGCCGCTGGCCCTGCTGCCGCTGCTCGGCGTGCAGTCGACCGCCGAACTCGCGCGCGGCTACGGCGATCCGATCCTGTGGCTGTTCGGCGGTGGCTTCGTGTTGGCGCAGGCCGTCGAACGCTGCGGCCTGCATCGCCGGTTCGCGCTCGGCGTGGTGCGCGCGCTCGGCGCCAACCCGCGCCGCCTCGTGACCGGGTTCTTCCTCGCCGCCGTCGGCGTGTCGATGTGGATCAACAACACCGCCGTGGCGCTGCTGCTGCTGCCGATCGGCGCCGTGCTGGTGCAACGCATGCGGGCGCTCGACGAACTGCCGGCCCGCGCCATGTCGAACTTCGGCGCCTGCGTGATGTGCGCGATCGCGTTCGGCGCGTCGATCGGCGGCATGGCCACGCCGATCGGCACTGCGCCCAACGCGATCTTCTTCGCCAACTACGAGCCGATGGTCGCAGCCGGCGCGCGGCCGGTGTCGTTCCTGACCTGGATGCTGGCGATCACGCCGTTCGCGGTGTTGTTGGCACTGCTCTCGAGCCAGGTGCTGGTGCGGTTCGCCCTGCCGGTGCCGGGGATTCGCCTGCGCGGCGGCGAGCAACTGCTGCAGGAGGCGCGCGCGCTGTCGAAGTGGAGCCCGGCCGAACGACGCACCGCCGCGGTGTTCGGGCTCGCGGTGGTGGCGTGGATCACTCGCGGCGACGTGCAGCTCGGCGGCGGCGAAGTGCTGCACGGCTGGGCGCACTGGCTGGTGCCCACGGGCCAGCGCGACCGCTACATCGCCGACGGTTCGGTCGCGGTGTTCGCCGCGATCCTGGCGTTCCTGGTCCCGGCCGGCACGCCGGATCGCAAGGCGCTCGTCGACTGGGAGACTGCGCGCAAGCTGCCGTTCGACCTGCTGCTGCTGCTCGGCGGCGGCATCGCGATGGCCGACGCGTTCGGGCCGACCGGCCTGTCGGCGGCCTTTGGCGCGGCGCTCGAGCCGATGATCGATGCGATGCACCCGGCGCTGTTCCTGTTGGTGATGGTCGTGCTGGTGACGCTGCTGTCGGAGGTCGCGAGCAACACCGCCGTGGCGACGCTACTGCTGCCGATCCTCGCCGCGGGGGCGAAGACGGCCGGTCTCGACCCGCTGGTGCTGATGCTGCCCGCGGTGCTCGCGGCGTCGTGCGGCTTCATGCTGCCGATCGCGACGCCGCCGAACACGATCGTGTTCGCGTCGCGGCAGATCACGTTCGGGCAGATGGCGCGCGGGGGGTTCTGCATCGACCTGCTCGCGGCGCTGCTGCTGGTGCCGGTGCTGTGGTTCTGGGCGCTGCCGATCCTCGGTGTCGACGTGCAGGCGCTGGGGGGCGGCCGATGAACGGCGTGCGGAGCGCATGGCGGCGGCTCGTGGCGGTGTGGTTGCTCACGTGGTGCCTGTTCGCCACCGTCGCGCACGGGAACTTCGAGACGACCGACGCCGGCTTCACCCTGCTCGCGGCGCGCAACCTTGTCGCCCGCGGCGACAGCGGCATCCTGCGCGCCGACCAGGGCGCAGCGTCGCTCGGCGAACAGATGGCCGCCGAGGCGATCGCGCGCGGGATCTCCGGCAAGGTCGGGCGCGATGGCGTCGCCTACACCTGGTTCCCGATCGGCCACGTGCTGCTGCTGGTGCCGTTCGCGGCGGCCGGTGACGCGCTCGAACGCGCGTTCCCGGGCGTCGACGCAGCGTTCCGTAGCTGCATCGCGCCGCGGCAGCCGCCCGAACTCGCGGCGACCACGCTCGAACACGTGATGGGCAGCCCGGTGCTGACACAGGGGCTGATCGCCGTGGTCGTGCCGCCGGCGTGCGCGGCATCGCTGGTCTTGCTGCTGTGGGCGCTGGCGCGGCGCCTGGGTGCGAGCGAACGCGACGCGTGGCTCGCGGCGGCGGCGATCCTGTTCGCGACCCAGGCGTTCGCGTTCGGCCGCGAGACCCTGTCCGACGGGCCGGGGCTGGTGTTCCTGCTCGCGACGTTGCTCGCCGTGGCGAACGTGCACGGCGGCGCCACCGCGCGGGCCGCGTTCGTCGGCGGGTTGTGCGCGGGTGCTGCCGTGCTGCTGCGCTACCAGAACGCGGCCCTGGTGATCCCGCTCGGCGCGCTGCTGCTGCCCGGATGCCTGCGGCCGTGGCGTTGGCGACCGATCGCTGCGTTCACGCTCGGCGTGCTGCCGGCGGCGGCACTGCTGCTCGCCGTGAACCACGCGCGCTTCGGCAACGTCTTCGACACCGGCTACCCGCAGGTCGACGACTGGCTGGACCAGCCGGTGTGGCTCGGCGTGACCAAGATCCTGTTCGCCGCGGGCCGCGGTGTTGCCTGGCTGTCGCCGCTGGTCTGGCTGGCGCTGCCGCTCGCTGCGCAGTGGGGTCGCCCGATCCGCTGGCGGTGGGTGGCGTGGGCGACGTTCCTGTTCCCGCTGCTGTTCTTCGCGCGTGCGCGCGGCTGGCAGGGTGGCGAATGCTGGGGCGCGCGGTACGTCACGCACGGGCTCGTGCTGCTGCTCGCGATCGTGCTGCCGCAGACGACGCCGTGGCGGCGCTGGCCGAGGGCGTGGTGGATCCTGGTCGGCCTCGGCCTCTTCGCTGCCGTCACCAGCGTGCTCGCCCCGGTGCGCGGCGTGAAGCAACTCGCCGACCAGGCTGCATCGTCGCGCGGGATCGCTGCCGACGGCGAAGACGCTGCCGATCCGGTGAGTTGGATGCCCGCCTACACGCCGCTGCTCGCGAACTGGCGCTACGCGTTCGCCAGCGCTCGCGGCGAGTTCGAACAGGACGGCTACGGCCGGCGCGACGGCCGCGCGATCGCCGCCGTGTTCGGCGCCACGGCGCAGAGCGAACGCCAGAGCCTCGCCCCGGTCCGCTGGGAGGACCGCAACGGCCGCCACCTGGCTTTCCGGTTCTGGGCCGACGTGCTCGGCGTGCCCGGCTGGCTGCTGCTGGCCCCGCTGCTGCTGCTCGGCGCCGCCGCAGCATTCGTCGCGTTCCGCCCGCCGCCTCCGGCGGTCCCGGAATCCCTCGCCGCGCGGTAAAGGCCATCGCATCGGCGGTTCGATAGCGGGGGCGGAGGATCGCATGCACCCGTTCGGCCTGTTGTTGCTCGCCTGCTGCCAGGACCCGTCGCCTACGGTGACGGCTGGCGCTCTTCGCGACGTCGTCGAGATGAGGAACGGCGAGGTCCTGGTCGGACGCGTGACCGCGGAAGTCGAAGGCTACGTCGAACTCGAACTCGAGGCCGGGGCGGTGCTCGGGATCGGCAAGGCGCAGATCGCGGCCATCCGGCGCGGCACGGCGCCGGCGGTGGCGGCCGGGAGTGCGCTGCCACCGCGCAGCGAGGCGTTCGTGCTCCACGACGCCGGCGGCGAGGCGGTCGGTTGGCTGCAGTGTGCGGTGACAGCGCGCGACGGCGGCTCCGCGGTGAACGAGGAGTATGAGTTCCGCCAGGGCGCGCGCCGCTACCAGGTCACGTCGCTCGCCACGCTCGACGCCGCCGGCGAGCCGGCCAGCGCCTACTTCCGCGAGCGCATCACCGAGCCGGTGCTGGCGGCGGTGCGCCTGGGCTTCGACGACAGTGGCCAGAACGAACGGGTCGTCGACGAGCGCATCGTCGAGGCCGTGCGCATCGGTGATCGTCTGGTCGTGCGCCGCCTCGACGGCAACGGCCGCGCCGAGCGTGAACTCGCCTGGCCGAAGGCCGCGACGTTCCCGCTGCTCGCGCGCGAACACGCACGGGCCGCCGGCAAGGCGATGCCGGCCGCGGTGCTGTTCGATCCGGCGAGCGACGAACTGGTGGTGCGCAGCTACGACGGCGCGCGCCGCCGTGCGGTCGTGATCGACGGCGTTTCGGTGCAGATCACCGAGTTCGCCGAAACGGGCGTCAACGGCCGCAACGCCGAGTGGGTCGACGCCAGCGCGCGCACGCTGCGGCGGGAACTCTCGGGACCGGCACTGGTGGCGGTGCCGACTTCAGCGGCGAACGCGCGCGCTGCCGTCGGTCGCGCCGCGATCGCGCCGGCGATCGCCGCCGACGCCGGCGGAACGTTCGGACTCTGGGTGCCGAACCCGGCCTGGGTCGTGCAGGAAGGCGCGCCGCCAGGACAGCTGGTGCTCGCCTGCGCCCCGCACACGGCGAGCGCGTCGTTGACGCGCCTCGACCATCTCGCCGCCGGCACGCCGCTCGACGTCGCCGCCGATGCGGTGGCGAACTGGTTCGGGCTGCTGCAGCCGGAGTTGGCGATCCGCTCGCGGGCGCCGGATGCGATCCGCGACCGGCCGTGCGTGCAGCTCATCGCCACGGGCCGGCGAGGCGGCGTCGCCACGCGCGCTTCGCTGGACGTGCTCGCGCACGGCGATCAGTTCCTGGTGCTGGTCTGCACGGCGCCGGAGCAGGCGTGGGACGAACTGGGTGCGGACTTCGCGTTCTTGCGGCGGACGATCGAACTGGAGGCGCAGTCGCTGGCGCCGCGCCTGCAGGGTCCGCTGGCGAAGCCGCTGCCGCGTGGGGCGTCGAACGCGCCGGCCTCGCGCGGAGCCGCGGTGTCGGCACCTGCTCCGGCACCGGCGAAGGAGCCGGTCGTTCGCATCCCGCGCGACGGGTAGTCAGCAGCGCGCCACCGAGTAACGAAGGCCCTGCCAGCGGGGCGCATGCTTCGTGTCGCGTCGGTGGCAACGGTGCCAGGGATTGACAGGTCTCCGGCGCTGGACTGCTGCGGTACAGGCTCGGCAGCAGGCTGGGAGTGGTGTCTGGGAGCCTCGTGGGCGGGCAGTGCCTAGCAACTAAGTATTCAGGGGATACGACGTAAGTGGTGGCGGCGACTTGGCTTCCGCATCGCCTTCCGTGAATCGCCTGCCCAATTCACGAACTACCACCAGCCTTGGGGCTCTTCCTTGCGGCCGCCCGCTCGGCCTTCCGCCTCGCCTTCAACTCCGGGTCCCGGTTCTCCTCGTGCCAGTCCAGGAACCGCTTCATGCATCCGTCTGGCAGCGCGCCGACGACTTCCACCGGCAAGCCCAACTCGTTCCGCAGCCGCTCCGCCTGGTCGCGCAGCAACGGCGGATACAGCTGCACGTCGTAGAGAAGGCCAAAGCCATCCGCCTTGAAGAGGTCGTTGATCCACACCTTCGGCAGGTAGCGTGCCACCACCACGGGACGGATGCCAAGAGCACGGCACAGCTCGATCTTCGTGGCGATCTCCTCGCCCAGGTCCGAGTAGCCGAGGACGTTCTTCACCTCGACGCCGTAGCCGATCCCGTCGCGCTCGAAGAGGAAGTCGAGGTTGTGGTTCGTCGTGGTCCACCGCTTGCCGTTGAACTCGTTCCCGTTGCGGCCACGCTGCACGAACTGATGCTTCGCGAACGCCTCGAGCACCAACTGCTCCCCTCTCTCGCCGACCGCCTTCACCACACACTCCCGCCGATACTCGCCGATGAGATCCAGCACTTCGCGCGCGCGTCGCCGGAAGAACCGATAGGACTTGTGCCGCAGTAGCAGCACGCCCTCGGCCTCTTCGACCTCGATCAACCCACGATCGCGCACCTCGTGCACCGCAGCGTTCATGATCCAGTGGTAGAACGAACGCTCGTACTTCACCTCCAACTGGCGCGAGTAGAACACTTGCTCGCGGTTCGCGTCGAAAAACGCGGTCAGCACACCGACGGCCCGCTTCCGGTATCCGTCTTCCGCCCTGTGCAGGTTCGACGTCCTGTTGTGGCTCACGTTCGTCCGGGTTCAAGGTGACCGCCGCCGCGGGCTGGGCCGACCGATCCAACCCGCGAAGGAGCCGATCGTGCGCATTCCGCGCGACGGGTAGTCAGCAGCGCGCAGCCCGCGCGAACCCGCGCAGCGCCGCCGCCTCGAACACGTCGGCCTCGCCGATCGCGGCGCGGTCGTCGAGGTCGGCGAGCGTGCGCGCCAGCCGCAGCAGGCGCACGCGGCCGCGGCCGCTCTGGTGGTGGAGCCGCAGCACTTCGTCGACGGCGTGCAGCGCGCGATCGTCGGCGGCGCAGGCGGTGACCAGCGCGCGGTCGCCGAGGCGGGCGTTCGGCACGAACACCCCGCGCTGCGTCTGCCGGTGGCGTTGGCGCGCGTGCGCGACCAGCACCGCCTCGCGCAGCACCCGCGTGCTGCCTGCTGGATCCTCGGGCCCGCGCAGTTCGGCGGGCAGCAGTGCCGGCACTTCGACCTGGAGGTCGAGGCGGTCGAGCAGCGGCCCCGAGAGTCGGCCGCGGTAGCGCGCCAGCGCACCGGGCGTGCACAGGCACGGCCGCTGCCGGTGGCCGTGGAAGCCGCACGGGCACGGGTTCATCGCCGCGACCAGCAGGAACTGCGCGGGCATCGTGACCACGAGCCGCGCGCGCGCGACGGTGACTTCGCCGTCTTCGAGCGGCTGCCGCAGCGCCTCGAGCACGTCGCGCCGGAACTCGGGCAACTCGTCGAGGAACAGCACGCCGTGATGCGCGAGCGTGACCTCGCCCGGCCGCACGTCGGCCCCGCCGCCGAGCAGGCTCGGCGCGGAACTGGTGTGGTGCGGCGCGCGCATCGGCCGCTGCTCGCCGGGCAGCGGCAGCCCGGCCGCGGCGTGTACTTGCAGCACGGCGAGCCGTTCGTCCGGCAACAGCGGCGGCAGCAGGCCCGGCAGGCGACGCAGCAAGGCGCTCTTGCCGGTGCCGGGCGGGCCGACGAACAGCAGGTTGTGGCCGCCGGCGGCGGCGACGGCGAGCGCGCGCTTGGGCGTGGCATGGCCACGAAGGTCGGCGAGATCGGGAACGGCTGCCGTTCGTGGCGGCGGCGGGGCGGGTGCCGGCGGCAGCTCGCGCCGTCCGGCCAACCAGTAGATCGCGTCGGCGAGTGTCGCGGCGGCATGCACAGGAAGACCGTCGAGCTGGCTGCAAGCGGCCGCGTCGGCGGGTGAACAGAGCAGCGCGCGTCCGCCGTGCCGCCGTGCCGCGATCGCGACGCCGACCGCGCCGCGCGCCGGCAGGATCTCGCCGCGCAGGCTCACTTCGCCGAACGCAAACAGGCCCTCGGCGCGTTCGGCCGGATACAGGCCGCCGGCGCCGGCCAACGCCAAGGCCAGCGGCAGGTCGAACCCGCTGCCGTGCTTCTTCACCGCCGCGGGCGCGAAGTTCACGGTGGTGACGCCTCGCGGGGCCGGCAGGTCGAGGGCGAAGAACGCCTGCAGCACGCGGTGGTAGGCCTCGCGCACGCAGGCGTCGACGAGGCCGAGCAGGCGCGGCGTGCCGTCGCCGGCATGGCGAGCGGTGGCCTCGACGCGCACTGGCACCGCATCGACCCCTTGCACCTGCCCGCAGCCGATCGTGACGGTGGGGACTTGCACACGGCAATGTGCCCCGGAAACCGCCGCGGTGGCACTTTGCCGGGAATTCCCAGCCGGACCGTTCTCACCATCCGGCGGCCGCCGCGACCGCCGCGCGGGCAGCGATCGCCTGCGCCAGGGCACGCGCGTCGGCGAGTGTCAGGTCCGGCACCCGCGTCGGCGAACCGCCGGCGACGTAGACGGTGAGGTCGGCGAGGCCGAGCGCCTGCGCGATCGGCCCCTGCCGCACGACCACCGCCTGCACCTTCGCCGTCGGCACGAAGGCGCGATTGCGGCCGATGATGCCGTGCTGCAGGGCGAGGAAGTGCTCGCCGTGCGCGAAGCCGAGGTTGCGGTAGATCAGGACGCCGAGCACCGCCCAGACCGGCACGAGCAGCAGCGCGATTGCGGCGGCGATCGGCGAGTCGGCCTGCAGCCACAGCAGCGGTGCGGCGATGGCGGCGAGCAGCACGCCCTGCAAGGCGGTGCGCAGGATCAGGCGCGGCGAACCGCGCTGCCAGGCGAACGACTCGTGCTCGATGCCCGGCAGCAACGCCGGCAGCAGGTGTTGGCCGGTGGGCAGTCGCGTCAGTGGCACCACGACGTCCCAACCGCCGGCGGTGTCCTGGCCGTCGCTGCGGCTGCCGCCGGCCGAGTCGGCCTTCAGCACGCACAGCCCGAGCAGCCGCCGCAGCCAGGTCTGTTCGATCGTGACGCGCTGGATGCGCTCGCGCGGCAGCGTCTTCTGCCGCGTCGTCAGCAGGCCGAACCGCCGCTGCAGCACGTCGCCGCGCAGCCGCAGCGAGAAGCCGTGGAACGTCACCAGGTTGCCGAGCGTGCTGGTCACGACGCCGAACGCCATCACCAGGAACAGCAGCCCGAACAGCAGCAGCGCCACGGTGAGCGGCGGGAACTGGCCCAGCCACCCGCGCACGCTCTTGGCCGCGCCCGCGAGTTGCGCCGCGAAGCCGATCTGGTCGGCGAACTGCAGCGCCGCGAAGCCGGTGAGGGCGAACGCCGAGAGGCGCAGGTCGGTGACGCCGCGCATCAGCAGTTCGCCGCCGGTGCTCTGGTGCACGAGCCATTCCGGCTCCGGCAGCGGCGGTGGCGCGGGCGCGGTGGCGTCGGCGTCCGGCGCCGCGGGTGCCGGCTTCTTCGCGCGCGCCGCCAGCAGCACTTCGCGCAAGTGGTCGGCGTCGGCGCGCGACAGGGCGTCGAGCCGCGCCTCGACGCCGCGCCCCGAGGCGGTCTCGACCATGACGACCGTCAGCCCGAGCGCGCGCCGCAGCAGCGACGACTCGAAGCCGAGATCCTGGATGCGATCGAGCGGGATGCGCCGTTCCTGGCGTTCGAGCAGGCCCTCGCGCACGCGCAGCTCGTCGCTCGTCAGCATGTACTCGAGCGTCAGGTAGCGGGCGATGACGTAGCCCAGGCGCAGCACGAACGCGACCACGCCGAAGCCGACCAGCCACCAGATCTGCAGCACGAGGCCGGCGACGACCGGGAACACCGCCTCGCGCAGCGCATCGAGCAACCGCAGCAGCAGGATCGCCGGGTGCAGGTGGCCACGCGCCAGCACCGGCGCGTTCGCACCGGTGGCCGGCGTCGTGGCGGCGACCGCGGGCGGCGGCACGGGCGGCGGCGGCGCCGCCGATTCAGATGCGTCCGTCACCCCGCGCCTCGACGATGCGGTCGCGCAGTTCGCGGGCGCGCGCGGCCGACAAGCCGGGCACGCGGAACGCCGAACCTTCGTTGCCGGCGGTGAACACGACCAGGGTCGCGAGGCCGAACAGGCGTTCGATCGGGCCGCGCACGAGATCGACGTGCTGCATGCGGCGCACCGGCACCGCGCGTTCCTCGACGAACAGGATGCCGTAGCGCATCAGCAGCAGGTCGCCGAGGAAGCCGTAGCGCCAGCGCGCGAACGCCAGCGGCGGCGCCAGCAAGGCCAGGGCCGCGAGACCGATGCAGAGGCCGAGCAGGACCAGCTCCCAGGCCGGCGACCAGGCGTCCCAGTGCTTCGCCAGCAGCGGCTGGCCGATGAACCAGGCCAGGGCGGCGACGACGGCGACGCTGAGCGTGTCGCCGATCATCCAGTAGGCGACGACGCGTCGCTCCAGGCGATCGGGCGGTTGCGGCGGCGGCGAGCTCGTCATGCCGCCGAGCGTGCCGGCTGCGGGCCGCCATCGCAACCTCGCCGCCGGCCGAGACGGCATCGGCGGCGTTGGCCGAGTAGGCTGCGGCCTCCCATGTCGCTGCGCTTCGTCGCCTGGTCCTGGACGTTCGTCGTTGCCCTGCCGGCCCAAACCGCCGAACCGGCCTGGGCGCCGGCCGCCGTCGCCGCGATCGAGCAGGTGATGAAGGACGCCGCCGTGCCCGGGTTGTCGTGCGCGATCGGTGTTGGCGCCGAGATGCCGTTCCGGCGGGGCTTCGGTCTCGCCGACGTCGAGAACGAGGTGGCGGCGACGGCGCAGACGGTCTACCGGCTGGCGTCGATCAGCAAGCCGATCACCGCCGTCCTGGCCTTGCAGCTCGCGGCGAAGGGCGAACTCGACCTCGACGCCGACGTCACGACGCTGGTGCGCGAATGGCCGGCGAAGGCGTGGCCGGTGACCACGCGCCAGCTGCTTGCGCACCTCGGCGGCGTGCGGCACTACCGCGGCGAAGGCGAGAGCACGCGCCACTACGCGACGCAGACCGAGGCGCTGGCGCGCTTCGCCGCCGACCCGCTGCTGCACGAGCCGGGCACCGCCTACCACTACAGCACCTACGGCTACAACCTGATCGCCGCGGTGGTCGAGGCCAAGACCGGGCAGCCGTTCGCGACGGTCGTGCGCGAACGCATCGCCGGCCCCTGCAATGCGCCGACGCTGCAGGACGACGACGTGCGGCGGGTGATCCGCGGCCGCGCGCAGGGCTACGTGCGGCGCGACGGCGTGCTCGAGAACAGCGAGCTGATGGACAGCAGCTACAAGCTCGGCGGCGGCGGGCTGTGTTCGTCGGCTGAGGACCTGGTGCGGTTCGGCCAGGCGCTGCTCGACGGGAAGCTGCTGCCGCCGGCGATGCTGCAGGCGATGTTCACGCCGCAGCGCACCCGCGACGGCAAGGAACTCGACTACGGGCTCGGCGTGCGGGTCGCGCGCCGCGACGGGCGGCTGGTCGTCGCGCACAGCGGGGCGCAGTCGCGGGTCAGCACGATGCTGCTGATGCTGCCCGAGACGCGCGTGGTGGTCGTGCTGCTGTGCAATCTCGAACGCGTCCGGCTGCAGCCGCTCGCGCAGCAGATCGCCAACCTCGCCGCGCCGCTTCGGGAGAAGTGATGCCGACGTGGGCTGGCCGCCCAAGGGGGCAGCCGCCGTGCACGGTCGTTGGCATGGGCACCCTGGGTCGACATGGCTCGGAATCAGGGTTCGCTACCGCCCTGACTCGGTAGCAGTCGGAAGGTCGAGTCTGCGAGCTACCGGCATGGGGCCGGCGCCGAGCGCCGTCCGTCGCGTCACTGCAGGACACAGGTCAGGCAGTTGCTCAACATCGTCCCGGTGACCGTGCCCGAGGTGTTGCTGCACACCGCTGCGCACTGCGACGACAGCACGATGCCGGCGAGCGTCGGGTTCGGCGGCAACCACAGAAAGAACGTCGTCGAGGCGTTGCACGGAGAGCCCCCGACCGGCGTGTTCGCACCGAGGATGCCCATCGCCGGCGTCAGCGGCAGCCGCGCCCGCGGCACAAAGAAACGACCGTTTCTTGTTGATCTTGACTGAGAAATGACCGATTCCTAGCATCGAGGCTAGCAAACGATCGCTTCCCAGCCATGCCCCGCGAGACCGGCACCTACCGAACGAGCACCACCCACGGCGAGACCGTGAAGGCGTTCGTGCCGCACCCACTCCCCCCGGCCGCGCCCCCGTTGGTGATCGATGGCGAACTCGCCGACCGCCACAACGCGGCGGTCGCGGCCATCCGCCTGCTCCGCGTCGCCGGAGCCATGGTCCCCGACCCCGGCTGGTTCCTCTACGGCTTCGTCCGCAAGGAGGCCGTGCTGTCGTCGCAGATCGAGGGCACCCAGGCGACCCTTCGCGACATCGCGAACTTCGAGGCCACCAGCAGCACCGACCGACCCGACGACGTCGAGGAGGTCTGCAACTACGTCGACGGCTTGAACCACGCCCGCGCCGTGATAGCCGACCCCGCCGGCCTGCCGCTGAGCACGCGGCTCCTGTGCGACGTCCACCGCATCCTCATGCGCGGCGTGCGCGGCGAGGACAAACGCCCAGGCGAGATCCGTCGGAGTCAGAACTGGATCGGCGGGACGCGCCCGGGCAACGCCCGCTTCGTCCCGCCTCCCCACGAGGAAGTCGCCCCAGCACTCGCCGCCCTCGAGAGGTGGGTTCATTCCACCGACCCGCTCCCGCCGCTGGTCAAGGCCGGACTCGCGCATGTGCAGTTCGAGACCATCCACCCGTTCCTCGACGGCAACGGGCGCATCGGCCGCATGTTCATCACCTTGCTGGTGGAGCATTGGGGCCTGCTCGACCAACCGCTTCTGTATCCGAGCGTGGCGTTCAAGCGCCGCCAGCAGGAGTACTACGCTCGCCTCGCCGCGGTGCGGACCGATGGCGATTGGGAGGGCTGGACCGCGTTCTTCCTCGACTGCGTCAAGGATGCAGCCGACGATGGCGCGCGCATCGCCCAGGCCATCCACGCACTCATGGGTCGCGATCGCGCCCGCGTCGTCCACCACGAACGAGCAACGATCACGGTCGTGAAGCTGCTCGACCTGCTGCCCGCGAACCCGGTCCTGACCGTCCCGCGGGCCAGCGAGCTGCTGGGCATCACCGCACCCCCGGCGCGCAAGGCCATCGATCTGCTCGAAGAGCTCGGTGTGCTCCACGAGACCACCGGCAAGCAGCGCGACCGGGCCTACGCCTACCACGACTACCTCGAGCTGCTCACCGATTCGTAGAGCCCAAAACCCGGCTCCCGATCGCGCGGTCGGCCGTGGTGTCGGACGCGGCGAAGGCGGTCGTAGGGGGGCTGTAGTCAGGGCGAGCCCCCGCCGCCACCTCGAACACGTCGGCCTCGCCGATCGTGCGCGCCAGCCGCAGCAGGCGCACGCGGCCGCGGCCGCTCTGGTGGTGGCCGCAGTACTTCGTCGCCGGCGTGCAGCGTGCGATCGTCGGCCGAGGACATGGTTCGACTCGGCCAGGCGCTGCTCGACGGGCGGATGCTGCCGAAGGAGTGGCTGGCGACGATGTTCTCGCCGCAACGCAGCAGCGACGGCAAGGAACTCGACTCCGGGCTTGGCGTGCGGGTCGCGCAGCAGCTCGCCGCCCTCGCCGCATCTGCGGCGACGAAGTGAAGCGGGCCTCGCGTCGATCGAGGCGTAGCCAGCACACGCGCAGCGACTAGAACGCCACTCCTTGCGCGCAGCCATCGTCGATCGTTACGGCGGACCCGAGGTCGTCCGCGTCGCCGCCGTGCCACGTCCCGAACCACGCCGCGGCGAAGTGCTCGTGCGCGTCCATGCAGCCGCCGTCACGTCGGCTGACGCTCGAATTCGCGCGGCCCGCTTCCCACGCGGCTTCGGGTGGATCGCGCGGTTGGTGTTCGGAGTGCGTCGGCCACGGCGGTCGATCCTCGGCACCACGTTCGCCGGCGTCGTCGAGGCCGCCGGCGACGGCGTACGCGCCTTCACCGCCGGCCAACGTGTGTGTGGCATGACCGGGCTCGGCCAGGGTGCCCATGCCGAGTTCGTCGCCGTGCGCGCCGATCGGCTCGCGCGCACGCCGACCAACGTCAGCGACGACGATGCCGCAGGCGTCCTGTTCGGCGGCACCTCGGCGCTGTTCTTCTTGCGCGACAAGGTCCGTGTCGGTCCCGGGAGCAGCATTCTGGTCCATGGCGCCGCGGGCGCAGTCGGCACCAACGCGGTGCAGTTGGCGCGGCGCTTCGGAGCGCGGGTCACGGCGGTGACCAGCGGCGGCAACGACGAACTGGTCCGCCGGCTCGGCGCGGCAGACGTCATCGACTACACGACCGTCGCTCTCGATGCGGCATCTGCGCGCTTCGACATCGTGTTCGACGCGGTCGGCAACCTGACGATCGCGTCCGGGCGCCGCCTGCTGCGACCCGGCGGCACGCTGGTGCTCGCGGCAGCGACGCTCGGCCAGACGCTGCGCGCGCGTGGCGACATCGTCGCCGGCACCGCTCCCGAGCGCGTCGCCGACTTCGAGTTCCTGCTGCAACTCGTGGCGTCCCGCGAGCTGACCGTGGTTCACGATCTGGCCGTTCCGCTCGCGGCGATCGTCGACGCGTATCGGCGAGTCGACACGGGCCACAAGCGCGGCAACGTCCTGGTGCGACTGTGACGAGCCGCCGACCTGCTACTGCAGGACCCAGGTCAGGCAGTTGCTCATCATCGTCCCGGTGACGGTGCCCGACGTGTTGCTGCACACCGCGGCGCACTGCGACGACACCACGATGCCGGCGAGGGTCGGGTTCGGCGGCAGCCACAGGAAGAACGTCGTCGAGGCGTTGCACGGAGTGCCCCCGATCGGCGTGTTCGGGCCGAGGATGGCCATCGCCGGCGTCAGCGGCAGCAGTGCCGGGCCGCACAGCGGCGCGATGATCGGGCCGGTGCCGTTGCACGGGCCGATGTCGATCGCGCACACCGCCAGCGAGTTCGGCGAGGCCTGGTCGAGACCGAGTTGCAGCGTGGTGCCGAGCAGCGGTGCATTGCGCAGCGAGTGCACCATCGGGCAGGTCGGGCAGGTGCCGTTCGCGCACGGACCGCCGGTCGACGTCGCACCGCCCCAGCGGATCGAGAGGTCGATGTAGGGGTCGGGCGGCGGAGCCACCTGCAGGCAGCACGTTCCCGGCGTCCACGTGATCGACGGGCCGGGCGTGTAGTTGTAGGTCCAGCGGTGCGTGCCGCGGCCGTTGGTCCAGTAGAGCGCGCTGTTCGCGGCGTCGCAGGCGAGGCCCGTGATCAGCGTCGGGTTCGTGAAGCAGTCGAACACCGGGGTCGATGCGAACCAGGCGCCGGGGTTCGCCATCGGCGCCACGTAGATGGTGCCGCTGCCGGTGAAGTTGCACGTCGAGTAGAAGACCAGCCCGCGCAGTTCGTCGAGCGCGATCGCCGACGTCACCGTGAAGCCGGCCATCGGCAGGCCGGTGTTGTAGGTCGGCGTCAACGCGACCGGTGGGCAGGTGTTGGTGGCGCGGGTGATGATGCCAGCGCTGTCGATGATCCAGAGCTGGTTGTTGCCATCGTGCATGTCCATGCCGGTTGCCTCGGCGATGGGGGACGACTTCGGCACCGGGAACGGTCCGCACTGCAGCGAGCAGCCGTTCATCCCGTAGCGAGCGATCAGTTGCCCGGTGGTGACCCAGAGCGCGGTGTTCGTCGAGTCCCACGCCGAACCGCCGGCCCAGAACGGGAACGGCAGGATGGTCGGCGTCGGCAGCCCGATCGGGCAGCTGCCGAGCGGGGTGCAGGTGCCGTGCACGGCCTGGTGGATCAGCGGCGTGTTGAGCGTCGGGCCGATCAGGTTCGGGAGCGTCTGGGCGGTCGCGGCCGCGGCCAGGACGAACGGGAGGGCGAGGGTCAGGCGCATGGGGATGGGGGAGTGGTTCGCCCTGGAAGAGCCGTTCGTGGGGTTTTGCACGGCGAGGGTGGCGGAATCCGGCGCCGGTTCGCGGGTCGCCGGCGATCGAGGACGGGTCGTGTGCGGCCTGGGATGGCCTGCGCAGGCTCCCGGCACCAACGAAGACGCGGTGGTGGCGTCCTTGGAGCGGCGCATCGACGAACTCGACGCACGGTGCGGGTGCGTAACCGTCGCCGTTCGGCGCGCCTTGCCCGGTTGCCCGGGCGCTAATACCGTGACTCGGAGCGATGGACGCCGAGCTGCAGCAGAGGGTTCGCGACGCCGCGGCTCGCCTTCGCGAGCGCGGAGCGACCGCGGTCTATCTGTTCGGCTCTTCGGCTCGCGGAGCGTTGCGAGACGACTCGGACATCGATCTGGCCGTGACCGGGTTGCCAGCGCGCGTGTTCTTCAAAGCGGTGGCCGAGGCTTCGCGCATTGTCGGAAGACCCGTGGACGTCGTCCCGCTGGATCGGGGCGGCGAAGTGGCCGATGCCCTGCGGCGGTTCGAGGGACTCGAGCTTGTCCTCTGAGCTGCGGGCGCTGTTCACGTTGCGTCGCGCGCGCATCATCGCCGATCGTGAGGCGATCGATGCCATTCTCTGCCGACATCCAGGAATGGAGCCGAATGGCCCAGATCTCGCCGGATTGGCGTGGCTTCTTGGCGCCATCTACAACGAAGTGGAGGAGATACTCAAAGGCGTTGCCAAGCTGCATGGAGAGGTGTTGCCGTCGACCAACGCTTGGCACCGCGACCTGCTGGAGCAGATGTCGGCCCCGACAGCTGCAAGAGCGGCGCTGCTGTCCACGCCCCTTCGCGAGCAGCTGGATGAGTTCCGCGCCTTCCGGCATGCATCGCGTCATGCGACGTTCCTCGATCTGGATTGGCCGAGGATGGAGCCGTTGTTCGCGCTCCTGCCGAGGATGCTGCAAGCGTTCTTCGCGGCGTGCGACGTGTTCGTCGCAAGCTCGCCCTGAGCGCCGCTGCCGCGAAAGCCGCGGGGTCGCGGCGCCGTCCGGACCGTGCCGAGCGCTGCTGCGAACGGGACGCGCTGCCGCCTAGGGCAGGATCCAGTTGCCGAGGTCGAGCCCGTTCCGCACGGTCGCGGGGCGCGTGGCGACGACCCGGGTGCCGGCGCGGATCTCGAGCCGGAAGCTGCCGTCGGCCGTGGCTGGGAGCACGAACGAGCCATCGGCGGCGAGTGCGGTGCCGAGCACCTCGGCGACCTGCGTCATGCCGAGCAGCTCGGCAGCGAGTCCGCCCGCAGGCACGTCGGGCAGCGCCACCACGCGCCAGCCGACGCGGTTGCCCGGGGCGAGCACGCGCCCGCGCACCTCGCCGGTCGGCGCCACGAGATCGAGCGCCAACGTGCGGAAGCCCTGCACGGCGACGCGGGGCAGGGCGATGGCTCTGGCCCCGTCGCCCGGTCCATCGTCGGGCAGCAGCAACACCAGGTGGTCGCCGCGCGGCACCCCGCCGGCGTCGTAGCTGCGCCCGTGCGTCTTGGCCCGGATCCAGCGCCGCGCGCCGGCATGCGGCACGAAATGCGGCACCAGGCCCTCGGCGCCGCCGACGATCGTGCCGACGACGCGCACGGCATCCGGCGGTTCGGTCGCGATCGTCACGTCCGCCTGTTCGCCGGCGGCGATCGCGTAGCGCTCGGTCACCAGGGCGTCGTCGTCCGAGTCGAACGGGTGCGCCAGCACCGCGACGTAGTAGCTGCCCGCCAGCAGGCGTGGGAAGTGCGCACGGCCCTCGGCGTCGGTGCGCGCCCGTTCGTGGAAGTCGAGCCCGCGTCGACGGGCCTGCATCGTCACCAGCAGGCAGGCGCCGGGGATCGGCGTGCCGGCGGCGTCGACGACGCGAAGGCGAAGGCTCGCGCGCGGCTCGAGGCGAACGGTCGGCTCGAGTTCGGGCTGTGGCGCGAACGTGTGGCTCTGCCAGTCGTCGTGCTCGACGACGATGGTGCACGTAGCACCGTCCTTCGGCAGCGCGAGTGCGAACGAGCCGTCGGCGCGGGTCTGCACGGCGCGCGGCGAACGCCAGCCGGTGGCGGTCTCGACGCGGGTGGCCACCTTGGCGCCGGCAATCGGCGCGCCGGTGGCCGCCACGACGACGCGGCCGCGCTGCACGGTGGGAGCCAGCGCCTCGGCGAGGCCGAAGTCGACCAGCAGGTCGAGTTCGATCGGCTGGCCGGCGACGGGCTGCACGATCGCGCCGAGCGGTTCGGGCGTCGTTTCGCTCCACTCGCCGGCGCTGTAGCCCGCGCACTCGACGCGCACGTGCAGCGGCAGGCCCGGCACGAATCGCGCGGTGCCGCGGAACTCGCCGTTGACGCCGGCGGCATCGTTCGGCGACGTGAGGTGCGGCAGCGGCAGGCGGAGCGGTTCACCCGGCGCCGTCACGCGGAGGAAGGTCGTCGCCGAGACGCGGAACGACGGCACCGGCACGCTGCCCTGGCGTTCGTGCACGCGCACGCGCAGCGGCGCCTCGTGCACGCGCAGTAGCACGATCGTCGCCAACTCGCCGAACCGCAGCGGCCACCGTTCCTCGGCGCTCACGTAGTCGGCGTGGTCGACCTCGACCTCCAGCCCGCCGGGCTCGGCGTGGACCGCCGAGAATGGGAACGCACCGCTGGCGTCGGTGCTCGCCCCGAGGTCCGCGGCGCTGGCTCCTCGTTCGATCAGGGTCTCGGCGAACCATGCCGGCGCCAGGCGCACGCGCGCCCCGGCGATCGGCGCGCCGTCCGCATCGACGACCCGCCCGGCAAGGGTGCGGGTGGCGGCCGGCGTCGCGGCCTGCCGCGGCCCGGTTTCGGTCGCGACGACGGCGGCGGCCGGCGCGAACATCGTGTCGATCGGCGCGTCGCTCCCGAAGTCCGGCGGCGGCGGGACCGGGCGCCCGCTGTCGAGGGTCGCCACGACGACCGCACCCCCGAGCAGGAGGGCCGCGGCGGCGAGCAGGGTCCGGCGACGCGGCATGCGGGCTTACTTGTCGGCGGGCGGCGCGGCCTTGGCGAGCGCTTGCTCGGCGCGTTGCTCGAGCGGCCCCGCGTGCTGCTGCAGCAACGCGTCGTTCGCCGGCTGCTTGAGCTGCGGCTTGTCGGCGACACGTTCGCGCAGGGCCGCGAGCGCGGTGGCCTTGTCGGCCTCGTCCTTCGCTGCCGCCACGCGCTCGAGGGCCGTGGCGAGGTCGTGCATGCGCCGGTTGATCGCGAAGTGGTCGCGCATCGCGTCGGCGAACACGGCCTCGGCGTCGCCGCCCTTCGCCGAATCGCACACCACGACCGCGCGCAGCTCGAAGCCCTTCTTCGGCCGCGGCGCGATCACGAACATCGCCAGCGTGCCCTCGGCGAGCTGCGAGCCGTCCTTCGTCTGCCGATGCTCCTTGCCGTCGGGCAGGCGCGCGAGCTGCACGTCGAACGTCAGCACGACGCCGTCGGCCTTGCCGAGCAGGTGCGCACGCGGCTGCAGCGTGGCCGTCACCGGCACCTTGAAGTACTGCGTGCCGCTGACGACGGTGAGCGACCCGGCACCACCGAGCTGGCCGTCGGCGAGGCGCTCGCGCTTGCCCTCCTTCCACTTGCCGAGCGTGCCGATCGCGACGATCGCGCCGGGATGTGCGAGGTCGCGATGGAAGTCGACGAAGCGCGGGCCGTCGCTGCTCGGCAGCGCGATCTGGGCGGCGGCCAGCGGCAGCAGGCAGAAGAACGGCAACGCGCGGAGCATCCGTGCAGCCTAGCGGGGACCGCGTCTCAGCGGACGGCCGCGATCGCCTGCGCGTAGTCGGGCTCCTGCGCGATCTCCGGCACCAGCTGGCTGTGCACGACCTTGCCGGCGGCATCGATCACGACGACCGCCCGGGCGAACAGCCCGGCGAGCGGCCCATCCTGCATCGTGACGCCGTAGTCCTTGCCGAAGTCGGGCCCGCGGAACCAGCTCGCGGTGGTCACCTTCTCGATGCCCTCGGCGCCGCAGAAGCGCTTCATTGCGAACGGCAGGTCCTTCGACACGCAGACGACGACGGTGTTCGGCAGCGCGGCTGCCTTCTGGTTGAACGTGCGCACCGAGGTCGCGCAGACGCCGGTGTCGACGCTCGGGAAGATGTTGAGCACGACGTTCTTGCCGGCGAGGTCCTTCTTGCCGAGCGGCGACAGGTCGTTCTTCGTCAGGGTGAAGTCGGGCGCGTTGGCACCAACCTTGGGGAGCTCGCCGACGGTGGCGACGGGATTGCCTTTGAACGTGATCTTGGCCATGCCGCAGGTGTACGCGACGGCCGGTGCCGGAGCCAACGCGAGAAATGCCGGGAGACCTTCCCGCACCCGGGGACTTGCGGGTGACGGACCGCACGCGGGCAGGCATGATCTGCGCCACGATGATCATGCGCCGCCGTCTGCCGTTCGCTCTCCTCACCGCGTTCGTGTTCGCCGCCTGCACCAGCGAACACTCCCACGACCACCCGTTGGCTGGCAGCTGGGGCCAGGACACCGGCAGCGACAAGAAGGGCGTCTACCTCGAGTTCGACACCTCGGGCACCAAGTGCATCGTGCACGGCGCGCCGCGCGAGGACGGCACGCACGATCACCCCGCGGCGACCTACACCTGGGACGCGGCGACGAAGGCCGTGACGGTGAACGGCAAACTGCTCGGCGATGCCAAGGCAGAGGCCTGGACGGGCGCGCTCGCCGGCGAGGTGCTGACGCTGACCGGTGGCGCCGACACGCTGAAGTTCAAGAAGGGCGGCTCGGCGCACTGATCGCCGCGACCGCGACGGGCCTCGCTTTCTCGGCCCGCGCGCCTATCGTTCGCGCTGCCCCGAACGCGCCATGGCCAACACGCCGCACTCCGACACCACCACGGACGGCATCCGCATCCAGGCGGCGGCCGAGTACCTGCCGCACGACAACCTGCCGCCGGAGTTCCTCGCGGCCGACGCCGACCGCAAGAAGCACTTCGTGTTCCGCTACAAGATCACGATGTCGAACCTCGGCGCCCGTCCCGCGCGCCTGCTGCTCCGCCACTGGATCATCGTCGACGGCGAAGGTCGTCGTGAGGACGTGCGCGGCCGCGGCGTGATCGGCGAGTTCCCGAAGCTCGGTGCGGGCGAGAGCTACTCCTACGTGAGCTTCTGCCCGCTGGCGACGAAGTGGGGGACGATGGAGGGCAGCTACACCTTCGAGCGCGACGATGGCGCGCGCTTCCACGTCAAGGTCGGCCGCTTCCTGCTGGTCCCGACCGCACCGCCGCTGCAGCTCGAGTCGCCGTCGCGCTAACGCCGGACGGCCCCCCGGCGTCCAGGGGCGCACACGCATGGCGGGTGACCGCGACGCGCAGTGGACCGAGCAGGTGGCCCTGGCCAGACGCGGCGACCCTGCCGCGTGCGAGGCTCTGTACGCGCGGTTCGCACGCACGGTGCACGCCATCGCGCTGGCCCATGTCGGCGCGCAGCACGCCGACGACGTCACCCAGGAGGTCTTCAGCTCGGTGTTCGCTTCGCTCGGCAGCCTGCGCGATTCGGCCGCCTTCCCGGCGTTCCTCTGCACCGCCGCGCGCAACGCTGCGCGCGACGTGCTGCGGGCCCGGTCGCGCGCGCCGAAGACCGTGCCGGCCGACGAACTGTGCGAACCTGGGCCCTCGCCGGCGGCGACTGCCGAGCAGACCGAACTCGCGGCGAAGGTGCTGGCGACGATCCGACGGCTGCCGGACGCCTACCACGAGACGCTGCTGCTGCGGCTGGTTGGCGGACTCTCGGGCCCCGAGATCGCCGCGCGGGTCGGCATGACGCACGGCTCGGTGCGGGTGAACCTGACGCGCGGCATGCAGTTGCTGCGCCCGCTGCTGCAGGAGGCAGGACTGCCGTGAGCGAACACGACGACTACCTGTTCGATCCTGGGGCGAAGCCCGACCCCGAAGTGGCAGCGCTCGAGCGCGCGTTGGCGCCGTTGCGCTGGCGGGGCGAGCGGATGCGGGCGCCCAGGGCGTCGCGGCGCATCGGGCCGCGTTGGCTCGTGGTGGCGGCGGCCGTGTTGGTGGCGGCCTTCGCCTGGTGGGCGTTGCCGGGCGGCGACGAGTCGCTGCGACCGGACAGCCGCAAGCGCGTGTTCGCCAGTGCGGCGGCGCCGCGCACCATCGTGCTCGGCGACCTCGCCGAGGTCACCCTGCTGCCGGACAGCGAGCTGGTGTTCGTGCACTGGCGCGAGGACCAGGCGCTGTTCGCACTGGAGCGCGGCGGCCTCGTCGCGCGCGTCGAACCGCCGCCCAAGGTGCAGCCGGCGTGGTTCGTCGTCGACACGCCGCTCGGGCGCGTGATCGACCAGGGCTGTCGCTACGAACTCTCGGTGCGCGACGGCGAGGCGACCGTGCGCGTGACCGAGGGCGCGGTGACGTTCGTCGGCCGCGACCGCACGGTGTTCGTGCCGGCGGGAGCGTCGGCGGTGGTTGGCAACGGCGGGCCGCTGACGCCGTGCTTCGACGACGCCGCGGCCGAACTGCGCAAGTCGGTGCGTGAGTACGACGAGGTCACGGCGAAGGGCGCGGACCTCGAACAGCGCTCGATGGCGGTGAAGCAGGTGCTCGCCGCCAGCCGCGAGCGCGTCGACTCGCTGGTGCTCTGGCATCTGCTGCGCGATCCGGAGCCGATGCTGCGCGAGGCGGCCGAGGCGCACCTGATCGCGCTCGTCGGCACGCCGATCGCGTCCAAGCAGTCGACGTTCGATCCGGAGGAGTGGCTGCCGTTCTTGCGCCTCGCGGCGTGGCAGCGCGCCGGCAAGTAGCGCCTGCAGTCTCAGGCCTGCGGTCGGCGGTAGCGGCCGTCGAACCGGTAGGTCCGGAGGTCGTCGTCGTGGAGCGTCCGGAGGTATTCGTGGGCGCGGTTCTGGCGCAGCAATTCGGCGTCGTGGTGCGGAACGACCTGTTCGGCGACGAGGCCGGCGGCCGCGAACGTGCGCTGCCAGTCCGAACAGCGCAGCCGGTTCACGTAGGACCCACGGTTGCTGGTCATCAGCCGCCAGAGCCGTTCGCCGTGGCGCAGGCACTCGTACTGACGGCCGGCGTCGAACATGTGGTAGTGGTCGCGGAGGTCGACGCGGCAGACCAGGGCACCCCCCGGCGCCAGCACGCGGGCGATCTCGGCGACGACTCTCACCGGAGCGCGCACGTGCTGCAGGCAGTAGCTGGCCCACACGAGGTCGAACGAGGCCTCGGCGAAAGGCAGCGCCTCGCCGCTGTAGACGCGATAGTCGATGCCGGCCCGCCGTGCCGCGCCCGGATCGTGGTAGCGCACGATGTCGACGGCCGCGCACGCGGCGGCGCCCGCACGCCGAGCGAGCTGCAGCACCTCGAGCGTCTTGCCCGGCCCGAGCTCGAGGATGCGGGCGCCGGCGACGGGTCCGAACGACTGCCAGAACGCGAAGAGCTCCGCGGCGCGCGCCGGATCGCCGTCGATGCCGGTGACGTGCTTCTTCGCGGCGAGGCGGCGGACCAGGGGGATGCCGAGCAGCGCGTTCTGCAGCACGGCGCACCAGACCTTCATCGGCGCCTCGCTGGCCGCGCCAGTTGCCGGCAACCGCAGAAGGGGCGGGCGTTCGCCATCGTCACTCGAGCCCGAGCGCGCGCCGCACCGCGTGCTTGTCGACCTTGCCGCCGGCGAAGTCGTCGAAGGCGCGCGCCGGCGGCCGGATCAGGTGCCGAGCGATGAACGGCGCGCCTTCCTCGGCGCCCTGCTGGCTGTCCTTGAAGCAGCATTCCCATTCGAGCGTCGCCCAACCTTCGTAGCCGTACTTGGTCAGCAGGCTGAAGATCGCGGTGAAGTCGACCTGGCCGTCGCCGAGCGAACGGAAGCGGCCGGCGCGGTTCTGCCAGCCCTGGTAGCCGCCGTAGACGCCGACGCGGCCGTTCGGGCGGAACTCGGCGTCCTTGACGTGGAAGGCCTTGATGCGCTCGTGGTAGAGGTCGAGGTACTCGAGGTAGTCGAGCTGCTGCAGCACGAAGTGGCTCGGGTCGTAGAGCAGGCAGGCGCGCGGGTGCTCGTCGACGTGGTCGAGGAACGCTTCGTAGCTGGCCCCGTCGTGCAGGTCCTCGCCCGGGTGCACCTCGTAGGCGCAGTCGACGCCGCACTCGTCGGCGAAGTCGAGGATCGGCCGCCAGCGCCGCGCCAGTTCCTTGAAGCCCTCCTCGACGAGACCGGCCGGCCGCTGCGGCCACGGGTAGACCGTGTGCCACATCAGCGCGCCGCTGAAGGTCGCCATCGCCGTCAGCCCGAGGTGCTTGCTGGCCTGCAAGCACAGCTTCACTTGTTCGGTGCCGTAGCGGCACATCGCGTCCGCGGTGTTCACCTCGGGCGGCGCGAACACCTGGAACATCGACGTGTAGGCCGGGTGCACCGCGACCAACTGGCCCTGCAAATGCGTGCTGAGTTCGCTGATCTGCACGCCGGCGTCGGCCGCGATCGCGCGCAGGTCGTCGCAGTACGCCTTGCTGGCCGCCGCCTTCTTGAGGTCCATGCAGCGCGCGTCCCACGACGGCACCTGCACGCCGGCGTAGTCGAGGCCGGCTGCCCACTTGCACGCGGTGTCGAAGCGGTTCAGTGGCGCGTGGTCGGCCATGAACTGCGCGAGGAAGATGCCGGGACCTTTCATCATGGGGAGCACCTCGGGGGTCGTGGCAACCTAGCGGACCGCGTGGGGCTTGCCCACGACGACGGCGGCGAGTCGTCGTTCAGCGCGGCACCTTCACCCAGCCGCCGCCGTCGCACGACGCCAGCACCGCTTCGAGCACGGCCTGCACGGCGACGCCGTCCGCGAAGTCCGGGGCGAACGGCTTGCCCGCGTGCAGCGCGCGCACGAAGTCGACGACGTGGTGCACGAACGTGTGCTCGTAGCCGACGATGTGGCCGTCGGGCCACCAGTTCGCGGCGTACGGATGCGCGCCGTCCATGCACATCACGGTGCGGAAGCCCTGGCCGTCGCGCGGGTCGGCGAACGAGAACACCTCGAGCTCGTTCATGCGTTCGAGGTTCCAGCGGATCGAGCCTTTCTCGCCGCTGATCTCGATGCAGTTGTGGTTCTTGCGGCCCGGGGCCACGCGCGTCGCTTCGTAGGTGCCGATCGCGCCGCCCTGGAACTTCGCGAGGAAGCACAGCGCATCGTCGACGTCGACCTTCGCCTTGCCGCCGCGACCGTCCGGCCGCTGCTTGGTGAACGTCTGCTGCACGCCGCACACCGCCTCGAACTCGAGACCCGTGAGCGCGCGCGTCAGGTCGATCAGGTGGGCGTTGAGGTCGCCGTGCGCGCCGCTGCCGCAGGTCTTCTTGCTGGTGCGCCAGCTCGCCGGCAACTCGGGATCGCACAGCCAGTCCTGCAGGTAGACCGCGCGCACCTGCCGCACGGCGCCGAGGTCGCCGCGCGCGACCATCGCGGCTGCCAGCGCCGTCGCCGGCGCGCGCCGGTAGTTGTGCCACAGGCCGACGCGCACCTTCTGCTTCTTGGCGAGGGCCGCCATCTCCTTCGCCTGCGCCAGCGTCATCGCCAACGGCTTCTCGCACAGCACGTGCTTCTTCGCCCGCAGTGCTGCCATCGCGATGCCGTGGTGGCTGTCGTTCGGCGTGCACACGTCGACGACGTGGATCCCGGGATCCGCGAGCACGGCGTCGAGGTCGGTCGAGGCGCGCGCGAAGCCCAGCTTCTGCGCCGCCGCACTGGCGCGATCGAGATCGCGGCCGACCACGACCGCTGGCTCGATGCGGAACGGCAGGTCGAAGAAGTGCCCGGCCTGGCGCCAGGCATTGCCGTGGGCGCGGCCCATGAACGCATGGCCGACCATGGCGACGGCGAGGACGGGACGGCTGCCGGCAGCGGCGGCGTTGGCTACGGACGTGAGCGCCATCGCCGCAGGATCGCACAGCGGGGCGCTCGTCGCCACGGCGAGTTGGCGCGGTCCCGCGGCGTCGTCGTGGTCGTGGCCGGCGTTGCTACCAGCCTTCGAAGCGCGCGATCACCGTCCGGAAGGCCGCCGGCACCGGTGCTGGCGCGAAGTTCGCGTCGAGCGCGCAGTGCGTCGTGTGGCCGCTGGCGACCAGCCGGTTCTCGGTCTTGTGCCGCAGCCGGAAGTCGAACGTGAAGCTCGAGGTGCGGATCTCGCGCATGCGCACGTCGATCGTCAGCACGTCGTCGAGCCGGGCCGGCGACTTGAAGTCGAGATGGGCCGCGACGACCACGTTGTCGAAGTCCTTGATCGGCCGGCCGGCGTCGGTGAGGCCGAGGTTGCGCAGGTAGTCGACGCGCCCGACCTCGAGGTAGACGAAGAAGTTGCCGTGGAACACGATGCCCATCGCATCGGTCTCGGGCAGGCGCACGCGAACCTCGGTGCGGAAATGGAAGGGAGCGTCGTGCGCCATGCGGGTGGACTCAGTGCGCGAAGCCACGCACCGCGACCGTGAAGGCCGGAGTGCCGGTGGCGTGGCTGTCGACCACCGCCTGCAGGAAGAACGGCAGCACCTGCGGTGCGACTGGCGGCAGCGTCAGGTTGTAGGTCGCGACGGCCTGCTGGCAGGCCACCGACGGGCTCGGCAGCAGCGGCCCGGTGACGCCCCAGGCGACGACGACGAGCGGTTCGCCGAGGATCAGCGCGTTGCCGATGCCGGGAAACGGCACGCACGGTGGGCTCGGCGGCGTGGTGCTCAGGCCCAGGATCCAGAGCGAGTTGGCGCCGCCGTAGATGCGGATGCGGCGCGTCGACGACAACGAGGTCGTGGTAGCGGTCGGCGCGCCGAGCGGCGCGCACGTGAACGGCCCGCAGACCTGGCCGACCACGGGCGTCGCAATGGCCACCAGCGACACCGCCTGCATGGTGAGGCCGACGTCGACGACGCCCGTGGTGCTGGTCTGGGCGGGTGCCGTGGCGAACGAGGCAAACAGGGCGAGCAACGTGGCAAGGCGCATGGTTGGGCTCCGTCGGGGCAGTCGGGCTTCCGGATGCTAGCAACTCCGCGCGTTGGCTTCGCGGGGATGGATGGCTAGGTTCGCCGTGTGCCCACGATCCGTCTCGGCCAACCTGATCTCCCGTTGTCGACCCTGGTCGCGGCAAGCCGCGCCGGTGCGCGCCTCCAGCTGTCCCCGGCGAGCCGCGAGCGCGTGCGCGCGAGCCGCGCGGTCGTCGAGCGCGCGGTCGCCGACGGCGCCACGATGTACGGCATCAACACCGGCTTCGGCAAGCTGGCCGGCGTGCGCATCGCCGACGAGCAGCTCGCGCAGTTGCAGCAGAACCTGTTGCTGAGCCACGCGACCGGCGTCGGCGAACCGCTGCGCCAGGAGCAGAGCCGGCTGGCGTTCGCGCTGCGCATCCACAACCTGGCGCTGGGCTTCTCCGGCGTGCGCATCGAACTGCTCGAGCAGGCGCTGGCGTTGTTCAACGCCGGCTTCGTGCCGGTGATCCCGTCGCAGGGGTCCGTCGGCGCCTCGGGCGACCTCGCCCCGCTCAGCCACATGGCGCTGCCGCTGATCGGGCGCGGCGAAGTGCACGACGGCGAGCGCGTGATCGCGGGGGCGAAGGCGTTGCAGCGCCTCGGTCGCGCGCCGCTGCAGCTGCGCGAGAAGGAAGGGCTCGCGCTGATCAACGGCACGCAGATCATGACCGCGATCGGTTGCCTCGTGCTGCACGAGGCGCTGCTCGTCGCCAAGACCGCCGATGTCGCCTGCGCGATGACGGTCGAGGCGCTGCGCGGCAGCGAGAAGCCGTTCCAGGCGCGGCTGCACGCCGTGCGCGCGCACCCGGGCCAGGAGGCGACCGCGGCGAACCTGCGCGCGCTGCTGGCGGCGAGCGCGATCGTGCCGAGCCACGTCGACTGCGCGAAGGTGCAGGACGCCTACTCGCTGCGCTGCGCGCCGCAGGTGCACGGAGCGGCGAAGGACGGCATCCGCTACGCGCTCGACGTGCTGGTCACCGAGGCCAACTCGGTCACCGACAACCCGCTGGTGTTCCCGGAAGGCGACGTCGTCAGCGGCGGCAACTTCCACGGCCAGCCGGTCAGCCAGGCGCTCGACTTCCTGGCGATCGCGGTGAGCACGCTCGCGAACATCAGCGAGCGCCGCATCGAGCAGTTGGTGAACCCCGACATCAGCGGCTTGCCACCGTTCCTGGCCAGGAACCCTGGCCTCGAGAGCGGCTTCATGATCCCGCAGGTCGTCGCCGCGTCGCTGGCGAGCGAGAACAAGTCGCTCGCGCATCCGGCCAGCGTCGACACCATCCCGACCTCGGCGAACCGCGAGGACCACGTGTCGATGGGTGTCACCGCCGCGCGCCATGCCGATCGGGTGGTCGCCAACACCGCCAAGGTGCTCGGCATCGAACTGCTGTGCGCGGCGCAGGGCCTCGACCTCGGCGAACCGTTGCGCCCCGGCAAGGGCGTCGCGGCGGCCTACGGCGCGCTGCGGCGCGAAGTGCCCGGGCTCGACGGCGATCGGTTCCTGGCGCCGGACCTGGCGACGGCCGAGCGGCTCGTGCGCGACGGCTCGCTGGTCGCGGCGGTCGAGAAGAAGGTCGGCGCGCTGGCGGTGTGATGCGGGCGGCTCAGAGCGCGCCCATGCGCCCCGCCTGGTAGTCGGCGATCGCGGTCGCGATCTCGGCGCGCGTGTTCATCACGAACGGTCCGTGGCCGACGACCGGTTCGGCGATCGGTTCGCCCGCGAGCACGAGGCACTGCGCGCTGGCGGTGGTGGCTCGCACCACGTGCTCGCCGCCGCCCGTCGCGAGCTGCGCCAGTTCGCCAGCGACGACGCGCGCACCGTCGATCTCGAGCTCGCCGCGCCGCACCAGCACCATCTTGGTGAACGCCGGCGGCAGCGCGATCGGCAGGCGGCCGCCCGCGCGCAGGTCGGCGTCCCACAGGTGCACGGGCGTCACCGTGCGCGCCGGGCCGCGGGCTCGGCCGTACTCGCCGGCGATGACGCGCACGCTGCCCGCGCCGCCCGCCAGTTCGTGGCGGGGGAACGCCGCATCGCGCAGATCCTGGTACCGCGGCGGCGACATCTTGGCGCTCGCCGGCAGGTTGACCCAGAGCTGCACCATCTCGAGTTCGCCGCCGCGCTTGGTGAACGCAGCGCCGTGCAGTTCTTCGTGCACGACGCCGCTCGCCGCGGTCATCCACTGCACGTCACCCGGGCCGATGGTGCCGCCGTGCCCCGCCGAGTCGCGGTGCGCCACTTCGCCGGCGTAGACGATCGTGACCGTCTCGAAGCCGCGGTGCGGGTGCGGACCCACGCCGCGCGGCGTGCGGCTCGGCGCGAAGTGCGTCGGCGGCGCGTAGTCCAGCAGCAGGAACGGGCTGATCGATGGCCCGTCGCCGTAGGAGAACAGCGAGTGCACCGGGAAACCGTCGCCGACCCAGTGGGCGCCCTGGCTGCGGCGGATCGTGGGGGAGTTCGTCATCGGGTGCCCCCTGTAGTCCCGCAACGGGGTGCGCGAAAGGCGGCGGCGTCAGCGGATGGCGAACGCGATCCCGTTGCTGAACGACAGCCCGCCTGGTGCTGCGTCGAGGGCGACGTGCTGCGCGTAGAACGTGCGGCCCGCGAAGCCCGGCCCGAGTGCCAGCGGGAACGACAGGCTCGCCGGCGAACTGCCGTTGGCGACGCCGTTGAGCAGGGCGTCGGCGCTGACGTACAGGTTGCAGCCGACGGTGCCGAAGGTCGGATCGAGCGACGCCGGCAGCGGCACGCTGCCCCAGACACTCGACGACAGGCCGAGCACGAGCAGGCCGGCGGCGCCAGCACCGTGCCCGGTCGAGATCGTCGTCACGGTCTGGTTGGCGCGGAACGGACCGGTCGCGCGCAGCGTCGCGGTGCCGAACGTGGCGGCGCAGCCAACACCGAACGGACGCCCGTAGCCGCCGCCCCACGCCACGGCGATGCCGTTTACGTTGCCGAGCGGAGCGGTGTTGTTGACCAGGAACACGGGCGTGCCGCCCGCGCGCGGGATGCGGTAGACCTGGCCGGTGCCGCCGCCGGCGATGAAGTCGCCGTTGTGGTCGACGTCGAGCGCGTTGGGCCCGGGCACCGAGCCGGCGGGGCAGACGTTGGTGACGGTGCCGGTGGCGTCCACGCGGATCACGCGGTTGACGGAGAGCACGGTGGCGATGACGTCGCCGGTCACCGGATCGAAGGCGATGCCGGTGACGTAGCCGCCGAGGCTGCCGACGACGGGCACGCCGGTCGTGGCGCCGTTCGGCAGGCGGTAGATGCCGCCGTTGCCGCCGACCACCACGTCGCCGGTCAACGGATCGACGATGCCGGAGCTGAGTTCGCTGCCCCACGGTTGGACGCCGCTCGACAGTTCGGTGACGACGCCGGTCGCCGGGTCCAGCCGACGCACCTGCGCGCTGGTGCTGTCGACGAAGACGACGTGGTGGTTCTCGTCGAACGACATCTGCGACACGATGCCGATGTTGGACGTCAGCAGCGTGTAGACGACGTTGCCGGGACCGAGCACGGTGGCGCGGCCGAGGAATCCGAAGCCGCCGATCAGGAAACTCGACGGGCTCTGCGGATCCCACAGGATCGCCTGCGACGTGCCGGTGCCCTGGAAGCCCGGAGTGGGGTAGGCGGTGACCGGCGTCGTGCCGGGGAAGATGCCGAACGTCGTGCTCGAGAAGCCGGTGAGCGCGATGTGGCCGGGGTTCACCTGGGCGGCGAGCGTGGCGACGAACGAGAGGGACGCGAAGAGGAGTCGGCGCATGCTGGCGGTGGCGAAGGGGCGGTGCCGCATGGTGGTGGGCGCCGCCGAGGTGGTCAAGCCGGCCCGGCGCCGTTCGTCGCGGCCCGCACGGCCCGCGGCGTCGACGCCGATGGCGGCCCGAGCAGGAAATCGCGGTCGACTCGCCGGGAAACGAGCGCCGCTCGGGCCGCCCTGCTTTGATGGTCGCGTGACTTCGGATGCTCGCGACGATTCCGGCGAGGCCTTGCGCGCGGCGGCGGCCGCGTTGGGCCAGGATCTCGGGCCGGCGGCGGTGGCCGATGCCGTCGCCTCGTTGGCCGCATCCCTGCCCGACGTGGGAACCGTGGTCGGCGACTATCGGCTGGGGCCGGTGATCGGGCAGGGGGGCATGGGCGTCGTGCGTATCGCCGAGCAGGTGTCCGTGCCCGGGCGCAAGGTTGCGGTGAAGTTGCTGCCCGGCGCCGGGTTGTCGCCGGTGGCGCGCCAGCGCTTTGCACGCGAAGTCGAGGTGATCGGGCGCCTCGACCACCCGCACATCGTGCCGATCCTGTCTTCGGACGTGCACGGCAGCGTGCCGTACTTCGCGATGAAGTTCGTCGCCGGGAAGTCGCTGCGCGATCTCGTGCGCGACGGGAGCTTGCGCGGCGAGTGGCGGACGATCGCTTCGTTGGTGCGTGACCTCGCGGCGGCGTTGGCGCATGCGCACTCGCACGGCGTGGTGCATCGCGACGTCAAGCCCGGCAACGTGATCGTCGACGGTCAGGGGCGGGCGATGCTGCTGGACTTCGGCTTGGCGAGCCTGGCCGAGGGGACCGACCTGACCGTGTCGACGGATTCCCTCGGCACCCTCGACTACATGGCCCCGGAGCAGATCGATCGCACGGCGGGAACGGTGGGGCCGCGCACGGACGTCTACGGGCTCGGCATCACGTTGTTCGAATGCCTGTGCAGCCGGACGCCGTTCGCCGAGTCGTCGCGGCAAACCACCCTCGTGCGCATCCTGCGCGGCGACCATGCCTCGCCGCGGGTCCATACGCCATCGGTCCCGCGCGACCTGGCGACGATCTGCAGCAAGGCGATCGAGGCACGGCCCGGCGACCGCTACGTCGATGCGAACGCCTTCGCCGCCGATCTCGACGCGTTCCTGGCCTACCGACCGATCGCCGCCCGGCCGCGCAGTTGGGTCGCCACCGTCTGGTCGGTCATGCGCCGCAACCGCGTCGCCGCCATCGGCGCCGTCGTCGCGCTGGCCGTGATCGCCGCGGTCGTGGGCTGGTTCGCCTGGTTGCAGCCGGCACGAACGGTCCAAGCCAGGCTGGGCGCCGCGGCCGAACTCGCGCATGAGCACGCGACCGTCGCGGCCGCGGCGACGGCTCTGGCCGACGAACTGCACGCGGCACGCGAGCGGCGGCCCGGCATCGTGCTCGATCGCGCGTTCGATGCGCAGCAACGGCGCCTGCGGGACCTGGACGCGACGGCCGAACGACTCGCCGCCGCCCTCGAGGAGATCGTCCAGCAGTGCCTGCTGCTCGCCCCGCACGACCGGCTGGTCCACGAGCGCCACGCCGACCTGCTGGCCGCGCGGCTGCGCGAGCTGTTGGCCGGTGGCGGCGTCGTGCATCGGGCGGAGGCCGTGGCCCGCACGCAGGAGCGACTGCGGCGCGCCGACGCGTCGGGGCGCCACACGGCGCTGCTCGACGACACGGCGCTGCTGCAGGTCGGGTGCGTGCAAGGTGCGGCGCGCGCGGTGCTCTGTGCTGCCGTCGTCGATGCGGACGGCTGCGCGCGCTGGACGGCTCCCGACGATGCGCGCAGCGTCGCGCTCGGTAGCACGCCGTGCGCGACGCGGATCGCCGAGGGCAGCTGGTTGCTGCATGCGACGTTGCCGTCGTTCGGCCCGATCCGGCTGCCGCTGCTCGTGCGTCGCACCGCGGTGGCGGATCCGGACGAGCACCGGGTCGACCTCGTGTTTCCGGCCGCCGACGACGGCGACGGCGGCTTCGTGCCCGTGCACGCCGGCTTCGGCGTCGTCAGCGGCGGTGCGGCGGCCGCGGGTGGCGTTCGCGACCGGATCAGGTGGCACGACGCGTTCACCATCCAGGATCGCGAACTGCGCCTCGCCGACTGGCTGCGCTGGTCCGGGGAGCCGCCGACCGCCCTCGAGCAGAGCGAACTCGAGGCCGGCCGCACCCTGCTGCCGGCGACCGACTGGAATCGCATCGTGCACGTTCTCGGTCGGCTCAATGCGCGTGAAGCCAGACTCGGCACGGGCCGCTATGTCGCCCTGCCGACGCCAGCGCAATGGCGCCGCGCCGGGCAAGGCGCCGACGGGCGGCCTTGGCCTTGGGGATTCGTGCACGACCTGCGGTTCTCGCGCAACTACTGGTCGGTGGCCGATGCCCGCCAGGATCTCTCCTTCCGCGCGTCGCCCGAACAGGACGTGTCGCCGTTCGGCATCCACGAACTGGCGGGTTCGATGCGCGAGGTCTGCCTGCCGGGCGACGCGCTGCGCAGTCTCGGCACGCGGCTGTTCCTGTTGTGCGGCGGCTCGACGTTCTCGGTCGATCCGGACGATCTCGCGTTGACCAACGAACGCACGATCGTGCACGGCGACACGGTACATGACGTCGGCCTGCGCCTCCTGCGCGCGCCATTGCCGGTGGTGCCGGAGGGCCCGTCGCGGCTCGGCCTCGAGGACGTCACGGCGGCGCGGCTGCGCGTCGTCGCCGTGCGCGGGCCGTTGCAGGAAGAGCTGCCGGTCGACGAGCGCGTGCGCTGGCAGGACGGGGGCGTCGTCGTCGATGGCTATGGCGGCAGTTTCTCGCCGGAACTCGTCGTCTGGCAGCCGGTGCGACTACCGGCGGCGACAGCCGCGATCGACCTGGAGTTCACGGCCCGATGCGTGCGCGCGCCCGAGCGCAGCCAGGTGGCCCTCGTGCTCGGCACGCAACCGGGATTCGACGCGCACGACGAACGGTTGGCGGTGCGCCTGTTGCCCAGGGCAATGCACGTCGTGCACCGGGACGCCGTGGTCGCCAGCGTGGCGATGCCCGAGCGGGCCGAGAGCGCCGTGTTGCGCCTGCAGATCGGGCCGCATGGCGATGGCGCGGTCGCGACCCTTGCCTGCGACGGCGAGCCGGTGGCGCGCCTGCCGTTCGCATTCCCCGCATCGACGCCGCCGCACTGGCGGTACGTGGCGCTGCGGCTGCCGACGTTCGTCGGCATGACCGTCGACGTGCGCGCATTGCGCGTCGAGGAGCGGTGACGTGGACCCGCTGCTGCGAGCCGCGATCGACGGGGACGAGGCCGCGCGGACGGCTCTGGTCGCCGCCAACGCGCCGCGGCTGCGGCGTTATCTCGAGCGCCGTTCGGGGCAGCGACTGCGGCGCGACGTGTCGGCGGCCGATCTGGCGCAGGAGGTGTTCCTGCGCGTGTTCGTGGCCATGCGCGCGATGCCCGAGGATGCGACCGCCGACACGTTCCGCCGCTGGCTCTACCGACACGCCGACTGGGTGCTGCAGAACCACGGTCGCGCGGCGGCGCGCCGCCGCGGGGAGTCCGCGGGGGATACGCCGCCCGCCGCGACGCCGTCGCCGCAGGCGTCGACGGGCGTGGTGACGGCCGCCGACGAGGTCGCCTGGCTGCGGGCGTTGCTGCAGAAGCTGCCCGCCAAGTACGCCGACGTCGTGCGACTCCGGCTCGACGGCCTCTCGTTCGAGGTCATCGGCCAGCGGCTCGGAGTCGACGAAGCCGCGGCCCGGCAGCGCTTCGCGCGCGTGCTGCAGACCCTGCGCGAACGTTCGTCGCCAGCGGCGGAGTGAACGGCGGGCCGCTCGGCCGGAGCCGCTCGCCGTCAGTTCTGCAGCAGCTTGTCGAGCGGGCCGTCGACGTAGGTCGGACCATCCGCAGGCTGCCACGGCTGGCCGCGGCGCAGCCCGGGATCGCCTTCGAACACCACGACGCCCTTCGTGTCGATCAGCAGCGCGCGCGGCATGCCGAAGAAGCCGGCCTTCACGAAGTAGGCGTCGTAGGTGCCGCCGCTCGCGTCGATCGCGATCGTCGCACCGGGCAACGGCTCCTTGGCGAGATGCGCCGCGAGGCCTTCCCGGGTCGTGCCGGCGTCGCACACGACGATCGTCGCCAGACCGCGCGGGGCACTGCGCGCGAGCACGTGCCGCAGCCAACTCGTGCACGGGATCACCTGGTCCTGCGCCGGCGACCAGAACAGCAGCAGCACCGGGCGGCCCCGAAGCGCGGCCAGCGTCGTGCTGTCGCCCTGCTCGAACTGCAGCGGGCCGAGCTCGGGGGCGGCGAAGCCCGTGAACGAACCGGGCGTGCGCTTGCTGGCGTCGGCGAGCACACGCTGCATCGCGATCTCACGCTCGATGCGCGCCGCGGGATCGAACGCATCGCGGCCGAGGATGCGGACGTTGCGGAACACCGCCTGGCCCGGGCCGCACAGCAGCCCGAACGCGCCGCGCACCACGCTCGCATCGGGGAACTCGAGCGAGCGCACGTAGAGGCCGTCGAAGTAGACGTCGAGCTGGCGGCCGGTCACGTCGATGCGCAGTTCGTGCCAGGCGCCGCCGACCGGCAGGCTGCGGTGGTCGTGGATCTCCCAGACGCCGCCCTGGTTGGTGGCGATGTCGAGGAAGCCCTTGGGGTGCAGCAGCACGGCGTGGAAGCGCTGGTCGCCCTTGCGGCCAAAGCACAGGCCGGCGAGATCGCCGAGCCAGGTGCCGGGTTGCTTGCTGTCGTCGGGGATCTGCACTTCGGCGGCCAGCGAGAAGTCGGCGTCGAAGGTCACGTCGGCGACCAGTTCGCGCGTGACCATCGTCGTGCCCGCCCGCGGCACTGCCGCGCGCACCAGCTTGCCGTAGGCCTGGAAGGCGTCGTCGCCGCCCGACCAACCGGCCAGGCTGCGTTCGTCGTAGGCGACGCGCCAGCGGGCGAGGCTCTTGCCGGTGCGCGCCGCGAGCTCGGCGTAGTAGGCCATCGCCTCGGGCACCGAGTAGTTCGCGGTCATGCGGCGCGCGATCTCGAGCGCCATCGTCGGCAGTTTGCGGGCTTCGTAGCCGCGCGCGAGCTGCAGGCCCTTCTGCGCGAACGCCTGCTTCTGCTGGCGATACCGCGCGACCAGCGGGTCGAGTTTGGTGATGCGCTGCTCGGCCTCGGCGTGGCGCGGATCGGCGGTCTTGCCGCTCGCCTCGAGCGCGCGACGGAACTCGCGCAACCGCGCCGCGGCCTCACCGCGCCGCTTCTTGTCGCGCTCGAGCGACGAGGCCAGCGACCACAGCACCTCGGCGTCGGCGGGCGCCCGTTCGCGGGCTTCGTCGAGGAACTCGATCGCCAACGCGTGCTCGCCGCGCGCCGTCGCCGCCTTCGCCCACTGCACGAGTTCGTCGCCGACGGTGACCTTGCCGGTCTCGATGTCGCGCAGCCGCAGGATCCAGTCGCGCCAGATCGGGTCGAGTTCGGCGAGGGTCTTCGCCGGCGAGAGCGGTGCTGCGAGCACGAGCTCCGTGAAGTGCGCGGCCGGGTCCTTCGGCTGGCCGCGGCGGAACGACTGGTAGTAGGCGTGCAGCGCGTCGCGGTAGACGAGGCGGCCGTCTTGGCTGCGGTAGTTGTAGAGGAAGTACACGACGCCCCAGGTCGGCGCGTACCACGGCGGGCCCCACGCGTACTTGCCCTCCACGACCATGCGGAACGGCGGCGCCCGTTCGGGGTCGCGGAACTGGCCACCGCCGACCGGGACCGCTTCGTCGAGGCTGTCCATCCAGCCGCGTTCGAGGCGCGAGGCGAGCGGGAACAGCCGGCCGGGCGGCACGCGGTTCCACTGCACCGAGCCATTGCTGAGGATCACGCAGCCTTCGAAGAACGACGCGTACGCCTCGTTCAGCCAGCCCGGCACCATCGGTCCGGTCAGGCTGACGAACTGGTGCGCGGCTTCGTGGAACAGCGTGCCGTACATCGCGCGCACCGACTCCTTGCCGCTCGCACCGCCGGCGTACGTCTCGACGGCGCTGCCGATGAAGTGGCCGGCTGACCACTCCACGGGCGGTCCGGCCCCGAGCTTCAGGTACTCGTCGCGGCTCTTGAAGATGCGGATCTCGATCTTCGGCGTCGGGCCGCCGTCCTCCATGAAGCGGAAGAAGCGGCGGTAGAACCGGTTCATCTGCTCCATCGCGATGCGCGAGGTCTCGAGCACCAGGAAGCCGGCGTTGGTGCGGTAGCGGTAGTTCTCGCTCTCGGCGGTGTAGGCCTGGTCCCACTCGCGATGCGCGGCGTCCATCGCCGCGAGTTCGTCCTCGCCGCGACCGCCGGTCGGATCGGTGCCCGCGTAGACGTCCTCGACCGCCACTTCGCGCCCGCCCTTGGTGCGGATCTCGTGGATCGCGGCGCGCGCTTCGGCGTGGTCGGGAACGACTGCGAGCAGGTGCTGGTAGATCTCGATCGCGCCCAGCAGGTCCTTGCCGCGCCGGTACTCCTTGCCGAGGGTCAGCAGGCCCGTCGCGTAGTCGTTCTGCAGCTTGCCCCAGGCTGCCGCTTCGCTGTCGAGCGGCAGCAGCCGATCGAGCAGGGCCTTGCGTTCGGGGTTGGTGGCAGAACCCTGGCGGCTGCGATCGAGATCGAGCCAGCGGTGCAACGCGTGCACGGCGGTGTCGAGATCGGTCTGGCGCTCGGCGATCGTCGCGAGCAGATCCAGGGCGGCGCTGCTGTTGGCGTCGCGTTCGAGCGCACGGTCGGCGGCGAGCCGTGCCGCGGCGAGGTCGCCGGCGTCGAGCCTGCCCTTCGCTTCGGCGAGGTAGGCCGCGACGAAGCCGGTCTCGGGTGCCGCCGGCGGCGGGGCCTGGCCGGGGGCGTTGGCGAGCAGCAACGCGATGGCGAGCGAGGCGGGCAACCGCGGCGCGAGCAGCATGCGCGCATCATGCACGGATTGGCGCGAACCCCGCCAGTCCGTGCGTGGGCGGAGGGCGGGGCGGGCCGGGCGCGCTTGCGTGCCCTCGCGCGGCTCGCCACGATCGCGGAATGACCGTCTACCGCGCCCCGCGGGGCAGCACGCTGACCTGCGCCAACTGGCAGATCGAGGCCGCCTACCGCATGGTCCAGAACAACCTGGACCAGGAGGTCGCCGAGGATCCCGAACGCCTGATCGTCTACGGCGGGCTCGGCAAGGCGGCGCGCAACCCGGAAGCGCTGCAGAAGATCCTCGCCACGCTGCGCCGGCTGCGGCCCGACGAGACCATGCTCGTGCAGTCGGGCAAGTGCGTCGGCGTGTTCCGCACCCACGCCGATGCGCCGCGCGTGCTGCTTGCCAACAGCAACCTGGTCGGCGACTGGGCGACGTGGGACGAGTTCCGCCGCCTCGACGCGATGGGCCTGATGATGTACGGCCAGATGACCGCCGGGTCGTGGATCTACATCGGCAGCCAGGGGATCGTGCAGGGCACCTACGAGACGTTCGTCGCCGCCGGCAAACGGCACTTCGGCGGCGACCTCAAGGGCCGCCTCACCGTGACGGCCGGTCTCGGCGGCATGGGCGGCGCGCAACCGCTGGCGGTGACGATGGCGGGCGGCGTGTGCCTCGCCGCCGACGTCGAGGGGTGGCGCATCGACAAGCGGCTGCAGACGAAGTACCTCGACGAGCGCATCGACGATCCGAAGGCGGCGTTGCGCGCCGCCCTGGCGAAGAAGGCGCAGGGCGTGCCGTGGTCGATCGGCGTCTGCTGCAACGCCACCGAACTGCTCGCCGTGGTGCGCGACGCCGGCGTCGTGCCGGACCTGCTGACCGACCAGACCTCCGCGCACGACATGCTGATCGGCTACGTGCCCGACGGCATGACGGTGGCGGCGGCCAAGGCGCTGCGCGAACGCGATCCGAAGGCCTACCTGCGCGAGTCGTCGCGCACCGTCGCCAAGCACGTGTCGCTGATGCTCGACCTGCAGGAACGCGGCGCCGTCACCTTCGACTACGGCAACAACATCCGCACCGAGGCGCGCGAGGCGGGCGTCGCCGAGGCGTTCCGCATCAAGGGCTTCATCCCCGAGTACATCCGGCCGCTGTTCTGCGAAGGGCGCGGGCCGTTCCGCTGGGTGGCGCTCAGCGGCGATCCGCGCGACATCGCGCGCACCGACCGCCTCGCGCTCACGATGTTCGGCGACAACGCCTCGCTGCGGACCTGGCTCGAGAAGGCGCAGCAGAAGATCGCGTTCCAGGGCCTGCCCGCGCGCATCCTGTGGCTCGGCTACGGCGAGCGTGCGCGCTTCGGGCTCGCCGTGAACGAACTGGTGGCGAAGGGCGAGGTATCGGCGCCGATCGTGTTCGGCCGCGACCACCTCGACTGCGGCTCGGTGGCGTCGCCGTACCGCGAGACCGAGGCGATGGCCGACGGCAGCGACGCGATCGCCGACTGGCCGCTGCTCAACGCGATGCTGAACGTCGCGTCGGGGGCGACCTGGGTGTCGATCCACCACGGGGGTGGGGTCGGCATCGGCAAGTCGATCCACGCCGGCCAGGTCACCGTCGCCGACGGCACGCCGGCGGCCGCCGCGCGCATCCAGCGGGTCTTCACCTGCGATCCCGGCACCGGCATCGCGCGCCACGCCGACGCCGGCTATCCGGCGGCGAGCGCCTTTGCGCGGCAGCACGGCGTCGACCTAGGAGGCTGAACGCGTGACGGCGGCGACGTTCGACGCGGTGGTCGTCGGGGCCGGTCCGGCGGGCAGTGCCGCCGCGGCGGCGCTGGCGCGGCGCGGCCGTCGCGTCTGCGTGCTCGAGGCCGAACGGTTCCCGCGCTTCCACATCGGCGAATCGCTGCTGCCGCTCGGCCACCGGGTGTTCGCCGAACTCGGCGTCGCCGAGACGTTGCAGCGCGCGGGGTTCGTGCAGAAGCGTGGCGCGCAGTTGCTGACGCCGTGCGGCGGCCATCGTGTGCTGTTCGACTTCGAGGCGACGCGCGTGAATCCGCCGTTCACGCACCAGGTGCATCGGGCGGAGTTCGACGACCTGTTGCTGCAGCACGCCGTGCGCGCGGGCGCCGAACTGCAAACCGCGCGGGTGCGTGACTTCCGCATCGGCGACGACGGCGTCGAGGTCACGCACGTCGGCGCCGACGGGGTGGAGCGAACGGTGCGCGCCAAGGCGCTGATCGACGCCAGCGGGCGCGCGGGCGTCGTCGCCAGGCGGCAAGGCGTGCGCGTCGTCGACGAGGAACTGCGCAAGGCGGCGATCTACGCGCACTTCCGCGGCGTGGCGGTGGACGACGGCAAACGCGGCGGCGACACGCGGATCATCGCGCTGCCGCGGCTCGGCTGGTTCTGGCTCATCCCGCTGAAGGACGGCGTGATGAGTGTTGGCGCGGTGCTCGACATCGCCGACTACCAGGGCCGCGAGAAGGGCGATCCCGCGCGGCTGTTCGCCGAGTCGCTCGCCGAGGCGCCGCTGGCGGCGCGTTTGCTCGCGGGGGCCGAGCGCATCTCCGACTTCCACGTCGAGAGCGGCTTCAGCTACCGCAGCACGAGCTACTGCGGCGACCGGTGGTTCCTCGCCGGCGACGCGGGCTCGTTCCTCGACCCGATCTTCTCGACGGGCGTGCTGATGGCGCTGCAGAGCGGCGTCGAAGCGGCCGCGGCCGTCGACCGTGGCTACCTGCAGGCGCGGCCCGATCCGCAGCGGGCGCTCGCCAGCTACCAACGCACGCTGCAGTCCCGCTACTGGTTCGTGCGGAGGTTCGTGACCGGCTTCTACGATGCGGCCACGCGCGACATGTTCTTCGCGCCGCGCCGCTTCCTCGGGCTGGCGCGGGCGGTGACCACCGTGCTCGCCGGCGGCTTCGAACTCGGCTGGCTCGACCGGCTGCGGCTGCAGGTCTTCTTCCTGCTCGGTCGGCTGCAGAAACGCTTCGACATGGTGCCACGACTCAGTACTGCGGCCGAGCCGGCGGTGCGGGAGCGGTCGGCATGAAGCCCGCGCTCGTCGCGTTCGCGTTCGTGCTCTCGGCGTCGGCCCAGGAGCCGGTCCCGGCACCGAAGGAGCAGGTCGTGCGCGCCGAGGCGCTGCTCGCGGCCCACGGTGCGCGCGCCAAGAAGGTCAAGGTGCTGGTCGCCGACTACGTGCAGCGCCGCACGACCAAGCTGCGCAAGGAGCCGTTGGTCAGCAAGGGCGAGTTCCTGTTCGTGCGCGAACCGGCCGCCGTGCTGTTCTTCGCGCGCGAGCCGCGCGTCTCGGTGGTGCGGCTGACGACGACCACCTACGAAGTGCATCGGCCGCAGAAGAAGCAGCTCGAGCGGTTCGTGCTCGACGGGCCGGAGCTCGCGGCGGGGCTGTTTGCCGTGGTCGGCGGCGACGTCGAACGCCTGCGCGCGGACTTCGTCGTCGTCGGCTGCGCCGACGTCGCGGCGGCCCCGGGCCAGGTGCAGATCCGGCTGCAGCCGAAGGCCGCCGCCGCGCGCGAACGGCTGCCCGAGATCGCCGTCACGCTGCATGCGGAGTCGGCTGAGCTTGCCGCCGTCGGCTATCGCGATCCCGCCGGCGACCTCGTCGCGATCGAGCTGCGGGCGCTGCGGCCCGATCCGCCCGCACCGCCGAGTGCGCAGCTCGCGATCGATCCGGACACCGTCGTCGTCGAGCACGGGGCGCGTCCGGGCCGCTGAGTTCGCCGGGCGGGAAAGTCCGCCTCGATGTTGGCGGCGCGCGCGCGGTTGCTAGCATGCGGGCGTCGACGGGCGGTCATCCCGGCGACGATACGGACGTGTGCGCCAACCTCGCGGCGGCGCGTCCACGGCGGTCGCGGCGGCAATTTGCCGCTGGAGGGTTTCCATGAAGCAGAACGAGCGTTGGTTGGTGTATGCGGTCACGGGTTTCCTCGGCCTGATCCTGGTTGCGGCGGTGTTGTTCAGCCGCCCCGCGAAGCCGGGCGGCGACGTCAAGAAGCCGGTCGGGCTCGACCAGATCTCCGGGATCGGCGCTCCGGGTGCTGCCCCGGGGGCGACCGGCGACGGCAACCGCACGGGCGTGCCGGCGCCGAGCGAAGGGATCGGCCAGCAACCGCTGGTCGCCACGAACAAGCCGATGCTCGCTGCCGACCTGGTGTCGCAGCAGCTCGGCATCAGCCGCCGCGATCGCAACGTGCGCTTCGTGCGCGCCAAGCAAGGCGACTCGCTCGACCTGCTGGTGCAGCGCTGGTGCGGCGCGCGCGACCCGTTCCTCGCCGAGGCGAAGTGCCTCAACGAAGAACTCGTCGTGCTGCGCGTCGGCCAGGAGGTGGCGGTGCCGTGGGTCGACGACGAAGTGGTGCTGGCGGCTGCCGAGGCGCGCAAGCCGAAGACGATGCTGGCGAGCGAGGCTTCGGTCGGCGAGGCGGCCCTGCGCGGGGAGGCCACGCCGGCGACGAGCCGACGGCTGGACTTCGTCGAGCCCGGCGGCGACCTGCGGGTCGCCGCACCTGGCAAGGTGGCACCGGCCGCCGCCGTGGGCACGGGCTACACGGTCAAGTCCGGTGACAGCCTGTGGCGCATCGCCGACCGCACCTACGGCCGCAAGAACGCCGACCGCATGCTGCCCCTCATCCGGGCGGCCAACCCCGGTCTCGACGACGACATCAAGGTCGGCCAGAAGCTCGTGCTGCCAAGCGACCCCGAGGCGAAGTCCTCGCCGACGTCCGGCTCGTAGCGCAGTCCGCTACTTGAGCCCGTAGCGCTCGAGCTTCTTGTAGAGGTTGCTGCGCTGCAGCTCGATGTTCTCGGCGGTGCGCTTGATGTTGCCGCTGAACTCGAGCAGCTTGCGGCGCAGGAACTCCTTCTCGGTCGCTGCGCGGAAGTCCTCGAGCTTCGCGAACGCGAACCAGTCGGTGCCGCCACCGTCGCTGCGCGCGGGTGCGGGCGTCAGGATCGACTGCAGCTCGGCGCGGCCGATCTCGTTGCCGTCGGCGAGCACGGCAGCGCCTTCGATGCCGTTGCGCAGCTGCCGGACGTTGCCGGGCCAGGGTTGCGCGCGCAGCCACGCCACCGCGTCCTTGGCGAGGCGTCGGGCCGGCAGTCCGTTCCGCTTGACGGCGGCGGCCAGGAAGTGGTTCGCGAGGAACTCGATGTCCTCGATCCGTTCGCGCAGCGGCGGCAGGTGCACACGCACGCCGTGCAGACGGTAGTAGAGGTCCTCGCGGAAGGTCTTGTCGGCGATGCCGCGCTGCAGGTCGTGGTTGGTCGCGGCAACGATGCGCACGTCGACCGCGCGGGTGTCGCGTCCGCCGACGCGCTGCACGACCCGTTCCTGCACGGCGCGCAGCAGCTTGGCCTGCATCGGCAGCGGCATGTCACCGACCTCGTCGAGGAACAGCGTGCCGCCGTGGGCCTGCTCGAAGGCGCCCTGACGTGCCGCCACGGCGCCGGTGAAGGCGCCGCGCTCGTGGCCGAACAGCTCGCTCTCGACCAGTTCCGGCGCCACCGCCGCGCAATTGAGGGCCACGAACGGGCCGTGCGCGCGGCGGCTCTGCAGGTGCACCTGGCGTGCGACCAGCTCCTTGCCGGTGCCGTTCTCGCCGGTGACCAGCACCGCGACCTCGGTGGGGGCGATCTTCGCCACGAGCGAGCGCACCTGGACCATCGCCGGGCTGTCGCCGAGCAGCTGGTGCTCGGTGGCGAGCGCTGCCTTCAGGCTCGTGTTCTCGCGCTGCAGTTGGCCGGCGTGCAGAGCGTTCTTCAGCGACAGCACCAGCCGTTCCTTGGCGAACGGCTTCTGCAGGAAGTCGTGCGCGCCGCGCCGCACCGCCAGCACGGCCGTGTCGAGGTCGCCGTGCCCGCTGATCATCACCACGGGCAGTTCGGGCCGCGCTTCCTTGATGCGGGCCAGGACGTCGAGCCCGTCGAGGCCGGGCAGCTTGACGTCGAGCAGCACCAGGTCGACACCCGCATCGAGCGCCATCTGCGCGCCGGTCGGGCCGTCCGAGGCCTCACGCGTCTGCCAGCCGTCGTAGCCGAGCTGGAACGCCAGTTCCTCCCGAACGGCGCGGTGGTCGTCGACGATCAGCACGACGGCGGTCGGTGCGGCCATCCCAGCGGTATAGCCACCGGGGTTGCAAGGATGCCAGGACCGCAGGTTGCCGCGTCGCCCTTTCGCGCCCTTGACCGACCGCGGACCACCTCTAGCATTCGTCGGCCCTTTGTTCGCCCTCGCGGCGGAAGGCAGCCCGGCGCCGACTCTCCCCACGACGCCCCGGCGCCCGCCGTTCTGCTCGCCCCGACCCCTCGCATCCGCATCCTCCCCAAGGAGTCCGCTTCATGGCTCGCTCGCTCACCCAGTCCCTCCTCGCGGCCGCCGTCGCCGTCGTTCTCGGTGGTTCGGCTCTGGCCCAGGCCACTCCGCTGCAGGAGGCCGTGACGTTGCTGCGGCTGAACAAGACCGACGAAGCGCTGGCCAAGCTGCGCGAGATCATCACTGCCGACCCGTCCAACGCCGACGCCTTGGCGATGTACCGTTCGGTGTCGCAGGACGAGTGGTACCTGCTGATGACGCACCGCGATGCCAACGGCGAAGCGAGCGACATCCAGAAGATCGCCCAGTCGATCCTCGACCGGGCCAAGGTCGAGACCAAGGAGCGTTCGCGCGATGAGGCCGCGATCGCGGCGCTGGTCGCGACGGCGACCGCCAAGGACTCGGACTACCCGACCCGGCAGGCGGCGGTGAACAAGCTGATCGCCGACCACGGCGAGTACGCCGTGCCGGCCCTGCTCGAGAAGCTCGGCGACAAGCAGGACGACGAGGCCCAGGTGCAGGCGATCGCGGCGCTGCAGCAGATCCGCACGGCAGCGGTGCTGCCGCTGATCGAGGCGCTGAAGAGCAGCAACGACACGGCGGTGCAGAACGCGGCGGCCGTGCTGCTGCTGGTCGGCGACGCGCGGGCGTTGCCGGCGATGGTGCAGATGTCGAACGACGACCGCTCGACGGTCCGCGACATCGCCCGCAAGTTCGTGACGAAGGTCGGTGGGTCGGGGAACGCGGTCGACCTGCTGCTCGCGCAGGCGAAGGGCTACCTGCAGGGCAACGTGCCGCCCGGCGCGTTCAGCCAGGTGGTCTGGTCGCTGCGCGACGACAAGCTCGTTGCCACCGACGTGCCGGCAATGCTGTATCCGAGCGAACTGGCCAAGGCCTGCGCCGCGGACGCGGTGCGCCTGGCGCCTTCGAGCCTGGAAGCGCGCAGCATGCTCGCCCAAGCCAACATCGCCCAGGTCAGCCTGATCGAGACGGCGATCGCCGGCGGTGACGAGAGTGCCAAGGCGCTCGAGCCCGTCGCCGCGGAGCTCAAGATCGCGGCGATGGCGACCGGCCTCGATGCCGTGCGCGATGCGCTCGATGCCAGCGTGAAGGCGGGCATGGCTCCGATCGCGCTCGGTGCCACGCGCGTGCTCGCGAAGGCCGAGACGCCGGCGACCGTCGACCAGAGCTCGCTGGTCACCGCGCTGCAGAGCACCAACAAGAGCGTGCGCTACGCCGCCGCCGAAGCGCTGGTGCACGCCGCGGGCGGGGGAGCCGTTCCGCAGGCCGAGACCGTCGTGGCAGCACTGGCCGAAGCCGTGGCCGAGGAAGGCGTGCGGCAGGTGCAGGTGATCGCCCCGGCCGGTGATTCGCGCACGGCCGTCGAGTCGACGGGCCGCGTGCGCGGCTACGCGGTCGACGCGGCCGCCGACGCCACCAGCGGCATGCGCAGCCTGTTGATCAACCCGAGCGTCGACGTGGTGGTGATCAACGAGATCCTGCCCGACCGTCTGCCCGAGGACGTGATCGGCAACGTCAAGAAGGACTCGCGCATGGCGCACACCAAGATCGTGGTGATCGCCAAGGACGAAGAGCAGGCGAAGACCCGCTTCGGCGACGGCGTCGGCGTGGTCAAGGGCCCGCTCACCGGCGAGAGCCTGGTTGCCGCGGTGAACGCCGCCCTCGAGGGCGTCACCAACCCCAACAGCGAGCGCTCCGAAGCGTGGGCCGGCAAGGCCAGCGCCGCGCTGCTGGCGATGGCAGCCGGCAAGGGCGACATCCGCGGCGCGGTCGGCGTCCTGGCGCAGCAGCTGAACCGCGGCGACCACGTCGCGGTGCCGGCTGCACTGGCGCTCGGCCTGGCCGGTGGCGCCGAACAACTGCCGGCGCTCACGGCGGCGCTCGCGAACAGCGCCAGCATCGAGGTGAAGAAGGCGGCCGCGGAGGCCTGTGGCGACATCCTGCAGCGCCTGCCCTCGTGCCCTGACGACGTGCTGGCGGCGCTGGCCGCGGCACTCGATGGCGCCACCGACGTCGGGCTCCGCACGTCGATCGGGCAAGCGCTCGGCAAGGCGAAGCTGTCGGCCGACAAGCACGGCGAGCTACTGAAGAAGCTCCATCGCATCGCCTCGGCCCCGTCGAACGGCTGATCGCCGTCGCCGAGTCGCGTCGCCTCGAGTCGCGGAACGAAACCGCGCGTCGCTTGCCGCTGGACGGCCGCGCGCGGGCTCGCTACTCTCCTCCGCCTCGTTGCGCGCCGACGTAGCTCAGTTGGTAGAGCAATGCTTTCGTAAAGCATAGGTCGCGGGTTCGAGTCCCGCTGTCGGCTCCATTCACCGCCCGCGCCGGTGCCGCCCGCATCCTGGCCGCGCCGATGGCTCGGATCCTGCCGTGGCTTCGGTCCGCGCGGTCCGTATCGTCGAGCGTGGTGACGCCGGCCGTGCCGGCCCACACGCACAGGCAATGACCATGAACCAGTTCGTCAGCGCCTCCGCTCTGCTGCTGCTGTTCGCCGCGTGCAACACGCCGCCTCCCCAGCCGTGGCTCCGGTTCCAGCCGGCCGGCCAGCACACCTGGACCCAGGGGCCCGACGGCCTGCTGCTCGCGCGATTCCACGGTGCTGACGTCGCGATCGACCTCAACCTCACGCAGACCCGCGTGCAGGTGACGGTGACCAACGGCTCGGGTGCGCCGGTCGAGATGCGCATGGGGCCCGAAGCGGCGTCGCCGCCGGGTGCGATCGGCACCGTGCTGCTGCGGCAGGTCGACGCGCCACCCGGCGTCAGCGGGGGCGATGCGCTGCCCTACAACTGCATGCAGGCGATGGTGGTCGAGAACGGCTGGCGCGGCACGTTCTACCTCGACGTGCCGCTCGGCCGTGATCCGGTGCTCGGCCAGTACTTCGTGCTGACGGTCGAGGGGCGCAATCCGGATGGCAAGGTCGAGCGTCGCTCGCTGCCGTTGCTCGCGACGAACGCCGGGATGACGCCCGTCGGCCGCTGATGATCGCGCTGGCGGTCGCCGAGTCGGCGATGTCGTGGCACACGATCGCCGTCGCGCTCGCGTTGCTCGGTGAACTGCTCGCGATCGTGTTCGTCTACCGCGTGCTGGTGCGCGGCGGTTCGCCGGCGAGCACGCTGCTGTGGATGGGCGTGATCATCGCCGCGCCGTGGTTCGGGCTGGTGCTCTACTACCTGCTGCCGCGTCGCCTCCAGCTCCGCAGGCTGCGGCGGCTGCGCGTCCGCGGCGATCGTGTGCGCGAGGTGCGCGCGCGGGACGGCACGCGTCGACCGTGGAGCGAGTGCCCGCATGCCGACCTCGCAGCACTGCTGGGCGGCGCCGACGGCAAGGGCCTGGTCGGCGGCAACGAACTGCAGTGGCTGCCCACGGGCGAGCAGTTCTTCGCGGCCGCGGCCGCAGCGATCGCCAGCGCCGAACGCCACGTGCACTGCGTCGTCTACATCCTCCGTCCGGACGCCGCCGGACTGCGGTTCCTGGCGATGCTCACGGCCGCGGCGCGCCGTGGCGTCGCCGTGCGGCTGCTCTACGACTCGTTCGGCAGCCTCGGGCTCAAGGCAGCCCATCTGGCCGAACTGCGCGCCGCCGGCGGTCGCGCCGAGGCGTTCCTGCCGCTGCTGTGGAAGCGGCGTCCGTTCACCGTCAACCTGCGCAACCACCGCAAGCTGCTGATCGTCGATGGAGAGATCGGGTTCGTCGGCGGTCGCAACGTCGGCGACGAGTACTTCACCGATCGCATGGGCGCGCAGCGCCTGTGGCTCGACGCGATGCTCGGTCTTCGTGGTCCGGCCGTCGACCGGCTCCAGGACGTGTTCGCCGAGGACTGGTGCACGGCGACCGATGAAGTGCTCGCCGACACCTTCGTCGCCGGCAAGCCGGTGGGGTCGGTCCGCGTCGGTGTCGTCTGTTCCGGGCCGGATCGCGACGAATCGGATCTGTGGTACGCCGTGGCGCAGGCGATCGGCGACGCCCGGCTGACCATCGATCTGAGCTCGCCGTACCTCGTGCCGCCGCCGACGTTGGTGTTCCTGCTGCAACTCGCAGCGGCGCGCGGCGTGCGTGTCCGGGTGCTCACCAACGGCCCACGAGTCGAGGCGGCGATCCTCTACCACGCGCAGCGCAGCTACTACGCCCGGCTGCTGCGTGCCGGCGTCGAGATCCACGAGACGACGACCGACTACAACCACGCCAAGGCGATCGTCGTCGATGGTCGCACCGTGATCGTCGGCAGCGCGAACATGGACCTGCGCAGCACGCACCTCAACTTCGAGGTCGCTGCGGTCGTGGTCGACGCGCCCGAGCTCGCGTCCCAGGTGGCCAGGACCTTCGCGCAGAGGCAGCACGGGTTCCGGCGCATCCGCGAACAGGACCTGCCGACCAAGCCCTGGCAGCGCGCGCTCGACGCCGCCTGCGGGTTGCTGTCACCGGTGCTCTGAGACGCGAGCCACTCGCCGCGCCAACGCCGTCACGGCGCGCAGCCGGATCAGCCGCGCGTGACTTCCCAGATGTCCGCGCCGAGGTGGTCCCACGGCAGCCGTCCCTCGTCGCACTCGTTGGCCGCGACGGAGAACTGCACGTCGACCATGTAGATGATGCGGCCGGTCGCCGAGCCCAGGTTGCGGGCGCCGTGTGCGACGCCAGGTGGGATGCGCACGAGGCGGTCCTTGCCGTCGCCCAGCATGAACCGCATCGACCGGCCGCTGGTCGGCGAGCCGACCCGGCAGTCGTGCAGGACCAGCAGCAGGCGATCGCACGGCGGCACGTACCAGACGTCGGTCTGGCGGAAGTGCATGTGGAACGCCTTGATGACGCCCGGCGCCATCTCCGAGTAGTTCACCTGCTTGCACTCGAAGCCCGGCAGTTGGCCGTGCATTCCCGCGGCCAGCCGCCCGAGTTCGGTGATCGCTCCACCGTCGTCGTTGAAGCGCTTGAGCTCGACGATCTGCACGCCGTCGATGGGGGGCTTGCCGGCGTAGTCCTGCACGAAGAACGCCGCCTTGGCGGCGTCGGTGATGCGGACCTTCGCCTCCGGATGGGACGGGGCGGTCACGGCACCGTCACTTCGCCGGCAGCCGCCACGGCTGCTCGGCGGTCGGGGCGCTCCGGTCGAACACGATGCGCAGGGTGAAGTTGGCGACGCGCTTCTGGTTGGCCGGCGACAGCGGCACGCCGAAGTGGAACTTCGCGACCGCCTTGCCCTTGTCGTCGGCCTCGATGGCGAGCGTGCTCGGCGCCAGGTTGCCGACGGCGGGCTTGGCGTTGGTGGCCGGGACCCACGCGATGACCTTGCCTTCGTTGCCGTGCAGCAGGAAGCAGTCGCGGTCGGTCGGCACTTCGATTCCGTCGATGCGGATGAACTTCACGTTGCCGTCGGCGGCGTCCTTGCTCTCGATGTCCTTCTCGGTGAGCCCGAAGCGGGCGATCAGGTCGCGCCAGGACGCCTTCTTGTTCTTGTCGTCCTTGCCGTCCTTGCCGTCTTCCTCGCCTTCCTGCTTGTCGGTCTTCGCGTCGGCCTTCGGCTTGGACTTCGCCATCGCCGAGAGCTCGCGGTGCCCCTGCTTGATCGCTTCGACCAGGTCGCGCGGCAGGCCGTCCTTGCGGTAGAGCAGCGAGTAGAGCCCCGGCGGAGCCGCCGGCTCGAGCATGGTCGACGTGCACGCGACCGCGCCGATCAGCAGCGGCGTGGTCATGCTCTTCTCGAGCATTCGCTGCAGTTCGGCGTTCTTCTCGTGGCTCAGCCACGTCACGGGCGCGATCGAGACCGCGTGGTAGTCGGTCGGGTAGCCGGCGGCGTCGAGTTCGTAGCGTTCGGCGCCGACCTGACCGCTGAGTTCGATCTCCTGGTCGATGCCGAAGGCGCCCTTGTTGAAGCTGCCGCGCGACATCGAATACAGGTAGTCGAAGCCGGGGCGCAGGTCCTTCGCGAGCCGGAAGCCGAGGCTCTCCATCACGTCGTCGGTGCGCACCGGCGCCCGGGTGTCGATCAGCAGCTGGATCGGCTCGCCGGCGGACAAGTACGAGCCGCCCTTGGCGAGCGCCCGGTCGTCCTTCCAGCTCGGCGGCGCCTGCAGCAGGGCACCGGTCTTGTCCTTCTGCAGCTTCTTCCACTCGGCTGCGAACGGATCGCTGCCGTTGATCGCGCGGTAGCCCAGGTCGCCGACGAACTGCCAGACCTGGCCGAACATGTCCTTGTGGCCGAACGGTCCGACGGCGCTCTGCACCGTGCCGACCGCCTTCAGTTCCTGTTCGCGCGACGAGTAGATCTGCAGCTTCTTCAGCAGGTCGCTCGTGAACCGGTCGCTGGCCGGGTCGCCGGCGATCGCGAGCGGCCACGCGTTGGCGCCATCGCCGCGCGCTGCCCGCGTCCATTCGGCCTCGGTCGGCAGGCGCATGCCGAAGCGCCCGGCGAACTCGTTGGCCTCGCGCCAGCTCACGTGCGTGACCGGCAGATCGCCGATCGGGCGCCCCTTGTCGTCCTGCACCTTGTAGGGGAGGTCGGCCCCGTGCCGGTCCCAGTAGAGCAGCGGCGCGTTCTGCATCTTCGGGAAGCTCTTGTTCACGTCCGGAAGGCGCTCGTTGAAGTCTTCCTTGCAGCCGATTCGCCACCAGTGGAACGGCGCGCGCACCTTCTGGCCGGCCTTCCGCCGCTCGGCAATCCAGATCTCGTACTCGGCGTTGCGCACCGGCGACGTGGCCAGCAGGAACGACTCGACCTGGACCTTGCGCCTGCCGAGCAGCGAGGCGGTGCGACGCATCGCTTCGGTGACCTTGGCCGGGGAGATCTTGGCGGCGATCTCGGGCTTCGATTCGTTCACGACCTGGCAGGCCGCGGCGAGGAACGCCTCGACGTCGAGGCCCATGTCGACCGTTCCGGCCGGGACGACCTTCAGGAAGGAAGGCAGGCCGTCGAGCAGCTTGTCGTCAGCACCCGCGCGCGGCGCTTGACCGTTGGCGGGGACGACGGTCGCGCTCGGCTTGGCGCCGCTTTGCGCGCCAGCACCGCCGAGCAGTGCACCGAGGGAGACCGTGGCGAAAACCGGGACGCGCAGCGAATGCAGATGCATCGTTCGTCGGTGAGGCAGGAGCGAGCATGCCGCGAGCGTGGGGGTCGGCGCTCACGGGATTCGGAGGGGTGCCGGATGCTAGCCAGCACCTCTGGGGGCGACCACGATTGTCTGCCGGTTGCAACGGCTGCCAAGCCCCGTCCTCACATGGGCTTCACCGCGGTGGTCCCTCGGCAACGATCGCCCCGGCCGGTCCCGGTCGGGCGGCCTGGGGATCGACGGTTCGCCAGGGGGCCAGGGCGGTCCGGCCCGGCCGGTGGCAGCGGTGGGAACGGATCTCCTGGCTCTGTCAGAACAGCTGGTCCGTGGCGCTGGCGAAGAAGCGCTGGCCGCGTTGTTCGAGCCCATCCGCGACCAGGTGGGCAAGGTCGGGGTCGAATTGGCGTCCGGCCTGGTCCCGGAACAGGGCGACGATCTTCTCGATCGGCCACGCCGACTTGTAGCTGCGCTGCTCGGCGAGGGCGTCGTACACCTCGGCGAGAACCAGGATGCGCCCGGGCAGCGCGACGTCCTCGCCGGCGAGACCGTTCGGGTAGCCCTTGCCGTCCCAGCGTTCGTGGTGCTGGTACACCCAGTTGCGAACGTCGGCGTGCTCCTGCAGTCCGGCCAGCACCTCGTACCCCATCGCCGGGTGGCGCTTCACGACGTCCATCTCGTCGGCGGTCAGCGCACCCGGTTTCTGCAGGATCTGGTCGGGCACGCCGATCTTGCCGATGTCGTGCAGCAGCGCGGCCATGCGCAGGGATCGGCGGTCTTCCTCGTTGACCCCGCAGCGGCGTGCCAGCGTGTCGGTGTAGCCGACGACGCGCGCGGCATGCCCGCTCGTCGTGGGGTCCTTCATCTCGATCGTGCGCGGCAGCACGCTGGTGAGCACGCGGTTGCAGGTCTCGAGTTCGGCGTTGCGGTGGGCGAGGGCCGTCTCGTGCATCACGCGCCGGCACGTGGCCAGCAGCGTGCGCGACTCGACGGGCTTCACGACCATGTCGGCGACGTGGTTGCGCACCGCTTCCTGGGCGCCGTCGAACGTCGGGCGGCCCGTGAGCACGATGACCGGCACCTGCGGACGGCGTTCGCGCGCGACTTCCGCGATCTGCACGCCGAGTTCGTCGTCGCCGAGATAGAGGTCGGTCAGCACCAGGTCGAACGACTCGCGACGCAGGCGCTCCGTGGCCGCCGCCAGGGTGCTGGTCAGGGTCACCGCGTAGCCAGCGCCGGTGAGGATGTGGGCCAGGCTCTGCAGCACCAGGGGTTCGTCGTCGACGAGCAGGACCCGCACGCCCGAGCGGGGGGCGGCTTCCTCGCCGGCCAACCGCAGTCGGGGGTTCGATCCGTTCGCAGAGGACGGCGTCGGCGAAGGCCGGCGCCACGCAGGGTCGGGCTCGGGAAGGCTCATGTCGCACCGCAACCCAGCCGCGAACGACTGCCACCCGCGGAGGGCCGTATCCGCGCGGAAGTCTGCATGGCACCGGCGCCAGGCTCAACCGCCTTCTGGAGAAACTGTGGAGAGTTGTTGGCAATCCGAGTCGCTGCGCCATTGCACCCGCGTGCTCCGCCGCCAATCCTGCGCGACTCGAATGGCCGAGCCGATCACTCGCACCGTCACCGCGCCGGACGCTGGCGTCCGTCTCGACGTCTTCCTCGCGCGGCAAGCCGAAGTGGGGAGCCGCACCGTGGCCCGGCGGCTGCTCGACGAAGGGATGGTCACGGTGGCGGGCCGCCGCGCCCGTGCCGGCGGGTTCCTCGTCGCCGACGACGTGGTGCAGTTCCGCGTGCTGGCCGACCTGCTGCGCGATCCGCTCGCTCCCGATCTGCCGCTGCCCGAGGTGACGCTGCTCTACGACGACCCGTGGTTCTGCGTGATCGACAAGCCCGCCGGGCTCGCCGCGCACCCGCCCGAGGACAAGGACTTCGTGCAGCACACGGTGGCGAGCTGGGCGCGCGCCCGCTTCGGCGAACTGCCGAGCGCGCCCGACGTCGTGCGGCCCGGCATCGTGCATCGCCTCGACCGCGACACCACCGGCGTCATGGTCGTCGCCAAGAACGAGGTGGCGATGGTGGACCTGCGCCAGCAGTGGAAGGACCGCGCCGTGCAGAAGCAGTATCGCTGCGTCGTGTTCGGCGAGCCGCGCTTCCAGAGCGACTGGATCGAACGGCCGATCGCCACCGACCCGCGCCATCCCGACCGCATGACGGTGGTCGACGAAGGCGGCCGCGAGTCGTCGACGTTCTACGAAGTGGTCGAGCGCTTCCGCGGTTTCGCGCACGTGCGCTGCGAGCCGAAGACCGGGCGGACGCACCAGATCCGCGTGCACATGACGTCGATCGGGCACTCGCTGGTGGGCGACCGCGTCTACCGTTCGCGCCTGCGCCAGAACGATGCGCTGCCGCCGGGGGCGCCGTCCCCCGGGCGCCAGTGCCTGCACGCGCATCGGCTCACCCTGGTCCATCCGGCGACGCGCGAGCCGATGGTGTTCGAGGCGCCGTTGCCGCCGGACTTCGAGGCGCTGCTGGCCTGGCTGCGCCGCGAGCGAAGTCCCGCGATGGGTCGCTGACGCGCGCGCGGCGACCGGGTCATCGGGTAGCGTCCCGGCCCCCATGCAGAGCCGTTGGCAAGACTCCGAGGCCCAGGACTTCGTGCGCCGCTACGCGGCCGCCGGCGAACACGTCGCATTGCGTGTCTACACCTCGCGCCTGCTCGGCCGCGATGCCGAGCTGGTGCTGCACGGTGGCGGCAACACCTCGGTGAAGACGACGGCCCGCGACCTGCTCGGGCGCGAGATCGACGTGCTGTGCGTGAAGGGCAGTGGTAGCGACCTCGCCGAGGTCGAGCCCGCGGGTCTGCCCGCCGTGCGCCTCGTGCCGCTGCGCGAACTGCGCGCGCTGTCGGCCCTCACCGACCAGGCGATGGTCGACGCCGTGCGCGGGGCGCTGCTCGACAGCAAGGCGCCGAACCCGTCGGTCGAGACGTTGCTGCACGCGTTCCTGCCGCATCGCTTCGTCGACCACACGCATGCCAACGCGATCCTGGTGCTCAGCGACCAGCCCGACCCGGCCCTGCACGTGCGGCAGGCGTTCGGCGACGACGTCGTGGTCCTGCCGTGGATCATGCCGGGCTTCCCGCTCGCGAAGGCCGTCGCCGACGCGTTCGAACGGCAGCCGAAGTGCCGCGGCATCGTGCTGCTGAAGCACGGGCTGTTCACGTTCGGCGAGACCGCGCGCGAGAGCTACGAACGCACGATCGAGCTGGTCGATCGCGCCGAACGCTACATCGCGCAGCGGATCGGGCCGGTGCCGGCGATGCTGCGCGGCAGTCCCGCACCGCTGCCGGCATCGGACCGGCGCGCGTTCCTGGCCAAGGCCCTGCCGGTGTTGCGCGGCGCGCTGGCGGTGCCGGCGACGTCGACGCTCGGCCCGGCGTGGCAGCGCGTGGTCGCCGAGGCGCGCAGCGACGACGCGTTCGCCGCGTTCGCCGCGCATCCCGACGCTCGCGCGCTGCTCGCGACCAACCCGGTCACGCCGGACCACGTGATCCGGACCAAGGGGCCCTACCTCTACGTCACGCAGGCCCACGCCGTCGATCCCGAGGCGATGCGGCAGCAGGTCGCGACCTACGTCGCGAACTACGCGCGCTACCACGCCGCGCACTGCGCGCGGCTCTCGGCCACCATGCTGCGGCCGACGCCGGTCGTCGTCGTCGTCGAAGGAGCGGGCCTCGTCGCGCTGCAGCCATCGCGCAAGGCGGCGCGCATCGCCGCGGACATCGCCGGACACACGCTGCGCGTGAAGGCCGGTGCGCAGGCGCTCGGCGCCTACACGCCGCTCGACGACCACGACCTCGCCGAGATGGAGTACTGGCCGCTCGAGCTGGCGAAGCTCGGCGCCGCCAAGGAGCCGACGCTGGCGGGACAGGTGGCGCTCGTCACGGGAGCCGCGGGCGCGATCGGCTGCGGCATCGTCGAAGCGCTGCTCGAACACGGCGCCTGCGTGTTCGCGACCGACGTCGACAGCGCGCGGCTGCTGGTGGTGACCGAACGCTTCAGCAAGCACCGCGGGCAGCTCGCGACCGGCGTCGCCGACGTCACCGACGCGCGCTCGGTCACTGCGCTCTTCCACGACTGCGTGCTCGCGTTCGGCGGCGTGGACTGCGTGGTGCCGAACGCCGGCATCGCCCACGTCAGCCGGCTCGATGCGATGGACCCGGACCGCTTCGCCAAGGTGATGGCGGTCAACACGACGGGCACGATGCTGGTCCTGAAGGAGGCGGCGGCGGTGTTCCGCGCGCAGCGCACCGGCGGCAGCGTGGTCGTGCAGGCGAGCAAGAACACGTTCGCGCCGGGTGCGGGGTTCGGCGCCTACTCGGCGAGCAAGGCGGCGCAACTGCAGCTCGCGCGGATCGCGGCACTCGAGTTCGCCGAGTTCGGGGTGCGGGTCAACACGATCAACGCCGACGCGGTGTTCGGCGACGAAGCGGTGCCGAGCCAGCTCTGGCAGGAAGTGGGGCCGGGGCGCATGCAGGCGCGTGGGCTCGACGAGAAGGGGCTGCGCGAGTTCTACCGGCAGCGCTCGCTGCTCAAGGTCGCGGTGCTGCCGCGGCACGTCGGCGAGGCGGTGGTGTTCTTCGCGAGCGAACGCACGCCGACAACCGGGGCGGTGCTGCCGGTCGACGGTGGGTTGCCGGAAGCGTTCCCGCGGTAGGTGCGCGCCCTCAGCGCCGCACGACCCTGAGCACCGGATAGACGTCGGTCGTCTTCGCCTCGAAGTAGTTCCACGTCGACAGCGAGTCCTCGCTCTTCGGTTCGAGCAGCGTCGCGCACAGCCTCCCGAGCGGTTGCTTCGCCTCGACGAGCAGCGTGCCCGCCGGCAGTTCGACCGACACCGCCTCGCCCCACGCTCCCTCGAGGTGCAGCTCCTGGTGCCCCTGGAACGGGCGCTTGGGCTTCCGCTTCTTCGTGACCGAGAACGTCTGCGCCGCAACGACGCGCGGTGCATCGAGCCGCGTCACCGCCACCCCGTGCCGCTCGAGCAGTGCCATGACTTCGGGCGAGGGCTCACGGATCGCCCACGCCGCCGGCAGGGCGACGCTCGCCTTGGCGGCGAACGAACGGAACACGGGCATCGTCTCGGCCGTGCCGTCGCCGGCGCGCACGAAGCGCAGCGGTCGTTCGCCACTGCCCTCCTCGCGCGTCACCGCGCCGACCAGCACCGGCATCGTCTCCGGCGCTGCGAACGTCGTGTCGTAGCCGAAGGCGACCGGTTCCGCGGCGGCGAGCCGCCGATCGGCTTCGGCCGTCTTCGCGAGCACGTCGTCGGCGCGCGCGACGAGACCACGCAGCAGTGCCAGCATGAACGCGTGTGTCGCCGCGATGCGCGTCTTGAAGTCGGCGTAGCTGTAGGCCTCGCTGAGGATGCCGATGCGGTTGCGCAGGCCGAAGTAGTTGACGCCGTAGCGCGCCCGGTGGTCGTAGCTGTACCAGCCACGCACGCCGCCCGACTCCGGCGCCCCGCCGCCGTCCCAGTCGCGCGTCTCGAAGTTGCCGTAGTCGAAGGTCGCGAAGCCGCCGCCGAGCATCGCCGCCTGCGCGTCGTCGAGCAGCGTGCGCGAAAGCGCGGCCAGGCCCGGATCCTGGTTCGGCGACAGGCTCGGCGCGTAGGTCAGGTGGTAGCCGTGGTAGGAGCCGTTCGTCGTGTGCAGGTCGACGAACAGGTGCGGGTCGACGTCGACGAACAGCCGCAGCAGGTTCTGCGTCTCCGGCGCCTCGGCCTTCACGAAGTCGCGGTTGAGGTCGAGCCCCTGCGCGTTCGCGCGCTGCCCGACCAGGTCGGGTCCGTTCTGCCCGGCGCGGTTCTTCAGCCCTTCGGCCTCGTTGCCGTCGACGTTGTAGATCGGCAGCAGCCACAGATCGCAGCGCGCGAGCACGTCGGCGTGCTCGCCGAGCGCGAACTCGCGCACGAGCTGTTGGATCGCCTCCTTGCCCTCGATTTCGCCGGCGTGGATGTTGCCGATGATCAGCGCGCGCAGCCGCGGGGTCGGCGCCGACGGCAGCGCCACCTCGACCAGCAACTGGTCGCGGTCCTGCTTCGACCGACCGGCCGAACGCACGTGCAGCCGGTCGCCATGCGGCAGCGTCGTGCAGGCGGCGACGAACCGTGCGACCTCGGCGGCGCGCGACGTGCGCGCGTGGTCGGTCGCCTCCGGAACGGTCTGTGGTCCTTGCTGGGCCGGGAGAACGGCAGCGAGCAGCAGGGCGGCGGGCAACGGCCGCGTCGGGCGGTAGGGCATGCGCGTGCTCGTACGCAGCTGCTGCGGCCGGCGCCAGCCACGGTGTCTGCTGTTGCAGTCACGGCACGAGTGCCGTCTGCTGCCCGCCGCATCGTTCCGTGACGCCCGCCTCTCGTTCCGAGCCAGCGCCCCACGTCGTCATCATCGGTGCCGGCTTTGCTGGTCTGTCCGCCGCGCGCGCGCTGCGCAAGGCTCCGGTCCGGATCACGGTCGTCGACCGCCGCAACCACCACCTGTTCCAGCCCCTGCTGTACCAGGTCGCGACTGCGGCGCTGAATCCCGGCGACATCGCCTACCCGATCCGCGCCGTGCTGCGCCACCAGGCGAACGCGCGCACGATCCTGGCGCGCGTCGACGGCATCGACCTGCAGCGTCGCACGCTCACGCTCGCCGACGGCGAACTCGGGTTCGACTGGCTCATCGTCGCTGCCGGGGCGACCCACAGCTACTTCGGCCAGGATGGGTGGGAAGCGTGGGCGCCCGGGCTGAAGACCATCGAGGACGCGCTCGAGATCCGGCGACGCGTGCTGTCGGCGTTCGAGGCCGCGGAACGGCTCACCGACCGCACGCAGTTGCGCGAGACGTTGACGTTCGTCGTCGTCGGTGCGGGTCCGACGGGCGTCGAGCTCGCGGGTGCCCTGTCGGAGATCGGCCGCTGGACGGTCGCGCGCGACTTCCGCAGCTTCGACCCGCGGACGTTGCGCGTCGTGCTGGTCGAAGCCGCGGACCGTGTGCTGCCGCCGTTCACGCCGCCGCTGTCCGCGAGCGCCAAGGAGCAGCTCGAACGGCTCGGCGTCGAAGTGCGCCTGGGCGCGAAGGTCACGCGCATCGATCGCACCGGCGTCTGGTTCGGCGACGAACATCTGGCCGCGCGCACCGTCTTGTGGGCCGCAGGTGTCGCCGCGTCGCCGCTCGGCAAGGCGCTCGGCGTGCCGCTCGATCGCGCCGGGCGGGTGCTGGTGCAGCCCGACCTTCGCGTGCCCGGACACGACCACGTGTTCGTGGTCGGCGACCTGATGAGCCTGCAGCAAGACGGCCAGCCGATCCCGGGCGTGGCGCCGGCCGCGATCCAGAGCGGTCGGGCGGCGGCCAAGAACGTGCTCGCGGCGCTGTTCGGCCGACCGATGGCGCCGTTCCGCTACCGCGACAAGGGCATGCTCGCGACGATCGGCCGCGCGAAGGGCGTCGGCAGCATCGGCCGGCTGCGCCTCGTGGGGTTCTTCGCCTGGTGGGTGTGGTGGCTCGTGCACATCGCCTACCTGATCGGCTTCCGCAACCGGCTCGTGGTGATGATCGGCTGGGCGTGGCAGTACTTCGCGTTCTCGCGCGGCGCGCGGCTGATCACGGGCCGCGCGTGGGAGCCGGGGCGGCCGCCAGCCGCCTCGCCGTGACCGGTCGCCGCGGCGTCAGCGCGAGCGTGCGACCAGTTCGAGCGTCTGCTGCTCGGCGCGGTCGGCGGCGGCCAGCGCGCGCAGCCAGTCGCCGAACGACGCGGCGGGGCGGGTCGCCGCGCCGAGCCGCACGTGGCGGGTGATCACCGCCCGTTCGCCGTCGCGCTGCACGTCCTGTCGGAAGACCAGCGGCTCCTCGGCCAGCCACACGCTGGTCGGCAGGGCCGCGAGGCGCAGTTCCTCGCCCGGATCGAACTCGATGTGCGTGTCGGCAAGCAGATCGATCGCGAGGTGCCAAGGCTGGGTGCGTTCGGCGCGGTCGCCGAACGCGGCCGCGAACCGCGTCGCCGGCAGCGGCAGTGCCAGCACGAAGCGTTCGCCGTCGGGCTGCACGCCGCTGCGCCGCAGCGTCGCTTCGAGTGCGATCGGTTGCCCCGGGGTGTCCTTCGCGAGCGCGGCGGCGTCGACGCGCCAACCCGGGAACATCTGCTGCGCGATCTGTCGCGCCGCCATCGTGCGGATGTTCGCCTTCTGCTGGCGCAACTGCTCGGCGATCTGGAAGCCCTGCACGTCGCCGATGCGCGCCGTCATCGTGAGCACGACCTCCTTGCCGCGGATCGTGGCGGTGCCGCGGATCTCGAGGTGCTGGGACGCGCCGGTGGCGCCGCGCAACGGGAACGGCTCGCTGCGATCGTCGTGCAGGACGGTCGCGACCGTGCCTGCGCGCGCGGCGGGAATGTCGCCGAGCGGCCAGTGCCGCGGTGCGTCGAGGAACGCGGGCAGCCGTCGGCCGTCGGGCAGCACGAGCAGTACGCCCGGGACCTGCCCGGCCTCGGCGTCGGCGAACAGCGACGACGCGCCGCCGCCGAGTTCGGCGCGCGCGTCCTGGCACGCCATCGGCAGCACTTCGAGGCCCGCAGCGCGCCACAGCGCCACCGCGAGCAGGAAGCGGTTGCCCTTCTTGCGCAGCAACGTCTGCAGCGCGTCGTCGGCGGGGCCGTCCTCGATCGTCGACTGGCAGAACGTCCAGATCGCGTGCGCGCGCGCGCCGGGCTCCTCGATGCCGGCGATCGCCGCGGCCGCGGCGTCGCGCAGCGCTGCGGTCGACGTCGTGCGCTTGCCGAGCTCGACGCGATGTTCGCGCAGCGTCGGCTGCAGCGGCGTGTCTTCGCCGACCGCGAGGACCGGCAGCAGATCGAGCAGCGGCGGCAGGTGGCGTTCCTTGCCGAGCGACGGCACGTCCGTGCGCGTGTGCACGTGCACGGTGCGACCGTCGTCCAGCGTGGCGGTGCGCGTCGGGGCGGGCAGTCCGCGCGTGCGCAGTTCGCCGCGGCCACTCGGCAGCACGACGACGTACTCGGCGACGGCGATCGGCTCCTGCTCGGAGCCGAAGAAGAACGGTTCGGTCGCGAACGGGCTCGCGCCCGGGGCGTCGCCGTGTTCGCGCCAGCGCCATTCGACGAACGCGCCGGGCTGCAGCCGGGTCAGCGCGTAGTCGCCGTCGACGCGCGACGGCACCCAGTCCGTGCCATCGGCGGCGCGCGTGCGCAGCGACAGCAGTTCGGCGAAACGGCCGAGACCCTGCTGCTCGCGGAACGCCTCGACGCCCGCCTGATCGTTGATGCGCCGCAGCGAGTGGCCTTCGGCGGTCCAACTGCCGTCGGCAGCGACCGCCAGGATCGTCTGGTCGATCAGCACCGTCGTCGACGCGCCGCGTTCGCGTTCGCCCGGCGTGAACGCCGCGATCGCCGCGTCGCCGTCGCGCCGGAACGACGCCATCTCGTCGATCGGCAGGGCGTCGCCGCGCACGGTCGCCAGCCACGAACGCACCGCCGGCGTCGTCTCGCCGAGCGCTTCGCAGCGCTCGAGGCAGGTCCGCACGCGCGCGTCGTCGCCAGCACTCGCGTGGTCGCCGGCGAGGTCGAGCAGGATCGCCGCGGTCGCATCGGCGTGCTCGGCGATCGCGTCCGCGAGCGTGCCGGCCGTGGCCGAGTCGCCGCGCGCGAACGCCCATTCGCGGTGCAGGCGCAGCCGGCCGAGCGGCGCGTCGCCGCCGAACGCGGGCCAGGCCGCGGCGAGCGCTTCGGCGTCGACCGGATCGCCCGCCGCAATGCGGTCGGCGGCGACCGTGCGCGCGAGCGTCGGCTGGTCGGGACGCAGCGCCAGCGATCGCGCGCGCATCGCCGCCGCCTCGCGGTTGGCGCCAGCCTGCGCCAGTTCCTGCGCCCACTGCGCGAACGGCCGGGCGTCGCCCGGGCACGCTGCCGCCCAGGCGGCGAACAACGGCACGAGTTCGGCGCGGAAGCGCAGCTGCCGCAACAACTCGGCGCGCCGCGCGAACGTGCGGGGCCCGGGGGTCGGGTGCGCCGCCAGCAGGCGCAGGGCCTGTTCGCGCTGGTCCTGCTCCTCGTGCAGCTGTGCTTGCGCGACGCGGGCCTCGTGGTGGCCGGTCAGCAGTCCGGGCACGACCCGTTCCTCGAGCGCGCGCGCCCAGGCCTTGCGCAGTTCGTCGGGCAGGTCGACCAGCCGCAGCACGCGCGCGAACGCGAGCGCCGCGAGCGGGGCCTGCGGCGGTGCTTCGTGCACAGCCATCGCCAGGTCGATCGCCTGCTCGCGGTTGCCGTCGCGCACGGCGGCAAGGACGGCGGCGATGCGCACGGCGTCGCTGGCGCCAGCTTCAGCGGCGAGGCGCGCGAGGATCGCTTCGCCGGTCACGAACGTCGCGGCGGTCCGCGTCGCGGCAGCGCCGCGCACGAACTCGTCGGCGCCGCGGTGGGGCTGCACACCCGCGAGCGGAGCGCCTTCGGCGTCGATGAGGCGCAGCGCCACGCGGCTGCGGTCGGCGTTGGCGGTCTTGACCACGATCTCGTGGCCGCCGGCGGTCAGCGCGATGCCGACGCGCGACCGGCGGCCTTGGCCACCACGCCACCGTTCGACGCGCAAGACCTCGGCGCCGTCGACGAACACCTGGCTGTCGCCGTCGTGCTCGAGTTCGAGGAAGCCCTCGGTCGGATCGGCGGCGACGACCCGCCAGCGTCCGTAGTGGCAGCCGTTGCCGCGGCGACCCGGTGGGGCAAGTTGGATCGAGCGCGACTCGGTGTTGCGGCGGACGAGGCGGGGGACGGCAGGGCCGCCGGCGCCCACGAGCGACGTTCCGAGCTCGGGGAACACGAACTCGGGCGCGAACGGCACGCCCGCGAACGAGTCGCCGCCGTCGCCGAACGGTCCGACGGCGAGCAGTTCCTCGGCGTGGCCTTGCACCGGCCACGACGGGATCGTCGCCGGTGGTTGGACGGCGCGCTGCAGCCGCCAGCGCAGGCCGTCGAGTTCCTGCGCGCACAGTCCGTGCAGGCGCTGGCCGTCGAACGCGGCGAGTTCGCGCAGCCGCGCGGCAGGGTCCTGCAACTCGCCGACGCTGCGCGCGGCCTCGGCCACCAGCAGGGCGGCGATCGGCGACCGCGCGGCCCGTGCGGCGGCAGCGAGCAGGTCGCGCGCGATCGCGTCGGGATCGTCGGCGGCGGGGGCCTGGGCGGCCACCAGTGCTGCGGCGAGCGCTTCGACGTCGGTCTGGGCGGGTGCGGCCGCGAGCACGAGGCCGAGCGCGGCGAGCCAGGCAAAGCGGCGACTCATCGTCCGCCCTCCTGCTGCAGCAGCACGAACTGTCCGTCGGCAGCCTTCAACGCTGCGGCGAAGTCGCGGAACTGCGCGTACTCGCCGGGCGCGATGCGACTCGTGGCGAGCCGCAGTTCGCGTTCGACGACCACGGCCGAGCCGTCTTGGCGCCAGCGCATCGAGAACGCGCCGAACGGCGCCGTGCGCCCGGCGTCGGGAGGCAGCTCGCCGACGCGGAAGCCCGGCGGCAGTTCGTAACGCAGCGTGTGGACCTCGGCCGACGGTGCGCCGAGCAGCAACGGCGAGCGCCGTTCGCCTTCGGCAGTCAGTGCCAGCAGGTGGCCCTCGTCCCAGGCGCTCGGCAGTTGCCACGCCGTCCCACGACGCTGGCCGATCTCGGGCAGCGACGCGGTCACGGTCAGGTGCACGGGAGCTTCCGGGTCCTCGGTGCCGCCGGGTTCGACGGCGCGCAGCTCGGCGCGGCCGAACGTGCGCACCAGGTCGCGTTCGAAGGTCTCGCGCCGACGCGCGGGCTCGGTCGCCAGCGCTTCGCGAAGGCCGACGGCCTGATTGCCGCCCGGTCGGCTCTCGCGCCGCAGCGACGCGCTGCCGTCGGCGGCGAGCTGCACGTGGAACGTCTGCCGGTCGACGTTGACGTCCGGCGTGGTCCACGGCACCTCGCGCAGCTCGGCGCGGCCACGATCGACGATCAGCACCGAAGCACCCTGGTCCATGTCCGGCAACGTGTCGCTCGGATGCCAGGTCGCGGTGCCGTCGAGGAACCGTCCGGGCCGGCCATCCTGCGGCGGCAGCCAGGCGATGCAGTGGTTGAACTGCTGCACCAGGGGCAGCGTCAGGTCGTCGTTGCTGCGCAGCGGGTCGGCGAAGATCAGCACCGGGTGGCACTGCACGCCGATCTCGCCGAGCAGCGCGCACAGCAGCAGCGCCTTGTCCTTGCAGTCGCCATGCCGCCGTTCGTGGATCACGCCGGTCGAGTACGGCTTGTAGCCGTGCACGCCGAACTCCCACGCCTCGTACCGCACGTCGGTGGTGACGAAGTGGTAGAGCGCGCGGATCTTCGCCTCGACCGTCGGCAGGCCCTCGCACCGCTTCTGCACCGTCGCGCGCATCGCCGGCGTCACTTCGAGCTGGTCCTTGATCAGGTTCCACCACCAGGCGGCGAACTGGTCCCAGTCGCGGTACGTCGTCATGCGCACCACGGGCTCGAGCTCGGTGCGGCGCGGCCGCCGGATCTCCGGCTGGTCGCGGCGCAGGTCGCGCATCGCGAAGCGGAACACCTGCGTGCCGTCGGCCAGCGTGCTGCGTTCGGGCTCGGGGGCGCCGTTCGCCGCTTGCCACCGGTACTCGCGGCCGGGTGCGGCGAGCACCACCAGCTCGTCGGCACGCACGGGAGAGCCGTCGGGCCCGGCGAACACGTGCACGAGACCGAAGTAGTCGCCGAAGAACGTCGGCTGCAGGTCGTCGACGCGGCCCTCGATGGCGACGACGTCGCCGGGGCGCAGATCGGGCAGCCGCACGCGCGCTCCCTGCAAGGCCGGTCGCTGCACCGTGCCGTCGGCGCGGAACACCGTGCAGCCGAGCAGGCGCGCACGTTGCTCGCCCGGCCAGTGCGGCAGGTTCCACGACGACAGCGAAGCGGCGCCGTCGGTGGTCAGCACGCGCACGATGTCGTGGTGGTAGACGTTCGTGGTGCCGTTGCTGTTCGCGCGCACCACCTGTTGGCGCAGCAGCCAGTGCAGCGGGTCGTTGGCGGCTGCCGCGTCGGCGGGGGGGCCGCCGTCGCTCCGCACGCGCTCGGTCGCATCGACGGCGAACGCCGCGTGGAACGCTGCTGCGTCCGTGCCCTCGCCGCTGCCCGCCGTGGCGGCGGCCTCGGCGGCGAGGAACTCGGCGTACCGTTCGTCGTCGCGGCGGTTGGGCTCGATCGCCAGCGCCTCCCGCAACCAGTGCAGTTGCCGCTCGTGCGCCGTCGGGTCGTCGCCGCGCAGCGCGCGCCAGCAGCGCGCCGCCTGCGTCATCGCCTCGGCGTCGTCGGTGGCGAGGCCGAGCCAGCGCTCGAGCACGGCCAACGCTTGCCGCGGCTGCGATGCACCGAGCAACAGTTCGGCGCGCAGGAGATGCAGGCTGCGCGCGAACGGGTCGGCGAGCAACGGGTCTGGATCGGGCCACGCTGGCGATGCTGGCAGGCGCTGGGCGAGCCGGATCGCGGCCGCGACGTCCGCTTCGGCGACGCTGCGCGTGAGCACACGCTGCTGCAACGCCATCGCCGCGCCCGGATCCCGGTTGGTCAGCACGCCGGCGGCCGCGCGCCACAGTTCGGGCCGTTCGGCGGTCGCGGCGGTGCGCAGCAGTTCGGCGTCGGCCAGTTCGCCCAGACCCTCGTCGCGCAGCGTGAGCGTGCGGAGCCACCGCGCCATCGGCTGGTCGGGATGTGCCGCCAGCACCTCGTCGAACAGGGTGCGTGCCTGCCGCCAGAGATTGCTGCTGTCGCGCAGCAGGCGGGCCAGCAGGATCTTGGCCTCGACGTGGTCGGGGTCGCAACGCAGTGCTCTGAGCAGGGTGCTTCGGCGTTCGTTGTCGTCGCGGTCGGCGGCGCTGCGGCCGTGCCGCAGCTGGCTCGCGGCGAGCGCGAGCCACGTGGCGGCGACGTCGGGCAACGCCTGCGTCGCGGCCGTCGCGGCGGCGGCGTCGCGGCGGTCGCGATCGCCGTCGCTCTGGCGCGCGTTCCACAGCCAGGCCAGGCGCAACGCGTCGGCCGCGGCGGCGCCGCCGATCGGCCAGGTCGTGCGTGCGCCGAGGTGCGGAGGTGCCGCTGCCGGGGCAGGTGCTGCGCGCACCGCCGCGGCCTCGCGCAGGGTCGCCTCGTCGTCGCGGTGCACGACGCCGGCCAGCGGCCCGCCGTCGCGCGCGCGCAAGCGGGCCGCGAACGCGAACTCGGCGCCTTCGAGGTGGCCGAGCTTGAGCAGCACCAGGTTCGGGCCGGCTTGCAGCGGCAGCACCAGCGTGTCCTGGCCGTACTGCATCGGCCGCTCGACGTGGCGATCGCCGTGGGCGGTGCCGTTCACGAACACCGCCCAGCTGCCCGTGGAGCCGAGTTCGAGCACGGCTTCGATCGGCTGTTCGGCGACGAGCGCGTAGGCGACGAACACCAGCGACTGTTCGCTCGGATGGACGATCTGGCCGAGCGGCACCGCCGGCGACTGCGGCCTCGTCGGCAACGTCCGCCAACGAACCGGACGGCGCTTGCCCGGCAGCTCCGCGGCGAAGTCGACGGCGCGTTCGGGACCGACGTCGGTCGCAAAGCCAGCACTGCGTTCGTTCGCGAACGGGCCCAGCAGTCGGCCGCCGGTCAGGAAGCCCAGTGCGTGCGCGCGTCGCGCGGCATCACCGCCCGGCAGCGTCTCGGCCAGTTCCAACGCCGCGAGGCGCACGCGGTCTGCCAGCAGGGGGGTAGCGCGCGCGGCGGGCGAAGCGGCCAGCGCGTCGAGTTGCGGCAACGCGTCGGCGTCGGCGAGGCTGCGCGCAAGACGTGCGGCGAGGGTGGTCCAGGCCTCGATGCGCGCGGCCGTGAGTGCGTCGACGTCGGCGACTGCGGCGAGTTCGGCGGCTTGCGCGAGCAGCGCGCGCGTCGCGGCCAGCGGCTGGCCGTCGGCTCGCGCCTGCAGGGCTTCGGTCTCCTTCGGCAGCAGCTCTTGGGCCGGCAGAAGCGACGTCAGGAACAGGCAGACGGCGGCGAAAAGGCCGCGGTACGAGCGGTTCTGCACCGCCGCTTCTTAGCGCACTGGCGCTTGCTTCGGCAACGGGCCCGGGGCGGCGCCACCGGGCGGCGCACCCGGCAGTTCGGTCGGACGCAGCGTGCCGTCGCGGTCCTTGTCGAGCGCCTTCAGCAGTTGGGCAGTCCAGGCGTCGAGTGCGGGGTCGAGTCGCCGCAGGGCGCTGCGCAGCTCGGCGGCGTCGATCGCGCCGTCGTGGTTCTTGTCGGCGGCGTCCCACGGCGGGGCGAGCGGACTGCCGGCACCCGTCGGCGCTGGCAGGGTCTTGCCGGACAGTTGCTCGAACCAGGGTTGCAGTTCGGTTTCGCTGATGCGGCCGTCCTGGTCGCCATCGAGCTGCCGCATTGACGAACTGAGCGTCGGCGGCAACGAGGCCTGGCGCAGGAACTCGGCGACCTCGCTCGGATCGAGCCCGCCGTTGCCGTTGCGGTCGTGCAACTGCAGGAACTGCCGGATGGGCGTCGCGGCGCGCGGCGTGGTACCCGACTCGGTCAGCGGTCGCGTGGTGTGCACGCGGAAGGTGGATCCCGTCGTCAGGACGGCCCGCAGCGCCAGATCGAACTCGGGCCACGACACGTAGCCGTCGCGATCGCCGTCGAGCCGCTTGAAGCCTGCGTTGTCGCGCGGACTGCGCACGGCCTCCAGCGCGTCGCTGGCCTCGAACACGTCGAGCCGGTCGTCGTCGTCGGCATCGCAGGCGCGGAACAGGTCGCGGCTCTGCGCGGCGCTGCACGCTCCGCGCACCGAGCGTTCGGTGCCCTTGCGCGGCGGGACGTCACGGCCGGGATCCTGGGCGGGCAGCAGCGGCAGCAGCAGCACGCAGGCGGCGAGCATCGACGGCAGGGGCATCATCGGTCCGGGCGCGGCGCTGTCCCATCGACGCGCCGACGACGGGACTATAGCCGGCGTCGCGTCGAGGGGATTCGAGGTTGGCGTCCGGTGCCGGCGGGCAGGAGTTTTTCGAGGCCGGGCTTGTCCGGCGTCGAGCACGGCGCTTGCATCACCGCCCGGACAGCCCCTTTCGAATCCTCCCGATCACCCGGCCGCACCGTTCTCGTGTCGGCGCCGGGCCGGGCCCGACCGAGGAACCCAGAGTGAACGCTCGCAACGCCCTTCTCTCCCTCTCCGTCTTGGCCGCGACCACGCTGACGTCGTGCGGCACGCTGAACCGCGCCGGCAAGGACGCCGCGATCGGCATCTGCACGATCATCCCCGTGCTGCCGATCTACGGTGGCGCCACCGACGGTGCGACGTCGGCGCAGAACGTGCGCAGCGGACTCGGCAGCGGTGCCGGCACCGAGGTGCTCGCGTTCCCGTTCACGTTCCTCTACCACGGCATCGAGCACTTCTGCTACGGCCTGGTCCACATCATCGACCTGCCGCTGTGCCTGTTCTGGGGCGCTGCCGAACTGCACCCGCACGGCCCCGAGGTCAAGCCGATCGACACCTACCAGGGCACCTGGTTCGACACGTGGGCCGAGAAGCACGCCAAGAAGACCGACGCCGAGAGCGGCGAAGCCAGGTGATCGCCGCGCCCGCTCGGCGGGCGCCATCGGCGGTGCCTTGAGTCCCTGCGGAACCGTCAGCGACGATCCGAGGTGGTGCCTGGCTCGGCGAGCAGCCGTTCGGCGATCCACGGCAGGCGCAGCACGAAGTCCAAGGCGGCGGCCGCGCTGGTCGCCGACCGATGCTGGATTTCGTCACGCAGCGCAACCAGCCGCTCCCGGCGACCGGCGCTGAGATCGGGATCGGCGAGCCACGCCGCCAGGTTGGTGCGCACGCGCTCGAGCGCCACGGTGGGGTCGTCCTTGATCACCGGCGGCTTCCAGTCGCGGAACAGCAGCTCGCGGCGACTCTGCGCCTGCTCGCTGCGTCCCTCGAGTTCGGAACGCAGCACCTCCTGCGCATCGTAGGCCTGTCGCGCCTGCTCCATGGCCCGACTGTCGACCTGGGGCCGCGCGTTGGCCGCTTGCCAGCGCTGCAGCGACCGCGCGCTGAGGCTCGGGCCGACGAGCTTGCGCACCCAGTTCTGCACCACGGGGACCGCGGGGCGCAGGTCGATCGGTCGCGTGGTGTTCGCGTTCGGCGCGCCCGTCGCCGGGGTCGTGGTCGGGCTCGGTCCGACGTCCGGCAGCGGCACCAGCAGTTGCAGCGCCGTGCGTACCTGGGCCGGAGCTTCGTCGAGCGGTCCACGCGGGCCGGTCGGCACGCCGAGGCGGGACAGTTCGGCCAGGCGAGCCACGGCGATCCACCGTTCGAGGTTGGCGGGACGGCGGTCGTTGGCGATCGTCTGGTAGTCGGCGACGGCACCGGCAACGTCGAGGTCGAGCACCTCCTTGATCCACGCCGAGTGCAGCCGCGTGAAATCGTCGTGGCCGGGGGAGGCCGGGGTCTGGGTCGCAGCGAGGCCGGCGGTGCCGGCGACGACCAGGAACGTCGCGAGATGTCGCTTCATGCTTCCTCCAGCGGCGTCGATTCGAACCGGTAGCCGAGGCCGTGCACGGTGACGACGTGCACGGGATTGTCGACGTCGCGCTCGAGCTTCTTGCGCAGCCGCGCGATGTGGTTGTCGACGGTGCGCGTCGTCGGCAGGTGCACGTAGCCCCAGACCTTGCGCAGCAGGTCCTGGCGGCTGACGACTTCGCCGCGGTGCTCGATCAACATGCGCAGGATCTCGGCTTCGTAGCGCGACAGCTGCATCTCCTGCCCATCGCGCGAGATGGTGAAGCGCTTCCAGTCGACGACGAGGTCGGGGAACTGCATCACGCCGCCGAGCGCTTGCCTCTCGCCGACGCCCGCCTTGGCACCGGTCTGCGTGCGGCGCAGCACGGCGCGGATGCGCGCGAGCAACTCGGACAGGCCGAACGGCTTGGTCAGGTAGTCGTCGGCGCCGAGTTCGAGGCCCTGCACCTTGTCGCGGTCCTGGCCCTTGGCCGAGACGATGATGACCGGCACCTCGCGCCCGGTCTCGCGCAGGTGGCGCAGCACTTCGAGGCCGGGCATGCCGGGCAACATCAGGTCGAGCAGGATCAGCGACGCCTGGCCTTCCTTGGCCTTGCGCAGGCCTTCCTTGCCGTCGGCGGCGGTCAGCACCCTGAAGCCCTCGAGCTCGAGGTTGTGCTGCAGGCCGGCGCGCAGATCGGGCTCGTCTTCGACGACGAGGATGTGGGTCTCGGAGAGGTTGCTCATGGATCGGTCGCCCGCGGCGGCGGGCCAGAAGCGGGTGGTGGCGTCCCGGCGAGCGGCAGCTCGAGCCGCATCACGGTGCCGCCGCCCTCGCGCGGCAGCGCGAGGATCTCGCCGCCGTGGGCGCGCGCGAAGTGGCGAACGAGGCCCAGGCCGAGTCCGGCGCCGCGGACCTCGCCAGCGTTGCTGGCCCGGTAGAAGCCGTCGAACACGCGCGTGTGCTCGCCTGGCGGAATGCCGCGGCCGCGGTCGCGGACCTCGACCACCGCGGACTCGCCGTGGCGTTCGAGCACGAGTTCGATCTCGTGCTCGTCGTCGCCCTCGCGCGCGTACTTGGCGGCGTTCTCGAGCAGGTTGACGATCGCGTTCTCGCAGCCGTTGCGATCGCACTGCACGCGGATGCCGAGCGGCAGCGAGTCGATCAGGATCGCGCCGCGCGACTCGAGGTGCGGCGTGTAGGTGGCCGTGATCTCGCGCAGCAGTTCACCGAGGTCGAGCGGTTCCTTGTGGTAGTCGAGCGTGCCGGCCTGTTGGCGCGAGAAGTCGAGGATGCGCTGGATCATCGCCGTCAGCCGTTCGGCTTCGCGGGCGATGATCGAACCGAACTCCGCCGCCTGGCCGGCGTCGCGCGCGCGGCCCATGCCGAGCGTCTCGCCGTACATGCGCACCAGCGCCAACGGCGTCTTCAGCTCGTGCGACACGCGCGACACCAGGTCGACCTTGAGCGCTGCGAGCTCGGTCTCGCGCGACACCGAGCGCCACGACCACAGCGCACCGCCGAGCGCTGCCGCGAACAACGCGACGACCAGCAGCGTGCGCATGTTCTTGGAGGCCTCGGCCTCGGCGACCAGTCGCTGCGGGTCCGCCGGCCAGGCGCGCAGCAGCAGGTCGTCGGTGCGCACCGACGGCGGCTCGTAGTCGGCGGGCGCCGCGCGGGGGGGGGGGACCAGCGGCTGGTCGTCGGCGTCGTGCACGGCGAGCACGAAGCGCCCGCCGGTCTCGTTCAGGCTCGCGAACGTGGCGGCCAGCAGAGCGCGAGGATCGACCTGGATGGCGACGCTGGCGCAGTTCCACTGCTGCGCCTCGTCGGCGGTCGCGGGCCGGATGCTGACGAGCCAACTGCCGTCGCTGACCGGCGCGACGAGTCGGGTTTCGAACGGCCCGTCGTCACTGCCCGGGGCCGAGCGCTGTGAGCGGCGCACCCAGGGCTTGACGTTGTTCTCGTACTCCGCGGCGAACGACCGGATCGCGGCGCGTTGCCGTTCTTCGCGCAGCAGCGTGTCGGCCTGCTCGCGCAGGGCGTCACTGGCGTCGATCGACTCGCCGAGGCGTTGCGCGAGCGCGGTCAGCAGGCCATCGGGGTGCTGGTCGCGCCGACCCTCGGCGATTGCGCGGAGCAGCCGCAGGCGTTCGTCGGTGGGGCCCGCCAGCGCGATCGCGAACTCCGACAACAGGCCGAGTGCGGGCAGCGGGCTGTCGCGACGGATGCGCATGCCGTCGACCAGCCGCTTGCAGTGCTTCCATTCCTCGAGGGCCTGCCCGACCTCGCGGAGCGCGCGGTGCGCCGTGGCCAGGCGGAAGCGCGCGACGGCCTCGATCTGCTGGAGGTCGGGGCGCCGATCGTCGTCCGACGACCAGGCCTTGTCGAGCTTCGCCAGCGTCTGCTCGAGGACCAGGATCGCCTCGGCGTGCTGGCCGAGGCTCAGGTGGTGGTCGGCTCGCTGCATTTCGCCACGCAGCGGACTGTCGGCGCTGAGGAACTCCTCGCTGGCGAGCGGCAGGCTGATCGGCAACAGCGGCAAGGCCGGCCAGATCACCGTCGCTAAGTCGTCGAGCAGCACGATGCCGCGCAGGGCCGCGAACCGTTCTTCGGCGGCCAACGTGATCGTGGTGCGCACGACGCCGTGTTGCGCAAGCCAACGTTTGCTCTCTTCCAGCAGGGCGGGCACATGCCGCTCGATCTGCTGGTCGACGGCCTGGCGGGCGGCGGCCAGGAACTGGCGCGCCTCGCCGGCGAGGGCTTGCTGGGCCGTGGCGCTGGTGCGCTGCAGCTCGTTCCAGCCGAGAGCGGCGAGGAACGCGAGCGGCACCAGGTAGGCGCCGAGCGCGAGCAGGTGGCGGTGGCTGAAGCGCGAAGGCGGTCTCGGCATCGTCGGGCCGCTCGAGGCCCGCCGGCCAGACTATCCAGGACACGAGCCTTCGCCCAGGCGCGGACGCCTTGGGCTCAGGTTCCTCGGGTCACTGGATCGTGAACACGAAGCCGTCGGTGCCAGTGACCAGGAACGGAGTCGTGCAGCCGCCGGGCGCCAGGTAGTCGACGCCCTGCGCGTAGACCGCGATGCCCGCGAGGGACGGGTTCGGCGGGATCGAGAAGACGTGCTGGCCGCCGACGACCGTGAACGTGAGGTCGTGCACCAGCGTGCAGGTGCCGCAGATCGGGGCCATCAGCAGGTTGAGGCCGTAGCTGATCAGCGGCGTGCCGACCGGGTTGATCATCGTGACGACGATGTCGGTGCCGACTTCGGCGTTGCCGGCCATGTCGATTTCGACCGGCGAGCACGAAGCGGGGATGCGCTGCACGGTCGACGGGCGCTTGAGCAGGCGGAGGCCGCGGAACGCCGTGTTGGGGGCCGCCGTCGCGATCGCCGAGAACGTCGCGCTCGGGCCGGTGTCGGCGACGCGGATGATGCTGCCGCCGGTCGTGGCCCACAGCGTCGTCACGCCTGCGGCGCGCGTGCCGGTCAGGCCGCGGCAGGGCTGGCCGGCGGCCAGCGTGTACTGCAGCGTCCAGATGCCCGCGATCAGCGCGAACTTCTTGATGCCGCCCTGGCCCGCGCTGTCGTCGGCGCAGTAGAGGGTCACCGCGTCGGCGAACCAGAAGTCGTAGATCGACGGGCCGCTCATCGTCGCCATGCCGGGCAGCAGCGACAGCGTCGCTGGACCGACGGTCGGCAGGCCGGTGCCGACCTGGATCACGCCGTAGTTGCTCTGCGAGGAACTGCTCGTGTAGAGCTGGCCGTTGTGGATGCCGGCCACGCGCGTGTTCTGCGGCGCCCCGGCGTTGATGCCGACCGAGGTCGTACCGCCGAGCGTGACGTAGCGGATGCCCGCGGAATTGAGGCTATTGCCCGAGGTCCAGAACTGCAGGCCGTCGTCGCTGACCGCCGATCGGATGTTGCCGTTGTTGCCCGCGCCGCCGCCGCCGTAGGCGTCGGTCAGGGTCGTCGACGTGTCGACGGCGCCGGACAGGAAGATGCTGCCGACGCATCGCGGCGTCGCCGACGCTGCCGTCGTCGGCACCGCGGCCAGGCCGGGCGCCGTGGCGTAGCCGGCGAGGGTCAGGTAGAGGCCGTTCGTGGACTGGTTCAGGAAGCCCTCCGACGTCGACGAGCCGGCGTTCGTCAGCGGGTAGTTGGCGCCGCTCTGGGTGATCGGCATCGCGATCGTCTGCACGAACGTGCCGGTCTTCGTGTACTCGTCGACGAACGTGGGCGTCGAGGCGCTGGTCAAGGTGGCGCTGCCATCACCGACGCGGACCACGTAGAGGTTGCCGAAGGTGAGGCCTTGGCACAGTGCCGAGCCGGTGAGAACGAGGAGGGTGGTGAGGGATCGCAGCATGGGCAGGGGAAGGGGTCGCGCCGGTGTGGAAGGCGGGCAATGAACAGCATCACGAGGCCCCTGTCGACGTCGTCCGGACGCTTGGCCGCGGCTTCGGCGGCGCCTCACATACGGAGCAACGGATCGAGCGCGGTGGATGCGATGGCGCCGGGCCGCCGCGCGGTGGGCCGATGGACCGAGATCAGTAGAGCAGGAACCGGCGCACGCGCTGCCACCAGTCCGCGGGCGGGGCGGCCAGGGCGTCGAGATCGGCGAGCGGCCGTTCGCCGTCGACGAACTCACGCACGGCGGTCCCGCCGGTGAGGATCTCGATCGGCAGGCGCACGGCTTCGTACTCGTACGGCGGCTGCTTCCACTCGAAATGGTGCGGCCACAGCTCGCGCACGCCGCGCAGCAGCGCCAGCGTGGTGCGGTACGGGCGGTACGCGGCGGCGTCGGTGGCGTGCAGGAACAACCCGCCGCACGCGCGCCCGTGCCACTTCTGGAACGTCGGCTCGAAGTGCACCGGGCGCAGGGCGACGCCGCGCAGGTCGTGCGTGCTCGCCAGCGCCAGCAGCTGCCACGGATCGATGAACGGCGCCCCGAACTGCTCGAACGGCGTCGTCGTGCCCCGACCTTCGCTGAGGTTCGTGCCCTCGAGCAGCACCTGCCCCGGATAGACCAGCGCACCTTCGTGGCGCGGCAGGTTCGGCGACGGCGGGATCCAGGCGCGGCCGGTGTCGGGCCAGAGCATCGAACGCCGCCAGCCCTGCATCGGCAGCACGCGCAGGTCGCAGCCGAGCGCGAGTCGGTCGTTGCACCATCGCGCCAGCTCGCCGAGCGTGAGTCCGTGGCGCATCGGCATCGGCGCGCGGCCGACGAAGCTGGCGAACGCGAGGTCGAGCGCCTGGCCCTCGGCCCGTTCGCCGCCGAGCGGGTTCGGGCGGTCGAGCACGAGCACCGGGATGCCCTTCTGCGCGCACGCTTCGAGGCAGTAGGTCAGCGTCCAGGCGTAGGTGTAGACGCGCGTGCCGACGTCCTGCAGGTCGACGACCAGGAGGTCGAGGCCTTCGAGCATCTGCTGCGACGGCTTGCGGGTCTCGCTGTAGAGGCTCCACACCGGCACGTCGAGGCGCGCATGACGGCCGTGCGCGGTCTCGATCATGTTGTCCTGCTCCGTCGACCAGGCGCCGTGTTGTGGCGCGAACAGCGCCGCGAGCCGACCCGGAAACCGGGTCGCCAGCACATCGGCCGCGTGGCGGAAGCCACGATCGACCGACGCCTGGTTGGCCAGCAGACCGAAACGCCGCGCGCTGCGCAGCACGTCGGGCGGCGTCTGGCTCGCGACTTCGAGACCGAACAGGACGGGCGAGGGAGCGTTCACTCGTAGAGCAGGAACGGTTGGCGCCGCATGCGGAAGAGGTCGAGGTCGCGTTGCCAGGTCGCGACGATCGTGTCGGCGGCGCTTCCGCCCACGATGGCGTCGCGCGTGGCCTCGTGCTTGAGCAGCCAGTCGAGCTTCTTGTGGTCCCAACCGTCGGCGAACAGCGCGCGCAGCGCGCAGGCGACGTGGATGCCGGTGCGCACCGGTTCGAACGTGCGCCAATCGGTGACGACGATGTTGATGCCCGAGCACGCTTCGCCGCGGAACTTGCTCGCGTTCGGGGTGAATGCGATCGGCACGAACGTGACGCCGGGCAGGTTGGCGGCGCGCAGTCGCTGCGCGAGGCGCACGCCGTCGCACCACGGCGCGCCGAGCACCTCGAACGGTGTGTCGGTGCCGCGGCCGACCGACAGGTTGGTGCCTTCGAGCAGACCGATGCCCGGATAGAGCAGTGCTTGCGTCAGCGACCGCATGTTCGGCGACGGGTTGATCCAGGGCAGCCCGGTGGCGTCCCAGAGATCCGCCCGCTGCCAGCCGACGCACGGCACGACCTGCAGGTCGACCTTCAGGCCGTCCTCGCCCACGATCATGCGCGCGAGTTCGCCGGCGGTCATGCCGTGGCGCAGGGGAATGCGGTGGCTGCCGACGAAGTCCTGGCGCGCGGCCGCGAGCACGGGCCCTTCCATGCGCAGCCCGCCGATCGGATTGGGTCGGTCGAGCACCACGAAGCGCAGCCCCTTGCGAGCGGCCGCCTCGAGGCAGTTCCGCATCGTCGACACGTAGGTGTAGAAGCGGCAGCCGATGTCCTGGATGTCGAACACCAGCGTGTCGATGCCCGCGAGCATCGTGTCGGTCGGCTCCCGCGTCTCGCCGTAGAGCGAGTACACCGGCAGCCCGGTCGCGGCGTCGCGGCTGTCGCCGACCTTCTCGTCGACCTTGCCTTCCCAGCCGTGCTCGGGCGAGAACAGGGCGACGAGCCGCACGCCGTCGGCGGCCGCGATCACGTCGACCGTGCGCGCTCCGGTGGCGGTGCGCCCGGTGTGGTTGGTGATCAGGCCGACTTTGCGGCCGCGCAGCACGTCGCTGCCGTCGCCGGCGAGCACGTCGATGCCCGTGCGCGTCGATGCCGCCGCCGCCTGCGCCAACGCGGGGAACGCCGTGGCGGCGAGGGCGAGGGATGTGCGCAGCAGGAACGACGAACGCATGCGCGGATCCTAGGTTGGGCGTCGGGCCGAGCCAGAGCTATGTGCGCAGCGGCAGCCGCGAGGCGAGCCAGCCGACCAGCACCGTCGCACCGCAGCTGGCGAGCCCGTGCCAGGGCCAGGCGAGCTTGACGTCCTGCGCCGGCAGGACGAACACGACGCCGACGATCGCGGCGATGCCGCCGCACAGGCCGAGCAGCGACGCCGTCGGCGAGCGGCCCGGCAGCAGCGCCAGCACGAACAGGCCGAGGATCACGCCGGTGGTGACCGTCGCGATCGCCAGGACCTTGGTGACCACCGCACTGCCGTCGCCGTAGTCGATGACGCCGACCACGACCTGCAGCGCGCAGAACAGCACCGTGGCGAGCTTGGCGGCGCGCAGCGCGAAGCGGCTGTCCGGGCGGTGGCCCGTGGCCGGCAGCAGGAAGTCGTTCACCAGCGCACTCGCCGACGCCGACAGCGAACTCGACAGCGTCGACATCGCCGCCGAGAACAGCGCGCCGAGCACGATGCCGACCAGCCCGGTCGGCAGGTGGTGCACGATGAAGTGCGCGAACACGTGGTCGCCCTTGGCGAACGGCGTCGGCGGCGGGTTCTTGGCGAACAGCGCCGACAGCCCGAGCCCGATCGCCAGGAACAGCGTGAACTGCGCTAGAACCAACGGGCCGCTCCACAGCAGCGCCTTCTGCGCGTCGCGCTGGGAACGCGCCGACAGGAAGCGCTGCACGATGAGTTGGTCGACGCCGTGGCTGCCGATCGACAGCACCGCACCGCCGAGCACGCCGGCCCACAGCGTGTAGGGCGTGCTGAAATCCCAGCCGAGGTCGAACACGCGCAGCCGACCGGCGTCCGCGGCCTGCGTGAACACGCCGGGCAGCCCGCCGTCGACGCCCGCGCCGATCATCAGCAGCGCGGTGCCGGCCCCGAGCATGTAGACGACGAACTGCACGACGTCGGTCCAGACCACCGCCTTGATGCCACCGAGGGCGGTGTAGGCCACGGTGCAGGCCCCGGTGACGACGACGCTGAGCGGCAACGACCAGCCGAACATCAACTGCAGCACGACCGCCGTCAGGTAGAGCCGCAGGCCGTCGGCGAGCGTGCGCGTGACCAGGAACAGCCCGCTGGCGAGCGTTCGCACGGCCGGTCCGCTGCGCACGCGCAGCACCTCGTAGGCGGTGAACAGTTCGCCGCGGAAGTACAGCGGCACCAGCAGGAAGGCCGCGATCGTGCGCCCGACCAGGTAGCCGAGCGGGAGCTGGAGGAACCGCAGGTCGCCGGTGCCGAACTGCGCCGAGTAGGCGATGCCGGGCACCGACAGGAACGTCGCCGTGCTGGTCTCGGTCGCGACGATCGAGAGCAGCAGCGCCCACCACGGCAGGTTGCGACCGCCGAGCAGGTAGTCCTGCGCCGACGTCGGGCCGCGCCCCATCCACAGCCCGAACGCGATCGTGCCGCCGAGGTAGACGACCAGCAGCACGAGGTCGAGCGGAGCGATCGCCATCGGCGGGCTGCTATACCGGCGCTGGCCGGCGACCGGAAGAGAACGCCCCTCGCGTCGCGGGCGCGCGGCGGCCAACATTGCCGCCATGACGCGCATCGATCTGGCCGCGCTGACGACCGAGGCCCGCAACCCTCGCACCCAGGATCTCGACGCCCTGTCGACGATCGAACTGGTGACGGCGATGAACGACGAGGATCGCCACGTCGCCGAAGCGGTGCGCGCCGAACTGCCGCGCATCGCCGCGGCCGTCGACGCGATCGCTGCCCGCATGCACAAGGGCGGTCGGCTGGTCTACGCCGGCGCGGGCACCTCGGGACGGCTCGGCGTGCTCGACGCCGCCGAGTGCCCGCCGACGTTCTCGTCGACAGCCGGGCAGGTGGTCGGCCTGATCGCCGGTGGTCCCGCGGCGATCCTGCACGCGGTCGAAGGCGCCGAGGACGACGAAGCGCTCGCCGCCGCCGACCTGCGCGCGCTCACGATCGGCCCAAAGGACGTCGTCGTCGGCATCGCCGCCAGTGGCCGCACACCGTACGTGCTCGGCGCCCTGCGCGCGGCGCGGGCCGCGCACGCGTTGACCGTCGCCGTGGTCTGCAATCGCGCGAGTGCCGTTGCCGCGGCCGCCGAGTTGCCGATCGAGGTGGTCACCGGCCCGGAGGTGCTGACCGGCAGCACCCGGCTCAAGGCCGGTACCGCGACCAAGCTGGTGCTGAACATGTTGAGCACCGGCGCCTTCGTGCGGCTGCACAAGGTCTACGGCAACCTGATGGTCGATCTGCAGGCGACGAACGCCAAGCTGAAGGCGCGCGCGGTGCGCATCGTCGGACAGGCGGCCGGCTGCGACGAAGCGCGCGCTGCCGAAGTGCTCGCGAGTTGTGACGGCGAAGTGAAGGCCGCGATCGTCGCCGCCCGGAAGCACGTGGCGCCGCACGTGGCGCGCACGCTGCTGTTCACGCACGACGGCAGCGTTCGGCAGGCGCTGGCGGCGCCGTGACGCCGACGGCAACCGTGGCGCCCGCCGCAGCGCGGTGGCTCGGCCTCGACGCGCTGCGTGGACTCTCGATCGCGGCGATGATCCTGGTCAACAACCCCGGCGCCTGGGGGGCCAAGTACCAGTACGACCCGCTGCGGCACGCGGCCTGGCACGGCTGCACGTTCACGGACCTCGTCTTCCCGACGTTCCTGTTCTGCGCCGGGGTCGCGATCGTGCCGGCACTCGGCGGCAAGGTGGAACGGGGGGCAGCGACCGCACCGCTCGTGCGCGGCATCGGCCTGCGCGTCCTGTCGCTCGTCGTGCTGGGCATGCTGCTGTCGGCGTTCCCGCTGCTGACGTTCGCCGACGGCAAGGGACTGTTCGATCCGCTGCTGGCGACGCGCTTTCCCGGCGTGCTGCAGCGCATCGGCGTCTGCTACGGCATCGCCGCGCTGCTGTTCCTGTTCACGCCCGTGCGAGTGCAGCGGCGGGTCCTGCTCGGCTGCCTGTTCGGCTACTGGGCGCTCATCACCTGGGTGCCGGTACCGGGTGTCGGCATGCCCAACCTCGACGACCCGGCCGGCACGCTGCAAGGCTGGCTCGACCGGGTGGTCTTCGGCGACCACATCTGGGTGAAAGGGTCCTACGACCCCGAGGGACTGCTCAGCACGATCCCCGCCGTCGCGACGGCCTTGTTCGGCGTCGAGGCGGGCCGGGTTCTGCGCCGCGAGTCGGACGCGGCGGCGCGCGTCGCGTCGCTGCTGCGCCTCGGCGTGCTGTGGATGCTCGCGGGGGCGGTGTTCGCGTGGTTCCTGCCGCTCAACAAGCCGATCTGGACCAGCAGCTACGCGGTGTGGACCGCCGGCATCGCGACCTGCGGTCTCGGCCTGTGCGTGTGGGCGTTCGAGCAGCGGGGCTGGACCGGCTTCGCGCACCCGCTGGTCGTCTACGGACGCAACGCGCTGCTGGTGTTCGTCGGCAGTTCGCTGCTCGCGAAGACGCTGGGTCGGCTCGTGCACGTGCCCGCGGGCGAGGGCACCGTGTCGGTGCAGTCGTGGTTCTTCACGAACTGCCTGCTCGGGCCGATCGGTGAGCCGAAGCTCGCTTCGCTGGCGTTCGGCGTGCTGTGGCTGTGCGGCTGGTATTCGGTGCTGGCGTGGCTGTTCCGGCGCGGCATCGTCTGGCGGGTGTGAGGCCCATCATGACCATCCGACCGTGCGTGCTCGTCCTCGGCCTGCTGCCGACCGTTCTTCCTGCCCAGGTCGCGTTCCACCACGAACGTGGTCGCGAACTGCTCGCCAGCGACGCCAAGATCGAGCGCATCGTCGCCGAGCGGCAGTTCACCGAGGGCCCGGTCTGGCTGCCGCGCGAACAGGCGCTGTTGTTCTCCGACATCCCGGCGAAGACGTGGCTCAAGTGGTCGGCCGCGGCGGGCTGCAAACCCTGGCAGGCGAGTGCTGCCGCGAATGGCAACACGCTCGACGTCGAAGGCCGCGTGCTGTCCTGCCAGCACGAGGCGCGCAACATCGTGCGGCACGAGGCCGACGGCGCGCAGACCGTGCTGGTCGATCGGCACGACGGCAAGCCGCTGAACTCGCCGAACGACGCCGTGGTGCGCAGCGACGGCACGCTGTGGTTCACCGATCCGACCTACGGTCTCGGCAAGCGCGAGCGGGAGCAGCCCGGCAACTTCGTCTACCGCTTCGATCCGGCGAGCAAGGCGACGACGGTCGTGCAGCGCGACTTCGACCAGCCGAACGGCCTGTGCTTCGCACCCGACCACGCGCGGCTGTGGATCGCCGACAGCGGCAAGAAGCAGCGTGTCGGCGCCTTCCCGGTCCTCGCCGACGGCGGGCTGGGCCCGGCGACGATGTGGCTCGAGGGCGGCAGTGACGGCATGCGCTGCGACCGGCACGGCAACCTGTTCACCACCGCGCGCGACGGCGTGCGCGTCTACGGGCCCGACGGCGTGCACCTGGCGACGGTCACGCTGCCCGAGCAACCGGCCAACTGCGCGTTCGGCGGCGAGGACGGCACGACCCTGTTCGTCACCGCGCGCACTTCGGTGTACGCGATCCCGACGCGCACGACGGCGGCGGCGATGCCGGAGCGACCGGTCGCGCCCGCCACCGAGAAGGCGGGGCGTTAGTCCGGCGAACCGCGGCCCGGCGAGGTCCCGCCGCCATCGGCAACGGTGGGTGGCGGCAGGGTGCGGTGGCCGCCCGGGTCCTTGCGCAGCTGCCGCCACAACGCGGCCTCGGCGCGTTTGGTCACGGTGCGCACCTCGAGGCCACGCGCCGTGCACGCCTGCACGCGGGCTTCGTGCTTGCCGACGTCGGCCCGGCCGAGCAGGCGGTGGTCGGGGCTGGCGCCGACCGGCGTGCGCGACAGCGCGACGAACGAGTACGGCAGCGCGCGCAGGTCGATGCCGACCTCGCGGGCGGCAGTGACCCAGGCGCCGTCGGTGAACACCTCCGGCGGCGGGGTGGCGAAGAAGTGGCACCAGTCGCGTTCGCTTGCGAGCGTCGGGCAACTCTGCGCGTGCGGACACGGGGCGACCACCTGGAACGACGGCAGCAGCTCGTCGCGCAGCGCGGCGAGCGCGCGCGCTTCGGTCGGGCGACCGGGTTCGACCAGCAGCACGGTGCGGCTCGTCGCGATCAACGCACGCAGGGCCGCGTGGCCGGCGGCGTCGAGTTCGCCGAGCACGTGGCTGACCAGCAGGATGTCGGGCGACTGCCCCGTGGTCGTGGCGATCGGCTCGGCGCGCACACCGGGTTGCTCCGCGCGCAGCCGCCGCACGGCGAACGTGCGCGCCGCCGCCGAGCGGTCGTGGCAGCGCACTTCGCGCGCGCCGAAGGCTGCAACGAACCGGCGCGCCGCGATCCCGGTGCCGCAGCCGAAGTCGAGCACCACGGCGTCGTCGGCGCGGGGCAGGCCGCGGTCGCGGCATTCGCCGAGCACCGCATCCCACTTCCAGCCGATGCGGGCGCCGAGCAGCGCGTCGTAGGCGGCGAGGTCGTTGGCGTCGCGCCAGTAGTCGGGCAGGGCGCGCGCGCCGCGGTCGTCGTCGAGGAACAGCTCCCGCAGCCGCTGGATGCGTTCGAGCTGGTCGCGGCGTAGCGGCATGGTCACAGCATGCCAGAGTCGTCGAGGGGTGCACGCGCTTGCCGGCGGGCAGGCACTTCTGCACAGTGCCGCGTCCGCCATGGCCGTTGCTCCCGTCGAAGTCCGCGTGCTGCCGAACGCCGTTGCCGCGGTGCCGATGCTGCTCGACGAAGTGCGGGCGCTGCTCGCCCGCGAGGCGCGGCCGCTGCTCGGCTTCGCGACCGGCGGCACCTTCACCGCTTTCCTGCAGGCGCTCGGCGCCGAACTCGCCGGCGGCCGGCTCGCGGGCGCCGACCGCCTGCTGGCGACGCACCTCGACGAGTACCTCGGCTTCGCGCCCGATCGCGCCGGCGGCATGGTGCACGAACTGACGACCGCGTGCCCGGCGCTGCAGGGCATGCTCGCGCGCGGCACGTTCTTCCCGGTGCCGCACGACGGCGACCCGGCCTCGGTGCGGGCGCACGAGGAACGGCTGGCGCGTGCGGGCGGCGTCGGCGTGCAGTTCCTCGGCATCGGCCGGAACGGGCACCTCGCGTTCAACGAGCCGGGCACTCCGTTCGACCGCGGCTTCCACGTCACGGCGTTGGCGGCGAGCACGCGCGACGACGCCCGCGCGCGTTTTGCGCCGACCGAGCCGCCAACGCATGCGGTGACTTCGGGATTGGCCACGATCCTGGCAGCGAAGCGCCTGGTGCTGTGCGCCTTCGGCGCGGCGAAGGCGCCCGCGGTCGCGGCGATGCGGCACGGGCCGATCGACCCGAGCTGCCCGGCGAGCCTGTTGCGGCGGCATCCGAACGCGCTCGTGCTGCTCGATCGCGCGGCGGCTTCCGGCTGAGCCGTCAGCGCGCTTCGATCTGGCGCTGCAGGGCGTCGATCTCGGCGAGAAGCCCGCAGAAGCGCGCGCCGAGCGGCGTCAACGCGTAGACGACCTCGATCGGCGGTTTGACGCCGTGCGCGGTGCGCGAGGTCAGGGCGAACCGCTGGAACTTGCGCAGGCGCTCGTTCATGACCTTGGCGGAGAGCCCGGGACAGGCCCGGCGCAGGGCGCTCGGTCGTTGTGGCCCTTGCGCGAGCACGCCGAGCAGGCGCAGCGACCACTTGCAGCCGACGATGCTCTCGACCATCTCGGCGACGCTCGGGCGGCGAGGCGTGCTCATCGACAGCAACCCAGGGCACCGAAAGGTGCCATCTTCGTTCGCGTGGAGGCGTGCTCCAGAGTTCTTCGTGCGCGGCACGTCGCCGCGCCTTCACCAAGAGCACGAGCCATGAAACAGAAAGCGATCTTCTACCACGCCGGCTGCCCGGTCTGCGTGTCCGCCGAACAAACCGTCGTCGCTGCACTCGACCGCGCGCGTTACGACGTCGAGGTCGTGCACCTCGGGACCGACAAGAAGCGCTTGCCGGAGGCGAAGAAGGCCGGCGTGCAGTCGGTGCCCGCGCTCGTGCTCGGCGGCAAGGTCTGCCACGTCAACTTCGGCGCGGCTCTGTCGGCGCTCGGCTGATCGAGGGCGGCGGCAGTAGGCTCTGGTCGTGATCACGACCGCCCTCCGTGCCGCCACTGTCCTCGTGCTCGTCGCCGCCGTCGCCGCCCAGGACGCGGCGACGACCCTGCTCGCCCGGCTGAGCCTCGAGCAGAAGGCGGGGCAGCTGTTCATGGTCTGGTGCCTGTCGCGCCCCGAGGGCGGCGCGGGCACGAACCACGAACGACTGCTCGATGCGGTGCGCGACGCCGAACTCGGCGGCGTGATCCTGAGCCTCGGCGACGTCGAACATGCGGCGGCGTTGATTCCGCGGTTGCAGGCGGCGGCGAGCGTGCCGTTGCTGCTGGCGGGGGACTTCGAAGGGGGCGTGTGGTTCCGGCTGCGCGGGGCGACCGAACTCGGCAACCAGATGCTGGTCGGCGCCACCGGCTCGGCGGTGCTCGCCGAGGCGATGGGCCGCATCACCGGCGAGGAGGCGAAGGCACTCGGCTTCCACGTCGTGTTCGCGCCGGTGCTCGACGTGAACAGCAACCCGGCGAACCCGATCATCAACGTGCGCAGCTTCGGCGAGGACCCGGAGCTGGTCGCGCGGCTGGGCAGCGCGCTCGCGCGCGGCGTGCGCGGTGCAGGGCTGCTGCCGTGCGGCAAGCACTTCCCCGGGCACGGCGACGTCGACACCGACAGCCACCTGGCGCTGGCGACCGTGCCCGGCGATCTCGCGCGGCTGCGCGCGGTCGAACTGCTGCCGTTCCAGCGAGCTTCGGCCGAGGGCCTCGAAGCGGTGATGACGGGGCACCTCGGTGTTCCGGGGCTCGGTGAAGACCCCTCGGTGCCGGCGACGCTCAGCACGAAGATCCTCGGCGGCGTGCTGCGCGGCGAACTCGGGTTCCGCGGCCTCGTCGTCACCGACGCGCTCGAGATGGGCGGCGTCAAGAACGCGTTCCCGCCGGGCGAGGTCGCGGTGCGGGCGCTGCTGGCCGGCGCCGACGTGCTGCTGATGCCGCCCGATCCGCTGGTCGCGCGCGCGGCGGTGGTCGAGGCGGTGAAGGGCGGGCGCGTGCCGATGGCGCGGCTCGACGACGCGGTGCTGCGCATCCTGCGCGCCAAGGCCACGGTCGGGTTGCTGGCGGGCGGCGGGCGCGTCGACGCGAACTGGCGCGACCGGCTGCGGCGACCCGAGAACGAAGCGCTCGCCGCTCGCATCGCCGAACGGGGCCTCGTGCTGGTGCGTTCGCGGGATGGCGTGCTGCCGCTGGTTGCCGACCGCCCCGACGACAGCGTGATGCTGGTGACGCTGGTCGACAAGGACGAGGGGCAGGGCCAGGCCTTCGCGACGACGCTCGGCAGCTTCCCGCCCGAGCGCCAGGTGCGGCTGTCGGGCGCGAGTTCGGCGGACGAGGTCGCCCGCCTGGTGCCGCGCGTCGCCGCGGCGACGACCGTCGTACTGTCGTTGCACGTCAAGGTGCGCGAGTACGCCGGCGGGGTCGGGTTGCCGCCGGTGCTGCTGCCCGTGCTCGAGGCGCTGGCGCCAGCACAACGCGTGGTCGCCGTGTCGTTCGGCAATCCGTACCTGCTGCGCGACCTGCCGCACGCGGATGCCTACGTGGCGGCGTTCGTCAGTACCGACGTCGTCGAAGCGGCCGCGGCGCGCGCGCTGCGGGGCGATGCGCCGATCACCGGCCGCTTGCCGGTGACGGTGCCGGGCCTCGCGATGGCAGGTGCCGGGCTGACGCAGCTCGTCGGCGACGACCTCGCGGTCGCTGGGCCGGCGGACGAAGACCTCGCGCCGAGCCTCGCCGACGACGTGCGTGCGCTGCTCGAGGCGGCGGTGCGCGACGGTGCGTTCCCCGGCGCTTCGTGCGCGATCGCGCGGCGCGGCCGCGTTGTCGCCGAGGTCGTGGTCGGGCGGCTCGGCTACGAGGCCGACGCGCCGGTGGTGACGCCGGCGACGCGCTACGACCTCGCGTCGTTGACCAAGGTCTGCGCGACGACGCCGGCGGTGCTGCGTCTCGTCGCCGACGGCGTGGTGTCGCTCGACGACCCGGTCGCGAAGTGGCTGCCGGCGTTCACCGGTACCGGCAAGGACCGCGTCACCGTGCGCCACCTGCTCGCGCACCAGGCCGGTTTGCCGGCGTACGAGCGTTACTACAAGACGCTGCGCGGCAAGGAGGCGATCGTCGCGGCGGCGTGCGCGGAGCCGCTGATGAGCGAACCGGGCAGCGGCGTCGTCTACAGCGATGTCGGCTTCGTGCTGCTGATGGCGATCGTCGAGCGGGCGAGCGGCGAAGACTTCGCGGCGTTCGTGCAGCGCGCGGTGCTGGCGCCGTTCGGCATGCGTGGAGCGGCGTTCGCGCCGACCAACGGTTCGGCCCTCGACGCCGCGCCGACCGAACGTGACGAGGCGCGCTCGGGCATCGTGCGCGGCTTCGTGCACGACGAGAACGCGTTCGCGATGGGCGGGGTGAGTGGGCACGCGGGACTGTTCGCGACGGCCGACGACGTGCTGCGGTACGGCGTCGCGATGCTCGCCGGCGGGCGCGGCCGCCTGCCGCGCGACCTCGTCGACGCGGCGAGCAGGCCGTCGGGCATCGGCGGCGACACGACGCGCGGGATCGGGTTCCAGTTGTTGGCCGACGGCACGTGGGGTGGCACGCGCGTCCCGGCGGGCACCTTCGGGCACACCGGGTTCACCGGCACGTCGTTGTGGTGCGAGCCGAGCCGCGACCTCTGCGTCGTGCTGCTGACGAACCGTGTGCATCCGACGCGCGTGAACAACAAGATCACGGCGGTCCGGCGGGCGCTGCACGATCGGGTGCTCGGCTCGCTGCGGTGATGCGAGAGCCCGCGGGCTCGCCTCGCGGTTTCGTGGTGCAGGTCGGGCGAACCACCGGGCGGCACGTCGACGGCGAACGCGCCCGGCGCGAGCCGGTCCTCGACGGCCAAGGCAGCGCGGCTACGCTCCGCCGCGGAGTTCCTGATGCGCACGAAGACCCCGCTTGCCGTTCTGTTCCTGGTCCTGCCGGCATTCGCGCAGGAAAGCGCGCCGCCGCCCGCCGCCGCCCCCGCGTCGCTGCGCGTGCACGTGATCGGCGCCAGCCTCAGCGGCGGCTTCCGCGACGGCCCGCTGACCGGCGCCACCGAGCCGGGCGAATCGGTCACGCTGCAGCACGTGCTGAAGGCGTGGTGCGGCGAGCACGCGCGCGCTTCGACGCACGCGCCGCTCGAGATGATGGCGATGTTCACCAACCCCGAGCCGATCGGGAAGAAGCAGATCGACGCGGCGAAGAAGGCGAAGCCCGACGCGGTCCTCGCACTCGACTTCCCGTTCTGGTTCGCCTACGGCCACATTCGCGGCGACGACGAGATGGCCGTGCGCAAGGAGCGCTTCGCCAAGGGACTCGCGCTGCTGGGCCAACTCGAGGTGCCGGTGGTCGTCGGTGACCTGCCCGACATGCAGGGCGCGGCGGTGCGCATGCTCGCGCCGGCCCAGATCCCGCCGCCGCCGGTGCTGAAGGAACTCAACGCGTTGCTCGCGGCGTTCGTCGCCGAGCACAAGAACGTCCGGCTGGTCGAGATGGCGACGATCGTGCAGACGATGAAGACGACCGGCGCGGTGCTGCCCTTCGCGGGCGGGCCGATGCCGACGCCGCCCGGGGCGCTGCTGCAGGGCGACCAGTTGCATCCCAACCGCCTGGGCATGGCGTACCTCGGCCTGCTGCTGCAGCCGACGCTGCAGGGTCTGTTCCCCGAAGGCCACGCGCTGCGCAGCCAGACCTGGCGGCTCGAGGAGTTCGTCGCGGCGTGCGGAGCCGAGGGCGAACTCGAGGCGATCGTCGCGAAGCAGAAGGCGGCCGCGGGGGCTGGCAAGGACGGCTGAACGTGCGCGCGATGGGACCGAAGGGCCGGGCGGCGATCGTTCTGTGGCTGCCGGTGCTGATCCCGCTCGTCAGCGGCATGCTGCGCGGCGGCGGCAACGGCTTCTGGACCTACCTCGCCTGCGCGCCGATCGTGCCGGGCTGGATCGTGCCGACGTGGCTCAGGCTCGACGATGCGCTCTGGTTCGTCGTCGCCGGCCTCACGACGGTGCTCGGATGGTTCCTGACCGCGCTCGCCTCGCAACGGCTGCCGCGTTCGGTCGGAGTCGTGGTCGAAGTCGTGGTGTTCGTCGCCGTCGGCTTCGCCGCGATCGCGTTCGCGAAGGCCGTGCTGATGTAGGCCCGGCGGGCCGCGTTCAGCGACGGCGCGCCAGGAACTCGCGGGCGCCCGGCATAGCGAGCAGCGGCTCGAGCTTGGTGCCGAACAGCGCGCGCTGCCAGTCGGCGAGCGGGGGGCAGGCGGCGAGCCTGGCGATCGCGGCTTCGGCATCCTTCGGCTTGCTCGCAGCCAGCTGCAGGGCGACCAGCAGCCAGGGTCGCGCGTCGGCCGCGCCCGACGTCGACATCGCCTGCATCGCCTCGCGCGTGTGTTCGGTCGCGGCGGCGAGCCCTGCCGGACTCGGGTCACCGAGGTTGTCGATCGCCGCGATCACGTGATGTTCGAGCAGGTAGCGCACGGCGAAGCGTGGCTGCTCGCGCTGCCGGATCTCGGCGAGCGAACGGAAGTGCGACGCCAGCCGCGCGCGCAGCACCGGGTGCAGGTCGATCGTGACGGCGGTGATCGCGCCATCGACGTCGTCGCGCTGGCAGAGCACCGTGCTGAGCAGCACGCGCAGCTCGGGATGCGCCGGGTCGAGCGCGAGGCCGGCGCGCGCGACCGCGGCGGCTTCCGGGTGCTTGCCGGCCCTGGCGAGCACTTCACCGAGGTGCACGTGCAGCTGTGGATCGTGCGGGCGCAGCTGCAGCGCCTTCGCCGCGGCGCGCGACGCGCCGTCGAGGTCGCCGGCGAACAACCGTTCCTGCGTCAGCAGCTGGTAGATGCGCGGCTCGCCGGTCAGCCACCACGCCGCGCGCTGCAGCGATGCCACGTCGCGCGGTTGCTGCTGGTGGGTCTGCTGGTACCGCGCGGCGAAGTGGTTGCCGACCAGCAGCGAACCGCCGAGGGCGATCAGCAGGGCGCCGAGGGCGAACGCGAGCCAGGGCGCGCGTCGGGGCTCGCGCGTCGCGGGCAGCGTGCCGACGAGCCAGAACGCGGCGACTGCGGCGGGTGCGTTCCACAGCGGCGCGCGCACGACCATCAGGGCGAGCAGCACCACGAGCGGCACGAGGCGGCTGCGGTCGGACTGGGCGCGGACGAGCGTGTACAGCGCCAGCACGAACGCCAGCAGGCCGAGCGCGCCGCCGTCGACGAGCAGTTCGAGCCAGTCGTCGTGCACGGTGCGCACTTCACTCGCGAACTGGCGGCCGTGGCTCGACAGTTCGATCTCGGCCTGGCTGCGCACGCGCGGGTAGTGTGCGGCGAACTGGCCGGGACCGAGCCCGAGCACGGGATCGTCGTACACGAGCCGCAGCGTGCTGCGGGCGATCTCGAGCCGCACGGCGAGCGTGTTGGCGCCGCGCGACGCGGCGTCGGCGGGCGTGGCCTCGGCGACGGGGCGCGACACGGGCGCCATCGCGCCGAGCAGGGCGCCGCCGGCGGCGCCGGCGACGGCGAGGCCGAGCGGCAGCCACGATCGCGTGCCGCGTCGCAGCCACGCCAGCAGCAGCAGGCCGAGCGGCAGCGCGACGAGACCCGACCGCGACCCGTTGACGAGCGTGTAGGCGCCGGCGAGCAGGATGGCGAGCCACGCGAGCGAACGGAACGCGCCGGTGAGCGAGGGAGCGCTGGTGGCGACCACCGCAGCGGCGACTGCGGTCCACTCGGCGGCGACGTTGAGGTTGCCGAACACCGACACCGGTTCGTGCGCGACGCCGTGGCCGGCGATCTCGGCGAGCCCGAGGCGCTGCAGCAGACCGAATGCCGACGTCACGAGCAGCAGGACCGTGAACGCCCGCCCGGTCGCGACCATGTCGCTCGCCGCACCGAGTCGCATGGCGACGAACAACGCTGCCCAGTGGGCGATGCGGAACAGGGCGTCCCAGCCGTGGAACGACGGCAGGTCCCCGGTGTCGGCGAGCCAGGCCACGGCGGCGGCGACCAGCAGCACGCCCGCGAACGTGTGCAGCCAGCGTTCGCCGACGATGGCGCGCGGGCGCACGAGGGCGAGCGCCGTTCCCGCGAGCACCAGCAGCAACCCGCGCCGCGCCTGCTCGGCGTCGAGCCAGAACGGATCGAGCGGCAGGACCAGCAGCACGAGGAACACCCACGTCACGACGCCTGGGACGGCGGTTCTGGCCGGTTCTGCCGGCGCGTTCATGCGGTCTTGCCGGCTTCGAACTGCAGGATCGCGTCGACGTAGGCGGCGCTGGCGAACGGCTCGAGGTCCTCGATGCCCTCGCCGACGCCGAGGAATTTGACCGGCACCGGAAGCACCTCGCGGATGCCGAACAGAGCACCGCCCTTGGCGGTGCCGTCCATCTTCGCGAGCAGGAGCCCGCTCACCGGCGCGCTCTTCTGGAACTCGCTCGCCTGGCGGATCGCGTTCTGCCCGGTCGTCGCGTCGAGCACCAGCAGCGTCTCGTGCGGCGCGTCCGGCAACTGCTTCTTGACCACGCGCACGATCTTCTCGAGCTCGGTCATCAAGTTCTTCTGCGTGTGCAGGCGGCCCGCGGTGTCGAGCAGCAGGTAGTCGACCTTGCGGGCGATCGCGGCCGACACCGCATCGAACGCGACGGCGGCTGGGTCGGCTCCGGTCGCCTGCTTGACGATCGGGATGCCGAGGCGCCCGGCCCACAGCGTGAGCTGCTCGACGGCGGCGGCGCGGAACGTGTCGCCGGCTCCGAGCATCACGCTGCGTCCCTGCTGCTGCAGGAAGCGCGCGAGCTTGGCGATCGACGTCGTCTTCCCGGCGCCGTTGACGCCGACGATCATCACCACGGTCGGGCCGCTCGCGGCGCGACCGAGCGGCGCTTCACTGCCGGCGAGCAGTCGCAGCAGCCGCGCGCGCAGGAACGCCGGCACCTCGGCGATGTCCTTGACCTCGCGCTTCTTCCACGCCGCCTTCAGCTCGTCGACGATGCGCGTGCCGACCGGGCCGAGATCGCCGTGGTAGAGCACCTGTTCGAGTTCGTCGAGGAACGCCTCGTCGAGCTGCCGGCCGTGGAACAGGCGTGCGAGACCCGCGGTCAGGACATCGCGCGTCTTCTTCAGCGCGCCGAGCAACTTGCCGAACACCATGGGGGAGGCGCGTCAGTGTGCGCCGCACCGGCGGCGGCGGCAACGATCCGGGCGTGTCAGCCCGGAGCTTCCGCGGCCCCGGTGGCGCCCGTCGACGGTGGCGGGGGGGCTGCCGGCTGGCTGCGCTCCCGCTCGAGGTCGATGCGGATGCGGTCGAGGATGCCGTTGACGAAACCGCCCGAGTTCGCGGTGGAGAACTTCTTGCCGAGGTCGATCGCCTCGTTGATCGCGACCTTGGGCGGCACGTCGGTGCAGAACATCAGCTCGTAGACCGCCATGCGCAGCACGTTGCGGTCGACGTTCGCCATGCGACGCAGATCCCAGTTGCGCGTCACGCCCTGCAGCCGCTTGTCGATCGCCTCGCGGTGTTGCAGCGTGCCGTCGACCAGCTTCGCCGCGAACTCGACGACGTCGGCCGCCGCCTCGCCGTCCTCGGCGCACAACTGCGCCGTCGTTCGGCCAACCTCCGTCGCATAACCGGTGCCTCGCACGTCGAACTGGAACAACACCTGCATGGCGATCTCGCGAGCGCGCGTGCGGCGACGAACGGGGGCGGTCATGGAAAGAGCGTGGCGTGGGCCGGAGGAACGGCTGCCAAGGCTAGCCGTCAGGCGCGAACGATCAACCACTCGCGCGTGGTCACCTGGCGCGGAGCTGGGCGCGCAGATCCGCCATCGTCAACGCGGCGATGGCAGCGTCGCTTCCCTTGTTGCCGTGGTCGCCGCCGGCGCGCGCGAGCGCTTGTTCCATCTCGGCGCACGTCAGTACCCCGAAGCCGAGCGGCAGCCCGGTCTCGAGGCCGACCCGCATCGCGCCGTCGGTCACGCCTGTGCACACGTACTCGTAGTGGTCGGTGCCGCCACGCACGACCGCGCCGAGCATCACCAGCGCGTCGACCTTGCCCGTCGCCGCGAGCCACCGGCACGCGGCCGGCAGTTCGAAAGCGCCGGGCACCCAGACGACCGTGACGTCGTCGTCGCGCACGCCGTGTGCGCGCAGCGTCGCGAGCGCGCCCTCGAGCAGACGTTCGGTGACGACCTCGTTGAAGCGGGCGACGGCGACGCCGACGCGGGTCGGCAGCGAACGTGGGGCGCCGTGCAGGACGTGGACCATGGCGGCAGCGTAGGGGCGGGCGAGACGAGTTCACGCTTCCGCCGCAAGCGCCCGTCGCGCAGCATGGCCGCGCATGGCAGCGCTCGGCTTCTGGCTCTCGTTCGTGCTCACGGTCCTGCTGCTGGTCGTGACGCTGGCATCGGGGCTGCGCGGCCGCCGACGGCTGCACCTGCTGACCGGCCCGCTGACGATGGCGTCGCTGGCGCTGACGATCGTGCTGACCGAGCAGTTGCTGGCGCGCTACGACTTCCCCGCCGACGTGAAGGCGATCCACCTGCCGTGCGCGAAGGCGGGCGGGCTCCTGGCGTTGCCGGTGATCGCGAGTGGCATCTGGTACTGGCGCCGTCCGCGGGCGCGCAACTGGCACCGCGCGGCGATCGTCGTCTGGCTGCTGGCGGTCGCCCTGGCGACGACGACCGGGCTGTGGATGTTCGCCCACGGCACGCCGCGCTGACGCGTCAGCGGCGCAGTGCTGCCGCCGGGCGTCTGGAGACGAGGCGCGAGGGGGGCTGCCGCGCGCCGCTCGCCAGCCCGCAGGCGATCGCAGTGCCCCGAGTCGCTACAAGAGCGCGCATGCGACGCTCCTGCCTGCCGCTGTTGCTCCTCGCCGCTGCGGCGGCCGCGCAAGACGTCGACCCCGACCTCGCCGCTGCGCTGGATCGCTTCGGACCGCACGCGGCTGCGATGCGACAGGCCCTTGCCGCCGTTCCGCGCGAGCACGAGGCCGCGTTGCGGTTCTTGATCGAGAACCTGCCCGACGAAGACGCCGGCACGCTCGACCCGGAGTTCCTCCTTCGCGAAGTCCGCCTGGCGCACGAGGCGCGCGCCGCGGTGCCGTGGGGGGCGGCCCTGCCCGACGCGCTGTTCCTCGGCTACGTCGTTCCCTACGCGCAGGCGAACGAGCGCCGCGAGCACTGGCGCACCGACTTCCAGGCCCGCTTCCTGCCGCTGGTGCGCGATTGCACGACGCCCGGCGAGGCCGCGAAGAAACTCAATGAGACGATCTTCGGCCTGCTGAACGTGCACTACTCGACCGGGCGCGCGCGCGCCGACCAGGCGCCGAGCGAGTCGATCGCGCAGGGCAAGGCGAGTTGCACCGGCTTGTCGATTCTGCTCGCCGACGCGTGCCGCGCGTGCTGCGTGCCGGCTCGGCTCGTGTCGGTGCGCTGGCCGCACAAGCAGGGCAACCACACCTGGGTCGAGGTCTGGGACGGAGCTGCCTGGCGCTTCGTCGGCGCCGACGAACCGGATCCAGCGGGGCTCGACCGCGGCTGGTTCGTCGCCGACGCCGCACTCTGCGCGGACGCGGCCGCGGAGAACCGCGTCTGGGCGGTGTCGTTCGCGGCCTCCGGGCAGCGCTTCCCGCTCGGTTGGACGCGTTCCGTGCTGGCGTGGGGGACCGACGAGACCGCGCGCTACGTCGCTGCCGCCCGGGTGCAGGGCGACGATGGCTTGCGCGCGCAGTGCGAACGGTTCTTCGCGGCCGACGCGGCGCGGCAGGCGAAGTTCGAGTTCGACCGCAACCTCGACGCCGAACTACGCACGCCGGCCGGCGACGCGCGGCTGCGCGCGATCGCGTTCGCGGCGTGGAAGGCCGCGGAACGGGCGGCGCTGCAGGCGGACTTCGCGGCGAACCGCGTGCGCACCGGGAGCCACGAGAGTCCGTACGTGGTGCGCGCGGTCGGTGAACGGCCCGCGAACGGCTGGCCGCTCGTGGTCGCGATGCACGGCGGCGGCGGCGTCAAGAAGGAGGTCAACGACGGCCAGTGGCGCCACATGCAGGTCTACTACCGCGACCAGCCGCAGGCCGGCGGCTACCTGTACTGCGCGCTGCGGGCGCCGACCGACGAGTGGAACGGCTTCTACACCGACTACTTCTACCCGCTGTTCGAACGCCTGGTCCGGCAGTTCGTGGTCTGCGGCGACGTCGATCCGGAGCGCGTGATCGCGATCGGCTACAGCCACGGCGGCTACGGCGCGTTCGCACTGGGGCCGAAGCTGCCGCACCGCTTCGCAGCGGTGCACGCGAGTGCCGCCGCGCCCACCGACGGCGAGTCGTCACCGGTCGGGCTGCACACGCTGGCGTTCTCGTTCATGGTCGGTGGTCGCGACACGGCGTACGGGCGGCGTGAACGCTGCGAAGCGTTCGCGGCGCGGCTCGGCGAACTGCAGAAGGAGCACGCGGGGCGCTACGCGACGACGTTCACGCTGGTCGAGAAGAACGGCCACACCGGCTTGCCCGACCGCGATCTGCTCGCGGACCTGGTGGGCAAGGTGCGCGTGGCGCCGCCGCGCGCGCTGCATTGGCAGCTCACGGACGGCGTGGTGCGCGACCACTACTGGCTGCATGCGCCGACGCCGTCGCGCGGCGGGCGCATCGACGCGCGGCTCGACGGCAAGCGCCTCGCGGTGACGACGAGCGGCGTCCCGGGCGCGCAGGCGTGGCTCGACGCGCGGATCGCCGACCTGACGGTGCCGCTCGAACTCGTCGTCGACGGCGAGTCGCGCCCGGTGTCGCTGGAGCCGTCGCTGCGCGTCTTGTGCACGACGCTGCAGCAACGCGGCGATCCGGGTCTTGCCGCGAGCGTGCTCGTGCCGCTGCGGCCCTGAGGGAACGGTTCAGCCGTCGCGCGCCGGTCGCGGCGCGGGCTTCGACTTCGCCTTCGGCTTCACGTCGGTGCGCGTCTTCTCGGCCGGCTTCTCCGCCGGCTTCCCGGTCGCCTTCTCGCGGCAGTGCTCGCAGCCCTCCTTGCCGCGCACCTGCTGGGCGCGCTTCTTCTCGGCCGGCTCGACGCGGCCGTCGCCGTCGCGGTCGGCACGCTCGCGCCGTTCGTCTCGCCGCTCGTCGCGTCGGTCGTCACGTCGCTCGTCACGCCGTTCGTCACGCCGGTCTTCCTGCCGCTCGTCGCGGCGGTCTTCGCGCCGCTCCTCGCGCCGCTCTTGCGCCTCGCGCATGCGGTGCTCGACCAGCGCGTACAGCCGCTTCTTCTCGGCGGCGTCGAGCTTGCCGTCGCCGTCGGCGTCGGCCTGCGCCTTCAGCTTCTCGCGCAGTTCGGGGTGCTCGGCGAGGAACTTCTGCAGGCGCTCGCGCGCCGCCGCGGCGGCCGCATCGCCCTTGGCCTTGGGCGGCATCGGCCGCTCGACGCGCGGCGTCTCGGTGCTGGTGCTGCCGCCTTCCTGGGCGGCGCTGAACGAAGAGAGGGCGGCGACCGCGAGGGCCGCGCGCAGCAGGCGATGGATCATGGTGGCGTTCCTGGTCTGTCGTGCTGATCTGAGGACGGCCGGGCATCGACGCGAATCGCGACACCGTTCGCCGAGCCATGGCATCGGCGTCCCGTTCCGCGACCGGCCCGCGTCAAACCGCCCGCAGGAACGCGATCACGCGGTCGAACGCTGCGGCACTCTCGAGCAGCAGGCTGTGCCCCGCGGTCGCGAAACACTCGTGCTGCGAACCGGCGATACGCGCGGCGGTTGCCGCGACCTCGCGCGGCAGGGTCAGCGTGTCCTCGCCGCCGGCGAGGCACAACGTCGGCCAGCGCACCTGCGCGCAGGCCGCCTCGCCGTCGAAGCTCTGCAGCGCCCGCGCCTGCGCCTGCATGAACGCGCGCGACTCGGGGCTGGGCTTCGTGGCGCGAACGATGTCGTCGACGACGGCCGAGCGTTCCCGCTGGAACGTCTCGCCGAACAGGAACGGCGCGGTCAGGTCGCCGAGCCACTTGCCGTCGACGACGGTGCTCAGCAGTTCGAACCAGCGGTAGACGCGTTCGCTGCGCGGCGTGCGCAGTGCGGAGCTGCACAGCATCACCAGCCGGTGCGCGGCGGGGCTCTGCGTGGCGGCGGCGACCAGCGCCACCTTGCCGCCGAGCGAGGTGCCGACCAGCGCCACGGGTTTGGGCAGCAGTGCGGCGACGGCCAGCGCGTCGGCGGCAGCAGCGGCGAAGTCGAACACGCCGCCCGGCAGCGGCGGACCGGGCGGCAGGCCGACCGGATCGAGCGCGGCGCACGTGAAGCCGGAGCGCGCGAAACGACGCGGCAGCGTGCCGAACAGCCGCGCGCCCGAGCCGAGGCCGGGGATCAGCAGCACGCCGGGGCCGTCGCCTTCGCGGGTGTACGAGATCGTGCGGCCCTGCCGCTCGGTGGTGAGCATCGCGCCAGTGTGGCGCCGTCGCCGTCGAGGCGCGACCGTCGAATCCCCGGGTGCCATCGATCTGCGACGCCGAGGCAGCCGGGGCGGATGCGCTGTTGCCGAAGCCGTTCGACAACCGCGCGGTCGTGCAGTGGCTCGCTGGCGAATGACGTCGCAACCGCCTCGGCGACTCGTCCTGGCGTCGGTCGTCGCGGCGTGTGCACGAGCAGCGGCAGGCAGGGCGCGGCAGGAGGGGCGTTGACGCGGTCGCGGGAGGAGAGGACCGTGCCGGGGCTGGTCCTGGGTGGTTCGGGACGCAGCCATTCGATGGACCCGGGCCATGGACGACGCGACCGAACCGAAGCTGCCGCTGCGCTGGCCGAAGTCGCCGGCGGAGAACGTGGGCGAGCCGACGATCCCGACGACGGCGCACGCCAGGATGCAGCGAGCGAGACGGCGCGGCGAATCGGCCGGCGATGGCTGGATGCTGTTCTTCGGGGTCGTCATCGCGGTCGGCTACGGCGGTTTGCTCGCCGCGGGCGTGCTGGTGACGTGGCTGAAGTGGCCGGTGCTCGCCGTCGTGCTCTTCATGCTGTGGCGCCATCGGCCGCGTCGCCGCGTGCCCCCGGCGTCGGGCTAGCCGTCGCTCCGCACGCGTTCAGCGCCGGGTCGTCACGTACTGCCGTTCCACCTCGGGGAGCATCGTCAGCACCACGTCGGCGACGATCTGCAGGCTGCTGGGCGACATGTTCTCGAGCGTGTCGGTCGGCGTGTGCCAGTGCACGTTGCCGTTGAGGTCGATCAGGTCGAGCGACGGGATGCCGACTTCGAGGAACGGCACGTGGTCGTCGCTCGCCGCCTCGGCGCGCTGGAAGAAGTGCTTCTGGTGCCCGCAGGCGACGGCCGCCGACCACGCGAGCTGACGCAGCGCGCGCGTCGAGTAGAGCTCGTCCTGGATGTGCAGGTCGGTGCGGCCGACCATGTCGAGCAGCACGAGGGCCTCGATGCGGCTCTCCTCGCCGACGAGCAGCGCCTCGCGGTGCCGCTTGACGAACCGGCGGCTGCCGAACAGGGCGCGCGCGGCGTCGTTCCAGGCCCAGTCGAGGCTCTCCTCGCCGTCGAAGAACACCAGTTCGATGGTCGCCTCGTGCTTGCCCGCCTGCAGCAGGGGTGCCAGCGCGAGCAGCATGGCCACGGCCGAGGCGCCGTCGTTGGCGCCGACGAAGTGGAAGTTGTGCTTGGGATCCGCGTGGCCCTGCGTGCACTTCGTGTCGTGGTGGCAGGCGAGCACGATGCGCTCCGGCCGCGCGCCCGGAATGCGCGCCGACAGGTTGGTGAACGTGATCAGCTCCTTGCGATCGGTCCAGGTGTCGCGCTGCACGACGAGCCCGTGGCCTTCGAGCGTGCGCGCGATGTAGTCGAGCTGCTTGCCCCAGCCGGGCGTGCCCGCATGGCGCGGCCCGAAGCCGACGATCGTGCGCGCGTGCTCGAACGCGCGGGCGCCGAGGTCCGCCGGTGCGCGCACCGGCTCGAGCGGTTGCACCTGCCGCTTGTCGACCTCGGGGTGCTGCGGCGTCGACGGGGGCCGCTGCGGCGGGTTCTGGCCGCGGGTCGCCAGCGCGGCGCCGAGGCACGCGCCGAGCGCGCCGAGCACGAGGGCGAAGAGCGTGGTCGCGCGCACGAGCCGGGCTCCGTTCACTTGCGGCCGAGCACGAACGCCTGGAACTCGGGCATCGCCTGCAGCACCAGGTTGCCCGCGAACGCGAGCGCGTCGGGATCCATGGCGTCGAGGTTGTCCTCGGGCGTGTGCCACCACTGGTGGAAGTCGGTCTTCGGCATCTCCTGCGCGCGGCCCGGGATCCGCCGCTCGAAGTCGATCAGCAGCACGCTCGGTACGCCGTAGCGCGTGAAGGTGTTGTGGTCGTCGGTGATGCCCCAGGTCTCGGGCTTGCCCTGCTGCCGCGCGTACTCCTTGTAGCGCTGGATCTCGAGCGGGGTCGGGAACTGCTGCACGCGGTTTTCCTCGCCCATCGCCTTGGCGGCGCGCGCGACGATGTCCTGCAGCCGCGCTTCGCTGTTGCCGTCCTTGTCGATCTTCCAGTCCTTGCTGCCGATCAGGTCGAGCAGCACGAAGGCCTTGATGCGCGACAGTTGCTTGGTCTCCGACAGCATCTTGCAGAACGCCTTGCTGCCGAGCAGCGCCCGCTCGTCGTTCCAGGTCCAGTCGATCGACTCCTCGGCGTCGATCCAGTAGAGCCAGACGTTGCACTTCGCGCGGTGGGCGGGTTCCTGCAGCACGCGGCCGAGTTCGAGCAGCACCGCCGGCGCGCCGCCGCCGTCGATCGCGCCGAGGAACGGCGTGCTGTGCGTCCACTCCTTGCAGCCTTCGAAGACCTTGGTGTCGTAGTGGGCGCCGATCACCAGCACCGGGCCCTTCTCGGGGTCGTCGCCGTCGATCTGCGCGTACAGGTTGCGGATGATCTTCTGCTCCTTCTCGTGCAGGACCTCGTGGCGCTTGGGCACGAGGCCGAGCTTCTTGACCTCGGCTTCGAGGTAGTCCGTGGTCTTGGCGAGCGCCGCCGACCCGAACGGTCGCGGGCCGAACGCGACCATCGCGCGCACGTGCGCCATCGCCTTGTCGCCGTCGATCGGGCCGCGCGATCCGCCGCAGGCTGCAGCCAGTGCCGCGGTCAGCAGCAGGATGGGGAAGCGGAACGTGCGCGTGCGAACCGACATGGTCGGGGAAGCTAGCAGAGCCGAGGCCTCGTCGGCGGGGAATTGGCTCATGGCCGTGTTCGGCGACGCCGATACGATGGGCGGATCACGATCGCGCGCCCCGCGGTCGGCCGGCCGGCAGAACCCATGAGCAACTTCGACCTCACGAAGCTGATTCGCGACTCCCTCGACCAGAAGGCGTACCAGGAGGAGCACTGGGAGGGCACCTTCGCGCAGTACCTCGACCTCGTGCAGGAGAACCCGCTGGTGGTGCGCACCGCGCACCAGCGCCTGTACGACATGGTGCTGAGCCACGGCGTCGAGGAGATCGAGATCGACAAGGAGAAGGTGCCGCGTTACCGGTTCTTCAGCGACCCGATCGACGACGGCCGCGACGGTGTGTTCGGGCTCGAGCGCTCGCTGCACAACCTGATGGCGATGTTCAAGGCCGCGGCGCACGGCTTCGGGCCCGAGCGTCGCGTGCTGCTGCTGCACGGTCCGGTCGGGTCGAGCAAGTCCACGATCGTCCGGCTGCTGAAGAAGGGTCTCGAGGCCTACAGCAAGGTTGCGGCGGGCGCGATGTACACGTTCAGCTGGAAGATCGACGGCGAGCTGATCCCGTCGCCGATGCACGAGGAGCCGCTGCTGCTGCTGCCGAAGGAAGTGCGGCAGAAGGTGCTGGCGGGCCTGCAGAAGAAGGTGCGCACGACCTACAAGCTGCGCCAGGACTTCGACCTGTCGCCGGTGTCGCGCTACTACCTCGAACTGCTGCTGAAGCAGAACGGCGGCGACTACAACAAGGTGCTCGAGCACGTCGTCGTGCGGCGCCTGCTGATCTCGGAGAAGGACCGCGTCGGCATCGGCACGTTCATGCCGAAGGACGAGAAGAACCAGGACAGCACCGAGCTGACCGGCGACATCAACTACCGGCGCATCGCCGAACTCGGCACCGACAGCGACCCACGCGCTTTCAACTTCGACGGCGAGTTCTGCGTCGCCAACCGCGGCATCATCGAGTTCATCGAGGTGCTGAAGCTCGACGTCGCGTTCCTCTACGACCTGCTGACCGCGAGCCAGGAGCACAAGATCAAGCCGAAGAAGTTCGCGCAGACGGACATCGACGAAGTGATCATCGGGCACACCAACGAGCCCGAGTACAACCGGCTGCAGAGCAACGAACTGATGGAGGCGTTCCGCGACCGCACCATCAAGATCGACATCCCGTACAACCTGCGCCTCACCAACGAGGTCAAGATCTACGAGAAGGACTTCGGCCGGAAGCACGTGCCGGGCAAGCAGATCGCCCCGCACACGCTCGAGATCGCGGCGATGTGGGCGATCCTGACGCGCCTCGAGGAGCCGAAGAAGGCCAACCTGTCGCTGCTGCAGAAGCTCAAGCTCTACAACGGCAAGTCGCTGCCCGGGTACACGCGCGACAACATCCGCGAACTGCGCGACGAAGCGCAGCGCGAGGGCATGGAGGGCATCTCGCCGCGCTACATCCAGGACAAGATCAGCAACGTGCTGGTGCGCGACCTGCCGTGCATCAACCCGTTCATGGTGATGAACGAGCTCGAGGAAGGGCTCGACCACCACAGCCTGATCTCCGACCCGGAGACCAAGAAGCGCTACAAGGACCTGCTGATCGTCGTGCGCGAGGAGTACGAGGAGATCATCAAGAACGAGGTCCAGCGCGCGATCTCGGCCGACGAGGAGGCGATTGCGCGCCTCTGCGGCAACTACATCGACAACGTCAAGGCCTACACGCAGAACGAGAAGGTCAAGAACCCGTACACCGGCCGCGACGAAGAGCCCGACGAGCGCCTGATGCGTTCGATCGAGGAGAAGATCAACATCCCCGACTCGCGCAAGGACGACTTCCGCCGCGAGATCATGAACTACATCGGCGCGCTCGCCGTCGAGGGCCGCACGTTCAACTACAAGACCAACGAGCGCCTGCACCGGGCGCTCGAGCTCAAGCTGTTCGAGGACCAGAAGGACTCGATCAAGCTCACGAGCCTGGTGTCGACGGTCGTCGACAAGGACACCCAGGAGAAGATCGAGGTCGTGAAGGGTCGCCTGATGCGCGACTTCGGCTACGACGAGATCAGCGCCACCGACGTGCTCAACTACGTCGCGTCGATCTTCGCGCGCGGCGACACGAAGGGCGAGTGAGGCCTGCGTGTCCGTTCGCCGGATCGATCAGGACCACACGCGATTCCGCCAGATCGTCAAGGGGCGGATCAAGCGCGACCTCAAGCGCTTCGTCAGTTCCGGCGAACTGATCGGCAAGCAGGGCCAGCGCTACGTGACGATCCCGCTGCCGCAGATCACGCTGCCGCGCTTCCGCCACGGCGACAACCAGAAGCAGGGGGTCGGCCAGGGCGAGGGCGAGCAGGGGCAGCAGGTTCCCGGCCAGGACGGCGACGGGCAGGGGCAGGCGGGTGAAGACGCCGGCAAGCACGCGCTCGAAGTCGACGTCTCGCTCGAGGACCTGGCGAAGATCCTCGGCGAGGAACTCGAACTGCCGAACATCGAACCGCGCGGGCACAAGCAGCTGCGGTCGGCGGCCGGTCGCTACACCGGCATCTCGCGCGCCGGACCGATGTCGCTGCGCCACTTCAAGCGCACGTTCCGCGAGGCGCTGAAGCGCCAGATCGCGTCGGGCACCTACGACCCCAAAGCACCGCTCGTGGTGCCGATCCGCGAGGACCTGCGGTTCCGTTCGCTGCAGACGCGCTCGGTGCCGCAAGCCTCGGCCGCGATCATCTACATGATGGACGTTTCGGGCTCGATGGGGCGCGAGCAGAAGGAGATCGTGCGCATCGAGGCGTTCTGGATCGACACCTGGCTGCGCCACCAGTACCGCAACCTCGACGTGCGCTACATCGTGCACGACGCCGTCGCCCACGAGGTCGACCAGCACACGTTCTTCCACCTGCGCGAGAGCGGCGGCACCAAGATCAGCTCGGCCTACGAACTGTGCCTGCAGTTGATGCGCGACCGCTATCCGGCGTCGGAGTGGAACGTCTATCCGTTCCACTTCAGCGACGGCGACAACTGGAGCACGCGCGACACCGAGCACTGCGTCTCGCTGCTCAAGGACAGCCTGCTGCCGGCGTGCAACCAGTTCTGCTACGGGCAGGTGAAGTCGGCGTACGGGTCGGGCCAGTTCAAGAAGGACCTCGACACGGCGTTCAAGGGCGACGACAAGGTCGTAACGACCGACATCCAGGATCGCGACGGCATCCTGCCGAGCATCAAGAGCTTCCTGGGCAAGGGGCGCTAGCTCAGACCGCGCCTCCAGCGATGGCCTCGGTGGGCCGTGTTGTTTCGTCGAGGGAACAGAGCGGGGCTCCGGAAGACCCTGCCGATGCGGAACGGTGCTCCCTAGCCTGTCCCCTGCGCGAGGCACGACCCTTGCCATGGCGCGCGCCTCGCCCTCCACGCACCCACGGTGCCAGCTTCGTGACGACGACTCTCTCCCTCCTGTCCCGTGCTGTCCTGGTCCTTGCCATCGGCGCGACGAACGTCGTCGGCCAATGCGCGAACGTGTGGCGTCCGGCCGACGTGCTGCCCGGCGCCGACGGCGATGTGCTCGCGGCGGTGCGCTGGGATCCCGACGGTGCCGGCCCACTCGGCGAGCACGTCGTGTTCGGGGGCGCCTTCCAGTGGATCGGCGGCCTTGCTGCCAATCGCGTCGTGCTTCACGACCCCGCCACGAACACCAGTGCGCCCCTCGGCAGTGGCCTCGACGGGACCGTGCAGACGCTGCTCGTCCTGGCGACCGGCGAACTGATCGCCGGCGGCTCGTTCGCCACGTCGGGTGGAGTGGCGGTCGCCAACGTCGCCCGCTGGACCGGTTCGGCGTGGGCGCCGATCGGGGCCGGACTGTCGCAGTCTGTGTTCGACTTCGTCGTGATGCCGAATGGCGATCTGGTCGCGGCGGGTTCGCAGAATGTGCAGCGATGGAACGGGAGCACCTGGACCACGATGGGTCCGGCGTCGTTCTCGAGCGTCGCGACGCTGGCCGTGCTGCAAAACGGCGACTTGATCGCGGGCGGCTACTTCCCGGACATCGGCGGTGTCTTCTACGACCACCTCGCGCGCTGGACAGGGAGCGCGTGGGTGCCGTTCGGCGGCGGCGCGACGTCGCGCGTCGACGAACTGCTGACGATGCCGAACGGGGATCTCATCGCCGGCGGCCAGTTCCAGCCCATCGGCTCGGTGGTCGCGCCGTACCTCGCGCGATGGAACGGCACTACGTGGCTCGCCATGAACAGTCCTGTCCAGTCGCAGGTGCATGCGCTGGCGCTGCATGCGAACGGCACTCTGCTGGTGGGAGGCTCCGGCGGTGCGTTCGGCGGGGTCGCGCAGTGGAACGGCGTCGCGTGGAGCCCGGTGCTCGTCGGGTTGCCCGCACCGACGCAGGCGCGCGCCATCGTCGGTCTCCCGAGCGGCGACCTGTTCGTCGGCGGCACGTTCACGATGGTCGGCGCCACCTCGGCGCGCAACGTCGTCCGCGCGACGCCGACCGCCTGGCTGCCGATCGTCGCGGGCGGGCCGTCGCTCGGGGTCCTCGCGCTGTCGCTGGCGCCGAACGGCGACCTCGTGGCGAGCGGCAACTTCCAGTTCCCCGGTCTCGGCTTGCGCCAGATCGCGCGCCGCAGCGGCGGCGTGTGGTCGCCGATCGGTTCGGTTCTCACCGGCAACCAGTTCGTGCACGCGCTGCCGAACGGCGACGTCGTCGCCGGCCATGCCACTGCCTTGCAGCGGTGGGACGGCAGCGCGTGGAACGCGTTCGGCCCGGCCCCGCCAGTCCCAGGCATCGGCGGCTACAACGTCGTGGTCGGGGCGCCGAACGGCGACGTGCTGGTCGGCGGCAACTTCGTGATGGGTGGTCCCGGCGGGCCGCCGGCATCCGTCGCGCGCTGGGATGGTGCGACGTGGTCCATCGTCGGCGGCTTCCTCGGCACGGTGGACCGGCTGGCCGTGGCGGCGGACGGGTCGATCGTCGCCGCCGGCAGCCTCCACGCTGGCGGCAACCAGCACGAACTGGCGCGCTTCGACGGCACGCAGTGGTCGACCTGGGACCTGGCCGCGGGGCCCCACGTGATGAGCGCCGTGCTGGCGCTGCCCGACGGTTCCGTCGTCGTCAGTGCCGCACCGGTGCCGTTCGGCGGCGCCAACGCCAGCACCGTGTCGCGTTGGAACGGCGGCACCTGGACCCCGTTCGGCGGTGCGTTCACGGGCCTCGCGACCGGGTTGCTGCGGTTGCCGGATGGCGACCTCGTCGCGAGCGGCGGCTTCACCGCGGCTGGCGGCGTCCCGGCGCGCGGCCTCGCGCGCTGGAACGGCGTCGCGTGGCAGCCGCTCGCGGGCGGCGTCGGCAGTGGGGTCAACGCCGGCGTGCTCGCCACGAAGATGCTCGCGAACGGCGACCTCGCCGTCGGCGGTCTCTTCACGCAGGCGGGAGGTGCACCGGCGGCGAACTTCGCCGAGCTGACGACCACCTGCCCCGCGAGCCGACAGAGTGCCGGGGTCGGCTGCGGCAGCGTCGTGCTGACGGCGGATCTGCCGTGGATCGGATCCACGTGGCGAGCGACAGCCACCGGCTTGCCGCCGGTGGCGGTTGCGTTCGTGGTCAGCGGCGTGACGACCACGACCCTGCCGCTCGCTTCCGTCTTCGCTACGGCCCAGCCTGGCTGCACGCTGCACGTGCAACCCGATGTCGTCGATCTGGTGCTGGCGACTGCGGGGAAGGTGAGCTCGCAGTTGGCGATCCCGGACGTGCCGACTCTCGTCGGCGCGGGCTTCCACCATCAGGTGGTGTCGCTGGCCCTCGACGCGACGTCCGCCGTCACCGCGACCGACGCCGTCTCGGTCGTCGCCGGGTCGTTCTAGTCGAGGATCGCGCGGCCAGGTCCTGGGGTTTCTTGCTCGGCTTTGCCGGGCCGCAACCTCAGAACCGCCGCGGCGCGCCGAAGGCGCGCGGCCAGGTCCTGGGGTTTCTTGCTCGGCTTTGCCGAGCAAGAAACCTCAGAACTGCAGCGTGTAGGCCTGCGTCATCACGAACGGCCCGGTGACGCCGAACAGGCCCTGGCCGCAGGGGTCGATCACCACCGCCTGCACGGCCAGCGTCGCGTTGGTGCACGGCAGGCCGAGGAACGTCGGGATGTTCAGTGACATCGACAGGCCCACGACGCCGGCGGTGTTGGTCATCGGCACGCTGATGAGGCCGCCGCATGCGGCGGTGATGTCGAGGTCGAGCGACTGGTTGGTGGAGGAGCCGCACGCGGTCGAGGGAATCGTCGGGAAGCACGAGTTGGTCGGTCCCGGCAGCGTGCAGGTCGTGCACGGGCAGAAGCTGAACAACGCGATCGCGGAGGCGCCGGGGGGCGCCGAGACCTGGAAGTTCAAGGTCAAGCCGCCGTTCGGGAAGCAGAACGTCGTGCACGAGGTGGTGCCGGAGCCCATCGTGTTGACGGTCAGGTCGTTCATGCCGGGCACGCCCGTGGTCTGGGCGAGGGCGGCGGCGGCGGTCAGCAGGAAGGCGGTGGCGGAGCGGAGGGTCATGTCTGGTTCCTTGGCGGTGGTTGCCTTCCAAGGACCAACGGTTCCGGAGCGCACGCACGGGATCGTCGAAAACGCGGCCCCGCGGGGGCGGGGCGGTCCGGTGGCTACGGATCGAGGCGTCGGCGTCGCCAGCGACGATCCTGGGGGGGGCGCACCCTCACAAGGACGGCATGGACTCGACCGAGCATGCTTCGACCAAGACATGCCTGCCCTCGCGCGAGTGTTCCCACCTCGTCCCGGTCAACACACCCACCACTCGGCCCTCGAGATCGAAGATCCCGCCGCCACTGAATCCACCAAGCGGCAGCGCACCGGCTACCGGCTCGAGGCGCAGCGGTGACGCGTCGACGACGCGCAGCAACAACCGAATCGGCGCCAAGTAGTCATCCTCGTACGACTCGCCGCCCACGGTGCGTCCCTGCGCATCGATGCCAATCTGGTCGGGGTATCCATAGGCCAGGCAGAGGCTGCCGACCCGCGGCGGCGCGCACTCGGGCAGTGTGCATGTCGGCGAATCCGGCAGTGAGAACACCGCATGGTCGGCGCTCGTCGACCCGTCGGAGGCGGTCATCAGGTGCGCGGGCAGCCGGACCCCGGCAGTCGTTCTGCACCACACCTCGCGGTCGTCGCCGGTGGCAAGCACCACATGCCCCGCCGACAGCACTCTGGGCGCCCGCGTGGGCGACACCACGATGACCCCCGAACCGCTCGCCTGTGTGTAGCCGCTGCCGACGAACTGAAAACGCACGGCCAACCGCACGATGGCGGCCCTGGCCATTGCATCCACCGCCCGGATCTGCTGCTGCGTCTCCTCCGGCAGTGTCATCAGACTCTGGTCGACGAGTGCACGCCCCGTGTGCAACAGGTCGAGTTCGGTCACGACTTGGGCATTCGCCGGCACGACATCGAGGTTCGTGCCGAATGGCATGAAGCGGCCGGAGACGCAGGCCGATGGGAACACGAGCGGGAGCGTCAGCAAGCCGAAGACTGCGTTGCGCATGCCCACATGCTCGCCGACGCACAGTTCCGCGCGCCAGGGCCAACAGAGCGCCTCGGCGGCCAGCTGCACGAGCCACTCGAGCTTTCGCGCACCATCGAGGCATCGCGGGCGCCGGCGATCGCCGGTTGGCGCCTGCCGGAAGGGCCGGTTCGTTGGGAAAGGCCGGCTGCGACCTTAGTCTGTGGTGCGAACTGCCGATGACGTCGGCGACTTCCCGCAAGCGCCCATGGGCAACCTGACTCCCGAACTCGCCGCCCTGCGCGACGAGACCCGCGACCTCGCCAAGAGCTACGGGCTGGACTTCTACGAAGTGATCTTCGAGCTCGTCGACCACGACGAGCTCAACATGATCGCCAGCTACGGGGGGTTTCCGGTGCGCTACCCGCACTGGCGCTTCGGGATGGAGTACGAGCACCTGACGAAGTCGTACGCGTACGGACTCAGCAAGATCTACGAGCTCGTCGTCAACAACGACCCCTGCTACGCGTACCTGATGCGCAGCAACTCGATCACCGAGCAGAAGCTGGTGATGGCGCACGTCTACGGCCACTGCGACTTCTTCAAGAACAACGCGTGGTTCGCCCACACCTCGCGGAAGATGATGGACGTGCTGGCCAACCACGGCGCGCGCATCCGCCGCTACATGGACCGGTTCGGCCAGGAGCGCGTCGAGAACCTGATCGACGTCGTGCACAGCCTCGACAACCTGATCGATCCGTACTCGCCGTACATCGATCGTGGTGACGGGCCCCCGAGGGAGCGTGCGAGCGACGACGTGCCGTCGCGCGAGGTGAAGAAGATCGCGGCCAAGGACTACATGGACCGCTACATCAACCCGCCGGCGTTCCTGCAGCGCGAGCAGGCCCGGATGCAGGCCGAGGACACGCAGAGCAAGCGCTTCCCGGCCCGGCCGGCGCGGGACGTGCTCAAGTTCGTGCTCGAGCACGCGCCGCTCGAGACCTGGGAACAGGACGTGCTCGCGATGCTGCGCGAGGAGGCCTACTACTTCGCGCCGCAGGGCATGACGAAGATCATGAACGAAGGCTGGGCGGTGTTCTGGCACAGCCAGTTGATGACCCGCCACCTCTGCGACGCCAGCGAGATCGTGCAGTACTGCGACACGCACAGCGGCACGCTGTCGACGCGCCCCGGCCAGATCAATCCGTACAAGATGGGCGTCGAGCTGTTCCGCCACATCGAGGAGCGCTGGAACAAGGGGCGCTTCGGGCCGCAGTGGATGGCGTGCGACGACCCGGAGCGGCGGCGGACCTGGAACCAGCCGACCAACCTCGGCCGGCAGAAGGTGTTCGACGTGCGCACGATCTACAACGACGTCACGTTCGTCGACGAGTTCGTGACGCCCGAGTTCGCCGAGGAGCAGAAGATGTTCGTCTACGGCCAGGATCCGCAGACCGGCCAGCTCGTGATCGTCGATCGCGACTACACCAAGGTGAAGAACCAGCTGCTGGCGGCGCTGACCAACTTCGGCCAGCCGATCGTGCGCGTCGTCGACGGCAACCACAAGAACCGCGGCGAGCTCTACCTCGTGCACGAGTGGGTGAGCGGCGACCTGCAGCTCGAGCAGGCGCAGCTGACGCTGCAGGGGCTGTTCCGGCTGTGGCAGCGGCCGGTGCACCTCGAGACCATCGAGGGCGGCAAGGGCCGGCTGCTGAGCTTCGACGGCAAGGAAGCGACGACCGCCGAGATCACCGCGAGCCATCCCAACGCCCTGCGCGTAGGCTCGGCCAAGGCATGAGCGGACCGATCCGGCCGACCAGCGAACGCATCTGGCTGTGCTACCTCGCCTGCGTCGGCGGCGTCGCCGCGTCGTTGCCGGGCGGTGTTCGGCCGGATGCGCTGCTGCCGTTCTTGCTGTTGCACGGCATCGTGCTCGTCCTGGTGCTGGCAAGCCGTTGGCTTGCAGTGCACCGCGGCCATGACGCGCCGCGCGTGCTGCGCGCGGCGCTCGCGGTGGTCGGGCTGCCGGCGGTGTTCTCGGGCCTGTGCTGGGTGCTGCCCGGCGCGCACCCCGAGCCGTACGAGTTCCTGTTCCTCGCGGCCGATCGCGCGCTGTTCGGCAACGACGTCGGCAGGCTGGCCGACGCGCTGCCGCGATTCGTCGTCGAGGTGCTGCAGATCGTCTACGCGACGTTCTACGGAATCTGCATCGCCGCGGCGCTGGCGGCCGGCTGGCGCAGCGGTCGGGCTGCGTTCGATCGTGCGGTGCTGTTGCTGGTCGGCGGCTTCCTGACCAGCTACCTCGGGTACCTGCTGGTGCCGACGCTGGCGCCGAAGGTGGTGCTGGCGTTCGAACGCGAGGTGACCGGCCTGTGGATGACGCCGACGTTGCGCGCGGCGATCGATGGCGGCGAGGCGAACCCGTGGGACTGCTTCCCGAGCGGGCACACGATGCTGACGATCACCAGCCTGTTGATCGTGTGGCGGTGGAACCGCCGGTGGTTCCACTGGCTGCTGGCGCCGAGCCTGCTGCTGATCGCCAGCACGGTCCTGCTGCGCTACCACTGGACCCTCGACGTCGTCGCCGGGGCGCTGCTGGCGTGGCCGGTCGCTCGGCTCTGCGACCACCTCGCCAACCGAGACGGGTGGCCGCCGGCGCCGACCGCACGCTGATCGTCAGGCGAGCGAGAAGTGCACGCCGTCGGCGCTGCGCACGTGCGGGTTGCCGGCGAGCAGTTCGGCCAGCATCGGCGCGAACTCGCCGAGTTCCGGGCGCGCGCGCACCAGGTCGTCGACCGACAACGGCACGCCCGACGCGCGCAGGGCCTGGCGCACCGACCGCAGCAGCGCGCTGCCGAGCGCCGTGTCGGCGTGCGCGACGATGCCTCCCGGCAGCACTTCGAACGGCCCGTGGCGGCGCAGCACGTCGAGCAGCACCGCGGTGGTCAGCCATTCGCCGCCGAGGTCGGAACGCCGCATCAGATCGCGCAGCACGTCGCCGGACGCGTAGCCAGCGCGGCTGCGCAGGTGGTTGTCGGCGATCGCGAGCAGCCGCTGCAGCCGTTCGTCGTTGAACGGCCAGTTGGTGATCGTGTCGACGCGGTCGGGGCCGGGCTGCACGAACAACCGGTTGTCGCGCAGCAGCCGGGCGACCAGGCGCCGGCGCTCCGGCGGCTGGTTCTGCAGGAAACGGCTGACGACGACTTCGCCCGCAGCGCGGCGGAGGTCGCCGAGCAGCGACTCGAGCACCGCGGATCGGCGATGCGATGCCGCGCAGGCGTCGCCGCGTCCGAGCATGCGCACCCGCGGATCGTGTGCGAGGTGGTCGAGCACGTAGTGGACCGTTCGCTCGTCGCGTTCGTCGGCGGCCAGCAGGTCGGCGACGTGGTTGCGGCCGCCCTCGGCGACGATGCGACGCGCGACCCGGTCGGCCAGGGTCGTGGTCTCGCCGAGTCCGAGGCTGTGGTCGCTGCGTAGCGCCCAGAGGTCGTGGCCGACGCGCACGAACGCATCGCTGGTGCGCAGCCACCGCGAGAGGCTGCCGAGCGAGCCGGTGCGGAAGCGTTCGCGCCAGGCGAACAGGAGGTCGGTGATCGGCAGCGGCCGGCGCGCCTCCTGCAGCAGCTCGACCAGGCGGGCTTCCGGCGTGCGAGGGTCCGGAGCCACGACGTCGCCGAGGTGCGCATCGTGTTCGATGGCGACGCGCAGTTCGGTGCGCAGCACGTGCAACAGCACGCCGCGCGGCACCGGCTCGCAGATCGGCTCGAGCTCGTGGCGGATCCAGTCGAGGTGCAACGGCAGGCGGTGCGGCGCGACCAACGGCGGCAGCGCACGCAGCAGGCGACGCAGCACCCGCATCGGTACGCCCAGCAGGGTGCCGGCGTGGTGGCAGCACTCGTGCGGCAGCAGGAAGGCGAGCAGTCGCAGGCCGAGTTCGCGGTCGGGCGCCTGGTCGGCCAGCGCCCGCAGCAGCGTGTCCGGCGGCGCCTGGTCGATCTGCAGCGTTCCATCGCCGGCCGCCAGCGCGCTCGTGGCCTCGCGCTGCAGGCGCGCCAGCAGGGTTGGCGCCGCGGCGGCAACGCGCGTCCGCACCCGCTCGACGAGCGCGTCGAGGCGGGCCGGCGCGAGATGGAGTTCGGCCGCCAGCGCGAGGCGGCTCGGCGGCGGCGCGTCGAGCCCGACCACGCGCGCGAACGTGCGCACTTCGTCGGCGGCGAGCCCGGCCACCAGCTGGCGGCGCAGCGCCGGCCAGTCTTCGGCGGCGCTGGCGTGCCTGGCGAGGCCGTCGTGAAGCAGGCGCGAGACAGCCTGGTGCACGGCCGTCAGGTGGCCGTCACCGAGGCCGCGCAGGGTCGCGGACGTACTCGCGAGCGCGTCGTGCACCGTCGTCAGGCCCCCGCGTCGGCAGGCGTCGACCGATGCCTGCGACAGGCCGAGGCGCGCCAGCGGCATCGCCAGCAGTTCGCGCGGCAGGACGCACGCCCAGCCGGTGGCGGCAGTCGCGGGATCTCGGTCGTGGTGGTTCATCGGCGCTGCGGCTCGATCGCGCGGAAGCGCGCGGGTTGTCGGCGGGTGCGCTCGGCGAGTTCGAGCACGGGTGCGGGAACCAGGGGTTCCAGGTCCACGAGACGCGCGCCGCGCGCGAGCAGACCCTCGACGGCGCACAGGGCGACGCGTGGGTGGGCGCGCGGCAGCATCGCGGCGAGCGCCTGGTCGGCGTGCGGGCTCGGCAGTTCGCAGAAGAGCTCCGCGACGCGCAACGCAGCCTCGTCGTCGTGCACGAGTGCGGGCGCCCGGTGCGTGACGATGGCCGCGTCGGCCCGACGCAGGGCGTGGCGCAGCAGCCGCGCGCGGTCCGCGGCCGGTTCGGCGACATAGGCGGCGATGACGGTGTCGAGCAGTGCCGGGTCGCTGCTGCGCACGGCGACGTCGGCGAGCGGCGCGGAACGCACGTTGCCGATCGCGAGCGCCTGCTGCAGCGCGCCGGCGATGGCGGCGTGGTCGAGGCCGACGAGGGCCCCGGCCGGCAACACGGCGAGCGTGGCGGCGGCGTCGTCGGCGACGCGCGTCTCCTCGCTGGCGAGTGCGTCGACGAGCGTGCGCACGAGCGACTGCGGCGTCGCGGCCGCCTGCAGCCGGGCGACGTGCGCGAGCAACGCCGGGGCGGCGGGCAGCACGCCGGCGGCGCCGCCGAACGGGTGCCAGTGTGGGCCGACGCGGCGCAGGAACAGCAGCCGCTCGTCGCCGACCTGCAGCGCGAACAGGCTGCGGCCGCAGCACGCCCCGGCGGGCTCGAGGACCTGCAGCGTGGTGGGAGCCGTACCGACGAACGTGCTGACGACCTCGAAGTCGAGGCGGTGCCATTCGGGCGATGGGTCGGTCGCGGCGACGACGCGCGCCGTGACCACGAGCTCCGCGCCCTGCAGGGCGCTGCGCAACGTCGGCCCCTGTGCCGTGACCGGCGTCAGCAGCAGCGCGGCGACGAGGAGTGGGCGGCAGGTCGGGTTCATCGGAGCACCACACGCTGGCGGAGGTAGGCGAGGTCGATGTCGCGGAAGCGGTAGTCGAGGGTGGTCATCGACTCGTATCCGACCGATGGCGCCATCACGTCCGTTGCCCCGGCGAACGAATCGTGCAGCGAACTGTCGCCGTAGAGCCCGCCGGGCGCCGGGCCAGGGGCGACGAGGCCCACCGAATGGCCGATCTCGTGTGCGAGCACGATGCCGATCACGGTCGCCCAGTCGTCGGCGGCATCCATGATCGCCTGCCAGCGGGCGCGTCGGGAGCTGTTCGCGGTCGTGGGATCGAAGTCCGGCGCGAGCACGACGGCGTCGTGCGTGTGCAGGCCAGCGGGCGTGCCGCCCATGTCCGGGCACAGCGGCCGGAACTTCTCGGCGAACGCGGTCAGGAACGACGGCCAGACCTGCAGGTGGGCCTTCGACTGGTAGAGCCAGACTTCGCCCGGGAACACGCCGAGGCCGGGCGAGGTGCCAGTGTTGCGTTCGGAAGGGTTGCCGTTGCGCGGGTCGTACCACGCGCGCCCGAGCACGCCGGTGCTGTCGTCGCCGAAGACGCGATCGCGCCGGCCTTCCGGGTCGTAGCCGCCGAGCGCCATCTGCATGTGCGTGGCGCGGATCGGTTCCCGCGTGGTGAAGCGCAGCGCCACCGAGCCGTTGTCGATCGGTTCGCCGCGACTGCCGCGTCCGAACATGCGGCTGGCCGTGGCGACGATGCCGTCGAGGACGATCCGCCGCATGCGCGCGTTGCTGCCGATCGGGTCGCCGGCGCTGGCGAGGCCGAGGCGCAGCAGATCGTCGTCGGTGTCGGGACGGCCGTTGCCGTCGCGGTCGAGATCGGCGCGCACCCAGACCACCTGCGGCCGTTCGAAGGGCAGCACCGACCCGCTCGGCGCCAGCACGGTGAACGGCACCGCCGTCGATTGACCGGCATTGCCCGCGAGGTCGCGGACGCGCGCGGTCACGGTCCACTCGCCTGCGGCGAGCGGCGTCGTCGCGGGCATCTGCACCCGGAACACCCCGGGGCCGATCGCGGCGAGCGCGCACAGGCTCGCGGGCGTTGGCGGAGCACCGGGGCCTGCCAGCAGCACTTCGACCGAGCCCATGTCCGGCCACTGGCCGTTGGCGTCGCTGGCGGTGACGTCGACCGTGAACGAACTCGGGGGCAACACCAGCCCGGAGCGCCGCGAGGCGTGGATGCCGTTCAGCGTCACCGCGACCGTCGGCGGCACGAAGTCGTTCGCGAGTCCGACTTGGAACCGCGCCGACTGGTTGCCGGGCAGCCAGTTGCCGGTGGTGCGTCGCGGGCCCGCGGCGCCGCCGCGCAGCGTCGTGCGGTACTGACCTCCGGGCGTGAACGCGGTCGACGGCGTGAATCGAACCGAACGGTCGCCTTCGCCGAGCGTGAAGGCGCCGGGGACTGGCGCACCGGTGTCGGTCGTCACCTCGATGGCGCCGACCAGGGTCGCAGGCTGCATCGGGGCGTCGAACACCACGACGACGCCCGCGTTCGTGGCGACATGGATCGCGCCGTTCGCCGGCTGCAGCATCGCCTGCGGCGTGCCCGCGTCCGCCGACGTCGTGAACTCGATGGCGAGATCCTGCGGCAGCGTGTTGCCGGCCGGATCGCGCAGCCCTTCGGCGCCCCCGCGCAGCACGAGCTGGCAGCGGGCGTTGGTCGGCAGCGACTGCACCGGCGTCGCGCGCAGCGTGTCGATCGCGGTGCGTGCGACGACGACCGGCCAGCCGTTGCCGTTGACCAGCAGCGTGACCGTTCCGGCATGCACCCACGCGAGATCGAGTTCCTGGTCGAACTGCACGTGGATCGGCGTGGTCGTCGGCACGGCGGTGTCGCCCGCGACCGGTTCGCTCGCCGCGATCGCCGGGGCGGTTCCATCGGTGCCGGTGGTGAACGTGCGCTGCTGCGTCGCGACGAGCCCGTTGCCGCTGACGTCGGTCGCGGCGGCGGGGCCGACCAGGAACGACAGCGTGTAGCGGCGGTTCTGCACCAGCGACGCCGGTCGCACGCGCAGCGTGCGTTGGTCGGGGCTGCTCGACGTCGTGAAGGCGACGAGGCTGCCGAATTCGTCGACGAACTGCAGGGACGCCGCTTCGACGGTCGCCGGGTCCATCGATTCGTCGAACACGAACCGCAGATCCGCGCGCGGCGACACGCCGAGCTGACCGTTCGGCGGCCAGGCGGTGACCACCGACGGCGAGGTGGCGTCGAGCGCTGTGCGGAAGACGGTGTTCGAGGTGGCTGCCAGCGCGTTGCCGGCGCGGTCGAGGATGCCGCTGGTCGCGACCAGCGTGAACAACCGGTCGCCGGGCAGATCGGCGTGGGGGTCCAGCGTGACGGTCGGGCCGGCGACCGTGCGCGCGCTTTCGTAGCGCATGCCGAACTGGTCGCGCAGGAACACGGTGGTCGCCGTCACCGAGGCGGCGCCGATCGGTTCGTCGAAGGTCAGCGTGAACGCGCGGGTACGGGCGACGTCGACGGCGCCGGCGGCGACGTCGACGCCGAGCAGCGCCGGCGGCCGGGCGTCGAGGGTCCGGAAGCCGAACGCGGTCGAGACGTCGAGGATGCGTCCGTCCTGGTCACTGGTCAGCGCCGACAACTGGAAGACGTAGTCGGTCTCGGCCTGCAGCGGCGAAGCGGGCGTGAAGCGCACGCGGCCGCCGGCGGCGATCGCGAAGGTGCCCGGCACGTTGCTGTCGCTGCCGTCGATGCGCAGCCAGGTGTCTTCGTCGGCGAGGGTCTCGAGCGCGATCGGCGCGTCGAACTCGAGCAGGATCGTGGTTTCGAGTGCGACCTGCACGGCGTCGGCGTGCGGTTCGTGCGTGAGCAGCTGCACGGTTCCGAGCGCGGTCTCGGTCACGCCAGCATCAGCCCCGCCACCGCCCTTGCCGCCGCACGCGGCGAGCAGCGCGGCCGCGAGCAGCGCGGCGCGCAGCGTGCAATGCTGGCGTGGACGTACGGGTGCGTGACGCATGATGCTGCAGACTCTCCCAGGTGCCTGCGCAGAATCGGCCCGCGACGATCGTCGGTTGAAGTCCCGGATCGGGAACGTCGCGCGGTCCTTGCCATCGACCCTGCTGGCGCGCGTGCGTCGTCAGCCGTCGTGCACGAGCACGCGCAGGTCGCGCACGTTCGTGCCAGTCGGCCCGGTGACGATCGTATCGCCGAGCGCCGCCAGCAGCGGGAACGCGTCACAGCGCCGCAGCGCGTCGTCCGCGTCGAAGCCGGCGGCGCGTGCGCGCGCCATCGTCGTGCCGTCGACGATCGCGCCGGCTGCCGGTGAGTTGCCGTCGATGCCGTCCGTGCCTGCACTCAGCACGGTGATCGGTCGGCCTTCGATCTGGCGGGCGCACGCGAGCACGAACTGCTGGTTGCGGCCACCGACGCCGGCGTCGTCGGGCAGCGGCACCGACAGTTCGCCGGTCGTGACGATCGCGACGCGCGTGCCCGGATGCGCCGCCGCGAGTTTGGCGAGACGCTCGAGCAGGCGTCGAGCCGCGACCTCGTACGGCAGATCGTCGACGTCGTCGGCGGACTCGACGATGGCGACATCGTCCGCCAGGCGGGCGGCGAACTGGTGCTGGGCGTAGCCCTCGTCGAGCACGGTGGCCCAGGCGCGCTTGTTTGCGGGCGCCGGCAGTTCGGGCAGCGGCGGGATCGTGCCCTGGGTCACCGCCTCGCGCAGCGGCGCGGGCAGTGACCGCAACAGGCCGAACTCGTCGAGGTCGGCTCGCAGCGTGTCGGCGGCGTCGGTGAAGTCGCACGTCGGACCCGACGCCACGTCTTCGATCGGCCCCCGCACGTCCCGAGCCAGGATCGTCATCTGGCCCGCCGCCGCCGCCGCCGCGAGCGCGAGCCGGCCGCCCTTCACTTGCGACAGGCGCCGGCGGATTGCGTTCATGCGATCGATCGGCGCGCCGCAGCCGACCAACGCCCGATAGAAGGCGCGCCAATCCGCGACGCCGACGGCTTCTGCAAGCGGCAGTTCGAGCATCGCCGAACCACCGCCCGAGACCAGGAACACGACGTGGTCGGTGGGGGTGACGGCGCGACAGAGTTCGAGGGCTCGTTGTGCGGCGCGGAAACTGCCGGCTGTCGGCAACGGATGGCCGCCCGGAATCACCTCGAGCGGCGGCAGCGGGGCGTCGTCGGGCTCGGGCGGCACCAGCAGGCCGCGCACGGTTTGCGGCGGCAGCACGGCCAGCAACGACGTCGCCATCGGTCGCGCCGCCTTGCCGAAGGCGATCACCAGCACGCCGCCCCCGCGCGCGGCGGCATTGCGGGCCTTGGCGGCGCAGCGAGGCGTCCACTCGCGCAACCGTCTGTCCAGCGCTTGCACCGTCGCTGCGAAGTGTGCGCGCAGGCGGTCCTTCACCCGAGCACCTGTGGGTTCACCGGGTGCTTGGGCCTCCCGCCCGTCAGCACGGCGACGCAGTCGTTCGCGGCGAGCGCGCACATCAGGCTGCGCACGCTGGTGACAGCGCTGCCGACGTGCGGCAGCAGCACGACGTTCGGCAGCGCGAGCAGCCCCGGGTGCACCTTCGGCTCGTGCTCGAACACGTCGAGCCCGGCCCCGGCGATCAGGTTCTCCTCGAGCGCCGCGACCAGCGCCGCTTCGTCGACGACCGGCCCGCGCGCGGTGTTGATCAGGAATGCGCTGCGCTTCATCGCGCACAACTGCTCGACGCCGATCAGGCCGCGCGTCTCGGCGTTCAGCGGCACGTGCAGCGACACGAAGTCGCTCTCGCGCAGCAGGGTGTCGAGCGGCACGTGGATCGCGCCGAGTTCGTGTTGGAGGTTCGGCGGGAGGGCCGTCCGGCTCGCGTAGAGCACGCGCATGCCGAAGCCGACGGCGCGGCGCGCCACGGCCTGACCGATGCGACCGCAACCGACGAGGCCGAGCGTTCGGCCGTGCACGTCGGCGCCGCACAGCAGGTCGACGTCCCAGCGCCGCCACTCGCCACCGCGCAGGAACTTCTCGGCCTGCGGCAGCTTCCGCGCGGTCGCCAGCAGCAGCGCCCAGGTCAGGTCCGCGGTCGCCTCGGTCAGCACGCCCGGGGTGTTGGTGACGACGATGCCGCGCGCGGTCGCGGTCGCGACGTCGATGTTGTCGTATCCGACCGCGATCTGGCTGATGCAACGCAGCGTGGGGGCGGCGGCGATCACGTTGCTGGTCAGCGGATCGGTGAGCTGGCAGACGACGCCCTGCGCGTGCTGCAGGCGGCGCAGCAGTGACGCCTCGTCCGGCACGTCGTAGCTGTCCTGGTAGTCGACGATGCAGTGCTCCTGCAGGATCGCGACCGCCGCCGGGTAGACGTGGCGGGTGACGAGCACGCGCGGCTTCATGCGCTCACGCTAGCGCACCGCGCCGGTGCCGCACACGTCGGCACGCGAGCGCGGCGATGCCGGGACGGGCGGCCGCGCGGCAGCGACGCCACGAACGTTCCGAGAATCTCGGATTCCACGCCACCGCGGGCGCGTTTCGTGCACATGGCACTTTCGAGGCATGGAGATCATCCGTTCGCACGACGCGCTGTTCCGGTTCGTCTTCGGCGATGTGGAGACGATGGGAAGCCTGCTGCGAGCCGAGCTACCCGCGGCGGTGGTGGCGGCGATCGACTGGTCGTCGCTCCGGCGGTGCGACGGGTCGTTCGTCGACGCCGAACTGCGCGAACGACAGGCCGACCTCCTGTTCTCGGCGGCGCCGCGGGGTTCGGGGTCGGCCGAGGCGGGCGCCCTGCTCTACGTGCTCTGCGAGCACAAGTCGTTCGACGATCGCCTGTTGCCCCTCCAGGTTGCCCGGTACGTGATGCGGGTGCTCGACGATTTCGTGGCGGCGAACCCGCGCGCGTCGCGATTGCCGGCGGTGCTCCCGTTCGTGGTCTACCACGGCGAGCAGCCGTGGCGGCCCGTGCGGCACCTCGAGCGTCTGGTCGCATGGGAACCGTGGCCGCCGGTGGTTCGCCGCTTCTTGCGCCGACGCCAGATGCGCATGCCGTTCCATGCCTTGGATCTCTCGACGACATCGGTGGAGGCGATCGCAGCGATGCAGCTCGTGCCGGCGGCAGAACTCACGTTGCGCTTCCTCCGGTTCCTGCGCCGCAGCATGCCGGCCGAGGCTCTCACGGACCTCCTGCAGTGGCAGGACCTGTTCGCCCGGTTGTCCCACCATCCGCGCGGCAGCGACGTCCTGGTGGCGCTATTCTCGTGGTTCCTCGCGGGGTCGCCCGCCAACCACGAAGTCCTGCGCACGGTCATGGCCAACATCCCGAAGGAGAACGAAGCGATGCGGACGAACCTCGACCTGTTGCTGGACCTCGGTGCCAAGCGTGGGATGCAGAAGGGCATGCAGAAGGGCATGGAGAAGGGCATGCAGGAAGGCGTGCAGCAGGGGCTGCTCGTCGGGCAGCGCCGATTGCTCGGCCGGCAGTTGCGCGCGCGCTTCGGGGACCTGCCGCTGGCCGTCGACGAACGCGTTGCGCGAGCGACCGTCGAGCAGCTGGAGAACTGGGCGGAGCGCGTGCTGACGGCCCGCACTCTCGACGAGGTGTTCGCCGCGGACGCGCCGTGACGGTCGCTCGCGCCGGATTCGTCGCGGGTTGCATCACGATGGCAGCGTCGGGGGCCCTGCGTGGCCAGGGCGTCGCCGACCTCGGGCCGCTGCTGGCGCCACTCGTCGCCGAGCACCGCGTCCCGGCGCTTGGCGCCGCCGTGCTGGTCGACGGCAAGCTGGCGGCGCTCGGCGCCAGCGGCGTGCGTCGCGCAGGGCACGAGAACCCGGTGACGACCGACGACCTCTGGCATCTCGGCTCGTGCACGAAGGCGATGACCGCGACGCTGCTCGCGACGTTCGTCGATCAGGATGCCCTGGCGTGGAACGCGACCGTTGCCGCAACGCTGCCCGACCTCGCCGAGGCGATGCACGCCGACAGCAAGGTGATCACGGTGAGGCAACTGCTCGCGCATCGCGCCGGCCTGCCCGGCGGGCCGCCCGCGGACCTGTGGGCGCGGCTGTGGACGTGGACCGAACCGCTGCCGGCGGCGCGCACCGAGACCGCGCGCACGATGCTCGGTGTCCCTCCGGAGAAGGCGCCCGGTTCGCGCTACCTCTACAGCAACGCCGGCTACATTGTCGCCGGCGCGATCGCCGAACGACTCGGCAAGGCGTCGTTTGAGGACCTGTTGCGCGAGCGTGTGTGGCGACGGCTCGGCATCACCTCGGGGGGCTTTGGCGCGCCGGGGGAAAAGGACGCGACGACGCAACCTTGGGGGCACACGGCCGGCAAGGACGGCCCGGTCTCGCACTTCCACGACAATCCGCCGGCGCACGGTCCGGCCGGGACCGTGCACATGACGCTGCGCGACTGGGCGAAGTACGCCGCCATGCATCTCGGCGAGCCGGCGGCCGACGGCAAGCCGCTACTCGCCGCTGCCACGCTGCGCGCGCTGCACACCCCGGCAGCCCGCGAGGACTACGCGTTCGGCTGGAGGGTGACGTCGCGGCCGTGGGCGAGCGGGCCGATCCTGACCCACTCCGGCAGCAACACGATGTGGTACTGCGTCGCCTGGCTCGCGCCCGAGGCGAAGTTCGCCGTGCTGGTGACCTGCAACCACGGTGATGGCAGCGCGGCCTGCGACGCGGTGGCAGCGGCCTGCGTGCAGCGCTTCCGCCCGGCGAAGTGACCCCGCGGTGGACGCGCGGCAGCGGCCGCGCGAAGCTGCGGCGATGCCGTTCTCGCACCAGCCGATCTTCGAACTCGGCGACGACAGCACGCCGTACCGCCTGCTGACGCGCGACCATGTGGCGACGGTCGCGGCCGGTGGCCGCACGTTCCTGCGGGTGCAGCCCGAGGCGCTGAAGCTGCTCACCTTCGCGGCGATCCGCGACATCAGCCACCTCTTCCGACCGGGCCACCTCGCGCAACTGCGCGCGATCCTGCAGGACCCCGAGGCTTCGGCGAACGACCGCTTCGTCGCGCTGCAACTGCTGAAGAACGCGAACGTCTCGGCGGGCATGGTGCTGCCGAGCTGCCAGGACACCGGCACCGCGATCGTGATCGGGCACAAGGGGCAGGAGGTCTGGACCGAAGGCGACGACGAGGCCGCGATCAGCGAGGGCGTCTGGCGCACGTTCACCGAGACGAACCTGCGCTACTCGCAGCTCGCCGCGCTGTCGATGTACGAAGAGAAGAACACGGGCGACAACCTGCCGGCGCAGATCGAGATCTACGCCGACGCCGGCGACGAGTACCACTTGCTGTTCCTGACCAAGGGCGGCGGCTCGGCGAACAAGACGTTCCTGTTCCAGGAGACGAAGGCGCTGCTCAATCCGAAGTCGCTGCTGGCCTGGATCGACAAGGAGAGCCGCAAGCTCGGCACGGCCGCGTGCCCGCCGTACCACCTGGCGATCGTGATCGGCGGCATGTCGGCCGAGTTCACGTTGAAGACGGTGAAGCTCGCGAGCGCGCGCGCGCTCGACGGCCTGCCGACCACGGGCAATGCGCGCGGTCGTGCGTTCCGCGACCTCGAGCTCGAGCAGCAGGTGCTCGACATCACCCGGAAGAACGGCATCGGCGCGCAGTTCGGCGGCAAGTACTTCTGCCACGACGTGCGGGTGATCCGGCTGCCGCGCCACGGCGCTTCGTGCCCGGTCGGCATCGGTGTGTCGTGCAGCGCCGACCGCCAGGCGCTCGGCAAGATCACCAAGGACGGGGTGTTCCTCGAGCAACTCGAGACCAACCCGGCGCGTTTCCTGCCCGACGTCGACGAGTCGACGTTCGGCGGCGACGTCGTGCGCATCGACCTGAACCGACCGATGGCCGAGATCCGCAGCACGCTCGGCAAGTACCCGATCCGCACGCGCTTCTCGCTCTCGGGACCGATGGTCGTCGCGCGCGACCTCGCGCACGCGCGCATGAAGGAACGCCTCGATCGCGGCGAGGGCCTGCCGCAGTACATGAAGGATCGCGTCGTCTACTACGCGGGCCCGGCGAAGACACCGAAGGGCATGGCGTCGGGCTCGTTCGGGCCGACGACCGCGGGCCGCATGGATGCCTACGTCGATGCGTTCCAGGCCGCGGGCGGCTCGTTCGTGATGCTGGCGAAGGGCAACCGCAGCCGCGCGGTCACCGATGCGTGCAAGAAGCACTCGGGTTTCTACCTGGGTTCGATCGGCGGTCCGGCGGCGATCCTCGCGCAGGACTCGATCACCAAGGTGTCGGTGCTCGACTACCAGGACCTAGGCATGGAGTCGGTCTGGCAGATCGAGGTGAAGGACTTCCCGGCGTTCCTGGTCGTCGACGACAAGGGCAACGACTTCTTCGCGTGAGCCGAACGGCGATCCGGCGCCGCCGGCAGGCCTCGAAGACGAACGCTAGACTCCGCGGCCGCGCATGGACCCCGCTCCCCGATCCGACGATGCCCCGAGCTGGGCCGACCTGCTGCGCACCAACTGGCAGCAGCGCAGCGCCTCGCACCTGCGCGACTTCTACGTCGCCTCGCACCCTGGCTGGAACCGCCGCGACGCCTGGCGACACCAGGCCGACGTCGACGTCCGGACGTTGTTCCACGAGATCGATCCGACCGTGGCGCGTTGCTGGCAGGTTCTCGAGATCGGCTGTGGCGTCGGCCGGCTCGTCGAACCGCTGCTCGATCGCGTCGCGGGCTACACCGGCATCGACGTCGCAAGCGGCATGGTGGACGAAGCGCGAGCGCGCTGCCGCACGCCCGATCGGGCCAGGTTCTTCGTCGGTGACGGCCTCGGCGTGCCGGTTGCTGCGCGCGACCGCGCCTACGATCTGGCGCTGGCGCACGCGGTGTTCATCCACTGCCCGCGCGTCGTGATCGAAGCCAACCTCGTGTCGGCCTGGTCGTGCCTGCGGATCGGCGGCCAACTGCGCTTCCAGGTGCTCGCCGATCCGAACGACCCCGAAGGTGCGCCTCCGGAGGCGGTCGAGGAGGTGGCGGCGACCATCGCTGCCACCGAGGAGGTCGTTCGCGACGAACCGGTCCACGACGAGATGAAGCACCTCTACTACATGGGCGATCGGTTCGGGTTCGCCGAGCTGCGGTCGTTGATGGCCCGGATCCTCGGCGAGGACGTGCGCATCTTCCGGCCGACGACGTACCACATGTACGTGCTGGCAACGAAGCGGGCGTAGGCACGCGCACCGACGACGCGCGGAGGGCGCCAGGGCACGCCGGGACGATCTCCCTCGCCGGCAGGAGAAGGCCCGAGAACGGGCGGCAGGATGCCGGGTAGCGTGCCGTCCCAGCCGGCATGAAGTCCAACGCGCTCGTCCTTGTCGCCGCCGCGATGTTCGGCACCTTGCTCGGCGGGACCGTGGTCGGGTGGTGGGCAGGTGGCTCGCCGGCTGCCGGCCCCGAGCCGAGAGCGATGCCGGCGCCCGCGACTCCCGCACCCGCCGCGTCGGCGTTAGCCCCCGCGCCGACCGGCAGTGAGCGTGCCGGTGATGGGCGCCGTGCCGAGGCGCCGCCTGCGGCGGTGACGGCGCCCGACGAACGCGCGGACGGCACGCGGATTCCGCCGGCGCTGCTCGACTGGGCTCGCACGGAAGTGGAGCGCGGCTGGCGGGAACTGCGGCCGGATGCGCCGCCGCTCGATGTCGTCGATGCCGCGTTGCGCGCCTACCGGCATCAGGTCGAAACACTCGCGCTGGCTCTGGGTCGCCAGGCCGCGGCGGCTCAGAACGAACTGGACCAGAAGGCGGCGTTGTTCGACGGCAGCGACGGCGTAGCGCTGCTGGCTGCGCTGCGCGGCGACGAGCCCGAGGTGAAGGAGTTCGTCGGTTCGGACCGCTTCGCTGGCTTGTTCCGACCGCGGGGTGCGGGCAGCACGGTGGACGGCACGCGGCTCGAACGCGACGCCAAGGTCGCCGACGGCGCCGTGGTCGCTTTCCCGGCCGGTGTCTTCGCTGTGCACGATTTCGCGCGGGGCAACGATCCGTACCCCGCCGACTTGACGGTGCGTGGCGTTGGCATGGACGCGACGTTGCTGGTGCTCGACGCGCAGCGGGCCAGATCGCCGATGCAGCGCTTCGTGATCGAGGACTGCACGGTCTACGTCGACAACGCGATCACCGATGTGCGTTCGCATCCGGCGATCCTCTCCCTGCGGCGCGTGCGGGTGGTCGGCTTCGATTGTGGTGCCGGCGGCAGTTGTGCGTTCTACCTGTCGAAGGGAGTCGCTTTGTCGGCGATCGACTGCCGGTTCGAAGGGGGCTACGGCCGAGCACCGCAGAGCTACGCGAACCTGGCGAGCGTGAACGGCGCGTGCCTCGTGCGCTTCGAACGTTGCCTGTTCGACACGATGAGCCTCAACCGTGTCGACGGCTCCGGGGCGTTGTTCAGCGACTGCACGATGCGCGACCTGCTCGACGAGCCACGGGGCGGCCCGATCTTCCGCAACTGCAGCATCACGGTCCTTGCGGAGGCGAAGCGATGGGACGGCGACCATCGCCGGCGCGACCTGAACGCGTTGTTCCCGCAGTGGCGGGAGCGCCTGCAGGGCCGCTGATTCAGCGCCGCAGCGCGGCGAGCCGTTCGCGCAGACGCGCCAACGTCGGCTCGTGGTAGTCCTTCTTCGCTTCGCGCTCGGCGAGGAATGCCTCGGCGGGGCCGTCTGCGCCAAAGCACAGCAGCCCGAACGCAGCGCCCACGCGCACGTCCATCGTCTCGGCGGGATCGGCGAGCCGCTGGCGCAGCGGTTCGCGGCTGGTCTCGTCGCGCAGCATGCCGAGTGCTTGCGCCGCCGCGGCGCGCAGTTCGATGTCGACGTTCGTCAGCAACGGCCGCAGCGAGGGCAACGCCGAAGCCGCGCCGATCTCGCCGAGCGTGCGCACGGCGTACGAGCCGGTCAGCGGGTCGCCGAGCAGAGGCATCACGGCGGCGGCGGATTCGGCGGCGGCGGTGCCGAGGTCGGCGAGCACCTGCAGCGCCATGGTGCGCAGGTACGGCTCGCTGGCCGCGAGCGTCCGGGTCAGCAGCGGCACGGCGAGCTTGCCGGCGCGCGTCAGCACGAAGCGCGCGTCGTCGACCGGCCGCAGCAACGTGCTCTCGGTGGTGACGACCTGGGTCGCGAGGCGGGCGAGCAGAGCGGCTTCCGGTGGTGGCGCGCAGGCGAACGCCGATGTTCCGCCGGCGCGCCAGTTCGCGTGCTGCGCCCGCAGCGCCGCCCGCACCTGATCCCACGTCGGCTGGTCCGGCAAGGCGACGCCGCGCGCCCGCAGCGCCTCGATCGCCGAAGCACCCGCGGCTTCGGCCGTCGCGGCGGAGGCGATCGCGGCGTCGAGCCAGGACAGACCGGTGTCGTTGCCGAGCCGGCACAACGCGTCGGCGACCCACACCACGGTCTCGGCGTCGAGTTCGTACTTCAGGCGCAGCAGCAGCGGCAGCTGCAGCACCGTCTGCCCCGATTGGCCGCACAACCAGGCGGCGCGCCGGCGCACTTCGACGCGTTCGTGCGGCAGCGCTGGCTCGAGCACCCACCACGCGTCGGTGTGTTCGCGCAGCGCGCGCTCGGCGCGGGCGGCGGTCCGCGTGTCGGCTTCCACGAGTTGCAGAGCCAGGTCGCCGAGGTCGCGCAGTTCCCGCTGCACGGCAGGCGCGGGCGGCTGCAGGGTCGCTGCCAACGCCTTGAGTTCGGCGAGCATCGAGCGCAGCGGCGGGACCGGCATCACGGGTGCCTGTGGCGAACCCTGCGGGTCGCCGCCGCAGCTGGCGGCGAGCAGGGCGGCGACGGCGAACGTCAGGCGAGGCGCGCTCATTGCCACTCCAGTCGCCGTTCGGCGAGCAGCGTGCTGCGCTTGTCCTCGTCACCGACGAACGGCGTCAGCCGGTACCAGAGCCGCGCCTCGACGGCGGTCGCATCGGCGGGGATCGCGACGCGCACCTGCTTCTTGGCGCCCGCGGGCAGCTGCGTGTTCTCCGCGGACACGTTGCCCGGGTTGATCGGCTCGGCCTCGTCGCGGTACGGCTGGCGGAAGCGCCACGCGCGCTGCCACGGTCCAGGCCCGGCGGCGGTGATCGCGCGCCAGACCATGTCGACTGCGCGGTGCCGTTCCTCGGTCGGGAAGTTGTGGCCGGCGCCGGTGTTGTGCAGGGCCAGCACGAGCTCGTCGCCGTCGCGCGTCGCGGTGAACTCGGCCGCCTTCTGCAGAGTGGCCAGGTCGTGCGCGCCGTGGAAGACGTGGCCGCGGCCCGGTCGTTTGCTGCCGTCCTTGCGCACGCGCTCGACCGCCGGCATGTGGCACGAGGAACAGTCGATGCCCTGCTGTGCCCAGTGGCTCGCGCGCCACTGGTCGGTGGTCGCATGCTGGTTGTGGCACGACGCGCAGGCGTCGACGGCGAGGAACTCGGCGCTGCGCTGCGGCTTGCAGGGCACCTCGGGACGATCGTTGCGGCCGAGGATGCCGCCATCCGGCGCGAGGTGGCAGGTGATGCAGCTCACGCCTTCGTCGAAGTGCGTGCGTCGCGGCAGTGTGCGCTTGCCGAAGCCGGTGACTGCGAGCGGCCGCGGCAGGTGGCAGTCCATGCACTCCTCCTTGCGGAAGTCGTCGCTGAGCTCGCGCACTTCGGGGTTGGTGAACGCGATCTGGTGGTGGCTGCCGTACCACTCGTCGTAGACGTCCTGGTGGCAGTCGCGGCACTGCGCCGACGATTCCCAACGCACCGCTCCCGCGTTGCCGTGCGATGGTCGCTTGCCGCCGGCCGACAGGAACGCGATCGCGCCGCCGAAGGTGCCGAGCACGACCGTGACGATGGTGATGCGCGTGCGCAGGTTCATCGGCTCGCCTCCTCGCGGCGCTGCCAGGGCAAGAGGCGTGGCGTCCCGCCCAGCGCCAGCGTGGTCGTGCTGCCGACGGCCAGCGGTCGCGTCGCCGTCGCGACGACGAGTTGCTCGCCGCAGGCGACGCGCACATGGAAGCGGTCGTGGTGCGGCGTGCTCGACAGCACGCGGCCACGCGGCCCGGCGGCGTGGTCGTCGGCGCGAGCCTCACCCGGCAGCACGACGAGGCGCAGGTCGCCGGCGGTGCCAGCGGGCCGCGGGAAACTGCCGAACGGCGTCGTCACGTTCGCGCCGGCATCGGCGGCCGGCAGGCACGCCGCGCCGAGCAGGAACGCCGCCGTGAAGGCGGTCGCGGGACGTTGCAGCAGATCGACTGCGCTGCCCTGTTCGACGATGCGGCCGTCGTGCAGCACGACGAGGTCGGAAGCCAACGCGAGCGCTTCGTCGCGGTCGTGGGTGACGAGGATCGTCGTCAGGTTGCGTTCGTCGGCGAGCCCGCGCAGCAGCAGCACGAGCGCGTCGCGCTGGTGCACGTCGACCGAGCGCAGCGGTTCGTCGAGCAGCAGCACCGATGGGGCCGGGGCGATCGCGCGCAGCAGGCCAAGGCGCTGCGCTTCGCCGCCGGACAAAGTCGCCGGCCGCTTGTCGGCGCAGTGGCCGAGGCCGCCGCGTTCGAGTAGCGCGCGCGCGCCCGCCGCGGTGAGCCCCGGGGCGGCGAACACGAGGTGCTGCACGGCCGTCATGTGCGACCACAGAGCACCGTCCTGGAACACGAGGCCGAGGCCGCGGCGGTCCGGCGGCGCGTTCGTTCTGGCATCGGCGACGACGACGTCGTCGATCCGGATCGTTCCCGCGTCGGCGCGTTCGAGGCCGGCGAGGCAGCGCAGCAGCGTCGTCTTGCCGGAGCCGGACGGCCCGACGATCGCGAGCCGACCACGGGCGGGCACCGTGAACGACAGCGGGCCGAGCGCGAAGCCCGGGCGCTGCAGCCGAAGGTCGGTGACGGTGACGGTCTTGCTCATCGGGAGACGCTCACGACAGGGACGACAGCCTACGCCCGGCGAGTAGCGCGGGCACCAGGGGCACCAGCACGGCGATCGCCAGCAGCAGCAGCGCGATCACGCCGCTCCAGTCCTCGTGCTGGAAGTGCACGGCGTTGGCGAGGCGGCGCACGGCCGTCGCGTTCGCGGCCGGCAGCACGACGGCGAGGTCGAGTTCGCGCAGCGCCATCACGAACGCGAGCACCCAGGCGCTGCACGCCGCGGGCAGCAGCGGCACGACGTGCAGCCGCAGCGCGCGCACGAACGGCGGCCGTGGCACGAAACGGCCCGCTTCCTCGGCAGCGAGCGGCAGCCGTCGCACTTGCGAAGCGAGCGTCAGCGCGGCGAACGGCAGGAACCGCACCGCGTAGGCGCAGCCGGCGAACGCCCACGACTGGTCGAAACGGTCGTCGACGGCGCGCAGCACCGGACCGTCGTGGAACCAACGCAGCAGCGCGATGCCGAGCAGGATCGACGGCACCGCGAGCGGCAGCGCGGCGAGCAGGTCGAGGGCTGGCCAGCGGCGTGCCGATTGGCGGGCGAGCGGCACGGCGAGCAGCACGACCACCAGAGCGACGGCGAGCGCCAGCCACAACGAGTGCAGCAGGTCGGGCAGCCCCTGGTCGACGGCCTTGGCGAAGCTCTCGCGCGCGTAGTCGAGCCCCATCGGCTCGAGGCGCTGCGCCGAGCCGAGCACCCAGCGGCCGAGCACGATCAGGGGCACCACCACGCCAGCACCGAGATAGACCGCAGGCAGCAGCAGCGCTGGCCAGCGCCAACCGCCGAGCGGGCGAAGGGGCAGCGGGCGTACGACGCCACGATCGGGCGCCTGTGCGCGCAGCCGCAGCGCAGCCCAGGCCAGGCACAGCAGTGCGGCGATGAACGGCAGGGCGGCGACGATCGGGCTCTGCAGTTCTTCGAACGTGGTGCCGACCGATCGCCGCGTCCAGCGCGCGAAGACGCCCTCGGCGTAGGTGTGCCAGGTCTTGCCCTTCACGGTCAGGAACTCGGGCACGCCGTGGTCGGCGACGGTGAACACGAACGCGAGCAGGCTGCCGGCCAGCAGTTCGGGGGCGATCGAACGCAGCAGCCACCGTTCGGCGCGCGCGCGCCCGCGCAGCACCAGCGCTGCCTCGTAGGCGCGGCCGTCGACGGCGCGCAGGCCACGTGCGGCGAGCACCGCGACGAACGGTGCATGCGCGACGCCGAGCAGGATCGCGCATGGCCAGAAGCCCGCGACCGGGAACAGGTCGGCGAAGCCCATCGCGACGAAGATCGGCGGCAGGACGAGCGGGGCGATGCCGAGCGGCCCCAGCCACGTGGCACCCGGGAGATCGCGCCGAACGCACAGCCAGGCGTGGCCGCCGCCGAGCAGCAGCGAGAGGAAGGTCGCGGCACCGCCGAGCAGCAGCGAGTCGCGCACCTGCGCGAGCACGGCGCCGTCGTCCGCCAGCGCTGCCCACGCGCGCAGCGTGAACCCGTCTGGTCCGGCGAGCGTCTGCGCGGCGAGCAGGACCAGCGGTCCGAGCACGAACACCGCGAGGAAGCCGAGCGCCAGCCACAGCGGCGCGCGGGTGAGCGCGCCGGCGATGGCTCGCGTCGTGTTCACTGCGCCCAGCGCTGGTTGAAGTCGCGGTCGCAGCGCAGCAGGTCGGCGCCGACCTGGTTGACGTCCCACGCCATCATCCGGAAGGCGCCGAGTCCCTTCACGGCGGGGTCCGCCGGGCTCGGGATGCCCTTGCGCAACGGGATCTGGGCGCTCTCGGCGGCCGCCAGCAACGCCTCGGTCTCGCGCCGCAGGATCGCGTCGATCAGCTTCTTGGCGCCCTCCTGGTCCGGCCCGCCGGCGACGAGGCCGACGGCGTTCGGGATCAGCATCGTGCCGATGCCGCCGTCGTGCTGGTCGGGGAACACGCACGCGACCGGGTGGCCCTTCGCCTTCGCGACGTGGTAGTCGTCGGTGTCGGTGAACGCCCACGGCAGCTGCCCGTCGCGCACCGCGCGCATCGTGGCGCCGTTGCTGGTCAGGAACTGCACGTCGTTGGCGAACAGCGCGTCGACGAAGCCCTGGAACTCCTTCTCGCCGAGCACGCCGCGCAGCGCCGCGAAGTGCGTCAGCGTCGTGCCGCGCAGCGGTCGCGCCACGGCGCACTTGCCGCGCCACTTCGGATCGACGAGGTCGCGGTAGCTGCTTGGCCACGTCGCCGGATCGGGCAGCAGTTCGGTGTTGACGATCAGCACGCGGGCGCGCGCCGCGAACCCGGTCCAGCGATGCTCGGCATCCTTCCACTCCGGCGGAATGTCTGCGGCGCTCGGCGACTGGTAGGGCGCGAGCAACCCCATCTGCGCGAGCTTCGCGACCTGCGCGCTCTCGTTGCACCAGAACACCGACGCCCGCGGGTTGCCGCGTTCCTCGACCAGCGCGTTGACGAGGCCGACGGTCTTGTTGGCCTCGGTGTCGTGGCGTTGCGTCAGGTCGAGTTGCAGTTCCTTGGCGAAGCCGTCGAGCAACGGCCGGCTGAACTGCTCGTCGAGGGCGACGTAGACCGTGGGGCCGGTGGGTGCGCCGCCGCACGCGGCGAGCAGCAACGAGAGGACGACGGGCAGGGCGTGGCGCATGGGCGTCGGCGGTCGTGGTCGGAAGCTAGGGGCCGGTCACCGGTCGCGGTAGACGACGTGGCACTCCTTGCAGCCCTTGGTGATCGTCGTGAGCTGCTTCTCGGCAGCCGCGGCGTCGTTGGCGCGCACGGCAGCATCGAGCGCCCGGCTGGCGTCGATCGACTTCTGCAGCTTCTGCTGGTAGTCGTCGGCCAGCGCCTTGCTCTCGGCGTCCTCGCGCAGATTGGCGAACAGGCTCGCGAGGCGCGCGGTCTCCTTCGCCGGCACCAGGTCCGGGTGATCGCCCGGCGGCTTCCAGCCAGCCTGGTGCGCCTGCTTGACGAGGTCGATCACCTGATCGATCTCTGCCATCGTGCCGACCATGCCGGAGACCTTCGCCACGCTCGGGAAGACGGCGGGGTCGACCCGCAACTCGGACCTGTTGGCCGGCTTCGCCTCGGCGACCGCCTGCCACAGTCCGGTGTAGTCCTTGGCCAGGCCCGACACCGCCATGCGTTCGTTCGCCTGGTCGGGAGTCAGCGTGCCGCACAGGACGAGAGCGGTGCCGAGCGCGGCCGAACTGCGGTGCTTGCCGTGGTGGCAGTGCACGTAGACCGGGCCGTCGCAGCTGGTGAGGGCTTGGGCGAGTTCGCGCTGCCGCGCGCGGGTGACGGTGTCGTAGCTGATGGGCAGGTGCACGTAGCGCATGCCTAGCTTCTCGGCGAGCGCGACGTCGGGTGCGGCGCCGTCGACGCTGACCACCGTCTTGATGCCCATGGCCGCGAGCGTGCGCAGGCCTTCGGCGCCTTCCGGCTGGCCGCCGCCGACCACGTTGGGCGCGTAGGTGACCACGTTGTGCAGGCCGGGCAGGTGCTCGGCCTTCGTCGCGCCCGGCACCGGCATCGCCGCACCGTAGCTGTGCTCGCCCGGGCCCGACTGGCACCCGGTCGCCACGGCAAGGGCGAGGGCGGCGACGAGGGGGAGGCGGAGCGTGGACCTGCTGGTCATGGCCCTCCCTAGGCAACGGCCGTGCCGTCATCCACGCGAGGGGCGCAGTTCCTTGCCCTCGAGTCCCAGCTCCCGCAGCCGGCGATGCAGGTGACCGCGGGAAATGCCCGACTGCTGGGCCGCGGCGGTGACGTTCCCGCGGCAGCGCTGCAGCAGGTTGGCGAAGTAGATGCGGTCGAAGCGAACCCGGGCCTCGTCGTAACGGTCGTCCCCGGGCGTGGCTGGCGGCGTGGCTTCGACCTGGTTCCCCCGCACTTCCGCCGGCAGGTCGGCGACGCCGATGGCGCCGCGGGGTCCGGCGAACACCACCATGCGCTCGACCAGGTTCTCGAGCTCGCGCACGTTCCCGGGCCAGTCGTAGGCGGTCATCGCGGCCATGGCGTCGGGGGTGAGCGTGTGCGTCGCGAGGCCGCCCTTCCCCAGCCGCTGCAGGGTCGTGGCGACCAGGGCCGGGATGTCTTCGCGGCGTTCGCGCAGCGGCGGCAGGCGCAGGGAAACGACGTCGAGGCGCCACAGCAACTCGGGCCGGAACATGCCGTTTCCGGCGAGGGCATGCAGGTCGCGGTTGGTCGCGGCGACGATGCGCACATCGACGCGCACCGGGGCGGTCGCGCCGAGCGGCAGGAACTCGCGATCGGTCAGGAACCGCTCGATCTTGGCCTGCGCCGGCAGGCTCATGTCGGCGATCTCGTCGAGGAACAACGTGCCCCCGGCGGCGCGCTGCAGCAGGCCGGCCTTGCCGCTGCGCGCGCCGGTGAACGCGCCGGCCTCGTGGCCGAACAGTTCGCTCTCGACCAGGGTGTCCGGCACGGCCGCGCAGTTGATCGCCACGAACGGCTGTGCCGCCCGCGGCGACCGCAGGTGCAGAGCCTTCGCCACGAGGCCCTTGCCCGTGCCCGATTCGCCGAGCAGCAGCACCGAGGCATCGCTGGCGCCGAGCAGGTCGACCTGCCGGCGTACTTCGGCCATCGCCGGGCTGTGGGTGACGAGGCCGACGCCGCCGTCGGCGGCTGCCGTCAGGGTGCGCAACTGAAGGTTCTCGCGGGTGGCCTTGCGCAACCGCAGGGCGCGTTCGATCCGCAGCTGCAACTCGTCGATCCGGAAGGGTTTGGTGATGAAGTCGGCGGCGCCGAGGTGCATCGCCTCGACGGCGGTGTCGACGGTGCCGTGCGCGGTCATCAGCAGAACCACCGCGTCGGGGTCGATCGAGCGGATGCGCCCGAGCACCTGGCTGCCGTCGGCGCCGGGCATCCGCAGGTCGAGGATCGCCAGCGCGAACCCGGCATGCCATTGCGCCATCGCGGCGTTGCCGTCGGGAACGGCGACGACGTCGTAGCCGAGGCGCTGCAGGCCTCGGCCCACGAAGTGGCGCATGCTCTCCTCGTCGTCGGCCAGAAGGATCGAAGGGCGTTCGGTCACGGGGCTGGGATCGCAAACGGCGTGTCGCGGCCGGGTAGCCGCCGGGGGTGGGTGGGTCGCTGGGAACTGTGCTACTTCTGCGACACGCCTGTTCCGCAAGCGTAACGGGCTCGGCGGGCCGACCAGGAGTGCCTGCCCGACTCAGGTTGGCCGGGACACGGGGTCGATGACGAAGCCGAATGCCGATCCGCCGAGGTTCCCGAGGGCGGCAACGAGGGGATGCATGAGTTCCCGGCCGCTGCGCATCCTCGTTGTCGACGAGGACCCGGAGACGCTCGCGACCTACCAACGGGTGTTGGCCACCCTCGGGGGCGACGCCGCTCCGCCCGAACTGATCCTGGTGCGGCAGGGGCAGCAGGCGATCGACGCGGTGGCGCGGTCCACGGCGAGCGGTGGCGTGGCGATGGCCTTCGTCGACCTGCACCTGACCTCGGCGATCGACGGTCTGGCGACGATCGAGCACCTGTGGACGCTCGACACCGATCTGCAGGTGGTGGTCGCGAGCGGTGCAGCCGATGCGCCGTGGGCCGACATCGCTCGGCGCTTCGGCTCGACGGACCGCCTGCTGTTCGTGAAGAAGCCGTTCGACCCGGTGGTCGTGCGCCAGCTCGCGATGGCGTTGTGTCGGAAGCGCGACCTGCTGCGCGCGGCGCGGCAGCGCGAACGCAAGCTCGAGCAGGGCGTCGCCGAGCGCACGCGGGATCTGGCGGCCGCATTGCGTCGCACGGAAGAGGCTGCGCAGTCGCGCATGCGCTTCCTCGCCAACATGAGCCACGAGATCCGCACGCCGCTGACGGCGATCCTCGGCTTCGCCGAGATGCTGCGCGATCCGGCCGCAGCCGACGAACACGACGCGCACACCGAGATCATCGACCGCAACTGCCGCCACCTGCTGCAGCTCGTCAACGACGTGCTCGATCTCTCGAAGCTCGAGGCCGGACAGTTGCTGTTCGAGTCGTCGTCGACCGATGTCGCCCGGCTGATCGCCGACGTGCTCGCGTCGCTGCGGCCGCTGGCGACGGCAAAGGGCCTGGCGCTCACGGGAGAACTCGTCGGTCCGTGCCCGCGAACGCTGCACACCGACGGCATGCGCTTGCGCCAGATCCTGTTCAACCTGGTGAGCAACGCGGTGAAGTTCACGTCGCACGGGGGGGTGCGGCTGCGCGTCGGAGTGGTGGATCGTGACGGCGACGCCAGGCAGCTCGCGATCGCCGTTGCGGACACCGGGATCGGCATCGAGGCGTCGCAGCTCGCGGCGCTGTTTCAGCCGTTCGTGCAGGCCGATGCTTCGACCTCGCGGCGTTTCGGCGGCACCGGCCTCGGCCTCTCGATCTCCAAGCACCTCGCGAACCGGCTCGGCGGCGATGTCGTCGCCACCAGCGATGTCGGCGTCGGCAGCGTGTTCACGTTGACGTTGCCGCTCGGCAAGGCGCTCGATGGCCCCTTGCTGACGACGCTCGACGACCTCGAACGCACGGCGTCGGTCCCGGCGGTCGCGCCATCGCGTCTCGCGGGGCGCATCCTGCTCGCCGACGACGGCCCCGACAATCGCCGCCTGCTCTCGCGCATCCTCGAGCGCGCCGGGGCCTCGGTCGTCGCCGTGGCCGACGGTGCCCAGGCGGTCGCGGCGGCCCAGGCCGCCGTGGCTGCGCAGCAGCCGTTCGACGTCGTGTTGATGGACGTGCAGATGCCCGTGATGGACGGCTACGCCGCGGTCCGGCGTCTGCGCGAACTCGGCATCCGCTGGCCGATCGTGGCGCTGACTGCCCACGCGATGGAGGGCGACCGCGACCGCTGCCTGGCCGAAGGCTGCGACGGCTACGAAACCAAGCCGGTGCGCGCGGATCGCCTGATCGCCACCTGCGCCCGGTTCGCCGACACGCTCACGGCGCCGCCGAGCGACGCACCGGCAACCGGACGGTGAAGCGCGCGCCCTGACCGGGGGCCGACGCGACGTCGATCGTGCCGCCGTGCGCGGCGACGATGCCCCACGACACCGACAGCCCGAGCCCCGTGCCGCCCGGCGCACCGTCGGGGCCGGGGCGCTTCGTGCTGAAGAACGGCTCGAACAGGTGCGGCTGGTCCGCTGCAGCGATGCCCTCGCCAGTGTCGGCCACGACGATCTGCACCTCGTTCTCCGTTCGCGCCGCCTCGACGCGCAGCGCGCCACCGCCGGGCATCGCCTGCAGCGCGTTGACCAGCAGGTTGACCAGCACCTGGTGCAGGCCGTCGGCGTCGCCGCGCAGGGTGAGGCCTGCTGCGACCCGCCGTTCGACCTGCACGTGCTGGCGCCGTGCCGCCGGCTCGCACAGGGCGAGCGCGTCCGCGATCAGGCGCGCGACGTCGACCTCGCTCTCCTGCGACAACGAACGCCGCGCGAAGCGGAGCAGTTGGTGCACGATCGCGCTGCCACGATCGGCCGCCCGCGTGATCACGGCGAGCGTCTCCCGGCGTTCGGGCGCGGCCTCGTCGGCGGCGAGTTCGGCAGCGCAGCCGCGGATGCCGCCGATCACGTTGTGGAACTCGTGTGCGACGCCGCCGGCGAGCGTGCCGAGCGACGCCAGCCGCTCGGCCTGGGCGAGCTGATGGTGCGAACTGCGCAGATCCGCGAGCGCCCGTTCGAGGTGCGCGGTCTTGTCGGCGACCTGCTCGGCGAGGCCCCGCGCGAAGCGCTGTTGCTCGGCGCGGGCCGCGCGCAGCTGCACGGTCATCGACCCGAAGTCGCGGGTGAGCTGGCCGATCTCGTCGCCGGCGGCCGGCGGCGGCTCGGCGTCGAGGTCGCCGGCGGCGACGCGAGCGGTGGCGGCGCGCAGCCGCCGGGTCGGCAGCACGACGAGGCGATGCAGGCCGAACCCGAGCAGCACCAGAAGCGTCGCCAGGGTCACGCCGACCAGGGTCAGGTGGGTGACGCGCAGGGCGGCGACGAACTCGTCGGTGCGCGCGGCCTGCGCTTGCGCCAGCGCCCGCAGCCGCGCGGCGACCGACGCGTCGACACGCTGCTGCAGCGCGCCGCTGCGCTCGAGGACCATCTGCCGTTCGTGGGCGCTGCGCCGCGCGTCGTCCTCGGCGATCGCGTGCCGGATCGCTGCCGCGTCGCCGCCGTGGTCGGCGAGCGGCAGGTCGCGCAGCGCACGTTCGCGGTTGTTGGTCGAGGCCCGCAGCAGGTCGGCCAGCAGGTCGGCGGCCTGCGACGACTGTTCGAACGACAGATCGTGCATCGCCCTCGACCCGTCCTGCAGGAGGTCGGCGCCGAGCGTCTGGAACGCCCGGGCCGTGCGTGGTTCGAGCCAGAGCAGCAGCACGGCGGCGAGGGCGGCGGCCGCGAGCGCCGTCGCGCCGAACAGGCGGACCGCCAGCGGCCACATCGGCCGCGCGCCCTTGGCACCGTCGGGGTCGGGCGATTCGGAGTGCATGCGCACTGCTTACCAGACGGGCCCCGGACAGCGGTCCTTGACGGTCGGATGCCGATAGTTACTTTGTAATGCAAAGCAAAGTAGCGAGGCGACCATGTTGATCCTGCGGGCAGACGAACTGGGCATGTGCTTCGGAGTGCGCGACGCGCTGGCGGCGCTCGCGGGGCTTCCGCACCCGGCCGACGTGACGATCCACGGCGAACTGGTGCACAACCCCGAGGTGCTGTCCTGGCTCGACCGCCGCGGCTTTCGCCGGTCGCCGGAGGCCCAGCGTGAGGTGCCGCCGACGCCGGCCGTGTTGGTGACGGCGCATGGCATCAGCGAGCGGGAACGGGCACGCCTGCTGGCGGCCGGCAAGCAGGTCATCGACACGACCTGCCCGTTGGTCGGCAAGGCGCACGCCGCGGCGGATCAGCTCGTCGCCGCCGGGCGCCGCCTGGTCGTGCTCGGCAAGGCCGACCACGTCGAGGTCCGCGGCATCGTCGAGGACCATCCGGGAGCGCTCGTCGTCGCCGGTCCCGACGATGTCGCCACGTGGCCCGAACGTTCGCTCGGCGTGGTTGCGCAGACCACGACCCAGGTCGAGGTCGCCGAGACACTGCTGGCGGCGATCCGCGCGCAGAACCCGCACGCCGACGTCGCCTGGATCGACACGATCTGCAGTCCGACCAAGGCGCGCATCGAGGCGCTCGAACGGCTGTTGCCGCGAGTGGACGCGCTGGTGGTGGTCGGTGGCCATGCGTCCAACAACACGCGTCAGCTCGTCGCGCGCGGTCGGCTGCGTGGCGTGCGCACCTGCCACGTCGAGAGCGCGCGCGAACTGCGCGCCGAGTGGTTCCGCGGCGTGCACGCGGTCGGCCTCACGGCGGGAACGTCGACGCTCGCGCGCACCGTCGACGAGGTGCACGGCTGGCTGACTCGCCACGCGGCATCGCGGGCTGACCGCTCGGCTTGACTGCCTGCACATCGCCCGTAGGCTCGCGGCCGCCGCGTTGCGCGCTCCGTTCGTGGCGACACTCGTCGTCCCCTCGCTCGTCGGGCCCTTCGCGAACCCGCCATGAAAGCGCCGGCCCGCCACCTGACCCGATGCATCGTCGCCGGCATCGTCGCGCTGCTGCCGATGGGGGGCGCGGTGTTCACGATCGTGTGGCTCGAAGGCACCATCGCCGCCGCGTGGCGCGACCAGCTCAGCTGGTACTTCCCCGGCCTCGGGCTGCTGCTCGCGCTGCTCGCGATCTACCTGGTCGGGTTCTTCGTCACCACGTTCGTCGGCCGTTGGCTCTGGCGAGCCGCCGATCGGCTGCTCGAGAGCCTGCCGCTGCTCGGCACGCTCTACCAGTCGCTCAAGGAAGTGCTCGGCTACGACAGCGGTCGCGAGCGCTTCTTCCAGGGCGTGGTCGCCGTGCCGGCGGACGAGGGGTTCGAGATCGGCTTCGTGACCGGCAGCGGGCCCGGGCCCGACGGCAGAGCCCACACACTCGTGTTCGTGCCGAGCTCGCCGAACCCCACGAACGGCAAGCTGCTGCTCGTCGATCCGGCGCGGCTGCAGAAACTCGACGTGCGCACGGCCGACGCGCTGCGCACGTTGGTGTCGCTCGGCAAGGCGCCGCTGCAACCGTGACCACGGCGTTGCCGATCGAGGTCGGCGGCCGGTGGTGCGGACCCTGGGCAGCGAACTTGCAATCGTGCGGGCTCGTCCCGATCCTTCGCCGCACTCATGTCCTGGCTGACTGCGTTCTGGCGATCGTCGATCGGCGGCAAGGTGACGATGGCGATCACCGGCCTGCTGTTGTTCGGGTTCGTCGTCGCCCACCTGCTCGGCAACCTGCTGCTGTTCGGCGGCCCTGACGCGATCAACGCCTACGCGAAGGGGCTGCACGATCTCGGTCCGATGCTGTGGGTGGCGCGGATCGGACTGCTGGCCGTGTTCGTGCTGCACGTGGCCACGGGGCTCCGCCTGGCGCGGCAGAACCGCGCCGCGCGGCCGGTCGCCTACGCGGTCGACGCGACGATGCAGGCGAGCTACGCGTCGCGCTCGATGGTGCTGAGCGGGGTGTCGCTGGCCGTCTTCCTCGTCTACCACCTGCTGCACTTCACGTTCGGCGTCACCAACGCCGACCACTTCGCCAAGAAGGCGGCCGGCGCCGACGGCTTCGATGTGCACACGATGGTGACCACGAGCTTCGCCAACCCGGCGATCGCCATCGCCTATGCCGGCTTCCAGCTGGTGCTGTTCCTGCACCTGAGCCACGGCATCCAGAGCCTTGCGCAGACGCTCGGTCTGCACCATGGCCGCTACACGCCGATGATCAAGACGTTGTCGTTCGTGCTCGCCGGCCTGATCGCCGGCGGCAACGTGCTGCTCGCGCTGTCCGTCCAGCTCGGCCTCGTCGGAGGTGCGGCATGAAGCTCGACGCGCGCATCCCGGACGGGCCGATCCACGAGAAGTGGACCAACCGCAAGTTCGAGCAGAAGCTCGTCAACCCCGCCAACAAGCGGAAGTACAAGGTGCTGGTGGTGGGCTCGGGGCTCGCGGGCGCCTCGGCCGCCGCGTCGCTGGCCGAACTCGGCTACCAGGTCGAGTGCTTCTGCTTCCAGGACAGCCCCCGCCGCGCCCACAGCATCGCCGCGCAGGGCGGCATCAACGCCGCCAAGAACTACCGCAACGACGGTGACTCGGTGCACCGCCTCTTCTACGACACGGTCAAGGGCGGCGACTTCCGCGCTCGCGAGGCGAACGTGCACCGGCTCGCCGAGCTGTCGGTGAACATCATCGACCAGGCCGTCGCGCAGGGCGTGCCGTTCGCGCGCGAGTACAGCGGCTTGCTCGACAACCGTTCGTTCGGCGGCGCGCAGGTGTCGCGCACGTTCTACGCACGCGGCCAGACCGGCCAGCAGTTGCTGCTCGGCGCCTACGCGGCGTTGTCGCGGCAGATCGGGCTGAAGACGGTGAAGATGTTCCCGCGCACCGAGATGCTCGACCTCGTGGTCGTCGACGGCCACGCCAAGGGCATCGTCGTGCGCGACCTCGAGAGCGGTGCGATCCGCACGCACGCCGGCGATGCGGTCGTGCTCGCGACCGGCGGCTACGGCCCGGTCTTCTACCTGAGCACCAACGCCAAGGGCTGCAACGTGACGGCGACCTGGCGCGCGCACAAGCGCGGGGCCGGTTTCGCCAACCCGTGCTACACGCAGATCCATCCGACCTGCATCCCGGTCAGCGGCGACCACCAGAGCAAGCTGACTCTGATGTCGGAGTCGCTGCGCAACGACGGGCGCGTGTGGGTGAGCAAGCAGAAGGGCGACCAGCGCGCGCCGTCGGCGATCCCCGAGACCGAGCGCGACTACTACCTCGAGCGCAAGTACCCGAGCTTCGGCAACCTCGCGCCGCGCGACATCGCCTCGCGTGCTGCGATGCAGGTGTGCGACGAGGGGCGCGGCGTCGGCGACACCGGGCTCGGGGTCTACCTCGACTTCCGCGACGCGATCCAGCGGCTCGGGCGCGCCGCGATCGAGGCGCGCTACGGCAACCTGTTCCACATGTACGCGAAGATCACGGCCGAGGATCCGTACTCGCAGCCGATGCGCATCTTCCCGGCGGTGCACTACACGATGGGCGGCCTCTGGGTCGACTACGACCTGCAGTCGACGATCCCGGGCCTGTTCGTGCTCGGCGAAGCGAACTTCAGCGACCACGGCGCCAATCGCCTCGGTGCTTCGGCCCTGATGCAAGGGCTCGCCGACGGCTACTTCGTGATCCCGTACACGCTCGGCGGCTACCTGGCCGGCCAGAAGCCGGGCGGCGGCAAGGCCGACCATCCCGAGTTCGCGCGCGCCGCAGCTGGCGTCGCCGAAGCGAGCAAGCGGCTGCTCGGCATCAACGGCAAGCGCACCGTCGACGACTTCCACAAGGCGCTCGGCAAGATCATGTGGAGCAAGTGCGGGATGAGCCGCAACGAAGCGGGCCTGCGCTCGGCGATCGCCGAGATCCAGGACCTGCGCCAGCAGTTCTGGCGCGACGTGCGCGTGCCCGGGGCCGCCGACTCCACCAACCAGTCGCTCGAGAAGGCCGGCCGCGTTGCCGACTTCCTCGAGTTCGGCGAACTGCTCTGCCGCGACGCGCTCGAACGCCGCGAGTCGTGCGGCGGCCACTTCCGCGAGGAGTGGCAGGACGACGGCGAGGCGCGGCGCGACGACGAGAACTTCTGCCACGCCGCCGTGTGGGAGCACAAGGGCGAGGTCAAGGACGCCGTGCGGCACCGCGAACCGCTCACCTTCGAGAACGTGCACCTGGCGGTGCGGAGCTACAAGTGATGAAGGTCACCCTGAACGTCTGGCGCCAGAGCAAGCGCAGCACGAAGTCCGACTTCCGTCAGGACGGGCGCATGGTCCGTTACGAGCTCGACGCCGTGTCGCCGGACATGTCGTTCCTCGAGATGCTCGACGTGCTCAACGAGCAGCTGATCAAGAAGGGCGAAGAGCCGGTGGTCTTCGACCACGACTGCCGCGAGGGCGTCTGTGGTGCCTGCGGCGTGATGATCGACGGCGAAGCGCACGGCCCCGAGAGCGGCACCACGACCTGCCAGCTGCACATGCGCAGCTTCCGCGACGGTGCGTCGATCACGGTCGAACCGTGGCGCGCCGCGGCGTTCCCGGTGATCAAGGACCTGATGGTCGACCGCTCGGCGTTCGACCGCGTGGTGCAGGCGGGCGCCTTCGTCTCGGTCAACACCGGCGCGCCGCAGGACGCGAACGCGATCCCGGTGCCCAAGCACGACGCCGATCGCGCGTTCGACGCGGCGACCTGCATCGGCTGTGGTGCGTGCGTCGCGGCGTGCAAGAACGCGTCGGCGATGTTGTTCGTCGGCGCCAAGGTGTCCCACTTCGTGCATCTGCCGCAGGGCCGCGTCGAGCGCGAGGCGCGCGCGCGGAACCTGGTGGCGGCGATGGACGGCGAGGGTTTCGGCAACTGCACGAACCAGTACGAGTGCGAAGCCGCGTGCCCGAAGGAGATCCCGGTGCGGGTGATCGCCGAGATGAACCGCGAGTTCGTGCGCGCGAAGGCGATGGAAGAGCCCTCGGGCAAGCGGCGCCTCGGCGACGGGTAGGAACCCCGGTCGGCGGCGCCTACGCGTGCGCATCTTCAACCGCAAACAACACTGGCTGCCGCGGGGCCGGCATGGAGAGCGCCGACCGACGACCAGCGATGGGTCGCTCGGCGACTCGATGGACTTCGACCTGCGGCGGCCGCGTCCGGCTGGAATCTGGATCGGCGCACCGATCGCGGGGACTCTCGGTTGGATTGCTTGGGAATCGGCCGAGCGGGGTGGCAGCGTGGTCGTCTGGCTCGTGATTGCGGGAGCCGTGCTCGTCGGCGGCCTGGCCGTCGAGTACCGCTCCCACGTGCGCTGGCAGCAGACCATGGGGGAGATCGAGCGGGCGCGCCTCGACCTGCCGTTCCTGCGAACGGAACTCGCCGACCGAATGGCGCGGGGCGAAGGCATCGTCCAAAGCCTGCGGGAGCGTGGCTACCGGCAGTTCGACGTGCGCCGCTGGATCGAACGGCAGCTTCGAACGCCACCGAAGCCGGAGCCATGACGGCCCTGCCCAGGCCGGCGAACCGCGCGTAGATTGCGCGCACCATGCTGCTGCGCACCGCCCTCGTCGTCCTGCTCGTCGCCGCTCCGTCGTTCGCCCAGCACCAGCGCGGCCGCGTGCAGAAGCCGACGCGCACGCAGCCGGTCGCGGGCGCCGAGGATGCCACCAACCTGGTGGTCAAGTTCGTCGAGGGCTCGGCGGTGCGGCTGCGCGGCGGCGCGTTCGTGAGCGGCACCGGCCAGGCGACCGCGGCCGCCAACGCCGTGCTCGGGCGCGCGAGCAGCGTCGAGCGGCTGTTCCTGCGCAGTGAAGAGGATCTCGACCGCGAACTCGTCGCGCTGCGTGCCAACCTCGCGGCCGCCGGTGTTGCCGCCGAGCCGCCGGCCGAACTCAACCTCTACTACCGCGTGCGGCTGCCCAACGTCGCGGCTGGCATCGCCGCGTGGCAAGCGCTGCTCGCCGACCCGCTGGTCGAGACTGCGTTCGCCGACACGCCGCCCGGCTACGAGGCCGATCCGCAGGACATTCCGCCGACCACGCCCGACTACACCGGCCAGCAGGGCTACTGGGGTCCGTTGCCGAACGGCATCAACATCGCCGCGGCGCGCGTGCTGTCGGGCGGGCGCGGCGAGCCGCTGCAGATCTGTGACATCGAGACCGGCCTGATCGTCAACCACGAGGACATCCCGCTCGCGACCGCAGCGAACGTGATCGGCGCCAACAACAACCCGACCGACCACGGCCAGGCGGTGGCCGGCGAACTCGTCGCCGCGCGCAACGGCTACGGCGTCGTCGGTGGCGTCTGGAAGGCGCGCTACAAGTTCCACAGCCACCAGAGCATCAACTGGGCGAGTTCGGTGAACACGGCCGCGGCAAACAGCCTGCCGGGCGACATCATCGTGCTCGAGGTGCAGTTGCCGTGCCCGTTCACCGGCAGCAGCGTGTGCCCGATGGAGGGGCGGCAGGACGTGTTCGATGCGGTGCGCAACGCGACGCTCGCCGGCATCCACGTCGTCGCCGCCGCCGGCAACGGCAACCAGAACCTCGACAACGCGGCGTTCCAGGGCGTGTTCGACCGCGCGGTGCGCGACTCGGGCGCCGTGCTCGTCGGCGCGACCGACGGCAGCCAGCTGGTCCGCGCGTCGTTCTCCAACTACGGCTCGATCGTCGACGGCAACGGCTGGGGGCAGCAGGTGACGACGACCGGCTATGGCGCCTTGTTCAACGGGGGCGGCGACCCGAAGCAGCGCTACACGGCCACGTTCTCCGGCACGTCGAGCGCCACGCCGATCGTGACCAGCGCTTACGCGGCGGTGCTCGGCGCCGCGAAGTTCCAGCTCGGGCAGGTGCTGACGCCCGCGCAGGCGCGCGCGCTGGTCCAGACGCACGGCACGACCGTCGCGACGATCGGCCGGCGGCCCGACGTCGCGGCGATGCTCGGCTCGCTCGGGCTGCCGAACGGACTCGTGCTGGCGGCCGAGGTCGATCTCGGCGGCACGGTGACGCTGCAGTTCGGTGCCGCGCCGACCGAGTACGCAGTCCTGTGCGGCGATTGGGCCCCCGTGGTCTCGACCCAGCCGTTCGGCCGGCTGCTGCTCGATCCGGCGACGCTGATCGTCGTCGCGGCGTACCTCGGCGGCGGCACGCACCAGACCCCGGTGCCGAACATCGCGGCGCTGACCGGCAGCGAGGTGCACTGGCAGGTCGCTCGGTACGAGCCCTCGAACGGCGCGATCGCGCTGACCAACAGCGTGGTGTCGCACTTCGCGAAGTGACGGCCGCGGCGGCGGCCTTACACAGCGCTTGCGAGTCGCCGGGGTCGGGTGGCTACCTTGCACCTCGCATGAAACCGCACTGCGCGTTCGCGTTCGTTCCGCTGCTCTGTGCCCTGCCGCTCGTTGCGCAGCAACCGCCGCTGACCCAGCTGCCGGTGCGGGAGGCGACGGTGTTCAAGGACGGCCACGCCTACCTGGTGCGCGAGGCGCTGCTGCCCAGGGGCGCCAACGGCACGGTGGTGCTCGACGAACTGCCGATGCCGGTGCTCGGCACGTTCTGGCCGTTCGCGACCGGTGGCGCGCGCCTGGTCGCCGCCAAGGCCGGGCGGCAGAAGGTGCGGAGCGACGTGGCCGCGATCGACCTGCGGCAGCTCGCGCGCGCCAACGCCGGCAAGGACGTGCTCGTCGTGACGACGGACCAGCAACGGCTCGAGGGCAAGCTTGTCGGAGTGCCGTCGCGCCAGGAAGGACCCGTGGCGGTCGACGGCGACCTGATGCTGTTGCAGACCGCCTCGGGGACCCGCGCGTTGTCGCTCGGCATGGTGCGCGAGATCGAGATTCGCGGCGAGTTCGCCAGCACGATCGCGGCCGAGGACGCGAAGGAGCGGCTGACGCTGACGGTCGCCGGCGGCGGCGACCAGGCCACGATCGGTGTGATGTACGTGCAGAAGGGCCTGCGCTGGATCCCGTCGTACCGGCTCGACATCGACGGCAAGGGCAAGGCGGTCGTGCAGTTCGAGGCAACGCTGGTCAACGACCTGGTCGACCTCGAACGCGCCACGGTCAACCTGGTCGTGGGCGTGCCGAAGTTCGAGTTCGAGGGGCTCGTCGATCCGATCTCGCTGCAGGAGGAAATGGCGCAGGTCGCGGCGGCGGCGGGGCGGCATCAGCCCGACTTCCGCAACTTCCTGTCGAACTCGCTGCGCTCGCAGGCGGCGGGCTGGGTGTCGCCGGCCGAACAGGCGCCCGAGCCGGGCGGCATCGACACCGCCGCCGCCGAGGATCTGTTCGTGTTCACGCTGCCGGACGTGACGCTGGCGAAGGGCGAACGCCTGGTGCGGCCGATCGCGACGTTCGAGATCACGTACCGCGACGTCTACAAGCTCGACGTGCCGTTCGCGCCGCCGATGGAGGTCCGGCAGGGCCTCAACAGCGAACGCGTGATCGAGCTCGCGCGCCAGCTCGCCGCGCCGAAGGCCCGCCACGTCCTGCGCCTGAAGAACGGCACCGAGATGCCGCTGACGACCGCACCGGCGCTGGTGTTCGTCGACGGCCGCGTGCTCGCGCAGGCGCGCATGACCTACGCCAGCAAGGGCCGCGAGGTCGACCTCGAGATCAACCCGGCGATCGACGTGCGCGTCGAGACCGCCGAACGGGAAGTGCGCCGCGATCCGGGGCCGATCCGCCTCGGCGACGACAACTACGGCCGCGTCGAGGTCGCCGGCAGCATCACCGCGTGGAACGGCAAGCCCGGGCCGATCACGCTCGAGGTGACGCGGCGCGTGCTCGGCATCGGCGACGAGGTCGGGCAGGACGGCACGAAGCAGCAACTCGACCTCGTGCAGGCGTGGCACCATGGGCCGCAGCCGACGTGGTGGGGCTGGTGGAACTGGCCGCACTGGTGGTTCGCGCACAACGGGTTCGCCGAGTTCCGTTGGCAGGTCGAGATCGCGTCGGGCGGCACGGCGTCGCTCGACGCGAAGTGGCACTACTTCTGGCGGTGAGCCACGACCGCTCGGCGACGTTCAGTCGAGGTCGAAGATGTTGCGTGGCCGCGTGTCCTTGTCCTTCTTCGCTTCTTCCTTCGCCTTGCGCAGCTGCTCGTCGAGTTGTTCGCGCTGCTTGCTGACGCCGTCCTTCGCCGACCGGAACAGGTCGTCGAGGCGCTTGCCCTCCTGCTGCTGCGACGCGACCAGCGAATCGAGGCTCTGCCCGCCCTTCGCCTCCTCGGGGCGCACCGCCCGGGCCTTGCCCGACCGGGTGTCGACCTCGATGCGCTTGCTGCAGCATGGACACGAGAAGGTGAACACGGTGTCGGCCATGGGGGTCTCGCGGGTCCGTGCATGGTCGCGGTGCTGGCCCGCCGCGCAAGCGTCGGTATCGTCCGTGGTCGCAGTTCGTCGATGGCACCGCGCGTGCGCGTGACCCCCTTCCCGTGACCGCCGAGAAAAAGTCCCTGCCGGATGGAACCCCTGCCGAGGCGTTGCGTCTCGTCGCGGGTTCGCAGGTCGAGCGGCGCGTGTTGCGCAGCACGGCAGCGGACGACGACGACGTGGATCCGGCCCTGCAACCCATGCTGCGGGCCCGGCAAGGCGACGCTGATGCCTTCCGCGTACTCGTCGAGATGTTCTCCGACCGGGTGATGCGAGTGATGGTGACCGTGCTGCGGTGTGATCGAGCGATGGCCGAAGACCTCTGCCAGGAGGTGTTCCTGCGCGTGCACAAGGGCCTGCCCGAATTCGACGGCGAAGGCCGGTTCGCCGCCTGGCTGCACACGATCTCGATGAACGTCGCGATCAGCGAGTACCGCCGCCGGCGCACCCAGAAGCGCGATCGCCGCACCGTTTCGATCGATGCTCCGATCGCCGGCACCGACGACCTCTACGTGGCGCCCGAGGGACGCGAAGTGGATCCGGGCGAACGCGCGCACCAGCACGAGTTCCTCGCCCGCGTGCGCGAGTGCGTGCAGCGGCTGCCCGACGAGTTCCGCGCGTGCGTCGTGCTGCGCGACATGGAGTCGTTGTCCTACGAGGAGATCGGGGCCGCGCTCGACCTGCAGCCCGGGACCGTGCGGTCGCGAATCCACCGTGGGCGGTTGTTGTTGCAGGAGATGCTGCGGGGGTTCGACGCATGAGCGACCGGCCGCCGCGCGAGATCGACGATCGCCTCGCCGACTGGGTCGACGGGCGCATGACTCCGCGTGAGCGGGACCACTTCGTCGCCGAACTGCGCGTCAACGCGCAGTTGCGCCAGGACCTCGCCGACTACGAACGCACGGTCGGCGTGCTGCGGGCGGCGCTGCGTGCGCCGTCGGCGCCGTCGCCGATGGCGGACCGTGTGCTCGCGGCGATTGCCGCCGAACGCGCGACCGCGGTCGTGGTCCCGTCGCGGCGTTGGACCTGGCGGCACCTCGGCTGGAGCCTGGCGAGTGCGGCGGCCGTGCTCGCGTTGGCGTTCTGGATCGATGCGGCGTCCGGTGCCCCGCACGATCGCCGCGAAGTCGCGGTGCACGACACCGACGAGAAGAAGATCGAGACGTTGGCCCTCGAGCCCTCGGTCGTGCCGGGTGATTCCCCGCGGCCCGGCAGCGCGGGCGGCGCCGACAGCGAGCGAGACGTCACCGAGTCGGTTCGCCGCCTCGTTGTTGGCGAGCCGCTTGCGGGTCTGCCCGTCACGACCTCGAACGAGTCCCTGGCGCCCGACGCCAGTCGGGTGGAGCCAGGGGCGGCGGTGGCGCCGTTCGCGGCCGGGAAGAACGACGTCAAGGTCCAGGTGCCGGACGCGGAAGGCGTCGCGGCCGGCGGAAGCAAGGACAAGGGCGTTGGGACGCCCAGTGGACGCAGCGAGCTCCGTGAGGGCAAGGAGCGCAGCGAACTCGGCGAGTCGGCGCCAGTCGTCACTGCCCCCGGAGCGCCGGCACCTGCGCCGACGCCGCCAGCATCGACCGGCCCCGGCGGGCCGGGGCAGCGGCTGCGCGGGCAACCTGCCGATGTCCAGCCTCAGGGGGCGTATCGAGTTGCGGGGGCCAGCGGGTTCCTGGCGTTCGTCCTGGTCGAGGGGCCCGCTAGGGATGCGCGGGCCATCGAAGACGCCGCGAAGCAGCCGGCTGCCGAGTCGTCGGCTCTCGAGCGCGAGGTCAGGGCCTCGACCACGGGTGCGCGTGGCAACGAGGGCGATGTCGTCGCCAAGTCCCTCGGCGCGGTCGTGGGTGCGCCACCAGCCTTGGCCGATGCCGCGCTCGTCGTGGCGTTGGACCAGTTCCTCGCGCGGGCCGACCACGGCGATGCGGTCGCGGGGCAGTGGCCGACGATGCGCGGCGAACTGCAGGCCTCGCCGCTGATCGAGGACGTCCTGCTGCGCGTCGAACCGCCCGCGCGCGGCGACACGGCGCGGGCCAAGAACCCGGTGCCACCCGCGCTCGATCGCGGCTGGCTCGTGGAGGGCGAACGGCAGGACGTGGAGCTGCTGCTGCAACGCCTCGCCGCGGTGTCGCGCGAACGCGGCTGGGCGCTGCGGCCCGGCGAAGTGCCGATGCCGAAGGAACTGGCGAAGCTCGCTCCGTCACCGACCGCCGGTGGTGGCAGTGGGGGCGGACCCGGGCAGGATCCCCGTTCGCCGGCTGCGCCCGACCGGGTGCGGATCGTCGTGCGGCTGCGCCTGCACCCGCGGTAACGAGCACGCGAACGTCTCGCCGGGGTGCATGAGCTGCAGCGTCTGCATGCCGTCGCCCGCGAACACGACCGTGCGCGGCGCGCCATCCGCCGTGGCGCGCAGCCGCAGGTGGGCGTGCAGGCGTGGGCCGCCGTCCTGGACGTGCGCAGTGTCGTCCCGTTCGTCATCACGAAGGGGGCCGTCGCGCACGGTGAGGGCGAGGTCGTAGCGGGCGCCGCCGGCCAACAGGTCGCGTACCACCAACCGTTCGCAGTCCGCCGGCAACCACGGCGCGAACCGCTGCCAGGACTCGTCGAGGCCAGCGCCGGTCGCGAGCCGCGCGCCGGTCAGCGCGAACCACGCGGCATCGGCGATCAGCGGCGCGTGTTCGGCCGGCAACGCCTGCGGGTCGGCCTGCACCAACTCGCGCCATGCCGTGCGCCGCCCGCGCTCGTCGAGCCGCTGCGTCGCGGCGACGAGGCGCAAGGCGGCGCACCAGCCGTCCGGTGCCGATCCGGCAGCTGGCGTCGTGTCGCAGAACGCCTGGGCCAGGTGGCGCGCCATGCAGTCGCCGGTCGCCAGCACCATGCCCAAGGCGGGGGGCAGCAGCGTCGTGGCATCGGCGCGCATGGGCGCGTCGACGTCGCCATCACGCACGAACGGGCGGAACACGGCGCGTTCCGGCTGCCAATGCGAGGCTTCGAGTGCGACCTGGCGGCGCACGGCGGCGGCGGTCCATTCGGCGGCGCGGTCCCCGATTGCGAGCCGGTCGAGCACAGCCCCGGCGGCGAACAGGGCGTGCACGCGCAGGGACTCGCCGGCGAAGGACGCATCGCGCGGGGCGGACCTCGCCGGCGCGAGGCTGGCCAGCAACGCCGTTCGTTGCGCCTCCGGCAGGCGGCACGTGCCGGTGGCTCGCACCTGCCACAGCCAGGCGATGACGAGCCAGGTCGCGTCGCGTTCGTCGTTGGCCGTCGCCGCCGCGAGCGCGCGCCAGCCGCTCTCGCCGTCGCCTGCGCGCAGGTGCAGCAGGATGCGCAGCGCCACGTCGCGCGCCGTGGCGGTTGGCGTCGTCGCAGCGAGACTCCAACTCCACGCGGTCAGCCGCCGCAGCACGGGGGGCGCTTCGTCGATCTGTGTCGGTCCCTGACCCGTCGCCAACGCCACGACCGTCGCCAACGACCACGCTGCGCGCATTCCGGCCTTCATGCCCACAGTGGATCGGGGCCAGCGATTCCCGGCCGGGCTGGCATCGCTCGCCGCCTTGGCGTCGCAAGGTCCACGTCGCTAGAACGGGCGCTTGTCGTCCGCAGCGCGCAACTTCCACGCGGTCTGGCCGAGCCTGTTCGCGACGTCGATGGGCCTGATGGCCTTTCTGCCCGTGCTCGCGCTCTACGTGCACGAGCGCTTCGGCATCGAGCAGGGTCCGGACCTCGCGTACTGGACCGGGCTCGTCTACGGCGCCGCGCCGTTGTCGGCGGCCATCGCCGGGCCGTTCTGGGGTGCGCTCGGCGATCGCATCGGCAAGAAGCCGATGGCCGTGCGCGCCAACCTGGCGATCGCGTTGACCACCGCGGCGATGCCGTTCGCGCCGAGCCCGATGGTCCTATTGCTGATGCGCGTCGTGCAGGGCGTGCTCGCGGGCTACGTCGCTCCGGCGATCGCCCTGGTGTCGCAGGACACGCCGCGCGAACGCCACGGCTCCGTGATCGCGCAGCTCCAGGTGGCGATGGCCGCGGGCTCGTTCCTCGGGCCGTACCTCGGCGCGGAGATCACGCACTGGTTCGGCCGCAGTGCGTTGTTCTGGGTCGCGAGCTGCTTGTCGGGGCTCGCCGCACTGCAGCTGCACTGGCGTGCCCACGAACGGCTGCCGACGAGTGCTCCCGCGACCAGCTCGTTCGTCGATGGGTTCGTGCGGGCGTCGTGGCGGCTGCTCCGCGAACCTGCGGTCGGCTGGCTGCTCGTGCTGCTCCTGGTGTTGCGCCTCGGGCAGAACATGCTCGAGCCACTGCTCGCGCTCCTGGTGAAGGACCTCGGCCCGGCCCCCTGGGTCGCGGCGCTGACGTCGTCGCCGGCGCTGGCGCTCGACCGCACCGTGGCCGTCGCCTTCGCGGTGCTCGCGGTCGCGCAGTGGGTGTGCACGCCGTGGTGGGGCCGGCAGGCCGATCGTCACGGGCCGTTGCGCTGCCTCGGTCTGCTCGCGCTCGGCCTGGCAGCGCTGTTCCTGACGATGGCGTTCGTCACGACGATCGGGCAGTTCCTGCTGCTGCGCGCCGCCGTGGCCTGCCTGATGGCGGGGTCGATGACGCTGGCCTACGCGGCGGCGAGCAAGCGCGTGCCCGACGAGCATCGCACGCTCGCGTTCGCGATGGTGCAGAGCTGCATCCAGTTCGGGCTCGCGCTCGGTCCGCTGCTCGCGGCGGCCGTCGTCGCCGATGGCGGCGAGCGGCTCGCGTTCGACCGTGCGTTCGTGGCGGCCGCGTGCCTCTGCGCGGTCGCGGGCCTCGGCATGCTGGTGCTGCGGGCGCTGACGAACCGCCCGCCTGCCACGGTCGCCCCGGGCCCGCCGGGCGACATCGCGTCGTGACGGTGGCCGCGGCTACACTCGCCGCTGCGCCATGTGCATCCTGATCGTGCTGCGCGGCTTCCACGACGAGCATCCCGTGGTGGTCGCCAGCAACCGCGACGAACGCACGGATCGCCCCGAATCACCGCCGGGTCTGTGGATCGGCGAACGCGCTCGCCTGCTGTCGCCGCGCGATCGTCGGGCCGGGGGCACCTGGCTCGCCATCGACGCGCGTGGTCGCTTCGCCGGCATCACCAACCTCGCCGGCGTGCCGCCGGTTCCCGACGCGCCGTCGCGTGGTCATCTCGTGCACCTGGTGCTCGACCACGGTGATCTCGACGCCGGCGTGCACGCCGTCGAAGCGCGCGTGCGGAAACAGGCGCATTCCGGCTTCCAGCTGGTGCTCGGCGATCGCCAGCGGCTCCTGGTGGTGCGCCATGCGCGCGGCCAGTTCTCGGTCGTCGAGTGGACGGCGCCGGTGTTCGTCGCCACCAACGAGCACGAGCCGGGCCGCTTGCAGCCGCGTGGCCTGCCACCCGCGGTCGTTCCGGGGCTGTCGCTCGACCGGCGGCTCGAACTGCTGGCCGCAGTGCTGAGTGACCGCGGCGGCGACGGCCACCATGCGATCTGCAAACGTGGCGACGGCTACGGCACGGTGTCGAGTTCGCTGCTCGCCCTGCCCGACGGCGGGCCTCTGGGCCTGGTCTGGCGGTACGCGCCCGGCCCTCCCGACGTGACGAGCTACCGCAACTACGGCAACCTCGGCCGTCGCCTGCTGCCCGACGACGCCTGACGGCGCGCTACTTGTCCAGGGCCGCGAGGTTCGCTTTGGCGTCGGCGCGGGCCTTCTGCACGCGTTCGCGCACGACCTCGGCGAGTCCACCGCTGGCGAGCTGCTGGTCGGCGAGGCGCAGCGCGCGTTCGTAGAGGCCACGCGCCTTCTGCCGGTGCTCGGGGCTCGGCAGGTGGTACTGCAGGATCACCCCGCAGTCGTTCAGCAACTGCGGCGAGTCGGGTTCCTTCTCGAGCGCGTGCTGGTACGAGGACAGCGCGTCGTCGAACCGGCCGGTCTCGCGGCACAGGAACGCGTGGTTGTTCCAGGCGTCCGCGCTGTCGGCCAGGCAGGCGATCACGTGGTTGAGATCGCGACTCGCCTCGCGCCGCCCGGCCGCGAACGCGCGGTCGGCGAGGAAGCGCACGATCGCGCCGACCTCGCCGCGGCGGTCGCCGACCAGCGCTCGGACCACGTCCGCGAACCCCGGCGCGGAAGCCGCCGCGTAGGCGTGGGCGTGGCGCTCGGCGGCGTCGTGGTCGTTCGTCTCGTAGGCGGCGAGGAACGCGTAGTAGTGCGCGTGGCGCGCGTCGGGATTGCCGCTCAGGGTCGCTTCGAAGCAGGCGCGGGCGGCGGCCCAGTCGCGGCCCTCGAAACGCGCGCGGCCCTCGTGGAAACGCAGCGTCGCGGCCTTCGCCGGCCGGGGAAGTGTGGTGGCGGCGTAACGCTTCTGCAGCTCGCCGTAGAAGTCCGCGCGTTCCTGCCACGGCATGCCGCGCGCGAGCAGGTCGTGATCGAGGGCGGCGTCCGGGTCGATCGCCAGCGCATCGGCGGCATGCCGGCGCATCGTCGGGATGTCCTTGTCGGCCCAGGCCAGCTGCGCCAAGGCGACATGCGGGTGCGCCCGCAGCGGGTCGAGTTCGGCGGCGCGTCCGTAGGCAGCGCGCGCGCGGCGGCGTTCGGCGTCGATGCGGGCCACGAAGTCGGCCGCCGCCTGCCCGGTCGGCTGCTGCGCTTCGTACTCGGCGAGCAGCGCGCGCAGGCGGTCGCCGGCGATGCGGCCGAGCAAGACGTGGCCACCGGGTCGGTGGGGGTGGCGGCGAACGACCTCTTCGGCCTGTTGCACCGCGGCGTCGGCCTCGCCGAGCTGCCAACGCGCCTGCGCCAGGACCAACCGGCTCTCCTCGTCGTCCGGTCGCTCGGCGACGACCTGCTCGGCCAGGTCGGCGGCATCGGCGAACAGAACCTCGGGATGCAGGACGGCGCGGTCGTTCTCGGCCTGTGCCAGCATCGCGAAGGCGAGCATGGCGCGCACGTCGGTGGCCGAGGGGAAACGCCTGCGCGCTGCGTCGAGCGTCTCGACCGCATCGCGGAAGCGGCGCGCGCGCACGAGGCACCGTCCCGCGGCGACCGTCCAGTCGGCGCGATCGGGCTCGGCACGCACCAGCGCCAGGAAGGCATCGGCGGCGGGGCCGTACTGCTGCTGGTTCTCGGCCGAATGCGCACGTTGGCGCAGCTCGGTGGGCGACGGCGCGGGAGCCTGCTCTTGGGCGCGGCAGGAACTCGCGGCGATCAGCAGGATCGCCGCCTGGAACAGGAATCGCATGTCACTTGCCTTGCAGCAACCGTTCCGCGGCCTGCAGATGCCGCCGCGCGTTGTTGCGGTCCTGCCCCGGGTGGTGCTGCTGGCTCTTCAACGCGGCGGCCTTGGCGGCGGCCGGGTCCTTGCCGTGCTTGAGCTGCCAGAGGGCGAGGTTCTCCCAGCAGTCGCCCACCGCCTCGTCGAGCTGCTCCTTCAGGTCGCGATCCGCCGGCGGGTTCTCGCGCAGCGTGCGTTCGCCGTCCGCGATCGCGCCGTCGAGCAGCTTCTTGGCGAGGTCCCAGTCGCGTTCGAGGTGCCAGATCGCGATCAACGCGCAGTCGTTGCGCAACCGCACGTTGCTCGGATCGAGATCGTGGGCGCGGCGGTAGGCCTTGTAGCTCTGCTCGTACATCTCGTTCGCTTCCTTGGCCTTGCCCGCGCGCTCGAGCGCGTTGCCGTGGTCGCGCGCGAACAGGCCGGAGTTGTTCTGCAGATCTACGTCGCCGGTCGCGGCTTCCGCCGCGGCGCGCGCGATCGACTCGACCTTGGCGAGGTCCCTGCGCTTCAGGAACTTGTCGACCAGGAACAGGATCGAGCGCTTGGTCGACTCGCCGTCGCCGAGGTCGTCGACCAGGCGATCCGGCCGCATGCGCGCCGACTCGAGCAGCCACTTCTCGGCGTTGGCGGCATCGTCGGCGCCGAGTGCGATGGTGCCCTTCTTGCCGAGGCACATCGCGATCCACTGCTCCGAGCTGTCGCGGAACGCCGGGTTCTTCTGCATCGACTCGGCGAAGTCCGCGCGCGCGGCGTCGAGGGTCTTCTGCGCCAGGTCGGGCTTGCCGGCGGTTCGTTCGGCGTGGGCCAGCAGGAACCGCGCCTTGCCGAGGTACCACTGCCCGGTGGCGTCGGTGCGCGCGCGCAGCGCGTCGACGGCGAGCTGCATCTGCCGCGTGACTCCGGCGGTGTCGATCAGCGGATCGAACAGAAGGCCGTCGTCCGGAGTGCGCTGCAGCGCGCGGGCGAACACGTTCACCGCTTCGGCGCCGGTGCCGGCCCACTGTTCGGTCGCCGACCAGAGCTGCAGCAGCGGCAGGTCGAGCCGCTGCTTGTCCTCGAGGAAGCGGAACGACGCGCGCGCGGCGGTCAGCAGCTCCTTGTCGTCGGCGCCGTCGTTCTTCTTCTGCGCGTAGGCGCGGGCCGCCGCGTTGGCGCGCAGCGTGTGCAGCGCCGCCAGTTCTTCGGGCTTGCCGCCGCCGCCGGACTGCATGTGCAGCAGCAGCCGGTCGAGGGTCTGGGAAGCCTCGGCGACCTGGCCGGCCTCGTACTGCGCTTGCGCCAGCATCTGCCGCGGCGCGTTGGGTTCGGCGTCGAGTTCGACGGCGCGCTGCCACGCCGCGATGGCGTCCTGGAACAGCAGGGCGACGCCCTTGCGGCCGGCGTCGCGCGCCTGCGCCGCGAGCTTCATCGTCAGCTCGCCGCGCAAGACGTGGAACGGGGCGTGGTCCCGGCAGTCCTTGGCGATCTCGTCGAGCAGCGCCAGCGCAGCGTCGTAGTCCTGGGCGTCGGCCTTGGCCTTCACCGCAGCGGCGCGCTTGGCCATCGCTTCGGCGGCCCCGCCTTGGGCTGGGGTGGTGCTGCTCGCGCTGGCGTCGGCGCGCGCGGTCGACGGCAGGTCGTCGGCGCCTTCGGTGCGCAGCAGGCGCGCGGCCTCGCGACGCTGGTAGGGGAAGAACTGCACCGCCTCTTCGCAGAAGCGGCGGTACTCGGCGAACGGCTTCTTCTCGTGCTGGCGCGCGAGCACGGCGAGGTTCTGCCAGGCATCACCGACGGCTTCTTCGAGGTTCTCGCGGTCGCGTGCTGGCGTGTCCGCTGGCAGCGCGGCGAGCTGGGCGGTGCCGAGTGCGATGGCGCGTTCGAACATCGAGCGCGCGCGCTCGAGATCGCGGCCGAGGTGGTAGACCAGCATCAGCCCGCAGTCGTTGACGATGCGGGCGTCGTCGGGCGAAAGGGCGACGGCCTGCTCGTAGTGGCGGTAGCTGCGTTCCCACAGTTCCATCGCGGCGGATTCGTCGCCGGCCTGCGCCCGTTGCACGCCGAGGTCGCGCGCGGCGAGCGCGGCGTTGTTGTGCAGGAAGCCCCAGCGGCCCGGGTACTGCTTCAGGACCCGTTCGTTGAAGGCGAGCGTGCGGGCGAGTGCATCGTCGCCGGTCTCGGCCAACGCCCGGTGGATCGCGAACAAGGCGCCGTGGAAGTGGTTGCCGAAACTGTCGACGAGTTGGGGCGCGCCGTTCTCGTAGGTGGTTGCGGCCGGCGACGTCACGCCGGCGGCGAACAGGTGGCGCTCCGCGGTCGTCAGATCGCCGCTCTCGACGGCGCAGCGCGACATCGACAGGTTGCACAACGCGCGCCACTGGTTCGCCGCGTCGGCGTGCGCCGGCACCATCGCCAGGTACTCGCCGAAGATCCCGTCGCTCTTGCCGTACGCGGCCAGCGCACCCTGGAAGTTGCCATCGCGTCGCAGTTGGTCGGCGTGCAGGAACACCACGCGGCCCTGGTGCCACCGCAGGATCGGCGTCGACGGCTGTTCGCGGACCATGCGCGCGTAGGCGCCAAGCAACGCCTCGCCCTGGCCGGCGTCGCGCATCCACTGGATGTAGCCGTCGTGCAGCGTGGTCTCCGCGGGCGCCTCGCGCAGGCCGCGCTCGTACTCGCGCACGACCTCGCTCGGCTGCTCCAACCACTGGTGCAGGAGCACGAGCTGCAGCGTGGCCGGGCCCGGCAGCTCGCGCCGGGCGCCGGCGAAGTGGCCGCCGGCGCGCTGCGCCAGGGCCAGCGACTCGCGGCCGAACGCCACCTTGCCGCGCCCGTCGGGCGTGCCTGCCGTGAGTTCGGCCTGCCGGCTCGCGACGAACAGCTGCAGGTCGCACTTGCCCGCGAGCAGCAGCGCGTTCGCTGCATCGAGCCGTTCCCCCGGCGTGTTGCCCGCCAGGTAGCCGCGCGCAGCGCGCTGCGCGGCCGTGCTGCCGGCCTCGAACTCGGCCAGTTCGTAGCGGCACTCGGCGAGCGCGTGCAACGCGGCCGGTGCCTGCTCGTCCGGAAGCCCGACGGTCGCCTTCTCGAAGTTCGTGGCCGCGTCGACGAGGTACAGGTTCGACTGGCCGCGGCCGCTGCGCGCCAGCGCCAGCGAGCCCTCGGCAAGCAGCAGCCGCGCCGACCGCAGGTCGGGGTTCGCGGTCAGCAGTTCGTCGGCGACATCGAGCGCTCGCAGCGGATCCTCGGCGAGCAACGCGCGGCCTTCGGCGAGGCGCGCTTCCTGGTCGGGGGTCGGGGCAGAGAGGTTGGCGCAAGCCGCCACCACGGCGGCGCACCACAGGAGGGTCGTTGGCTTCATGACGGAAACGGAACCACCCGGCCGGACAGGTCCGGGGCAGCGCGGGAGGACGCGCGCGAGGAGAGGAGCGACCACCGGCATCATGGCGCCGCCCGAACGGGGCGGGAAGGCCGAAGGGAGGACGGATCCCTTGGCTGTGCTCGCTCGGGAGATCCCGGGGCGGAGTGCGGTCGCGGCGGATCTCGGGGCACGAGTGCCCTGGCGCGGCTGCGGGTCGGGCCTTCGACCCGACGAGCACACGCCGGGAATCCGCCCGCTGGTCGGGCGATCAAGTGGTGGACGGGGAAGGCCCGATAGCACCGGCTGGCGAGGCAAGGCACGGTGACGCATTCCACCATCCACGGTCCGGCGGCACTCGACCGCCGCAGTGTTGGCGCGTTGGTCGCCGACATCGACCGGGCGCTGCGTTCGGGAGCGCGGCGTGTGCAACTCGACCTCGGCTCGACCGAGTCGTTCGACTCCACGGGCCTCGGTGGCGTGGTCGCCGGTCTGCGGGCCGCGCGTGCTGCCGGCGCCGAGCTGAAGCTGAAGGGCCTCAGCCGGCCGATGCTCGACTTCTTCTCGCTGCTGTCGGTGCAGCGCCTGGTGCAGCCCGAACGGGCGCCGCAGCGCCTCGATCCGGTGCGGCGGCTCGGTGCATTCGTCGAGCCGATGGTCGACGGGGCGCTGGCCGTGCTGCGCACCGGCGTCGGCGCGCTGCGCGAACTGCTGCTCGGCCCGTTCCGGGGCGCGCCGTTGCGCCTCGATCGCACGGCGATCGAAGTCGACCACTGCGCGGCCGGCGCCTTGCCGATCGTGATGCTGATCGCGTTCCTGCTCGGACTGATCCTGGCGATGCAGGCGTGGGTGCAGCTGCGTGTGTGGGGAGCCGAGATCTACGTCGCCGACATGGTGGGCGTCTCGGTGTTCTCCGAGATCGGGCCGCTGATGACCGCCATCGTGCTGGCGGCGCGGTCGGGTTCGCGCAACGCGGCCCAACTCGGGGCGATGGTCGTCGGCGAGGAGATCCAGGCGCTCGAACAGATGGGCATCCGCCCGCTGGCCTTCCTGGTGCTGCCGAAAGTCGTCGCCTGCGCGTTCGCCGCGGTGGCGCTGGGCATCGTGTTCGATGCCGTGGCGGTCGCCGGCGGCGGGCTGTTCGCGGCCACGGTCGCCGGCATCGAGCCGATGGCGTTCGTCGAGCAGCTGCGCGTGGCGTTGGACCTCGACGACTTCCTGGTCGCGCAGGCAAAGACGGCGACGTTCGGCCTGGCCGTCGGCGTGGTCGGCTGCGCGCTCGGCTTGCGCGTGAGTTCCGGGAGCGAAGGCGTCGGCCGCGCGACCACCAACTCCGTCGTCGTCGGCATCTTCCTGATCATCGTGATCGATGCGGTGTTCGTGGCCCTGCAGCGGCTGGGGGGCTGATGGACGCCGCCAAGCCCGATCTCGTCGTCGCGCGTGGACTCGTCACGACGCTCGGCGACCGCAACGTGCTCGACGGCGTCGACCTCGCGATCCGGGCAGGCGAAGTGTTCGTGGTGATGGGGCCGTCGGGGTGCGGCAAGACGACGCTGCTGCGACATCTCGCCGGCCTGCAACCGCCGACGCGCGGCACCGTGACGGTCGCCGGCCACGACCTGCATCACGCGTCGCCCGACGTGCTGCACCAGCTGCGGCTGCGCAGCGGCATGTCGTTCCAGGGCGGTGCCTTGCTCGGCAGCCTGACGGTGCTCGAGAACGTCGAACTGCCACTGCGCGAGAACACCGACCTGCCGCGCGGCGTCATCCGCGAGACCGCGCGCATGAAGCTCGACATGGTCGGCCTGTTGGCGGCCGCGGACCAGATGCCGGTGGCGTTGTCGGGCGGCATGAAGAAGCGCGCCGCGATCGCGCGGGCGATCGCGCTCGACCCCGATGTCGTCTACTTCGACGAACCGTCGGCCGGGCTCGACCCGATCACCGCCGCAGAAGTCGACAATGTCATCACCAAGCTGAACCAGGTGTTCGGGATCACCATGGTCGTGGTCACGCACGACCTGCCGTCGGCGGCGACGATCGCCGACCGCATCGTCGTGCTGCTCGGCGGCAAGGTCGTGGCGCTCGGCAGCCGTGAGCAGGTGTGGAACGACCCCGATCCGCGGATCCGCGACTTCATCGAACGGCGTCTGCGGGCCGAAGAGAGCCGTGGCATGGACGTCGTCGCGCATCTCGAGGTGTGAGCATGGACGACCGCGCACGGCAACTTCGGCTCGGCGCGTTCGTGATCGGCACCGGCGTGCTCGGCCTGCTGCTGGTCGCGTTCCTGCTGTCCGGGCGGGGCAGCGGCGCGCAGGCGACGTACTGGATCCTGTTCGAGCAGAACGTGAAGGGCATGGTGCCGGGCAGCAAGGTCGCCTTTCAGGGCGTGCCGATCGGCGTCGTCGCCGACATGCGGTTCCAGGACGGCAAGACGTTGGTCGAACTGCGGGTCGATCCGTCGCGCGCGAGCATCCAGGACGTCACGCGCGCGCGCATGGACCGCCTGTTGGTGACCGGCCAGGTGACGATCGAGCTCGAGGGCTACGGGCGCGAAGGCAAACCGCTCGCGCCGGGCGCGTTCATCCAGCCGAAGGACGACCCCCTGCAGCAACTCACCGCCAGTCTGCCCGAGGTCGTCGATCAGGCGTCGTCGCTGCTGGCGCGGTTCGAGCGCGTCGTCGGCGCGGCGGAGCGACTGCTCGGCGACGACACCCGCACACGCCTGCAGTCGTTGCTCGCCCACGGTGACCGCGCGGCGGAGGAGTTCGCGCTGCGGACGGCCCCGGCGGCGACGGCACTGCTGGTGGAGGCGCGGGCCACGATCGGCGAGGCTCGCGGCCCCGCCATCGCGGCGACGGCGACGATCGAAGCGCTCGGCCGCCTCGAAGGCGACCTGCGCGCGCTGCTGCGCGAGGGCTCGGCCTTGGCGGCGGGGGTACGTGGGCCGGCGCAAGGAGTGCTCGCGAATGCGCGCACCGCACTCGACGACCTGCGCGGGCTGTTGCGCCAGCTCAAGCTGGCACCCGACAGCCTGCTGTTCGGCGTGCAGCCGGCGGCGCCGGCGGGAGGAGGACGATGAAGGCGCGTTCGGCGTGGCTGTCTTGCCTGCTCGTTCTCGCGGCGTGCCGCGCCGTCGAGGTTCCACGGGAGAGCTTCTACCGGCTCGAACTGCCGGCAGCGGCAGCGCCCGACCCGCAGCGAGCTGGCGTGCTGCGGGTGCACGATCTGCAGTTGCACACGGCTCTCGACGCGGGCTGCCTGCTGCGTCTCGACGGCGTGCGGCTCGAGGTGCGGCCGTTGTCGCGCTGGATCGCGCCGCTCGACCGCATGGTCACCGACGCCGTCGTGCTCGGGTTGTCGCGCGCACGCGTCTGCGAACTGGTCAAGGGCAGCGCCGATCCCGGCGAGCACACCTGGGAGCTGCGCGGTCGCATCGTCGACTTCGCCGAAGTCGCGGGCGTCGACGGCGCCCACGCCGCCGTCGCGCTCGAACTCTGGCTCGCGGCCGGCGATCGCCTGCTGTTCCACGACGAGTTCACGTCCACCGAGCCGGTCGGCGCCGAAGGCGACCACGACGCGGCAGTGGTCGCCGCGCTGTCGCGTGCCGTCGGCGAGGTCGTCGGCGACGTCGTTGCGCGCATGCGGCAGAACGACCTGTTCGCGGCGGCGCGCGATGGGCGGTCCCCAGCGCTGGCGGCTCCGGTCCGGTAACGTAATCGTCGCGATCGGCCGGGCGGTCGGTGGCCCGGCGGTGACCGAGCGTTGGCACCGCTGGAAAGGTCAGGTCCACGCCGCCCGCTGGTCGATGGCATTCCCGTGAACCGGTTCTCCCTGACAAGCCTCGCGATGGGTTGGGTCGCCGGCCTGGCCGCTTGCCAGGTCAACCTCGGCGATGTGCCCGCGGCTCCCGATTGGCAACGCTGGTTGCTCGGCGAGGCCGTGACGATCGGCGGCGAACAGAGCACGAGGCCCGCGTGCACGGTGGTGGCCTTCTACGGTCGGTCGGCGATCGTGAGCGCGTTCGCGAGCGATGCCGAATACCTCGTCGGTCTGCAGCGCCGATTCGCCGACGCCGGCCTCGCCGTCGTCGCCGCGGTCGCCGAGGCGCAGCCGTCGGGACTCGACCGCTGGACGGGTTGTCGCGTCGTCGTCGACAGCGACGGTCAGACGGCCGACGAGTGGATCGGCCGCGAAGCGCCCGGGCATGCGATCGTGCTCGATCGGCAGGGGCGGGTGGTGTTCGTCGGTGTGCCGGCGGCCGGGCTCGTCGATGCCGTCGACCACGCGCTCGCGTCTCGCGACGTCTTCGCGGCCGAAGGCGAAGCCGCACAGCTTCGCATCGGCCTGCCACCGACGTTCGACGATGCCACGGTCGAGGTCATCCCGTTGCTCGAGAATGTGGTCCGGCACGCGCCGCGCGACGGCATCTCGCTCGGGCTGCTGTATCTCGCGCAGGCGACGAAGGCGAACGACTCCGCCGCCGCTGGCGCGGTGCTGCGCACGGCGATCGGTGCGCTGGCCAACGACGGCCAGCCGCTGGCGGCGTTCGCCGACCTGGCGCTGCGCGGCGACCCGGGTCGGCCCGGGCTCGCGGCCGCGCTGGCGGTGCCGCTGCGCGCCGCGGCCGCGCAGGCGCCTGGCGATGTCGGCGTGCAGCTCGCTCTGCTGCGCGCGATGGTCCCGCTCGGCGATGGCCGCGAGACCGGCCGTCAGGCGATGCGGATGCGCAAGCTCGCGATGACGAGCTGGCCGAGTTGCCTCGACTTCGCAGCGGCGCTGACCATCGATCGTGATGCCGCGGCGCATCGCGACCTGGCGACGATGGCGATCGATCGCGCGCAGGCGCTCGGTGCCCCGAGCCGCCTGATCGTGGCTGCCCGGTATGGCGTCGCGGCGCGAAGCTCGGGCGACCGCGACGAGCAGAAGCGGCTGCTCGAGGACTACTTGAAGGACACCGAACTGCGGGCGTCGCTGAACAACGACTGCTGGTACTTCCTGACCGAACTGCCGACGATGGGGCGCTACGACACGTTCGCCGCCGGCCTCGCCGACCGCATGCTCGAGCAGCGCGACGGCATGGACTACTTCGAGTTCGACACGGCGGCGCTGGCGATGTTCCTGGCGGGGCGTTGCGAGGAAGCGGTCGCGCTTCAGGAGACGGCGATCGAGAAGGGGGGGAAGGGCAACCCCGAGTACGCCGAGCGGCTGCACCGCTACAAGGCGGCCCTGCTGCCCGCGCCGCGGTAGCCGGGCCTGCGGGCCGCCGGCCGGGAAAGGCGCTTGCGGTGTTCGGGCCGTTCGGTATCGTCCTCGCCCCTTTCCCCGAGAAGCCGCCATGTCCCGAGTCTGCGCAGTCACTGGTCGTCGCACCCGCATTGGTCACCAAGTCAAGCGCCGCGGTCTGGCGAAGAAGGACGGCGGCGTCGGCCGTCGCGTGACCGGACGCAGCAAGCGCACCTTCAAGCCGAACATCCACTCGGTGCGCATCCTGACGCCGCAGGGCCAGGTCGTGACGCTCAAGCTCTCGACAAAGGTCATCAAGCGCGGCGTCATCACGCTGCAGCAGGGCGGCAAGACGGTTTCCTACCCGCTGGTGAAGGCCGTGCGCGGCCGCAACCGGCAGTTCACCAAGGCCCAGCGGCCCTGAGTCGTCGCCCGGTCCCCGAGGCGGCCTGCATGAACGACCCCGCTGCCGACCCGGGCCGACCTGATGCGACGTTGGATGCCGTGGCCCAGGCGTCGCTGCGGCTGATGGCCGGTGCCGTGTCGAAGCGCACCATGGACCAGCTGCAGCGGACCCTGCAGCAGAGCCCTGCCGAGTTTCCATGGCAGGTGGCGACGCAGGCGATCCTCGCCGAGCCGGTCGATGCGAATCGGCTGGTGCAGCAGGGGCTCGTGGCGCAGCGCGATTGGATCCTGCGCGGCGGCCGCGAAACGCGGGGACCCGGCATCGGGCATCGGGCCAAGGGCCTGCTGGCCCGTCTGTGCGCGCAGCTGATCTTCGGCGCGCTCTACGCGATCGTGATCGTCGCGCTGCTGCTGCTGCTCAAGCACAAGTTCGACGGCTTCGACATCTACCGCGTGCTCGCCTGGTTCCAGTCGACGTTCGGCTGAGCGCGCGCGGGTTCTCCACCGACCGCGACTCCGGTGTTGAGAACAGTTCTGCAGCGCGCTTGCGAACCTAAGGCCTTGTCTCGCTTGATCGTCGACGTGGTGAAGGCGCCTTGCGGTGGCGCGCCGGGGGCGGAGCGAGCCGATGTTCGCCGTCCCGTGTCGGGAATCTGGTGAGGCGGGTGTTGAAATGTGGTGGAGAGGTTGGCATGATCCTGGACGTGGCCCGCAGCGGGCCGTGACTAGCCTGGTCACGACACGCCGCAGACCGCAGTGGTGGCTTCGGCCATCGCTGGCAGCGAAACGCTCTCTTGGTTCGGTTCGAAGACGCCAGCTCGACTGACCATCGGGTTGGTTCGGATCGGTTCGCCGACCCGCTTCAAGCAGACACCGACGGGTCTTGGCTGTGTGGTGGAGACCAGTATCCCCCTCCCTAACCGCCCTCTCCATTGCGTAGCCTGACCCGCTTTCACGGGCCTCAGTTCTGACCGGCTGAGGCCCGTATTTTTTTGCCGCAAGGGAGCCGCTGGCGACGGTAGCGGAGCGACACCCTCGCGACTAGGTTGCCACGCCAGCGCGCCCACCGGTCGGGCGTGCACCCACTCGATCGCGATGACCAGACCAGGCTTCCGCACGGGTCGTTCCAGGGGGACCCCGTCGACGGCCCGAGCCGACAGCGGCGACGGCTTCTTGAGCACCGCCCTGTTCTCTCAGGCGCAAATCCTGCACCTGATGAAGAACGAGTTCGCCCGCGCCCGCCGCCACGGGATCGCGGTCGGGTGCGTCCTGCTCCAGGTCGATCGGCTGCAGCAGCTGGTCGATCTGCACGGCGTCGAGTTGCGCACGGTCGTGCGCGCCGAGGTGGCCCGGCTCGTGCGCGAGAAGACGCGTGGCTCGGACCTGCTCGGCACGACCAACGACGACCGCTACTTGCTCGTGCTGCCGCACACCACCCTCGAGCACACCCTGCTGGTCGCCCGGCGCCTGCTCGACCAGTTCGGCGAACGGCAGATCGCGGTCGACGGCCGCGTGCTCGCGCTGACGATGAGCATCGGCGTGACGGCCTGCGACGACCAGAAGACGCTGTTCTTCGACAGTCTGCTGGCGCAGGCCGAGGCGGCTGCCGACCACGCGGCGCAACAGGGCGGCAACCAGGTCGTGGCGTTCGCCGAAGTGCCGATGCGCCCCGAGGAGCCCGAGGGCGGGGGGCCCGCTTGACCGAAGGCGGCGACGGGCCGATGCGGATCCTGCTCGTCGAGGACGAGCAGACGATCGCGGTGACCCTGCGCGACGACCTCGAAGGCGCTGGCTACGAGGTCAAGCACGTCGCCGACGGCAAGCTGGCGATCGCCGAACTCGGTCATGTGAGCTACGACGTCGTCATCACCGACGTGCGGCTGCCGGGTGCTGACGGCATGCAGGTGCTGCAGGCCGCGAAGCGCGCCCGTCCGGAGACCGAGGTCCTGGTGATGACCGGCTACGCGACCGTCGAGCACGCCGTGGCGGCGATGCGTCAGGGCGCCGACGACTACATCCAGAAGCCGTTCCTGAACGAGCACGTGCTCGAGCGGCTCGCGCGCATCGCCAAGTTCCGCGCGCTGCTCGGCGAGAACCAGCGGCTGCGCGAACAGCTGCAGAGCACCAACGGCCAGGGCCTGCCGGGCGTGATCGGGCAGAGCCGCGCGATGCAGACCATCGTCAAGACCGTGCGCACGGTCGCCACGACCGAAGCGTCGGTGCTGATCGAGGGCGAGAGCGGCACCGGCAAGGAACGCATCGCGCGCGCGATCCACGGGCTCAGTGCGCGCAAGGACAAGCCGTTCGTCGCGCTGTCGTGCGGGGCGCTGCCCGACACGCTGCTCGAGACCGAGCTGTTCGGCCACGAGAAGGGCGCCTTCACCGACGCGCAGCGGCAGCGGCGCGGGCGCTTCGAGGTCGCCGACGGCGGCACGATCTTCCTCGACGACATCGACGACATGCCGCTGTCGGTGCAGGTCAAGCTGCTGCGTGTGCTGCAGGAGCGCGAGTTCGAGCGCGTCGGCGGCGAGTCCCTGGTCAAGGTCGACATCCGCGTCGTCGCGGCGACCAAGGTGCCGCTGCTCGACCACGTGCGCGCCGGCAAGTTCCGCGAGGACCTGTTCTACCGGCTGAACGTCGTGCCGGTGCGACTGCCGCCGCTGCGCGAACGCGAAGGCGACCTGCCGCTGCTGGTCCGCCACTTCATCGAGCGCGTCGGCGGCGGCAAGGCCTTCACGGTCAAGACCGACGTGCTCGAGGCGATGGCGGGCTACAGCTGGCCCGGCAACGTGCGCGAACTCGAGAACCGCATCGCCCAGGCGATCGCGTTGTCGGGTGGCGCCACGGTGCTCAAGAAGGAGCACCTGCTGCCCGTCGACCGTTCGCGCCGCGCGGCGCTCGAGCCGCCGATGGCGCTGCGCTCGCTGCGCGAAGTGCTGGTCGAAGCGGAGCGGCGGCACCTCGAAGCCGTGCTGCGTGGCGTCGGCGGCCACCGCACCAAGGCGGCTTCGGTGCTCGGCATCTCGCGCAAGGTGCTCTGGGAGAAGCTCAAGGACTACGGCATCGAATGAACGCGCTGCCGCTGCCGGGCCGCTGCCTCGCCGCCGCCGGACTCGTGGTCGCGGCAGTCGTCGGCCAGCAGCAGCCGGCGGCGAGTGCGCCGCCATTCCAGCGCGTGCTGTGGTGCAGCGACCTTGCGCACGGCGCGCGACTCGCCAAGGACCTCGGCTTCACCGCGGTGCAGCTCGGCCGCGGCGGCGATCCGGCGGTGCCGCGCGACCTCGGCCTCGGCTTCTACCTCGACCAGCCGATCGGCAAGGGCTTGCTCGAACTGCGTGACGCCGAGTGGCAGCCGGTGCGCGACGCGTACGAGGCGAGCCGCGATCCGGCGGTGCTCGTGCGTCCGGCCTGTTTCGCGACTCCCGGCGTGGTCGGCAAGGCCGCCGTCGACGCCGCCGCCGAGGCCGCGCGCGTTCGTGGTGGGGGACTGACGTTCGTCGCCCTCGCCGACGAGCCGTCGGCGACGCGCCACGATGCCCCGCTCGACACCTGCCGGTGTGCGCACTGCCTGCAGGCGTTCCGCGCCTTCGTGCAGCGGCGGCACCCGACGCTCGCGGCCGCGAACGAGGTGCTCGGCAGCCAGTTCGCGTCGTTCGCAACCCTGGAGCCGCCGACCACCGATCAGGTCCGCCGGCGCGAACTCGGCGACGTCGCCTTGCCGGCCGACCTTCGCGCCTTCGGTCTGTGGCTCGACTTCGTCGACGCCCAGTACGCGGATGCCGTCGCGGCGATCGCGGCCGCGGTACGCGCCGAGGTTCCCGGCACGCCGGTCGGCATCACCGGGTTGTCGGCGCCGGCCGCGTTCGGCGGGTCGGATCCGGCGCGACTGTGGCCCGGGCTCACCTTGCTCGAGCCGTACTCGATCGGTGGTGCCCCGGAACTGGCGCGTTCGTTGGCGCCGTCCGCAATGCGCTACGCGACCCTGGCGCCGCCCGATCCGGCGGCGCTCGGCAGCCTGCCGCTCGACGGCTGGGCGCGGGCGTCGGTCGCGGCGATGGCGGCCGACGGTCTGGCCGGTGTCGTGGTGTGGAACGACGGCACGGTGGCCGCGGACGGCGTGCCGACGCCGTTCGGCCGCGCGGTGCAGTCGGCGTTCGCCGCGTTCGCGACCGAACTCGACGCCTGCGCGCAGGCGACGTTCGCGCCGGGCCCGGTGTGGGTGGTCGAGTCGCAGCCCAGCGTGCGGACGTGGTGGATGCTGGACTCCGCCGGTGACGGCATGACATGGGTGCGGCGCTTCGCTTCGTACGAACGCACCCACAGCACCAGCCAGTCGGCGCGCATCGGTTGGATCCGGCTGCTGCAGGATCTCGGCCTGCAGCCGGAGTTCGTGCCGGCGGCTGCCCTGCCCGAGCGGTTGCTGCGCACGCGACCGCGGTGCCTGGTGCTGCCGGCGACGATCGCGATGGCCGACCGCACGGCCCAGGCCGTGATCGCCTACGTGCAGAACGGCGGCACCGTCGTCGCCGACCACGCGACGGGGCTCTACGACGACGACTTGCGGCGTCGCAACGGCGGCGTGCTCGACGAACTGTTCGGCATCACCGAGCGCAGCCTGCAGTGGGACGACCTGTGGGTGCGTGAGGGCCGCGCGACGTCGCGCGAGCGCGGCCTGCCGCTCGCCGAACGTGGTCTGCGCGGCGCCGTCGGCGAACGCCGCGCCGACGGCGACGCCAACGTCGAACGGACCACGGGGCGTGGCCGCGCCGTCTACCTGAACGCGCCGGTCGTCGAGTACAGGCGCTGGCGCCTGGATCCCGCTGCGGTCGAAGCCGCCAAGGAACTGCGCCGCCGCGTGCGCGCCGCCCTGCGCACCGCCGGCGTCACGCCGGTCTGCGAGCTGCGCGGCGAAGGCCTGCCGACGTGCCTCGCGCGCACGCTGCTGCGCACGCGCGACGGGCGCGAAGTGCTCGTGTTGCGCGTCAACGCGCTCGAGGCGCCGGCGATGCTGCAGCAGCTCGGCGCCGACGGGCCGCGACGGATCCGGCTCGAACTGCCGGCCAGCCGCCGCTTGCGCACGCTGCGCGGCGACGACCTCGGCGAGGGGGCCGGCTTCGACCTGCAGCTCGATCCGTTCGGCGCGTTGTTCCTCGAGGTCCGCCGGTGACGACGACCACGGTGCTCGGCACCACGATCGCCGATGGCGGCGCCGCCGAGCAGGCGTTCTTGATCTCGGACCTGCACGTGCCGGCCGACGGCGGCAGGGCGTGGCAGTACCTGCGGAACGCGCTCGCCGCGGCGACGGCGGCCCGGGTGCCGTTGTTCGTGCTCGGCGATCTGTTCGACACCTACGTCTGTCGCGCACAGGTGCGCGCCGGCATCTGGCGCGACGTCGCGGCGGCGTTCGCGGCGGCGGCGGCCGGCGGTGCCCCGGTGACCGTGCTGCACGGCAACCGCGATTTCCTGCTCGGCCCCGAGTTCGCCGCGGCGAGCCGGGCCCGCGTCGTCGCCGGTGGCTTGCGCGCGCGCCTCGGCGGCGTCGACACGCTGCTGCTGCACGGCGACGAGCTGTGCCAGAACGACCTTCCGTACCAGCGGGCGAAACGCTGGCTGCGCAGCGCGCCGGTGCGGTGGTTCGCGCGCTCGCTGCCGCTCGCGGTCGCGTTGCGCGTAGCGCACCGGGCGCGCGCGAAGAGCCGCATGGTGATCGCCAGTGGCGACCAGGCCCGGTTCCTGCCGACGCAGGCGGCGGTCGGCGCGGCGTTCGCGACCGGCGTGCAGCGGCTGGTGTTCGGCCACATCCATCGGCTGGCGCAAGGCGCGCACCACGGCGGCGAGTACCGGATCCTGCCGGCGTTCGACGAGCACGGCATCGGCCTGCGCGTGCGCGACGGCGCGATGATCGCGGGGCGGTTTGGTGCTGGCGGCGCGTTCGATCCCGTCGCGGTGCCACCGCCGATCGAGTTCGCGGCGTCCGCGGGATAGAGTTCGCCGCGGTTCCTGGCATGAAGCCCGCCGCCGACGTCGCCACCGATCCGTTGCTCGCCAGCGCTCCGTTGCTCGAGGGCTTCCGGGTGCTGGAGCCGGCGGTGCTCTACGCGAAGATCGGCGGCGGCGGCATGGGGGCGGTCTACCGCGGCCGGCACTTCAGTCTCGAGTGTGACGTCGCCGTGAAGGTGCTGAAGGCCGATCTCGCGCACGACGAGCAGTTCGTGTCGCGGTTCGAACGTGAGGCGCGGCTCGCCGCGCGCATCAAGAACGACAACGTCGTGCAGGTGCTCGACGTCCGCCACAAGAACGGCATCCACTACCTGGTGATGGAGTTCGTCAAGGGCGAGACGGCGCGCGGCCGCGTGCAGCGCAAGGGGCCGCTCGCCGAACACGAGGCGCTGGCGATCCTGCTCGGCGCGACGCGCGGGCTGCGCGCCGCGCACCAGGAGGGCATCGTCCACCGCGACGTCAAGCCCGACAACGTGCTGATCAGCGCCGACGGCGCGGTGAAGCTCGCCGACCTCGGCCTCGCCAAGCAGAAGCAGAACGCCGGCGGCGAGAGCCTGACCGTGCTCGCCTCGGGGGTGATGGGCACGCCGCAGTACATGCCGCCCGAGCAGTGGAAGTCCTCGGACGTGAAGCCCGCCGCCGACGTCTGGGCGCTCGGCGCGACGCTCTGGTACCTGCTGGTCGGCAAGAGCGCGATCAAGAGCGGGGAACTGCTCGAGATGGCGGACCAGATCCGCAACCACGACTTCCCCGACCTCGCCGCGGCGCGTCCCGACGTTCGCCCCGAGGTCGTTGCCCTGCTCGCGAAGTGCACGCGTCGCGATCCCGCCGAGCGCTACGCCGATGCGCGCGAACTGCTCGCGGCCCTGAAGCCGCTGTGCCGCGACGACGAGGAGCAACTGCGCGATGGCGAGAGCGGTGCGGTGCCCACGCAGGCCGCGACCGTGACGCCGCCGCCGCGGTCGACGCTGGCGAAGATCAAGCTGCAGGTCGCGCAGGGCGAGGAACCGACGGTGCTGAGCGGATCCCCGAATCGCTCCGAGCAGCCGACGATTCCGCCGGAGACGGTGCGCGCCGCGGCGACCACGCCGCCGGCGAGCGTTGCCGCGACCGCGACCGTCGTGCGACCACCGCGGCGCTCCGCGGGCACGTTCGCGCTGGTGTTCGTCGTCCTGATCGCACTCGGCGTGGCTGGGTATGGCGCGAGCGCGGGGTGGTTCGCCACGCGCGGCGGCGACGATCGGTCCGCGTCGTCGCCGTCACCAGCAGCGTCGCCAACACCAACACCAACGCCGTCGCCGCCGAAGGCGCCGTCGCCGGGCGAGGAGCCGGACCGCGTCGCTGGCCCCGAGTCGTCCAGCGCCGCGGCAAAGGCGCAGGCGGCGCTGGCACGGGCGCGCGAACTGCTGCCGATGCCGAACGAGATCGATGCCGCGATCACCGCGCTCGAGGAGGCGTTGCAGCACGATGGCCAGTTGGCCGAAGCGAAGCGCAGCCTGGCCCTGGCACTCGTGCGCAAGGCCCGCGACCTGGAGGCGAGTGACCTCGACGGGGCCTACCAACGTCTGCAACGAGCGCTGGTGCTGGTGCCGGGCGAGGTGGCTGCCGCCGAGGCCGAGCCGCGTCTCGCGCAGTCGTTGCGCGACCGCCTGCTCGCGGGCCTCACACTCGTCGAGCCCGCGGCCGACTTCGTCAGCGGCGCGCGCGAACTGCGCGTGCGCGGCGGCATGTCGGCGCCGAAGGCCAAGGCCGTGCGCGTTGCGTTGGTGAGCGAGGCGGATGCCCCGGCCCCGTTCCCTCGCACGGCCAGCATCGAGGCCCCGATCGTCGCGGGCGAGTGGGACGTTCGGGTGCCGGCGGCGAACGATGGCCGATGGCGCGTGCGCGTCGAAGCCGAGGACGTTCGCGGGTTGGTCGTCGAACTGCCGCCGCGCGTGGTCGTCGTGATGGCGACGTTGTCCACGATCACGATCGATGCGCCGGCCGCAGATGCGTGGGTGCGGTCGCCGGCCACGATCACCGGCACGGTCGGGCCCGGCGTCGATACCGTGCGCGTCGCCGACCAGCCGGCAACGGTGGTGGATGGCCGCTTCCGCGCCGAGGTGCGGCTCGCCGACGGCGCCCACGACGTCGTGGTCGTCGGCCGCGACGCGCTCGGCCGAGAGGCGACGCAGACGCACGCTGTGCGCGTCGACAGCACCGCGCCCGTCCTCGACGTTGCGGATGCGCCAACCGTCGGCAACGCGCAGTCAGCCGCGGTGAAGGTCCGCGTCGACGACAAGAGCCCGGTGACAGTGCGCATCGGCGGTGCCGTGGTCGGCGCCATGCCCGACGGCTCGTTCGCGAAGGACGTGGTGCTCGCCGAGGACGGCGAGCACGAGATCGTGGTCGAGGCGGTCGATGCCGCGGGCAACGAGGCCCGGCGCTCGGTTCGTGTGCGCCGCGACACCACGGCCCCGGTGCTCGCCTGGCAGGCGCCGACCGTCGAGGTCGTGGCGCCCGGCGACCTCGAGATCACCGGCACGATCGTCGACGCGAGCCCGTGCGACGTGCTGGTGAACGGTACGCCGGCGAAAGTCACCGGCGGCACGTGGTCGGCGCGCGTGCAGGTCCCCCTCGACGCGACCCTCGCCGTCGCCGTCACGGCCCGGGACGCTGCCGGCAACGACGCGGCGCCGCTGGCGAAGTCGTTGCGCGGCGAAGTGACTTCGCTGGCGTTGGCCTGGGCGGACCCGGTTCCCGACGCGCCGTTCGTGGTGGTCGCGGGCGTGCGCTGCCCGACGATCGTGGTCGAGCGCGTCACCGGCATGCGCATGCGGCTGATCGCGCCGGGGACCTTCACGATGGGCTCGCCCGCGAGTGAAGCGGAGCGCGGCAACGACGAGACCGCGCACCCGCGCGTGATCCGGCAACCGTTCTGGCTCGGCGAGACCGAGGTGACGCAGGCGCAGTGGCAGGCGGTGATGGGCACGAACCCGAGCAAGTTCCGCGGCGACGACCTTCCCGTCGACACCGTGAGCTGGTTCGACTGCCAGGCCTTCGTGCAGCGGTTGAGCGAACGGGCTGGCGCTGGCTTCCGCATGCCGAGCGAGGCCGAGTGGGAGTACGCGTGCCGCGCCGGAACGACGACGCCCTTCAGCTTCGGCGACGCCGTCACCACCGCCGAGGTCAACTTCGATGGTGACCTGCCGTACGCCGGTGCTGCGCGCGGGGACGACCGCCAACGTCCGCTTCCTGCCGGCAGTCTGCCGGCGAACCCCTGGGGGTTGTGCGAGATGCACGGCAACCTCGGGGAGTGGTGCGCCGACAGCAAGGCGCCGTATCCGGGGTCCGGTACCGAGCAGCCGACCGCGGGCGAGGGCAACCGCGTGTTCCGCGGCGGCACCTGGTACTTCGGCGCGGGCCTCTGCCGGTCGGCCGATCGCCACGCCGATGAGGCTCGGTTGCGGGTCGAGAGCATCGGCTTCCGGCTGGCGCGCTCGCTCTGAAGGGCGGGGTGGGCGACTCTCGGGTTGCGGTGGGCCGGGCACGGTCGCTACACTCGCCGCCCCTTTCGCCGGCTCGGGGCCGGCGACCGGATCGTCGACAGCGGCTCCGGCCGCGTTCTTTTCCAATCCGGATCGTTTTCCAACCCCTCGACCCACTCCCGGACCCGCGTGCCGCCCTCGAATGAACCCGCATCGGCTACCTCGCCGACTGCCGTGGTGGCGATCGACGGTCCGTCGGGGGCCGGCAAGAGCACGGTCGCGCGGCGCCTGGCGCGGCGGCTCGGGTTCGCCTTCCTCGACACCGGTGCGATGTATCGCGCCGTGACCTGGCACTTCCTGGCGAACGGCTGTGCGCCGGCCGAGTGCGCGGACGCTCCCGACCGGGGGCATGCGCGCATGCGGAAGGCCCTGGCGGAGACGCGGCTCGAGCTGGCCGGCGACGCCGTGCTGCTGGCGGGTCGCGACGTCACGTCGCACCTGCGGACGCGCGAAGTCGAATCGCAGGTCTCGGCCGTGTCGGCGCTGCCGTTCGTGCGCGCGGCGATGGGCGACCTGCAGCGGGCGGTGGCGGCCAAGGGGCCGATCGTCGCCGAGGGCCGCGACATGGGCTCGGTCGTGTTCCCGCAGGCGCGCTGGAAGGTCTACCTCGACGCCAAGCCCGAGGAACGGGCTCGCCGGCGCAGCGAGGACTTCTCGCGGCAGGGCCGGACGGTCAGTCCGGCCGACGTGCTCGAGGAGATCCTCGTGCGCGACCGCCTCGACAGCACGCGTTCCGACGCGCCGCTGCGGCAGGCGTCGGACGCGCTCTACCTGGACACCACGGGCATGGCGACCGACGCGGTCGTCGACCGGCTCTTCGCGTGGGTTCGCGGCTCGTGACCAAAGCCCCGCGGATCGTGCGGCGCAGCGAGCTGGTCTTCGCGGTCTCGCGGTGGCTGCTGGCGGCGTTCTGCCGCACCTGGCACCGGCTCCGCATCGAAGGCAACCACGTGCTGCCGACGAGCGGCCCCGTGCTGCTCGTCGCCAACCACACGAGCTACCTGGACCCGCCGGTCGTCGGCATCAGCAGTCGTCGTTGCGTCGCGTTCCTGGCGCAGGCCGGGCTCGCGAAGTTCGCGCCGCTACGGTGGTGGCTCGCCCAGGTCGGCGTCACGCTGATCGATCGCGAGGCGCCATCGACGGCCGCTCTGCGCCTCGTCGCCGACAGCCTGGCCGCCGGCGAAGTGGTGGGGCTGTTCCCCGAGGGAACGCGCAGCCGCGATGGCGCCGTCGGACCGTTCCGCAGCGGCGTCGAGTTCCTGGTGCGTCGCTCGCGGGCGCCGGTCATTCCGATCGGCATCGACGGCGGCTTCCGCGCGTTCCCGCGCGGCGCCTGGTTCCCGCGACCGCGGCGCATCGTGGTGCGCTACGGCGAGGTGTGGTCCCCCGAACGCGTGCTGGCGCCTGGCGGCGTCGAAGCGCTGCGGGCTGCCGTGGCCGACCTCGCGCGCGCACCGCGGCGCGCTGCGCCGGTGGTGGCGAACGATCCGAATCCGACTCTTTCCGCATCTGCCGGCACCGGGGCCAAAGCCCCGGCGTCGGCGACCGGCGACCGGGTGTTCCGGCCGCCGGGACTGTGACCGCTTCGCTGCCGCCGCACCCGCGGCACCGGCGAAGCACTTCATCGTCGTTGTTTCCCCGTTTCCCCTGAACCCCTCTTTCGTTCGATGCACGGCAAGAATCTGATCAAGAAGTTCTCGATGCCCTCCGACGAGCTCTCGCGGCTCACCACGGAGGCGTTCGGCAGCACCACGCTGGCCGAACTCGACACCGCAATCGGCAAGACGGTCGCCGAGTTGGCGCCCAACAAGATCGTCAAAGGCAAGGTCATCAAGGTGCAGGAGGACGGCACCGTGGTGGTCGACGTGAGCTACAAGGCCGAGGGCCAGATCGCCATCGGCGAGTTCCCGGACCCGCTCGCCGTGCAGCCGGGTCTCGAGATCGAGTGCCTCGTCGAGTCGATCAACGACGCCGAGGGCTTCATTCTGCTGAGCAAGCGCAAGGCCGATCGCATCCGCGGCTGGGAGAACATCATCCAGACGCACAAGGAAGGCGACTCGGTGAAGGGCATGGCCCTGCGCAAGATCAAGGGCGGCCTGCTCGTCGACATCGGCGTGCCGGTGTTCCTGCCTGCGTCGCAGGTCAACATCCGCCGTTCGGGCGACATCGGCGACTGGATCGGCAAGGTGATCGAGGCGCGCATCATCAAGATCGATGAGGAGCGCATGAACATCGTCATCTCGCGCCGCAAGCTGATCGAAGAGGAGCGCGAGACGAAGAAGGCCCAGTTGCTGGCCGAACTGGCCGAAGGTCAGGTCCGCAAGGGTGTCGTCAAGAACATCGCCGACTTCGGCGTGTTCGTCGACCTCGGCGGCATCGACGGCCTGCTGCACATCACCGACATGTCGTGGGGCCGCGTGAACCACCCGTCGGAGATGTTGAAGCTCGACGACGAGGTCGAAGTCAAGGTGCTCAAGATCGACCGCGAGCGTGAACGCATCGCGCTCGGCATGAAGCAGAAGAGCGCTTCGCCGTGGGAGAACATCACGGAGAAGTACCCGGTCGGCAAGCGCATCGCCGGCGAGGTCGTCAACCTGATGAGCTACGGCGCGTTCGTGAAGCTCGAGGACGGCGTCGAGGGTCTGGTGCACATCTCCGAGATGTCGTGGACCAAGCGCGTCAACCACCCGAACGAGGTCGTCAAGCAGGGCGACAAGGTCGAGGTCGTCGTGCTCGAGATCGACACCGAGAAGCAGACCATCTCGCTCGGCATGAAGCAGACCGAGGTCAACCCGTGGGACATGGTGGCCGAGCACTACCCGCCGGGCACCGTCATCCGCGGCAAGGTGCGCAACCTCACCAACTACGGCGCGTTCATCGAGCTGCAGGAGGGCATCGACGGCCTGCTGCACATCACCGACATGAGCTGGACGCGCAAGATCACCAACCCGAACGAGGTGGTGAAGAAGGGCGACGAGATCGAGTGCGTCGTGCTGTCGGTCGACCAGGAGAAGAAGCGCATCGCGCTCGGTCTCAAGCAACTGCAGCAGGACCCGTGGACCGGGGACATTCCGGCCCGCTACCACATCGGCGACAGCGTCCCGGGCACGGTCACGAAGATCACCAACTTCGGCGTGTTCGTCGAACTCGAAGCGGGCCTCGAAGGCCTGCTGCACATCTCGGAGCTGGCCGACCACAAGGTCGACAACCCCGAGGAGGTCGTCAAGGTCGGCCAGCGCGTCGAGGTTCGCATCATCAAGATCGACACCGACGAGCGGAAGATCGGCCTGACGCTGATCCAGGCGCACTTCGAGGAAGGCGAAGAAGGCGATGCGGGCACGGCGAAGGAGCCGGACCGCACCACGCCGACCACGCCGGCGCTCGGTTCGCTCGCCGACCAGCTCAAGGGCATCGGCCAGCGCATCGCCAAGAAGGCGGGCGAGAACGAGGGCCAGTGAGCCCGAGCGCGGGCGCCGTCCAACGCTGCGCGTTCCGCACGCTGTGCGGAGCCGCGGCGCTGGCGGCGTCCGCGTGCGTGACGACCTACGAGAACGAGTCGCCCGTCGCCGGCCAACCGCTGCCGGCGTACGGCGCGCCGCCGGTGCCGCCGTCGTTCGCAGTGCCCGTGGCGATTCCGATCCCCGACCTCGGCGGCACGGGCGCCAGCCCGGCCGTGGCCGAGCTCTACCGCGGCGTGCTGCAGCGCATGCACGAGGCGGCGAAGGAGCGGGACGTCGGCCAGATCGAGGCGCTGCTCGCGAACTACGAACGGCAAGACCTGCCGGACGACCTGCGGCAACGCTTGGTCGGCTACCGCCTGCTCGCCCACGGCATGCAGTGGACGCGCCACGCGGCGCAGCGCGCGACCCTGGTCGAGCGGCCCGTCGATGCGGTTGCGCCCCCTCGCGAGAGCGGCGCGCCCGCCCTCGGTGCGCCGCTGCACCTCGAGCTGCAGCTGCCGGCCGGGCCGCTGGCGGCGGTGCTCGGTGGGCGCGACGACGCCGACCCGATCGGCTTCCTGGTCGCGGTTCGCGTCGAGGACGCGTTCGTCGAGGGCAGTTCGCGATCGTCGGACACCGAGGAGTTCGTGCTGCAGGCGACCCGGGTCGACCTGGCGGGCGACACCGTGCTGCGGCTGCCGATCGACGTCGATCTCGACGGCGGCACGGCGGTGCGGCGCGACGTGTTCGTGCGCGTCGACCTGATGCCCGGGCACGTGACGCTGCCGGCCGGTCGCGTGCCGGTGGCGCAGACCGCACTCGCAGCGATCGCGATCACGCAGTGGCCCGTCGGCTACGAAGCGGTCGCGAAGGCACCGCTGGCCGAGCTGCGGCGGGCGCTGCAGGACTTCACGCCGGCGACGTTCGCGCGCGGCTGGCTCGCGGCCGCCGCGGTGCGCGGCGACGAACGGCCCGCGGCGTTCGCGGCGCTGATCGACGTCGTGCGCTTCGGCCGCGCCGACCAGGCGCAGGTGGCGATGGCGGCCCTGCGGCAGGCGAGCGGCGTTGCCTTGCCGATCGGCGACCGCGAGGCGTGGCTTGCGTGGTTCGCCGAACGTCGTTAGAGCAGCGCGCGTGCCCTTCCTTCCGGTAGCAGAACAGCTGGCCGTGCTGACGCGCGGCACCGTCGACATCCGCGCCAGCGAGGCCGAACTCGCCGAACGGCTGGCTGCATCGGCCAAGAGCGGCCGGCCGCTGCGCGTCAAACTCGGCATCGACCCGAGCTCGCCCGACATCCACCTCGGCCACACGGTCGTGCTGCGCAAGCTGCGCGACTTCCAGCGCCTCGGCCACCAGGCGATCGTGCTGTGGGGGACGGCGACGGCGATGGTCGGCGACCCGACCGGCCGCAACAAGACGCGGCCGCCGCTCACCCGCGAGCAGGTCGAAGCGAACAAGCAGACCTACCGGCAGCAGGTCGCGCGCGTGCTCGACGTCGGCAAGGCCGAGGAGCGCGAGAACGGCGAGTGGTTCCTGCGGCAGTCGTTCATGGACTGCGTGGCGCTCGCCGGTCGCTACACCGTCGCGCGCATCCTCGAGCGCGACGACTTCCAGAAGCGCTTCCGCGCCGAGCAGCCGATCTCGGTGCACGAGTTCCTGTACCCGCTGCTGCAGGGGCACGACTCGGTCGAACTGCACGCCGACATCGAACTCGGCGGCACCGACCAGCTGTTCAACCTGATGGTCGGCCGCGAGCTGCAGAAGCAGGCGGGGCAGCCGTCGCAGGTGTGCATCACCGTGCCGCTGCTCGAGGGCCTCGACGGCCAGCAGAAGATGTCGAAGTCGCTCGACAACTACGTCGGCATCGCCGAGCCGGCATCGGTGCAGTTCGGCAAGGTGATGAAGGTGCCGAACGGGTTGTTGACCAAGTACTTCACCCTGCTGACCGACGAGCCCGCCGAGCGCATCGCGACGCTGGTGCAGAACCCGCTGGAGGCCAAGTTCGCCTTGGCGCGGGCGATCGTCGCTGGCTACCACGGCGAGCCGGCGGCCGCCGCGGCGCGCGCCGAGTACGACCGTGTGCACCAGCAGGGTGGCTTGCCCGACGTGCTGCCCGAGTGGCGGCCGGCGGCCGACGTGCGGCGCCTGCCCGACGGCCGGGTGCCGCTGCCGACCGGCCTGCATGCGTCGGGCCTCGCGGCTTCGAGCAGTGACGCGCGGCGGTTGATCGCCGGCAACGGCGTACGTGTCGACGGCGTCGTTTGCGCCGATGTGAACGCTGCTCTCGGCCCCGGCACCTACGTGGTGCAGGTCGGCAAGCAGAAGGCGGCCCGCTGGATCCTCGGCTGAAGCGCCGCGGCTGCGCATTCGGGCTTGGTGCAGCGAGGGCAGAATGCCGATGCTGCTCTCTGCGTTCGCGACGATAGGATGCGGCGCGGGCGTGGTTATTCGTGCGGTCGACCCAGAGCTGGCGCAGACGAGGTGTGATGGCGGCGACGAACGGCAGGCGCGGTAGCGCACGGGTGGCACTCGCGGGGGTGATGTGCGCCCTGCTGGCGACTACTGCGACTGCGCAGCAGAACCCCGACGAGATCGCGCGCCTGGCGGCGATGCTGGCCGAACCGGGCGCCGATGGCCGCGAGGCGCGGGAGCGCGCGATCGAACAACTGCTGGCCTCGGATCGGGCCGAGGCCCACGCCGTGCTGCACGCGCGGCTGCGTGCCGCGGACGACCCCGACGGGCTGCGCCTCGCGATCGCTTCGTCGCTGCAGCGCCACTTCGTGTTGGCGCCGGAGACCCAATTCGGCGGCGCTGCGGGGACGCAGCGCCAACGGCTGCTGGCCGAGTGGCTGCGCGTGATCGTGCCGTCGTGGCGCGAACTGCGCCGCAACGCCGAGGACCCCGGCTCGAACCCGGTTCGATCGGCCGCGCGCATGGCGCTGCAGCGGCTGCCCGCCCGCGAACTCGACACTGTCGCCCGCACGCTGCTCGCGGGCGGAGTCGCCGAAGAGAAGGTGCTGGTGATGCGCTGCCTCGCCGACATGCAGCACACGCTGTTCGCCGCGACGCTCGCCGAGCAGCTCGATGCCGCCGACGCGGTCGTCCGGGCCGGTGCCCAGGACGCGCTGCAGTTGCTGACCTGCAGCGACGAGCCGATCCGGACGCGGGACCAGTTCGCGGCGTGGTCTGCCCAGTACGGCACGTTGCGGTACGTCGATCTCGTCGAGCGTGCGGCGCGGCGCGTGGCGTCGCCCAACGAGCGGCTGCGCGATGAGCTCGCACGTCTGCACGTCGAAGCTGCGCGCGAGATCGTGCGTGCCCACATCACGCGTTCGGCGGCCATCGACTGGGCCGCCGTGCAAGGGCGTGTCTGCGTCGCCGATCCGGCGGTGCTCGATGCGTGCCTCGAGCTGATGCAGACGGTCGTGCCGACGGCCGGCGACGATGCGTCGCCCGCGCGGCAAGCGCTCTGCCGCGCGCTCGTGCAGCGGTTCCGCGCCGAACCGCCGGATGCCGTCGCCCGGCGGGCGGCGTTGCTCGAGGTCGCCGCCTACCTGGGGCGCGGCGAGGACGCCGAACTGGCGACGGAGCTGCGCGCGTTGCTCGTCGCCCAACTCGACGTCGACGACGTGGTCGCGCGCTCCGCGGCGCTGCGGGGACTGCGGCGCTATCCGACGGCAGAGACCAGGTCACGGCTCGTTCTGTTGGCGCGGCAGTCGTTCGCAGCGCTGCCCTCGACGGCCGGCCGGGCCCTGCTGGAGCAGGTGCTGGCCACGCTGTCGTCGCGCGCGGCGCCGCGTTGGCTGGCGCCGTCGCCGACGGATGCCGACAAGGCGGATTGGCTGCAGCTCGTCGATGACGCGTGTCGCACCGACGAAGCGCTCGGCCTGCGCGACGCAGCACTCGCCCTTGGGCACGTGCTCGATGCCCGGGACCAGAGGGTGCCCGAGGTGTTCGACCTGCTGCTCGGTCTGGTGCGGGATGCCCGTCTCGACACCAAGTTCCGCTCGACGTGCGCGATCCACCTGCAAGGCTGGCGCGCCGAAACGACGGTGGCCGAGGCGTGGGTTGCCGCACAGCAGGAGTTGCTCGCGGACGCGGCGCCCGAACTGCGCACGCAGGCGGCCGAGTCGCTGGTCATGCTCGTCGATTCGGCCGACCCGAAGCGCGCCGACTGGATCAACGGGACGATCCTGGCCGTGCGCTCCCGCCTGGCGAGCGAGCGCGATCCGGCGGTGTTCCGGAAGTTCGTCGAGTGCGTGCAAGACCTCGGTCGCCAGCCGGCCATGCCCGAGATGGCCATCGGGGCGCTGCGTTATGCCTTGGACGAACTCGGCGCGACCGTCGCCGCCGAACAGCAGTTCCGGCTCGATCCGCTGTTGCAGGCGTTGGCGACGATCGGCGGGGATCCGCGCGCCGACCGCGGCCAGTGGCTCGCAGCCTGTGATCCGCTGCTCGTGCACCGGCGGCGGCAGAGCCTGCGTCTGATCCTGCAGAACCACGGCGCCGCCGACCTCGCCGTCGATGTCAACAAGCCGGACGGTTCGCTCGCCGAGCGCGCGCGCCGCGCGATGCGGTTGCTGATCGAGACGGCGACGTTGAAGCCACCGCGCGAATCGTGGACGAGCAGCGAGGAACTGCAGCGCGAAGCCCGCGACGTGCGCGCGGCGTTCGGCGCCCTCGACGCGCTCGACGAGCCCCAGCGCCTGGATGGGGGCCAGCACCGCCTCCTGCGCCTCGAGGTCGACCTCGCGACCGGCAAGCCCCAGGACGTCGTGCAGCGCGGCGCCGCATGGCTCGCGAACGGCAACGGGCGGCCGCCGCAGGACGCCGAGCATCGTTCGCGCATGCAGCTGCTCGTCGCCGAGGCGCAACTGCTGCTGGGACGCGCGGCGGACGCGCGCAAGCTGATCGACGAACGCGACGAGGGCGCGGTCGTCGATGCCGTCGTACTGGATCTCGAAGCCCGGATCGCGCGCGCGTTGGTCGCCACCGACCTCGCTGGCGCCGTGGCGATGCTCGATCGCGTCGTGCGGCGTACGGCTGTCGAGGATGCGGCGTTTCGCGCCCGACTGGTCGAGTGGATGCAGCTCCGCCTGCGCCTCGACCCGGCCCTGCGCGAGGAGACGTTGCGTGTCGCGGCGAGCCATGCGCCCCTGTTCGCGGCGGCCGACTGTCCAGCCGAGCTGCGTGAGGCCTTCGAGCAGCTGCACACGCAGCGCTGATGGTGGGCGGGGCGCGCGGGGGAAGGTCGAGAAGGTGCTTGAGCGCGCCCGCGGCCTCGCTATGTTTCTCGCCTCACCCAACGCGGGGTGGAGCAGCCCGGTAGCTCGTCGGGCTCATAACCCGAAGGTCGGAGGTTCGAATCCTCCCCCCGCTACCACAAGGTCCGACACGGACTTACGAACGACGCCTCGGAGCCCCTGGCTCCGGGGCGTTGCCGTTTCTGGAGCCGTCGCGAACGGCGTGGACGCGGGCGCATGCGGGAGTCGGCCGACCCCGACCGCGTAAGTCGTGCGGCTGTGCGAGTTGCAGTGGGCCGAGAGGTCGAGTGCGAAACCGTCCCGAAGTTGTCTGCCCTCTCAGGGCCGGGCCTCTGGGTTCAGGACCCGAGAGCAGAAAAGAGGGGGTCGAGGAGGACGCTCTTCGAACACGCCGGTACGCGTTCAGCGATGCGCGCCCGCTGCGATCTGCTCGCTCCACAGTGGCATGCGGCTCAACCGGCGCAGCTGCTTGTCGGTTGGCGCGGCGGTTCCGGCCAGGATCGCCTCCTGGATCTTACTCTCGCACCAGTTATGAGGTTGTTCCGATGATCAAGACTCCCGTCTCAAAGCGCTGCATCGCGGCGCTGGCATTCCTTGGCTTTGTCAGTTGGCGGGCGCCCGCGGAAGCCCGCGACAATGTTGAGATCAAAGACTCGGCTGGGAGAGTTCGTGTTCGCCTGGGAGATCTGTCGGGAGACGGTGGCCTGTTCGGCCTCCAGATTCTCGACGAAGAGGGCGCCATTCGGGCTGCAGTCGGTTGCAGGCAAGGAGAGACCACTCTCGACTTGTTAGGGAGCAGTGCGACCAACCGAGTGTCGGTCAACCTGACGGATATGGGGTCAGCGGTGACCATGGGCCCGCGAGAGGGTTGGCAGTTCTTGATCGCGCGAACAACGGCGGGTGAGCTAAAAGCAACGTACACAAAGAACGGTGTGGACGATGACTCTAGGGTTGCGCTGGTCTGCCACCCAGAAGGGGATCGGCAGGCCATCTTCCGCCTCTACAACGGGTCTGATGCTGCGCTGACGATCGGTGCGGACAAGAAGGCGGCTCAGATGGAGTTGCTTCAGAACCGGTCGACGGCGGCCAGGCTCGTCGCGTTGAATGGCATGGGCAGCCGGCTTCAAATTGGGGAGCGGGGGAAGGGCATCATGCTCAACTCTCTCGTTGATGGTTCGTCGGCACTGGAGATCAGCCGCGGCAAGCCTCTCTTGAGCGTGCAAGCCTCAGAGTCGGGTGTTGGTCTCGCGATCAATCATGAGAATGGAAGCCCCGCGGTCAGGGTTGGAACCAAGGGTGCCGGAGAAATCCAAGACTCGCGTTGGGACAAGACTGGAAAAGAAACCAAAGTGCTCGAACTGGGTGGGAGTAGATAGCCGATCGCGTCGCATCCGGATACTTGCGTGCTGTACGGAGACGCGGCTGTGCCTGTGCTATCCGAGAACTCAGCCGAGCCAGTTCGAGTCCGAATTGGTCGTTCCGATTCCGTTTGTGACCGAATCGGCATCGCGCGCCACGGCCAAGCTGCACACGGCTAGCGCGGTTCGCTGTGCGAGAATCCTGCCGGCGTTGTCACAGAAGGTGCGGCCGTCAGGCCGAGCGGCGGTAGCTGCGCAGCATCCCCCGGAGCCGTTCGCCGGCAACCACCTGGGCACCCCGTCGCATTCCCCTCCGCATGTGCCATCACCATGAGGTGGAACGGGACGTCGCTCACGGCGACCCGAGTGCGGCCTGCAGAACCGCGGTCGCCTGACGCCGCATGTGATGATCTCCGCGTAGCAGGCGGCCGAGATTCGCATGCAGCGGCGAGAACCTGCCGGAACCGCCGGCGAACGGTAGGCTGCACATCGCTCCGGAGGATCCCATGCGTTCCCACTCGTTCCTTGTCGCTGCTGTGCTTCCCGTATTGACGACGCCACTCTTCGCGCAGGCGGCATGGTCGGTCGTCTATCCCTCGTCGTTGCCGCCGCTCTACCTCAATCCCGTGGTCGCTTGCCACGAGCGCTTGGGCATTGCGATCCGCTTGTTCGGTCAGACTGCTGCCGGTGGTTCGCCGAGTGCATGGCTGTTCCAAGGAAACGGTTGGAGTCCCGCTGCCGGTCCGCTGCCGCAGAACCGCGTTGGCGCCATGCTGGCGTTCGACGCGGCGCGCGACGAAGTCGTGCTGTTCGGGGGGCGCAGTTTCGGGGGGGGTATCCTCCTCGACGACACATGGCGGTGGAACGGCGCGCAATGGAGTCTCGCGACGCCGGCTGCCCGCCCGTCGGCCCGTTCCGGATCGGCGATGGGCTATGACCATCGGCGCGGTGTGATCGTGTTGTTCGGAGGCTTCTTGCCGCCGAGCGGCTACCAAGCCGACACGTGGGAATGGAACGGCGTGACCTGGACGCCGCGCAGCTTGCCCTCGGCACCGGCTGCGCGACAACAAGCGCTGCTCGCGTTCGACCCAGTGTCCGGCGCCATGCTGCTTCATGGCGGGGAAGCGAACCCCAACCTCTTCTCCGATACTTGGAGCTACGACGGAACGGGCTGGGTCGAACGCCAGCCCGTGACGGCACCGCCGCCGCGTTGGGAAGCACGTATGGTGACCGACCTCCACCGGCAGCGTGTCGTGATGCTCGGCGGCTACGGGAACGATCCGTTCGCATGGGAATGGGACGGCGCGCAATGGCACGCGTCCTACCAGCCATCCCCCGCTGCGCGTGTCGCGCCAGGACTCGTCTACGACGCAGCATTGCGACGAGTCATCGTGCACGCCGGCGCCTTGTTCGTCGGCACGGCCCTGTACGCGCTGAACGACACGTGGGTCTACCGCACGCCGCTACCCGCCGACGTGACCCCGTTCGGCAGCGGCTGCGCCGGAACCGCGGGGACGCCTGCGCTCGCGGCTGCGCCGTTCGCGCTACCGTGGCTCGGCGACACGATGCGCAACGTTGTGCAGACGATCCCGGCGGGCGAGCCCGGCGCATTCTTCGTCTCCAGCGTCGGTAGCACGTCGCCGACCCCGCTCAGTAGCTATGGCATGCCGGGCTGCGACCTGCTTGTCCCGACAGATGTCTGTGAGTTCCGGGCCGCCGCCGTCGGTCGCGCGGAATGGGCTCTGTCGATCCCGAACATCCCGTCGCTCGCAGCGGTGTCGTTTCGCCAACAGGCGTTTGTGTTGGACGCCGCCGCGAACACGCTCGGCCTCACGGCAAGCAACGCGGTGCTCGTCACGACCGGCGTTCGGTGAGGCTCGCTTGCGCGCGCGTAGCGAACGGTCGTCCATTGCGCCGCCTCGGTCGAATCGAGTCCTCCCTCCGCTACCATTTGTCCGTCACCACGGACACGAAGAACGCCCCGGGGCCGCAATGCCTCGGGGCGTCGTCGTTTCCAGCCCAGGGGCTGAGCGAGGCGCTCGCAAAGCGACCCGCGGCGACCGCCTTGCATTGCTCGTCAGCGACATGCATGGTCAGGCCATGCGCGTCCGACGCCTGATCCTGCCGGCAACGATCGCCAGCCTCCTCGCCGTCGTCGGCGCGTGCGGCGCGAAGGCTCCGGCCGATCCGAAGAACCGCGAGATCCCGTGGACCTACGGGCCAACGACCGGGGGAGCCACGGCGGAGCACGTGCGCGGAACGGGCACGAAGGGCGGACCTCCCGTCGCGGCCGGGTGGCAGTTCCGGCTGCAGGACGGCACTCGGCTCACCGTGGTGCCGTTCCGACTCGCCGAGACGCACCCGCTGTTCGGCAAGGTGGCGCTCAGCGTCGGCCTGTTCGACATCGCGGGAAAGCAGCTCGGGTCGTTTCGTTCGGAAGCGATCACGGCGCAGAACGCGACGGCTTCGTTCGACCTCACGGAAGACGTGGCGACGAAGCTCAACGACGTGGTGATCTGGTACCGCGCCCTCTGAACCGAGCGCTACCCGCGCAGCGCCCGGCCGGTTTCCGGCCGCCAGCAGCCCGGTGGGTGGCTGGGACGAAGTCGTAGACTTCGCGCCCTACCCCGCTACACTCCCGCGCCCGATACCCCGTGGTGTAATCGGTAGCACAGCAGGTTTTGGTCCTGTTGGTTCCTGGTTCGAGTCCAGGCGGGGTAACCACGACCCGGTCGGGTGAGCGCCCGCTCTTTCGACCGAAGATCTTTCTCTGAAGCGGTTTGCGATGCCCCGTGGTGTAACGGTAGCACAACAGGTTCTGGTCCTGTTTGTAAAGGTTCAAATCCTTTCGGGGTAACCAACGACGCGCGGGTCCGGAGCACCGGATCCGCGCGTTCTCTTTCGCCCCGACCGCCCGCGCCGCTCAGAGTCCTTCGCTCGCGCGGTGCAGGAAGCGGTCGGTCATGCCGGCGACGTAGTCGCACGTGACCCGGTGGTGGCCGTCGCGATCGAGGCGCGCGCGCGCCGACGCGGGCAGCCGATCCGGAGCGGCGAGCAAGGCCGCGAACACCTTGCGGATGCGCGCCGCCCCGTCGTGCATCACCGACAGCACGCGCGGCGACTTGTAGAAGCGCGCGCGCAGGAACTCGAGCAGCTCCTGCGCCAGCACGGTCATCGTTCCGCTGTGCTGGATGCGCGGCGGCGTGCCGCCGGCCGGCGCGGTCGCGATCGCGGCATCCGCGGTCTCGACCAGGTCGTGGATCAGCAGCGACGCGACCTCGCTGACAATGCGTTGGCGATTGGCGCTGCCGGCCGAACCGCGTGCCGCCTGCCACAGGCGCAGTTCGGCGGCTTCGCCTTCGGCGAACAGGCCCGCGCGCAGCCCATCGTCGAGATCGTGGCTGAGGTAGGCGATCTTGTCGCAGGCGTCGACGAGGTGCGCTTCCAACGGCATCGGGGGCTTGGGCAGCAGGTCCGGGCTCAGCGGGAAGCCGTCCGGGATCCGACCCTTCAGCAGGCTCGCGCGCACCGCGAACGTCAAGTTCAGCCCGTGGCCGTGGCTGTAGCGATCTTCGAGCCAGTCGACGATGCGGGCGCCCTGGGCGTTGTGGCGGAAGCCGCCGTGGTCGGCCATCGCTTCGTGCAGCGCTTCTTCGCCGACGTGACCGAACGGCGGATGCCCGAGGTCGTGCGCGAGGGCGATCGCCTCGGCCAGGTCGTCGTTGCAGCGCAGCGCCCGCGCGACGCTGCGGCTCATCTGCGCCACTTCGAGCGAGTGCGTCATCCGGCTGCGGTAGTGGTCGCCCTCGAAGGCGGCGACGACCTGGGTCTTGTGCTGCAGGCGCCGGAACGCCGTCGCGTGCAGGACGCGGTCGCGGTCGCGCTGGAAGACCGTCCGCAGTGGGTCCTCGGTCTCGGGGAGACGACGCGGCCCGGCCGAACGACTGGGCGTCGCCCAGCGGCACAGCCACCGTAGCTCGCGGTCTTCGTGGTCTTCGCGGCGCAGCCAGACCATCGCCAGAGGCTACTGCCGTCGACGACGGCGAGAAAATCGCCCGGCAGGCAAGGCCTGCCGAGCGGATGGTACCCCCAAGGGGATTTGAACCCCTGTCACATGACTGAGAATCACGGATCCTAGGCCGCTAGACGATGGGGGCCCGTAGGAGGGCGAAGGTTCTAGAGAACGCGCGCGCATGGGTCAAGTGCGCACGGCTCCGTGGGCGATCCTGGAATGTTCCCGCGGTACGCTCGTTTCGCGGCCGCTCGGCGCGTAGATGGCGCCGTCCCTTCGTCCGCGCGACGCGAACCCCACTCCAACGATGCACACCTCGACCGCCTCGTTCCTCTCCCTCCTCCTGATGGCCCCTGTTGCCGATGGCTGGCTTGGCATCTACCTCGACAGCGAACGCACGGAAGCCGTGGTGGTCGAGGTCATCCCGGAGAGCCCGGCGGCGAAGGCCGGGTTGCAGGCGGGCGACGCGTTGCTCGCCGTCGACGACAAGGCGACGCCGACGCGCGAGGAGTTCGTCGGCGCGATTCGCGCCGGCAAGGCCGGGGATCGGGTGCGCATCCAGGTGCGTCGTGGCGAACAGGAACACGTCGTCGTGGTGCGGCTCGGGGAGCGCCCCGACGAGGTGGCGGCCCCGACGGCGCCCACGGCGCCGCGGCAAGTGCAGCCCAAGGCTCGGGAACTGCCCCGCCCGGCGGCAGAGCCAGCACCCCAGCAACGTGGCTACCTCGGGCTCGCGGTGGGCGAGGGCGAGAGGGGCATCGTGGTCGATCGCGTGGTTCCGGACGGCCCGGCGGCGGCGGCGGGCATCGTCGAAGGGGACATCGTGACGAAGGTGGGTGACACCCAGATCGGCTCGCTCGAGGACCTCGATCGCGCGCTGCAGACGATGCCGCCCGGTCGCCAGGTTGCCGTCGGCCTGCGTTCCGAGGCGGGCGTGCGTTCGGTCATGGTGACGCTCGGCAAGCGGCCCGGCACCGCCACGGCCGAGGCGCGTCAGCCGGCGATCGCCGTGGCGCCGATGAAGGCGGAGCCGCCGCCCCCGACGCCCGCGCCGGCCACGAGCAAGTCGCCGTCGGCCGATCTCGAGGCCGAACTGCAGGCCCTGCGCGCCGAACTCGCCGAACTGCGCAAGCAGCTCGAAGCGCTGCGCCAGGACAGCAAGGGCAAGGGCAAGGGCAAGGAATAACCCGCGCCCGGCGGCGTCCGAGGCGTCGTGCCGAGGAATGCGCGCGCTGCCGTGGACTCGCCGCTGCCTTCGGCCGACGCTGCCGCATCGCCGATGGACCGCACGTCCGCCGACCTCGCTCCGAGCCTCGCGTCCGAACGCGCCTCGCGACCGCTGCTGCGCGGCCCTTCCCGCGTCGCCGTGACCGGCGGTGCGGGTTTCGTCGGCAGCCACCTGGTCGAAGAACTGCTCGCGCGCGGGCACTCCGTGCACGTCGTCGACGACCTCTCCACCGGCAACCTCGACCATCTCGCCAGCGTCGCGGGGCACGACCGGCTGCGCGTCACCGTCGCATCCGTCGCCACGCCGGCGGGCGCGGCCGCGGCCTGCGAACGCGCCGACTTCGTGTTCCACCTGGCGGGCGTCGTCGGCGTGCAGCGTCTGGCGAGCGAACCGCTCGCGGTCATGCAGCGCAACTTGCACGCAACCGAGCAGCTGCTCGCGGCGGCGGCCGCGGCGCGCGTGCCGGTGTTGCTCACCTCGAGCAGCGAGGTCTATGGCGATGGGCCGGTGCCGTTCCACGAACACCAACCCGTGCGTCCTGGCGCGACCGAGGGTGCGCGCGGCGGGTATGCGTGCGCGAAGGCGATGGGCGAGTGGCTCGCCTTCGGGCATGCCGAAGCGAGCGGCCTTCCGGTGGTCGTCGCGCGCCTGTTCAACACCGTCGGGCCGCGGCAGTCGGGGGCTGATGGCATGGTGTTGCCCCGGTTCGTGGCGCAGGCGCTCACCGGCGAACCGATCACCGTCTACGGCGATGGCCGGCAGACACGCTGCTTTGCCGCCGTCGGCGACGTCGTGCGGTCGCTCGCCGATCTCGCCGCGGCCCCGGGCGGTTGCGGGCGTGTGGTCAACGTCGGCAGCGACCAGGAGACGAGCGTGATGGCGCTCGCCGAGATCGTCCGCGCCGCCACCGGCAGCCGTTCGCCGATCCACGCGGTGCCGTTCGGCGACGTGTTTCCGCGCGGGTTCGTCGACCCAAGCCGCCGCGTGCCGTCGCTGCAGCGTCTCCAGCAGCTGATCGGCTGGACGCCGTCGCGTCCGTTGGTGCGCATCGTCGACGAGTTCGTCGCCTGGGCACGCGAACGCCCGGTGGCAGCGCTGGCTGCCTTCACCGGGCCGGGCGTGGTCGCGTAGTCGGCCCCGCTGTTGTGCGCGGCGAGCGGCTCCGTATCGTGTTCGCCCCTTGTTCGCGCGCGCCGGTCAAGTCCTGGTTGTCGACGAAGCCATGGCGGGCATCCGGCTGCTCGACCTGCTGGCGCGCGAACGCCCCGCTGCCGGGCGCGTGCACCGCGAACTGCTCGCGGCGGGGGAGGTGCGGCTGAACGGCGCGACCTGCCTGCACGACCGTCGGTTGCGCGGCGGCGATGTCGTCGAGGTCGTTCCGCCCGCGGTCCCGGCGCCGAGCGGTCCTCGGTCGAGCGCCCGCACGCTGCCGGCGGTCCTGTTCGAGAGCGAGTCGGCGCTCGTGGTCGCCAAGCCCGCCGGCGTGCCGACGGTGCCTGACCGCAGCGGCGCCGACCGCGGCCTGCACGGCATGCTCGAAGCCCTGCGGCCGGGCGCGGACCTGCGCATCGTGCATCGGCTCGATCGGGACACCTCCGGGTGCTTGCTGCTCGCCAAGGGCCTTGGCGCCGCCCGCCACTTCGACACCCAGTTCGCCGAACGCCTCGTCGAGAAGGTCTACGTCGCCGTCGTGCACGGCGTGCCCGCGCGCTCCGAGTTCACGATCGACGCCTGGCTCGGCCCGGACCGCCGTCGCCCGGGCAAGGTCGTCGCCAGCGCCACCGAACAGACCGGCTTCCGCGCCGCGCAGACGCTCGTTCGCGTGCGGCAGGCCTTCGCTGCGCACGCGCTGCTCGAGCTGCGGCCGGCCACCGGCCGTGGTCACCAGCTGCGGGTGCACCTGCAGTCGGTCGGTCACCCGATCGCCGGGGATCGCGACTACGGCGGCGAGCCGCTGCTGCTCTCGCGGATCAAGCCCGGCTACAAGTTGCGCGTCGGCGTCGACGAACGGCCGCTGGCGCCGCGCATGTTCCTGCACGCCGAGCGCCTCGCGTTCCGCGATCTCGACGGCACGCCCGTCGAGGTGACGACGCCGCTGCCCGACGACCTGGCGCCGGCCTTGCGCCAGCTCGACCACCACGACGAAGCCCGGAGACGCCCGTGCGACTGAAGACGATCCCCGAGGACTTCCACGTGCGTGAACTGCTGCAGTGGCCCGACGTGCCCGGCGGCGACCACGTCGTGCACCTGCTGCACAAGGAGAAGCTGTCGACGCCGGAGGCGCTGTCGTTGCTCGCGCGCGAGGCCGACGTCGACCGCGGCGCCATCGCCTATGCGGGCCTGAAGGACCGCCAGGCGGTGACCGACCAGTTCGTGTCGATCGAACGGCGCGCCGTCGAGCTCAAGCTGCCCAACCTTCGGCTGCAGCCGGTCGGCACCACCGATCGGCCGCTGACGAGCCGGCTGAGCACCGGCAATGCGTTCACGATCGTCGTGCGCGATCTGGTGCCGCATCGCGCCGCCCAGTTGCGCCGGGCGCTGCCGTCGTTGGTCAAGACCGGGTTCCCGAACTACTTCGACGACCAGCGCTTCGGCTGCCTGCGCCACGGCCAGGGCTTCCCGATGCGCAGCGTGCTGCTCGGCGACTTCGAACGCGCGCTGCAGCAGTTCATCGCCGAACCGTCGCCGGTCGCGATCAGCGGCGACGTCAAGTTGAAGCGCACGCTGCAACTGCGGTGGCGGGACTGGGAGAGCTGTGCGCGCATCGCTCGTGGCCCTGCCTACCAGCCGCTGTTCGCCCACCTGATCGAGCGTCCGGACGACTTCCGCGGCGCGCTCGAGCACGTGCCGCTGCGCCAGCGGGTCATCCACGCCTTCGCCTACCAGTCGTTCCTCTGGAACCGAGCAGTCAGTCGCATGCTGCGCGGCGGTGTCGACAGTTCGCAGCGCCTGCGCCTGTCGACGCTCGCCGGCGACCTCCTGGCCTGGAAGTACCTGGCGCCTGAACGCGAGGAGAAGCTGAAGGTGATGCAGACGCCGCTGTTCGGCCCCGAGGGCACGGGGGGCAGCGAGCCGTTCCGGCGCGCGATGATCGAAGAACTGCAGGCTGCGGGCCTGCGCCGCGCGGACTTCACCGACCACGTCGTGCCCGGGATGATCTGGAAGGAGGAGCCGCGCGCGGTGCTGGCGAAGCCGACCGACGTCGCCGACGTGCGCCTCGAGCCAGACGACCTCAACGACGGCCAGGTCAAGGCGACGCTGCAGTTCGCGCTGCCGCGTGGCGCCTACGCGACGATGTTGATCAAACGGCTGTTCGCGCCGAGTTGGTTCCAGCGGTCGCCGATGGACGGCGACGACGGGCCACACGGATCGCGGGGCGGCCACGGACCGGAAGCAGACGAGGACGACGCATGAGCGAGCGCACGTTGGGCATCATCGGTGGGTCGGGCATCTACGAACTGCCGGGCCTCGAGAACCGGAAGGAGGTCGTCGTCGACACGCCGTTCGGTCCGCCGAGCGACGCGTTGATCACCGGCACGATGTTCGGAGTGCGCATGGCGTTCCTGCCGCGCCACGGTCGCGGCCATCGCCTGGCGCCGCACGAACTGCCGTTCCGCGCCAACCTGCACGCGATGAAGCAGCTCGGCATGGAGGCCGTCGTCGGCATCTCGGCGGTCGGCTCGATGCAGGAGCACATCCAACCGGGGCACCTCGTGCTGGTCGACCAGTTCATCGATCGCACGCGCGGCCGCACCACGGAGTCGACGTTCTTCGGCGACGGCTGCGTCGCGCACGCGCACTTCGCCGACCCGGTGTGGGAGCCGCTGCGCCAGCTCGCGCTGCAGGCCGCGCGCGCTGCCGGCGCCACCGCGCACGACGGCGGCACCTACGTCTGCATGGAGGGGCCGTTGTTCAGCACGCGCGCCGAGTCGCGGCTGTACCGCAGCTGGGGCGCCACGGTGATCGGCATGACCAACCTGCAGGAGGCGAAGCTCGCGCGCGAAGCCGAGATCGCCTACACGACGGTCGCGCTGGTCACCGACTACGACTGCTGGCACGAGAGCGAGGCCGACGTCGACGTCAGCGCCGTGCTCGCGGTGATCCGGCAGAACGTCGACCTGGCGCGGCGCGTGGTCGTCGAGTTGGCGCGCCGCATCGCCAGCGCGCCCGAGCCGATCCGCGACGCGGGCAGCATGCGGCACGCGGTGATGACGCACCGGGACGCGATCAGCGCCGACGCACGGCGGCGGCTGCAGCTCCTGATCGGCCAGCACATCGGCTGAGGACGGCTGCGCCGGCGCGCGTCGGCGGCGTTCCCTTGGGGTCGTCGGGAGGGCTCGTGGACCCGCACGCAACCTGGTCCGTACGTGCCACGGGCCCGGCGGTCTCGCGACCACCGGGCCCGTGGCGTGTCCGGCACTCAGTAGACGCTCACGTAGGTCTCGAGTGCCTTGCTCGTCACCAGCCCCGCCGGGTTGGTCGGGAAGACGTAGTTGACCTGCGCGACGCCCTGGACGAACAACTGCACACCCAGTGGGGCGAGCGGCGGAATCGTGAAGGCCCACGTGTCGTTCGGCACGTTGTTGGGCAGGAAGAAGACGTTGACCAAGCCACCCAACGTCAGGTGCGCGAGGCACGGGCTGTTGAGCTGGCCGAACGACGCGGTCAGCAGGCTCGTGCCGGGAACGTCCGCGGCGAAGCCGACCGCGAGCGCGCTAGCGTAGAAGTTCTGCGACACCCACTGCGGGATGTTGTGCGCCGTCCAGACGACCGGCGTCCCCGGGATCGGCGCCGGCGTCGCGGTGATCTCGTAGCCAGGGACGCAGGCCGCACCGTACTGGTAGTGACGGGCGTAGCCGGCCGAGCCGACGACGACGTTGTCGATGAAGGCATCGTTGCCGAAGCCGGACGTGCCGAGGAACCGGATCCGGTTGGTGCCGGGCGTCAGCGCGAAGCTGCGGTTCTTCCACTGGCTGGCCGTCGGGGTGAACTGGCCGGTGTAGGGAGCGGTGTAGAGCACGCCACCTGGCTGGTTGGTCATCGTGACGACGGTCGCCCACGTGACGCCACCGTCGTTGGACTCTTGCAGCGCGATGGTGTCCCACGACGCGAGGTTCGGCGGGTAGTTCGTGCCGGCCACGTCGAAGAACGCGCGGTCACCACCGCCGGTCGGGAACAGGAGAACCGGGCCGGTCAGGTGTGCGGTGTTCCCCGCGCCCCACGTCCGGAAGTTGAACCGCACGGCCTGCGCGCCGACGCCGAAGGCGCTCACCGGACGGAGGCCCGGACCCACGGTACCGCCGCTGTTCGTCCAGCAGCCGGTGAAGCCGGCTTCGAAATCCTGCGGGTTCCCCGTCGGGTCCATGTCGATCTGCACCGAGGCGGTCGTCACCGAGCTGCCGCTGGGGGTGCAGCCGACGGTGCAACGGTAGTACGTCGTCGCCGATTGGCTGATGACCTGCGTGGGAGCCATGCCGAGTTGGCTCCAGTTGAGGTCGTCCGCGCTGTACTCCCACAGGTAGGTGACGTCGGTGCCAGGCGTCGCGTTCTGCAGCCCGAGCGTGTAGTTCACGCCGTCGCAAGCGAAGGCCGGGGCGCCCGTCACGTTACCGGGGGCCGGAAAGCCCGAGCAGAGGGCCTGGGCCGGAGCGGCCGCGGCGAGCAGCGACAGGGCTGCCGTCGAGAGAAGGAGCTTGTTCATGTCCGGGTGGCGTGGAAAGCAGAAGGCGAACCGCGCACGGAATTCACGCAATCGCCGCGTTCGATGCTACTCGAACTTGCGGCCTCGCCTGCGTGGCTCCTTGCGCGTGCGGCTGGGCGGCGCGGGACGTTCCGTGGGCCGCAACATCGTTGCAGTCGTCCGTGTGGTGGCGAACCGCGTGGCCGCCAGGCGTTGCCGGCCGCGTGCTCGGCCCCGCGGCGGGACGGCGAACGGTGCGTCGTCGTGGCTCGCTGGCCTCGCGCCGAACCTCCAGGGGTACCGCGTGGAGGCGGTCCGTACATGCCACGGGCCCGGCAGTCTCTCGACCACCGGGCCCGTGGCGTGTCCGGCGCAGCGCGCCGGCTCAGGCGCTCAGAAGGCGCCGACGTAGGTCTCGAGTGCGCGGCTCGTCACCAGGCCCGACGGGTTGGTCGGGAAGACGTAGTCCGTCTGCGCGACGCCCTGGAGGAACAACTGCGCGCCCAGCGGGGCGAGCGGCGGGACCGTGAAGTTCCACGTGTCGGTCGGCGCGTTGCCGGGCAGGAAGAAGACGTCGACCAGGCCACCCAACGTCAGGTGCGCGAGGCACGGGCTGTCGAAGGTGCCGAACGACGCGGTCAGCAGGTCCGTGCCGGGGACGTCCGCGGCGAAGCCAACCGCGAGCGCGCTACCGTAGATGCCCATCGACACCCACTGCGGGATGTTGTTCGCCGTCCAGGTGACCGTCGTCCCCGGGGTCGGCGCCGGCGACGCGGTGATCTCGTAACCCGCGACGCAAGCCACGCCGTACTGGAGGTGGCGGGCGTAGCCGGCCGCGCCGATGACGACGTTGTCGATGAAGCAGTCGTTGCCCCAGCCCGACACGCCACGGAAGCGCACGCGGTTGGCGCCGATGCTCAGCGGGTAGCTGAGGTGCTTCCATTGCGCGGCAGTGGGAACGAACGGCGCCCCGACGGCGCCGCCGGTGTTCCACAGGCCACCAAGGGCGTTGGTGCCCGTCACGATCGTGGACCAGGTCACGCCGCCGTCGGTCGATTGCTCGACCGTGATCGTGTCTGGACCGTAGCTGGGCCAGATGGCGCCCGCGGTGTCGAAGAACAGCCGGTCCCCTGCGTTGGTGTTGAGGACCGGGCTCGTCAGGAGGCCCGTCTGCCCATTGCCGGCGCCGGCCCAGCCGTCGAACGCGAACCGCACGGCCTGCGCACCGACGCCGAAGCCGCTCACCGGACGGAGGTCCGGGCTCACGCCGCCGCCGGTGTTCGACCAGCAGCCGCTGAAGCCGGCTTCGAAATCCTGCGGGTTCGTCGCCGTCGGATCGACGGTGACGAGCAGCCCGTTCGACGACGTCGTCGTGCTCGAGGCCGCGCAGGTGACGTCGCAGTGGTAGGTCGTGTTGGCGAGGAGGAACGCGGTGTACGTCGCTGCGTTCGCCCCGGTGACCAGGTTGCCGTTCGCGTACCACTGGTAGGTCACGCCGGTTCCCAGCGTGGCGTTCTGCAGGCCCAGAGCGATCGTCGAACCAGCACAGACCGGCGCCGCGGGGCCAGTCGTGTTGCCGGGTGCCGGAGCGCCGCTGCACGCGGGCTGGGGCTCGGAGAGGACCACGTCGTCGACGCTGAGCCAGAAGTCCGCCGTCGGCGTCCGCACGCCGCGAATGCGAACGTAGACCGGCCCGGCGGGGGGCGTGAAGCTGACCGACTTGGCGATGCAGGACGCGGTCTGCGCTTCGTTGGTGTAGCTCGCGATGAGGTTCCAGGGGCCACCCGTGGTCGTCGACCACTCCGCATGCACCGAACCCCACGACCCTACCGTTGGCACCTGCGTGCCGTTGTCGTAGCACCGGTAGGAGAAGCCGAGGTTGACCGTTCCACCGAGCGACGTGAGGCCTGGTGAACGGAAGGACGTGGTCGGGGAGAAGCCGTAGAGGTTGGAGCGGATGCTGCCACCCGAGCCGCTGCAGTTGGGCCAGAGATACCAATCGGGGCCGAAGCCGCCGGTGAGCGTCCAGCCTTGGGCATTCGTGTTGAACGTGTAGTTGGCAGAGACCTGGGCCGAAGCGGCCGCGGCGAGCAGCGACAGGGCTGCCGTCGAGAGAAGGAGCGTGTTCACCTTGGGCTTCGCTGGAAGGAGAAGACGAGACGCGCAGGGGCTTCACGCGATCGCCACGTTGATCCTACTCGGCCTTGCGGCCTTGCCAGCGTGGCTCGCTGGCCTCGCGCCGAACCTCCAGGGGTACCGCGTGGAGGTGGTCCGTACATGCCACGGGCCCGGCAGTCTCTCGACCACCGGGCCCGTGGCGTGTCCGGCGCAGCGCGCCGGCTCAGGCGCTCAGAAGGCGCCGACGTAGGTCTCGAGTGCGCGGCTCGTCACCAGGCCCGACGGGTTGGTCGGGAAGACGTAGTCCGTCTGCGCGACGCCCTGGAGGAACAACTGCGCGCCCAGCGGGGCGAGCGGCGGGACCGTGAAGTTCCACGTGTCGGTCGGCGCGTTGCCGGGCAGGAAGAAGACGTCGACCAGGCCACCCAACGTCAGGTGCGCGAGGCACGGGCTGTCGAAGGTGCCGAACGACGCGGTCAGCAGGTCCGTGCCGGGGACGTCCGCGGCGAAGCCAACCGCGAGCGCGCTACCGTAGATGCCCATCGACACCCACTGCGGGATGTTGTTCGCCGTGTAGACGACCGGCGTTCCCGGGGTGGGAGCCGGCGACGCGGTGATCGCGTAACCAGCGACGCAGGCCACACCGTACTGGTAGTGACGGGCGTAGCCGGCCGGGCCGACGACGACATTGTCGATGAAGGCATCGTTGCCGAAGCCGGACGTGCCGAGGAATCGGATCCGGTTGGTGCCGGGCGTCAGCGCGAAGCTGCGGTTCTGCCACTGGCTGGGCGTCGGGACGAACTGGCCGCTGTAGACCGCGGTGTAGAGCAGGCCTCCGGGTTGGTTGTCCATCGTGACGACGGTCGACCACGTAGCGCCACCGTTGCTCGACTCTTGCAGCGCGATGGTGTCCCACCACGTGAGGACCGGCGGGTAGTTCGTGCCGGCCACGTCGAAGAACACGCGGTCACCGAGGTTGGTCGCCGGGAGGACCGGGCTGGTCACGTGGCCCGTGGTGGCCGCTCCCCACGACCAGTAGTTGAACCGCACGGCCTGCGCGCCGACGCCGAAGGCGCTCACCGGGCGGAGGTCAGGGTTCACGCTGCCGCCGAGGTTCGACCAGCAGCCGCTGAAGCCCGCTTCAAAATCCTGCGGGTTCGTCGCCGTCGGATCGACGGTGACGAGCAGCGGGTTCGACGGCGTCGTCGTGCTCGAGTTCGTGCAGGTGACGTCGCAGTAGTACGTCGTGTTGGCGAGGATCAACGCATTGTACGTCGCTGCGTTCGCCCCGGGGACCAGGGCGGCGTTCGCGTACCATTGGTAGGTCACGCCGGTTCCCGGCGTGACGCTCTGCAGGCCCAGAGCGATCGTCGAACCAGCACAGACCGCCGCGGCGGGGCCAGTCGTGTCGCCGGGTGCCGGAGCGCCGCTGCACGGCGGTTGGGCCTCGGAAAGGACAACGTCGTCGACGTGGAGCCAGAAGTCAGGCGTTGCGCCCGTCTGCACGCCGCGAACGCGCACATAGACCGGGCCGGCCGGAGGCGTGAAGGTCACCGACTTGGCGATGCAGGCGGCGGTCTGCGCTTCGTCGGTCCAGGTCTGGATGATGGTGTAGGGGCCACCGACGGCCGTCGACCACTCCGCGTGCACCGAACCCCACGGCGCCGACGTTGGGCCGTTGGGGGAGTTGTAGTCGCGGCACCTGTAGGAGAAGTCGAAGGTGACCATCCCGCCGAGGGACGTCAACGCCGGCGACCGGAAGGTCGTGGTCGCGGAGCCGCTGTAGATATTGGAGCGGATGCTGCCACCGGCGCCGCTGCAGTTGGCCAAGTTGCTCCAACCTGGCGAGAAGCCGCCGGAGAGCGTCCAGCCTTGGACGGTCGTGTCGAACGTGTAGTTGCCAGTGACCTGGGCCGAAGCGGCCGCGGCGAGCAGCGACAGGGCTGCCGCCGAGAGAAGAAGCTTGTTCATGTTTCGGATTTCGTGGAAAGGGGGAGACGAGACGCGCATGGGGGGCCACGCGAGTCGAGGCAGCAGAAGCTACCTCATGATCAACGAGGTACCTCCCCCCTCTTTTTCGTGGCGGGTGCGACGTTGCGAGACGGACTTTCCGCGGGCCGTAACACAGCCGAGAGCGCGACGACGAAGTCGCGTCGTCAAGGGACGTGGTGTGGCGTTCGGGCGACCGACCGATCCCGCCGAGCCGACGGTCTCGCGTCGGTCGCGTGGCTGTAACGTGTTGTTCGCGGGCCTGCCGCAACGCACGCGTGTGCGGTGCGAACGAACGTGGTGTTGTTCGCGTGGATGTCCCTGCTCGCTGAAGTGCACGTCGTGCTGCTGCGCCCGCGCTGGGCGAGCAACCTCGGCGCCGTCGCGCGCGCGATGAAGAACTTCGGCCTGCGCCGCCTGTCGCTCGTCGATTCGCGCATCGGCTCGTGGACGGATGCATGGCGCCTGGCCGTGCACGCGGGCGACGTGCTGGGGGCGGCGACGAACCACGCCGAGCTCGAGACGGCACTCGCGTCCGCAACCTGGGTGGTGGCGACGAGCGATCGGCCGCCGCCCGGTGCGCGCGTGCTGACGCCGCGCGATGTCGCTGTCGAAGCGCAGCGACTCGGCGCGCCGACGCTGGTGTTCGGCGGCGAGCAGAACGGGCTGTTTCCGGCCGAGCTGTTGCGCGCGCACGTCGTGTCGACGATCCCGGTCGCGAGCGAGCAGTCGTCGCTCAACCTAGCGCAGGCGGCGTGCGTCTACTTCGCCGAACTGTTCGCGGCGCACGGTTCGGCGCCGGCCGCCGAGGCGCCGCGCGTTCCGGCCGCGAGTGCGGCGATGATGCAGCGCGTCGAGGAAGCGCTCGCGCGGCTGCTGGCGGACAGCGCCTTCGGCGACGCATCGCGCGGCCGCCACGCGATCGCCGAGCTCATGCAGCCGTTGTGGCGCGCGCGGCTCGACGACGACGAGGTGCGCGAGTGGCTGGTCGCGCTCGGCAAGGCGGCGCAGACGCCGCGCCGCGCCCCGCCTCAGGGTTGAACGACGATGCTCAGCGCGTTCGACGCGGTGAAGCCGAACGGTCCGCACGGGTCGACGACCGCCGCCTGCATCGCGAACGGGAAGCCGATCGGCGCGGTGGCCGGCAGCGGGAGCGTGAACCGCAGGCTGCCGAGCGCGCTGGTGGTCGCGTTCGCCACGACGAGGCCGTTGAAGTCGATCCAGACGTCGACGCCTTCGACGAGGACCGGCGTCGGCACCGTGCCGAGCGAGGCGGCCCACAGGGCTGGCGCGTTCGCGGGCGTTCGCGTGCAGGCGACGCCGAACGCCAGGTTGCCGGCGCTGGCCGCGCTGGTCGGCGCGAGTTCGAGCGGCCCGAGGCAGCCGGGCGTGCTCGCGCCATGCGGCGATGGCAGCAGCGGCGCGTTGAGCACCAGTGGGTTTGGCGTGTAGGTCACGCCGCCGACCGCCGTCGCGTGCAGCGTGCTGCTGGTGTCGAACGTGGAGCCGTCGAGGTTCCAGGTCGAGACGCGGCCGGGCACCGCGTAGAGCGCCTGGAATCTCGTCGCCTGGATCTCCGCCTGCGTGCGCGCGAACGGCCACAGCCGCACTTCGTCGATCTGCCCGTTCCAGACTTCGATCGGCGTCGCCACGTCGCTGCCCTTGCCGATGCGCAGCACTTCGTTGCCGACGTCGCGGATCGGCAGGCCGTTGCCGGTCGCCTGGCCGACCTGCGTGCCGTTCACGAAGAGCCGCGCGAAGGCGCCGTCGTAGGTCGCCGCGACGTGGGTCCAGGTGTTGAGCTGGCCCGCTGCGAACGTCCAGTTGACGGTCACGGCTGCGTTGTTGGTGGTCACGACCTTCCAACGCAACACGCGCGCCCCGACGTTGTCGGCGTTGATGCGCAGGAAGTAGTCCTCGGAACCGCCGACGGACAGACCCTGGCGCACGACCGTGGGGTATCGCCAACCGGTCGGCAACGTCGCGTCGTCGTAGGTGATCCACGCCTCGACCGTGATCCCGCTCTGCGGCACGACCTGCGGCGAGTAGGGGACCTCGATGTAACCGTCGATCAGGTTGCTGAACGCGACGCCGACGTTCTGGGCGGTGGCGGTGGTGGCGAACAGCAGGATGGCGCCCAGGGCGCCGAGGTGCGTGGGGTGGATGCGCATGGGTGGGGTTGCTGGCGGTTGCTGCAGGGTAGCCCTCAGGCGATGGCGGCGGGGGGAACGGCCGGGGGAATCGGCTGCTGCGGCTCGCCGCAACGCTCCGCCGCTGCTCACCGGGGCAAGGCCACGCGGGTCCGGCGCGCACTTCCCGGCGCATCGGCGCGGCGCCAAAAGAAACGGGCCGCGCATGGCGGCCCGTCGGGAATGGCTCCTCGAGTAGGACTTGAACCTACGACCCGGTGATTAACAGTCACCTGCTCTACCAACTGAGCTATCGAGGATCGCGACCGGCCTTCGACCGGTTGGGGGCGAGAACCTTAGCGACGTCGTCGGCACCGTCAAGTTTGCCGCGCGCACGATCGCGCATGGTCGGCGACGAAACGAACGCGGGCCGCCGCACCGAGTCGATGCGACGGCCCGCGCGTGCGCCGTGGCCGATCAGCCCTTGGCGACCTCGAACTTGCGCAGTCGCAGTTCCTTCGTCGCGGCCAGCGCCTCCTTGGCGGCGGCTTCGGTGAAGGCCTTCTTGTCCTTCACGAACACCAGCGCCTTGCCGTTCAGCCCGTTCGGGTGAACGCGGATGACACCTTCCAACTTGCTCAAGACGTCACGCGTCTCGATGGCGGTGCCCATTCAACCCAATCCGGCGATCGCGATCTCGTAGACCACTTCGGCCTTCGGCATCTCGACCTCGGTCAGCCGCGTGATCGTCACGCCGCCGGCGCGGCCCTTGGACAGCGCGAGGTTGAGGTCTGCGAGTTCCGGCGTCTTCTTGCCCGGCTCGAAGTAGCCGACACCGGTGGTGTCGAAGATCAGGTTCTTGAGGTTCTCTTTTGCGAGGATGTCACGCACCCTCTTGGCCTGTGAGGCCGCGCCTCAACCACTGATCCCGGACGCTTCGATCTTCCAGAGCTTCTCGACGGCTCCCGTCGCCTTTGCCGGCTGCGCTTCGGTCTGCGCCGAAGCCGGCAACGCGAAGGCGAACGCCGCGAGCAGCACGCCTGCCGTGATTCGCATCGTTGTCTCCTGAGTGGGGCACGTTCGGGTCCGCCACATGGCCGACCGGAACGTGGCGGGAGTATCGGCGGGACGGGTGGTAGAGGCAAACCCCTGAGCCCAGGAAACTCTCGTCACAGCGTCGTCCCAGGGTGGGGCTACGGGTCGGCGAATCGCCAGGCCGGAAGCGCTGGCGGCACCTCGCGGTCGGCCAGGGCGGCCCGCAGCACCGCGATGGGGATGGAGTTCTGCCGCAGCACGGCGTCGTGGAACGCCTTCTCCGAGCTGCCGCCGACGGTCACGCGCTCGTGGTGCAGGGCGCGCAGCTGCAGGCCGCCGAGCATGTAGGCCGCCTGGTACAAGGGGCCGTAGAGGCCGCCGAACGACCGCCGAACCTCGCCCTCCGCGGCGGCGCGCTCGTGACCGACGCGGTCGACGAGGTAGTCGACGCACTGCGGCCCGGTCCATCGGCCGAGATGGAAGTTGAGGGAGAAGACGATGCGGGCGCAGCGGTGCTTGCGCCAATACAGCATGCCGACCTTGTCCTCGGGGCTCTTGCCGAGGCCGAGGTCGTAGAGGCGCATCTCCCAGTAGAGCGCCCAGCCCTCGATCCAGAACGGCGTGTCGAACATCTCGCGCCAGGGGCGGTGCCGCGCCTGCGAGTACTGCTGCAGCCAGTGGCCGGGGATCAGTTCGTGGTGCACCGTCGCGCGGCAGAAGTGCACGTTGTTGCTGCGCAGTGCCTGCAGCTTCTCGATGTGCGCCATCGCGTCGGTCGGGAACGACACGTGGATCGTCTCGCCGCCGAGGAAGAACGGGTTCGTGCGCTGCCCCTCGCGCGACATCATGCTCATCCGCCAGCACTCCTTGGCCAGCGGCGGGATCGTGATCAGGTCGCGCTGCTCGAGGAAGTCGATCGCCTCGTGCGCGAGTTCGCGGATCAACGCGGGCTGTTCGCCGGGCGGCCGGTGGCGTTGCTTCGTGCGTTCGAGCGCCTCGCGCCAGTCCTGGCAGCCCATCGCCGTCGCCGCGGCGGCCATCTCGGCGTCGCACCACGCGAACTCGCGCTCGGCGATCGCGACCAGTTCGCTCGGCGCGTACGGGATCCACTCGTGCGCGAGCTCGGCCCGCAACGCCTCCTCGCCGATCGGATCGCCGATCAGGGAGCGATCTTCGCCGGCGGGGGCCGCGGCCTGCAGCGCGTTCTGCAGCGCGGTCAGCGCGGCGATGGCCTCGGCCTGCGGCGCCCGCACCCACCACGCGAACTGCGGGTCGTAGCCGTCGTGGTGGTCGAACCAGGCGCGCAGCGTGCGCAGCAGCGCGCCGAGCATGGTCGCCCCGCGCGCCGGCAAGGCCGCGTCCATCGCCGGCAGGCTGCCGGCGGCCAGGGCCTCCCGCACGCGGACGGCGGCGCTGGCGATGCCGCTCACGGTCGCCGCCGCCTCCTTGGCGTCGACGTCCTCGAGCCGCCGACGGGCCTCGCCGAGCTGCACGATCGCTGGGGCGAACGGCAGCAGCGGCGCCAGTTCGGCCTCGCGCCCGGCCTCGCGCTGCAGCGCGTGCAGCGAACGCCGCACGTGGTTGTCGAGCAGCAGCCACTCGATGCGCGCGTCGTGGCCGAGTGCCGCGAAGTCGAGCGCGTCGAGTTCGCGCCGCTCCTGCTGCCAGCGCGTGAACATCCGCGCGCGGCGTTCGGGCGACATCGGCACGTCGTAACGGCGACCGAGGTCGCGCAGGTCAGCCTGCAGCAACTCGATCCGGTCCCGCAGATCGCCCGATTGCGCGGGCAGCAGCGCGGTTGCGACGAGCAGCGAAGCGGCGAACAGGAGGCGGCGGCGCGGGCGCATGGGCCCGCACTCTACGTCACACTTTCGGGCCAGCGCCGCGGATCTTCTCGCTCGCGCGATCGGCGTACTTGCCGAAGTTCTTCGCGAACAGCCCGGCGAGGTGCTTCGCCTTCTGGTCGTAGGCGGCCTTGTCGGCCCAGGTGTTCTTCGCGACCAGGATCTCGGCTGGCACGTTGTTGCACGCGGTCGGGACGTGCAGCCCGAAGATCGGGTCGACGACCGTCGCGGCCTTGCTCAGCGACCCGTCGTGGATCGCGTCGAGGATGGCGCGCGTGTACTTCAGGCTCATGCGCTTGCCGACGCCGTGCCCGCCGCCGCTCCAACCGGTGTTGACGAGCCACGCCTGGCTGCCGTTCTTCGCGATCTTGTCGGCGAGCAGTTCCGCGTACTTGGTCGGGTGCCAGACCATGAACGCCGCGCCGAAGCATGCCGAGAACGTCGCCTCGGGGTCCTTCACGCCCATCTCGGTGCCGGCGACCTTCGCCGTGTAGCCGCTGATGAAGTGGTACATCGCCTGTTCGGGCGTCAGCTTGCTCACCGGCGGCAGCACGCCGAACGCGTCGCAGGTCAGGAAGATCACGTTCTTCGGGTGCTTGCCGACGCACGGGATCTTGGCGTTCGGGATGTACTCGACCGGGTAGCTGCAGCGGGTGTTCTCGGTGATCGACTGGTTGGTGAAGTCGACGACGCGACGCTCCTTGTCGTAGACGACGTTCTCGAGCACCGAGCCGTAGCGGATCGCGTCCCAGATCTCCGGCTCCTGCTCGCGCGTCAGGTTGATGCACTTCGCGTAGCAGCCGCCCTCGATGTTGAAGACGCCGTCGTCGCTCCAGCAGTGCTCGTCGTCGCCGATCAGCGCGCGCCGCGGGTCCGCCGACAGCGTGGTCTTGCCGGTGCCCGACAGGCCGAAGAACAGCGACACGTCGCCGCCCTTGCCCTCGTTCGCCGAGCAGTGCATCGACATGACGCCCTGCTTGGGCATCAGGTAGTTCATGATCGTGAACACGCCCTTCTTCATCTCGCCCGCGTACTGGGTGCCGAGGATCACGAACTCGCCGCGCTCGAACGACAGGTCGACCGAGGTCGAGCTGCTCATCTCGTTGGTCAGCGGGTTCGCAGGGAACAGGCCGCCGTTGAAGATCACGTAGTGCGGATCGCCGAAGGTCGCGAGCTGCTCCCGCGTCGGCCGGATCAGCATGTTGTGCATGAACAGCGCGTGGTAGGCGTTCAGGCAGATGATGCGGACCTTGATCTGGTACTTCGGATCCCAGCCGGCGAAGCCGTCGACGACGTAGAGCTGGTCGCGGGTGTTGAGGAAGTCGATCGCGCGCTGGCGGTTGATCTGGAACGTCTTGTCCGCGAGCCGGATGTTGACGTCGCCCCACCAGATGTCGCGCGTGCTCGGCTCGGCATCGACGATGCGCTTGTCCTTCGGCGAACGGCCGGTCTTCTGGCCGGATCGGGCGGCGAGCGCGCCGCTGCTGACGATCTCACCTTCGCCGCGCTTCAGCGCTTGTTCGTAGAGGACGGACGGCTCCGCGTTGCGGAGCACGTTCTGGACCTTGATGCCGTACTTGCCGAGATCGAACGTGGACATGGATCGAGTGAGGGGCGCGATGCGTCGGACGACGCGAGGGGCGACGAAGGTACTGAGTGCCTTCGCGACGTTCCAGGGCCGCACCGCGCGGTGGAGAAAGCGCTTGCGCGTGTTCCGGTCGAACGCTAGCGTCCCGCGCCCTCGAACGCGCCCGTAGCTCAATTGGATAGAGCGCCAGACTACGGATCTGGAGGTTGGAGGTTCAATTCCTCCCGGGCGTGCCATTGCGCGCCGAAGGCGCGCTATGGCCAGCCCGGGAGGCATTGGGCATCGCTCGCCCGCTGGCGCGGGCTCCCGAGCGGCAATTCCTCGCGCGACGCCGCGGCAGGTGGTGGCGCATGCCCTTCGCCGCGCCGGAGCTCGCCGTGACGACGCACGCCCACACGCAGGTCGTGGACGCCTTTCCGGCCGACCACCTCGAGTCGCTGCGCCTCGCGATCCGCAAGTGTCCGTGGTTCACGACCAACAACCTGAACCGCGACTTCGTCAGCACGCGCGGGTTCTCGGTGGTGTTCCGGCGTGAGCACCGGCAGCGCGTGGTCGCCGAGTTCCCGTTCTTCGGCGACTACCTCGGCAAGGCGCTGCGCGACGACTGCAACGCGTTCTACCTCAACCCGCTCGAACTCGAGGCGGGCTCGCGCGTCGATCCGCACGTCGACCGCAGCCTGCGCGCGTACTGCCCCGACGTGACCACGCCGTTGCGCGTGAGCGTGCTCTACGTCGAGGTGCCGCCCGCGATGGTGGGGGGCCGTCTCGTGCTCGCGCGCGGCCGGAAGACGATCGCCAAGATCGCGCCCGCGACCGGCATGCTGCTCACGTTCGATGGCGACCTGACGCACTCGGTCGAGCGGGTCGACACGCCGGGCAAGCGACTCAGTCTCGTCTGCGAGCAGTACGCGCTCGACGAACGCGAGCTCGCGGCGATGCCCGACTACCGCATCGAGTCGCGCGCGAAGCGGTACTGAACGCCGGTCAGCGCGCGGGCCAGGCCACGGCGTCCCATTCGCCGAAGCGATCCATGCCGCCGTCGGGCGGCGCCTTGCGCGAAGTCCGCATGCGGCGCTGGATCTCGCGGCACTTCGCCGCCAACGCCGCGTCGCCGTCGCGTTCGGCGACCACGCGCGCGATCTCGAGCGCTGGCGACGCCCACTCGGTGAACGCCGTCTCCGCCGATCCCTGGACGACCGTCGGATCGCGCGCCAGCCACTGCTCGGTCGTGATCGGCGTGCCGTCCTGCCAGCGCAGCGCCATCGCCACCTCGTGTTCGTTCGGAACGAGCAGCCAGCCGTGGCGCACGGTGTTGGTCGCCAGCGCCTCCGCCAGCGTGCGCGCGGCCGGGTTGCCGGTGACGAGGTGGTGCGCAGCGAAGCCGAACGCGGCGGTCGCGTCCTGCCACGGGTTCCAGTAGCGCGTGCTCCCCTGCAGCATGCGCGCATCGGGCGGGTTCACGGCCATCGGACGCACACGCTCCGCGGCCAGATCGCGGCCGGCCCACTGCGGGAACTCGACGCGGTCCATGCGCTCGTTCATGCGCGCGCGCAGCGCGGCATCGTCGGTGGCCAGCAGGTTCCACGCCGCCGCCAGCGCCGTGCGGCCCGCCCCACGCGGCGCGCCGGCGTTGGACGTCGACCAGCCCGGCTCGATGGTCTGGCCGGCGACGTAGAGCCGCGCCTCGTTCGCGAGTTCGGCGCGCGCCCAGTGCGCACCGGTGAGCAGGGCGAACGCGGCGAGGTGGTTGCTCGACCAGTGTTCGCGGTCCTTGCCAGTCCACCCGTGGGTCTCGTAGGGCGGCTCGGGGAACGGCTTGCCGAGGCGGTCCTTCGACACGCCTTGATGCCAGTGCGTGCGCCCCGACCACACGATCCACTGCGGGTGCGCCGCGGGATCGACCGGCTCGCCGTCGGCCTCGAAGAAGTGCACCGGCCGGCAGCCCTCCTGCAGCACCGACCGTTCGGCCTCGACCAGCAGGCTCGGCAGCGCGCTCGCGGCGACGAGCGACAGTTTGACGACGCCGAAGTCGCCCTGGTCGCCGGTCTGCCCGGCCATCCTGGCGAGGCCGTGCTCGAACACCGCGAACGGATCGCCGCCGCGGTCGCTGGCCACGAACCGCTGCCAGCGCTGCGCCAGGTGCGCGCGCAGGGCGTCGCCGTGCAGCCATGGCGGCGGCTCGGGCACGTGGCCGAACGGGCCGAACGCGCCGGTGCCGCGCCAGTCGGCGGCGCCGACCTGGAGGTCGCGACCGCCGTGCAGCACCAGCAGCGGCACGTCGAGTGCGCGCGCATCGGCGACCGGGTCCACCGCCTCGATGCCGCGCCAGTCGGCGGCGCCGCCCAGCGGCACCACGGCGGCTGCCTGCGCGGTCGCGTCGGCGACGACGTCGCCGACGTGCTTCTTCACCAGCACGCCGCTGCGCCGCAGGCCCTGGCCGTCGCCGAGCGGGCGCCCGCGCAGCAGCACGGTGCGACTGCCGGTCGTGGTCATCGACTGCGTGATGCCGAGCGCGCCCGCGTGCCGCAGCACGAGCGCCATGCCTTCGCACTCGATCGCGAGTTCCTCGACATCGCACTGCATCGCCGCCACGCGCGGGTCGGAGAACCACACGGCGATGTCGGCGTGCGCGTGGCCCTGGCCGCGCCACCCGGTGACGATGAGTTCCGCCAGCAGTCCCGTGTCGCCGAGGCGCGTGCGGGCCAGGTCGACGGTGCGCAGCGCGTTCGCCTCGAGCTGCCGCACCGGCACCGGCGTCCCGCGTGTCGTAGCACCACCGACGCGCGCGACGAACGTCACCTTCGCCGTGGGTGCCGCGAACGCGTCGGTCGGCAACGCCGGGCCGGGGCCCGGAGCGAGCACGATGCGGCGTTCGCCGAGTGCGCCCAACTCGGCGACGAACAGGCACAGCGCCTGGCGCAGCGAGCCGTCGGGCCAGCGCGCGCCGAACGGCTGCCAGCAGGTCGCCGTGCCGGGCACGTGCAGGGCGGGCAGGTCCGGCACTTCGCCGCGCGCGAACGGCACGACGACCGCGACCCCTTCGCGGCGCGGCAGCGGCGCCAGGTTCTGCACCAGGATCGCGACGTCGCGCGGCGGCCGCGGCGCGTCCTGCGGCAGCGCCGCGGCCGCGAACGCCGCGACCACGAAGGCGAGGCGGTATGGTCGCGAGCATGTCCGTTCGCTCGCTGGTGTGGTCCGCAGCCGCAGTCGTCGCATGCACGATCATCATCGGCGGGGCTTGCGCCCAGGAGAAGCCAGCACCGCCCGAGGCCGCCGAGGCCGAGGTGTTGGCGCTCGGTGCACGCGAACTCGGCGCCTTCGGCGCGCAGGCGCAGAAGGCTGGCTTCCCGGCGCGCGCGGCCTTGGCGTTCCGCGAAGTGGTCGCCGAGTACGCGCCCGACGACGCCGCCGCGCGCAAGGCGCTCGGCTACTACCGGCACGGCACGGTCTGGCAGCGGGATCCGGAGGTCGTCGTCGACGGGCCCGATCGTCCCGATGTCGCCGCCGCGCGTTCGCTCGAGCAGCGCTGGCAGGCGCTCGCCTCGCGGCTCGGCGCTTCGCACCGCGACCTGGCGACGGCGTTGGCGACCGCGGGTCGGGACGATCGCGCGCGCCACCACGGCGAGCGCGCGCTGCGCTTCCTGCCGAACGATGCCAAGGCGCAAGCGCTCGCCGGGGTGCGGCAGTTGGAAGGCATTGCTGGCGACGACCTCGACCTCGCCGTACTCGAGCGCTCGCGCCGCTTCGAACGCACGCTGACGCAGCTCATGACGCAGCCGTTCGCGGCCACCCCGGTCGACGAGAAGCTGCCGATGCTCGACGGTCTCGGCATCGCGCACGCGGCGGTGAAGAGCGAGCACTTCACCGTCTTCGGAACGTGGGACGTTGCCGTGCTGCAGGAAGCGGCGGCCTGGGCCGAACGAGCGCTGGCGTTCTGCGGCGTCGCGTTCGCAGGCGTCGACGGCCTGCCGCCGCGCCAGGTCAGCACGACGTTCGTGTTCCTGCGTGAGCTGGATCCGTGGCAGCAGTTGGTCCGCAAGCACGCGCGACCACGCGACGTCGACTTCCTGCTCGAGAACACCAAGTCGAACGAGTTCGACGGCATCGAGACCGCGGCGGCCGACACGCGCGAACTCGTGTTCGACCTCGCGGTGCGCTGGGTCGCGCAGGACCACAGCGGCCTCACCCTCGATGCGCTCGAAGAGGGCATCGGTCACGCCGTCGTCGGCATGTTCTTCGGTCGCAATCTGGTGTTCACGGTCGGCCAGCCGGAGTTCGAGGGAACGGTGGCCGGGTCGCGCACCCAGTCGAAGCTGCTGTTGCCCGACCTCGAGACCTGGCGCGAACTGGTGACCGAACTGGCGTGGCAGCGGGATGGCACCCGAGCCGCGCGGCTGCCGTTGCTGTCTGCCGCCGAGTTCCCGTCCGACGCGCGGATCAAGGCGTGGTCGTTCTGCGACTTCCTGCTGCGCGTCGATCCGTCGCTGCTGCGCCACCTGCAGCGCAGCGGCTCTGATGCCAAGAACGAGTCCGACGTCGCCACGGCGTTCCAGAAGGCTGCCGGGCGGGACCTCGGCCTGCTCGAACATCGCTGGCGGCGCTTCTGGACCGAGGACACGCCGCTGCGGCGCGCGGTGGTGGGCAGGACGACGCCGCTCGAAGCCACGAGCAAGGAGGCGCCGGCGTGGCTCGAGCTGTTCAACACGCTGCGCACCGCCCACGGCAAGAAGCCGGTGGGCTGGTCGGCGCAGTTGTCGATCGCGTGCAAGGAGCACGTCGAGTACCTGAAGGCCAACAAGGACCAGCGTGGGCCCGACCGCGAACACACGCAGCTCGCCGGCAAGGTGGGCTACGGCAACGCGGGGCGGACGTTCGCCCAGGGTGCGCTGGTGTGGACCGTCGACAAGAAGCGCGCCGCGGACCTCTGGATGCTGTTGCCCGGCTACCGCGACGCGGTGCTCAACGACAACATCGATGTCGCCGGCATCTACGCCGAGGGCGGCATCGTGGTGATCGACGCCGTGCGTGGGCGGCTGCCGACGCGCAAGGTGGTCACGCAGGTCTGGCCGGAAGGTCCCGTCGGTGGTGGACGCGCGGCCGAGACGGTGCCGCGCGCGGTCGACGTCGAGTTGCTCGGTACTGCCGTGCAGCAGTTGCTCGCCGCCAACGGCCGCGGCAAGCAGAAGCAGATCGGCTACCCGCTGACGCTGCACTGCTACGCCGCCACGGTGCCGCTCGTCGATGTCGTCGTGACCTGCCAGGGCGCGCCGCTGCCCGGGTTCCTGGTGCGCGCGGACAACGGCGGGCGCCGCGCCGCGGCGGAGGGCCTGTGGGTGTTCTGGCCCGCTGAGCCGCTGCCGATCGGGGTCGACGTCGAGGCGGCGTGGACGTGGACGGGCGGCGAGCACCGCGTCGTCGTGACGGCCCGCTGAACGGTCGATGCGCGGATGCCGACGGTAAGCTCGCGCGCCGCATGCGCCTGCTCGCCGTGACGTTGCCGTTCGTGCTCCCGGTCTTGCTCGCCGCCCAGGACGCCGCAGCGCTCGCGGCCGACGAAGGCAAGCTCGTCGCCCGCGCGGTGCCGGGGCTGCACGCGCTCGCCGATGCGCTGCAGGCGCAGCGGCAGCATCTGCGGGCGTTGGCGCTGCGCTGCGAGATCTGGCAGGACTACGCGACCGACGATGCGAAGGCGCGCACGGCCTGCGGGTTCGTGCGCGTCGGCGACCTCTGGCGGATCGACGCCAACGCGCTGGTGCTCGATCGCGACCTGAAGGCCGACGCCAAGGGCATGCGCAAGGTCGAACAGGATCTCGACGCGCTCGGCCGCGAACTGCTCACCGCGCATCGTGGGCTCGCCGTCGGCTACGGCAAGATCGGCGATTCCGATCGTGCGCAGCACCATTGGCAGCGCGTGCTGCGGTGGGCGCCCGGCGATGCCGAGGCGCAGCAGCAGCTCGCGTTGCAGCCGTTCGAGGGCTACCGCGGGACACCGGACGAAGTGGCGATGCTGCAACGCGCGCGCGCGATCGGCGGCGCGTGCGACTGGCTGCGGCGGGCCGAGTTCCGCGTGGTGCCGCTCGAGAACGTGCAGCTGCCGCTGTTGGCCGAGGCCAAGATCGTGCACGCCGGCGTGCGCTCGCGGCACTTCGAGATCTGGGGCACGCTGCCGCTCACGGAACTGACCACGATCGCGCAGGACTGCGAACGTGGCTTGCTGCTGACGCGGGCGCTGTTCGGCACCTGGCTCGGCGCGCCGTTGCAGCGGAAGAAGCACCTCGACCTGGTGTTCCTGCACGACAGCGCTGCCTACGGCGCCCTGCTCGACTCCTGCGCCGCCCAGTTCGACCCCGAGCGCCTGCGCTTCCTCAAGCAGGACGTCGATCAGGCGTTCGTCGCCCACGGCACCCGCGAGTTCCGCGTGCACAAGGCCCACCTCGGCCTCGAAGCGTCGCGCGATCAAGCCGTTCGCGGCGTCGTGCAGGACGCCGTCGGCGTGATGACCGACGGGCTCTACGAGGGGATGGGCCACGCCGCGTGCGGCTTCCTGTTCGGGCGCACGTTGACGTTCCTGCTCGAACAGCAACGCGACCTCACGGCCGCGACCTGGAAGCAGCGGGCGCTGGTCCCGGATCTCGCGGTCTGGATGCAGATCGCCGCCGAGTCGGCGTGGGCGAAGAGCGACACGCGCACCAGCGAACTCGTGCTGCTCTCCGCCGCGCGCTTCTCGACCGAGCAGCGCGTGAAGGCGTGGGCGATCTGCCACTACCTGCTGCACTGGCGGCCGGACCTGCTGCCGGTGCTCGACACCACCCGCAGCGAGAAGGTGCGCACGCCGCCGGACGTCGAGGCCGAGTTCCTGCGGCGCACGAAGGTCGAACTGCCGCGCATCGACTCCCAGTGGCGCGAGTTCTGGGGCAAGGGGCAGGAGTTGCGGGCGGCGATGGCGCTCGATCCGTTGCCGCCCGAGAAGGCGAAGGACCGGCCGGCCAAGCTGCGGGCGCGTGGTCTCGTCGACGCGGTGAACGCGGCGCGAGCTGCCGCGGACCGCGGGCCGGCGGGCTGGTTCGTCGCGGCGGGGCCGGACGTGCTCGCGGTGACGCGCCACGACGAGGCGTTGGCGAAGGCGGCGGCCGATCGACGCAAGCAGCCGAAGTCGCCCGTTGTCGATCCCGAGCCACCCGCGTGCCTCGGCAGCACCGTGCTGTGGTCGCGCGCGGAGACCCCGGCGGCGGCGGTTGCATGGTGGCTCGCCGACCCGGCGAGTCGCGATCGGCTGCTGCACCCGGGCCGGGAACTGTTCGGCGCCAGCACGTTCGAGCGGGCGTGGGTGCTCGACGTCGGCGCCACCGCGCGGCCCACCCGGGTCGGGCCGCCGCTCGCCTGGCCGAGCGATCGCCAACTCGGCGTGCCGGGGTCGGTGCGCGTCGAGGCTCTCGGCAAGCGCGCGCTCGCGGCGCTGGCTGCCGCGGGCAAGAAGCCGGGCGACGACGTCGGCCCGGCGTTGTCGCTGCACTTCGCGCGCGTCGTCGCCGACGACCTGCTGGCGAAGGTCGAGTGCCGGGTCTGGGTGGGCAACGACCTGCAGCCGGGCGTGCTGGTGCGGTACGCGGGTGCCGCGGGCGCTACGGGCGACGCCGAGGGCTGTGTCGCCTTCGTGCCGCTCGCGCCGCTGCCGGCCGGCGCGATCGAAGTGCACTGGCACCTGCCCGCCGAACTGCTGCCGCCCGAAACAACGTTCCCGAAGTTGACGTTCCTCGTCGGGTGATCCGGCGGCGGCGAAGGCGCCATGCCAACGCCGGGCCGAGCGCGCCTCGGTGATGGCCCGCGCGTCGTCCAAACCGTATCAAGGCGACTTCCGGCATCCTCCGATCGACCCGTAATGGCGACTGTTCTCTCCGCCCTGTTCGTGGGCTCCGACACGCTGCTGCTGCAATGCGTGCAGGCATGGCGCGAGCGCGGCCATCGCGTGGCCGCGGTCGTCACCGACGCCGAGAAGGTGCGCCGCTTCTGCGCCGACGAGGGACTCCCATGCCACGATGCCGTGGGCGCGACCTGGGCGGAGCTGGCGTCGGCCCGTCCCGACTACACGTTCGCGATCACCTGGCTGCGGCTGCTGCCCGGCGCCGCCTTGGCGCTGGCGCAGCGCGCGACGATCAACTTCCACGACGGCCCGTTGCCGCGCTACGCCGGGCTCAACGCGACGTGCTGGGCGATCGCCGGCGGCGAGACGACCCATGCGGTGACCTGGCACGAGGTCGAGGCCAAGGCCGACACCGGCGTCATCCTGCTGCAGCGCGAGTTCCCGATCGCTGCCGACGACACGGCGTTCACGCTCAACGCGCGCTGCTTCGAGTTCGGCCAGCGCACCTTCGGGGAACTCGCCGATGCCCTCGCCGCAGGCACTGCCACGCGGCGCGCACAGGACCTGACGGCGCGCACCTGGTTTGGCCGCCACGCGCGGCCCGCGGCGCTGGCCGTGCTCGACTTCGGCCGCGCCGCGGCGGACGTCGCCCGCCTGGTGCGTGCGTTCGACCACGGTGGCTACCGCAATCCCGTCGCGATCGCGAAGGTGCGCACCGGACGCGGCGCGTTCGTGCCGCTCGGCGTCGAGGTGATGCCGGGCAGCGGCCGGCCGGCGGGCACGATCACGGCGGTCGCCGACGAGACCGTGCAGGTCGCGTGCGCCGACGGCGAAGTGCGGCTGCTGCGCCTGCGCTGCCTGCGCGGTTCGCCGTTGACGACCGCGGGCCTCGCGGCACTCGGGGTCGCGGTCGGCGGCGTGCTGCCGAAGCTCGGCGACGCCGAACGGACGGCGTTGACGGCACTCGGGGCTCTCGCGGCGCCGGCCGACGACGCCTGGGTCGAGATCCTGCGCGAAGGGGAGCCCCTGCCAGTGCCGGGTGCTGGTCCAGCGACCGGCGCGGCGCGGCCCGCCGCGGTGCCGATCGCACTGCCGGGAGTCGCCGACGTCCGTCGCCGTGGAGCGCTGCTCGTCGCCTTCCTCGCTCGGTTGACGGCGCAGACGCGCTTCTCGATCGGGGTGCGGACCGCGGCGACGGTCGCGCGCGACGCGATCGCGCCCGATCTGGTGGCCGCCAATGCGCCGCTGCAGGCCGTCGTCGCGCCGGAGACCGCGGCAAGCGCGGCGCTCGCCGCGGTGGCGCAGGCGCTCGAGGCCCACGAGCGGGCCGGGCCGCTGCTGCGCGAACTGGTGGTGCGGCGGCACGACGTGCTGCCGCCCGCGGTGGTGCTCGAACCTTCGGTGCGCCTGGCGCTCGCCACTCCGGCCACGGAGCTGCCCGCCGGCGCGATCGAGTTCGTGGTCGCCGCCGACGGCAGCGTGACCCTGCACCACGACGCCGCGACGCTGTCGCCCGCGGCAGCCGCAGCGCTCGCCGCGCGCTGCGCGATCTTCGCGCGCGCGTTCGAGGCTGCGCCGGAGACGAAGCTCGCGGCGCTGCCGGTGCTCGACGCGGCGGAACTGCGCACGCTGCTCCACGAATGGAACGCCACCGACGCGCCCCCGCCCGCGGAGGGCTGCGTGCACCGTCAGTTCGCGGCGATGGCGCGATCGCGCCCCGCGCACCAGGCCCTGCGCTGCCGCGGCGAATCGCGTACCTACGAGCAACTCGCGAACGACGTCGAACGGCTGGCCGGGGCGCTGCGCGCGCGTTCGGTCCGCGCCGGGGACCGCGTCGGGATCTGCGTCGGCCGCGGCATCGGCATGGTCACCGCCGTGCTGGCGACGCTGCGCTGCGGGGCTGCCTACGTGCCGCTCGATCCCGGCTATCCGCGCGAGCGGTTGCAGTTCATGGCCGACGACGCGCAGTTGGCGGCGTTGGTCGTCGACGCCCCGAGTGCAGCTGCAGCACCCGAAGTGCGGTGCGGACGCATCGATCTCGACGCGGACGCGACGGCGCTCGCCGCCGCGGCACCGCTGCCCGGCGACGAGGCGACGCCCGAGCAGCTCGCCTACGTCATCTACACGTCGGGATCGACCGGCAAGCCCAAGGGCGTGATGGTGCGGCACCGCAACGTCACGAACTTCTTCGCCGGCATGGATCGCGTGCTCGGCACCGAGCCCGGCGTCTGGCTGGCCGTTACCAGCCTGTCGTTCGACATCTCGGTGCTCGAACTGCTGTGGACGCTGTGCCGCGGCTTCACCGTGGTCGTGCACGCCGGCGAGCCGGCGTCGACGCCAGCCCCGGTCCGCCCGGTGTCGTTCTCGCTCTTCTACTTCGCCAGCGACGAAGGCGAACACGCCGAGGACAAGTACCGGCTGCTGCTGGACGGGGCGCGGTTCGCGGACAACAACGGCTTCGAGGCGGTGTGGACCCCGGAGCGTCACTTCCACGCGTTTGGCGGGCTGTATCCGAACCCGGCGGTCGCCAGCGCCGCGGTCGCCTCGATCACGAAGAACATCGCGATCCGCGCCGGTTCGTGCGTGGTGACGCTGCACCATCCGATCCGCGTCGCCGAGGACTGGGCGCTGGTCGACAACCTGTCGCGTGGGCGCGTCGGCATCGCGTTCGCCGCCGGCTGGCACGGGCGCGACTTCGTGCTGCGCCCCGAGAACTTCGCCGACCGCAAGCAGGAGCTGTTCCGGTCGATGCGCACGGTGCAGGCGCTGTGGCGCGGCGAGACGATCGGATTCCCGGGGCCCGACGGCAAGACGCACGCGATCCGCACGCTGCCGCGGCCGGTGCAGAAGGAACTGCCGACGTGGGTCACGATCGCCGGCAACCCCGAGACCTACCGGCAGGCCGGCGAGAACGGCTCGTTCGTGCTGACGCACCTGCTCGGCCAGAGCCCCGACGAACTCGCGCACAAGCTCGCGGTGTACCGGCAGGCGTGGCGCGCGGCCGGCCATCCGGGCGAGGGTCGTGTGACGCTGATGCTGCACACGTTCGTCGGCGACGACGACGCGCAGGTCAAGGCGATCGTGCGCGAGCCGATGAAGGGGTACCTGCGCAGCAGCCTCGATCTCGTGAAGCAGGCGGCGTGGTCGTTCCCGGCCTTCAAGCACCGCGTCGACAAGCCGGGCGAGATGGACGCGCTGCTCTCGGGCGGGTTGACGCCGGAGGACTTCGATGCGCTGCTCGAGTTCTCGTTCGAGCGCTACTACGGGACCAGCGGTCTGTTCGGGACCATCGCGACCTGTGCGTCGATGGTCGCCAAGGTCGCGGCGATGGGCGTCGACGAGATCGCGTGCCTCGTCGACTTCGGCGTGCCGACCGACGTCGTGATGCAGAGTCTGCCGAAGCTTGCCGAACTGCGGCAGCGCTGCGTCGGGAATGCCGCGCCAGCGGCCGCGGGTTGCGCCGCGGTCCCGGTCGCCCGATCGGTGTCCGAGTCGATCCCCGAGTTGCTCGGTCGCCACGCCGTCACGCACTTCCAGTGCACGCCGTCGATGGCGAGCATGCTGCTGGTCGACCCGGCGGGCGAAGCGGGGCTGCGTTCGGTGCGGCAGATGCTGGTGGGTGGCGAGGCGTTGCCCGCACCCCTGGCGGCGCGGCTGCGGTCGCTCGTCGGCACGCTGCACGACGTCTACGGTCCGACCGAGACCACCGTCTGGTCGACGACGATGCCGGTCGGCGCCGACGATCCGGTGCCGATCGGGCGGCCGCTCGCCAACCAGCGTGTGTACGTTCTCGACGGCTGGCTGCGGCCGGTGCCGATCGGGGCGCCGGGGGAGTTGTGGATCGGCGGAGCCGGTGTCACGGCGGGCTACTGGCAGCGACCGGATCTCACCGCGGAGCGCTTCCGGCCCGACCCGTTCGCGAGTGGTGGCTCGATGTACGGTACCGGCGACCTCGCGCGTTGGCGCGCGGACGGCGTGCTCGAGTACCTCGGTCGCAAGGACCACCAGGTGAAGGTGCGTGGCTACCGCATCGAACTCGGCGAGATCGAGAGCGCCCTGCAGCAGCACGCCGGAGTCCGTGAGTGTGTCGTCGTGGCCCGCCAGGGCGGCGGGACCGGCGACGCTGAACTGATCGCCTACTGGGTCGCGCGTGGGAGCGCTCCGCAGCTCGACGAACTGCGCAAGCACCTGCGGGCGTCGCTGCCCGAGTTCATGGTGCCGGGCCACTTCGTCCTGTTGCCGGACCTGCCGCGCACGCCGAACCTGAAGATCGACCGCAAGGCGTTGCCGGCGCCCGACGCCGTGGCCGGACGGCGTGAGGTCGTCGCCGCCCAGGACGACACCGAAGGCTCGATCCTCGCGATCTGGAAGAAGGCGCTCGGCACCGACGACGTCGGCGTCGAGGACAACTTCTTCGACAGCGGCGGGCACAGCATCCTGGCGGTGCGCGTGCACCGCGAGATCGTGCAGGGCCTCGGCGTCGAGCTGCAGGTCACCGACCTGTTCCGCTTCACGACGGTGCGCGCGCTCGCGCGGCATCTGCGGGCCGGCGCTTCGGCGCCGACCGCTGCGCAGCAGGCCGCCGAACGCGCCAAGCAGCGGCGCGGCATGTTGCGGCGCAACTGAGCCCGCCGAAAACGACGCCGCCCGGCGTCACGCGGGGTGAGGCCGGGCGGCGAGTGGTCGCGCCAGGGCGGCGCGGCCTACATCACTGGCAACCGAGCTGCGCGAAGCGCACCGTGATGCCGTTGCTGAGCCCGAACAGGTTCTGCACCGGCGGCGACGGGATCTGCGAGGCCGCCTGGAACGTCAGGTCGATCGCGGTGATGCCGCTGTTGAGCGGGATCGGGACCGAGACCAGGCCGCTGCCGTCGGTCAGGTAGAGGCCGACGATGTCGAAGCTGGCGAGGTTGACGTAGGCGTTGCACCCCGGTTCGAGCGGCGTCGAGCCCGACGACTGGCTCCACGCCAGCGCAAGCACCGTCGCCGGCGCGGACGTCATCTGCAGCGCGAAGCCGAGGTTGCCGGCGACCGCGGGCCCGTTGACGAACAGGTTCGTGGCCGGCGTGCCGCAGCCGTCGCCGAGCCAGACGGCGTGTTGGTGGCCAGGCACCGAGGTCGGCACCGTCAGCGACAGGGCGCCGGGGCCCGGCCGCGCCTGGTCGATCGTCGCCACGCCCGTCGCCGGGCCAACGTCGCTGTCGAACCAGAAGTTGTAGAGGGTGTTCCAGTTGTGCGGGTTGTTGGTGGTCGCGAGCCAACGCACCTCACCGCCGCCCCACGACATCGCCCAGTCGTTGCTGGCGTCGGCGTCGATGTCACGGAAGCCCTGGTTGAACACGCGGCCCGTCGGGCACAGCGGCAGGCGGAAGGACGCCCCGCCGCGGTCGTTGTCCCAGTTGAGCACGCAGTACTCGTAGTGCCACAGCCCGTTCACCGGGCCGGTGACCTTGACGGCGACCTGGAAGCGGCCGTCGCTGTCGGCGTTGGTGAGCGTGCCGCCGTTGCTGCCGACACCGAGCGAAGCGCCGGGCCAGCGCGTCAGGATCGAACCGAGCGTCGCCGGCATGGTCGACGTCGACGTGCTCCAGGCGTTCATCCCGGTGCCGCCGGCGTAGGTCATCGAGAAGGGACGCGACATCGTGTTGTTGCCGCGGTTCTCGATCGGCTCGCCTTCGCAGATGACGTGCACGCTGTAGTAGAGCGTGGCGCCGATGACGTCTGCCTCCTTCATCGTCACGCGGTTGCGCACCGCGTCGAAGCCGCTGGTGCTCAAGCTGCGCACGCCGTCAGCGGCGAGCGGATAGCCCGCCTGACCGGAGTGGCCGATGTCGAAGTAGTTGCCGACCGCCGGCCAGGTGCCGAGCCACGGGTTGATCTCGGCGGGCGGGCCAAGGTAGGTGCGGCTGGCGTTGTTGTCGGCCGAGTAGATGTCCGAGCAGTTGAGGCCGAGCTGGGTGCCGGCGACGGGCGGCGGCACGCAGGTTCCCCCGCAGGTGGACGGGCTAGCGAGGGCATAGAACGCGTGCTTGCAGTACGACCAGTCGGAGATCTGCACGAAGCGGCCGTTCAGTTCCTTGGCGACCAGGAAGCCGAACTTCGGGTGGTCGCTCTGGATCGTCGAGCCGATGTTGCCGCCTGGCGAACGCCACTCGATCATCATCGAGCCAGGATTGCAGAGCTGGTTCGCGATCGACACGCCGACTTCGCCGCCGGGGTAGGCCGGGCCGCGCCGGCCCCAGTCGGTCACGCCGTAGATGTTGGTGAGGGCGGCGTCGTAGCCGGGGCCGCGGGTGTTCGATTGCGCGGCCAGGCCGCTGCAGACTGCGGCGACGGCCAGAGTGAGACAGGTCGTTCGGGTCATGGGATCGAGGGGGGAGGCAGCAGTGGCGCGGCAACATACCACGGCGCCGTGGCTTGCCTACACGTCGCGACCAACGCGGGACACCGCTGGGTCGTCGGCGTGCGGTGCTACGCAACGCCGGTGTCAGGGCGAGTTGGGGGCCGCAGCACGCGGACGCCACTGCACGACCCGCACGCTGGCGGCCGTCGCGAACGAAGCGATGCCGAGCGGCCGCGACAGCAGCACCTCGGGGCGCAGGCCGAGCCGATGGCGCCTGGGGTCGATCCGGCACAGGTCGTCGCCGTCGAGCGTCGCTGCGACGAGATCGCTCTGCACGACGATCCGCAGCTCGTAGTCGCGGCCGTCTTCGAAACGGCGCAGCTTGCGGGTGTCGTTGTGGGCGGCGTCGTGGCCGTCCAGGCTGGAGAACCCGCACAGGCTGCCGCCCCAGCCGCCGAGCACGCAGGTCAGATGCGCGTCGCCGACCGGGAACGTCAGGGCGCAGAAGAAGTCGCTGCCGTCCTCGCGGGCGGCGACGACGCGCAGTTCGTAGTCGCCGGCCGGCAGCGCGGTCCGCCAGGTGACGCCGGTCAGCGGGCTGCCAAAGCCCAGGCGCAGCCGCCCGTCGCGCACTTCGACCTGGCCCTGGCCGCCGAAGTCGGTGACCTCGAGGCCCGCCAGCGAACGTCCATCGAACAGGTCGATCCACGGCGTCTCGGCCGACGGGCCGGCGGCGCAACCCGCGAGCAGGCAGGCCAGCAGGGCGAACGCCGGGGCGGCGTTCATCGGCCGGTCACCACCGGCGCCGTGCTCTGCTTCAGGAACAGGATCGCCATCGCGTCGCGCTCGATGCCCTGATCCCAGTGGATCTCGGCCGGCCAGTGGCCGTCGGCCTGCTGCGCCAGCACCAGCACCATCGCGCCCTCGAAGTACCAATCGCGGTCCTGGATCAGCGCCACGCCCGACAGCAGGGCGGCCCGTTCGAGGCTGTAGAGGTAGTAGTAGAGCCACGACTGCTGCCGTTCGATCGCCCCGGCGTGGTGGCGCGGCGTCATCCACTGCGCGAGCCACGCGAAGCCGTCGTCGCGCGCGCGGCGACTGTTGCCGACCAGCGTCGGCCGTTTGAACTGCGGGTTGTCGGCGAGGCCAGCCTCGCAGATCGCGAGCCCGGTGATGCCGGCCGAGGTCATGCTGCCCCAGGTCGGCGTCAGTTCGCCGTCCGACTTCGGCTCGTGGTAGCTCCACCCGAGGGCGCGCTGGACCATCTGCGAACGCGTGAAGGTCGCGTCGGGATCGGCGGCGCGCGCGGCGAGCGTGCGGTAGTCGATCAGCTCGAGCTGCACCTTGGGACCCTCGGGGCTCTGCGAGGCGAGCAGGTGGTTGGCGGCGGCCTCCCAGACCGCCGGCTTGATCTCGATGCCGCACAGGTGCGCCGAGTAGAGCCCGAGCAGACCGTACTGGTTCACCGAGTTGTCGAAGCGGTCGCCGGCGGTGTAGTTGAAGCGCAGCAGGTAGGCGGGATCGACGCGTGTGTCGATGCACGTGAGCAGCCGCGCGGTCCACTTCGCGAGCAGTTCACGGTCGGCGGGCGCCACTTCGCGCCGGCGCGGCCGCTGCTGCGCTCCGGTGCGCAGCGCGCCTGCCTCGTCGCTCGGCGCGTAGAGCGACTCGATCGCCATGATCGCGTTCGCGATCGAATAGGTGTCGATCAGGGTGCGGCCGCGCAACTCGTCGAAGCCGCGCTGCACGACTTCGTCGTCCTTCGGCACGCCGCCCTTGACCAGCGCCAGCAGGCCCAGCGCCAGCCGGCCGGCGTGGTAGCTGTTGCCGCCGTCGTCCGCCTGCCGCTGCAGGAACTGGCCGCCGAGGTCGCGCAGGTCGTCGCGCAGGCGCTTCGTGCCGAGCTCGAGCGCGCGCACGACCATGGCGCGGAACTCGGCGTCCTGGTTGTCGCGCGTCGCGGCGTGCTTCCAGGTTTCGCGGCAGGACAGCGTGGCCGCATGTTCCTTCCAGTCCTTGCCGCGCAGGATGCGGCCGCCGAGGTCGGAGGTGAACTCGGCGACGAGCGAGCGGCCGTCGCGCACCTCGAGCCGTCGGCGGATCTGCAGGGTGCCTTCGAAGCCGTACCAGACGAACGGCCGCACGTGGCGGTCGACGAACCGCTTGCCGTCGCCGCGCAGTGCGGGCTCCGGCGAGTTCTTGACGGTGAGTGCGAGCGTCTGCCAACCCTCGGGATCGACGGCGCTGGCGCGGCCGCGAACCAGCAGGTCGCCGAGCCGGAACAGGCGCCAGGCATCGGTCGTCACGGGCGCCGCCGAGCACCCCGGGCCGCAGGTCGGTCGCCAGCCACCACGACAGGTCGCGCACGTCGCCGGGCGGGATCACGACGCCCTGCTGCTTGTCGTCGAGTTCGCCCTGCAGCAGCAGCGGCGGCGGGCGGTAGGCGCCGAACAGGTCGCGGCGCACGCGATCCCCGGCCTCGACATCCTCGCGCACGACCCGCAGCAGGTCGGCGGGCGTGCGCACACCCGGCGGCAGCGTCGCGACCGCCGCCATCGCGACGTCGAGATACTGGATGCCGCCGGTGTTCTGGCACTTCACGGCCAGGGTGTTGGCGTTCGACGCGATCGCGTCGAGGGCGTTGCCCATCACGACGTAGCTGCGCGAGCGACCGTAGCCGTCGTCGGCGACCAGCAGCTTGCCGTTCAGCCACACCCGCACTCCGTCGTCGTGGTCGATGACGAACCACAGTGCCTTCGGCTTCTTGCCGCCGAAGTCGACCCGCGCGCGCAAGCAGACCACTTCGGCGCCCCACGCCGTGCGCTGCTGGGCGTGCTGCGTCGTGTCGGGGGCGAACGCGCCCGTGCCGACGAGCCATGCCGCGTCGTCGAACGCCGGGTTCTCGAAGCCCGCCGGGACGGCATTCGCCGGGCAGGCGTAGTAGCGCCACGACTGCGGGCGGTCGCCGGTGGCGTCCTGCACCAGCCAATCCGCGCGCAGCTTGGACGGCGGGCCCTGGAGTTCGAAGCGCTCCGTGGTCCGCGTGTAGACGTGCGCGCCGCGGTGCGGGATGTCGTGGACCAGGCCCTGGGCAGCGACGCTCGCCGTCGCGAACAGGGCGATGGCGACGGCGCGTACGTTCATCGGAACGCGAGGCCGCAGTCCGGGCAGCGTTCGACGCCGGCGGTCTTGAACGTCGTCAGGCACGCGGGGCACTGCGTCTCCTCCGCGTCGAAATCGGTGACGACGTCACGCACCGGCAGGCCCTCGCGCGCGACCATGCGCTCGAGGTGGGCGCGGTGCAACGCCATCGCCTTCTGCACGTCGGGGCCCGCGACCGCGAGCCAGGCGCGCGGCTCCCAGCCGCCAGGCACCGGTCCGGTTACCGCTCGGACTTCGCCGGCAGCGAGCACCTGGACGATTTCGCGGAGCATCTCCGCCTTGCCTTGGAACAGGACCTGCATGCCGTCGGGGACCTTCACGCGGGGCGCAGTCTAGGGACCGGGCCGTCGACTGCCACCGCCTCGGCGGGTTCGGTGGCAAGCGGTGCGCCCCGAGGTAGATTCCCGCCCCGCCCGCTCCCGCCGACCATGCTCGCCGACCATCCGTTCGTGGCTGCCGCCGTCGTGGTCTGCGTGGGCGCGTCGTGGACCCGGGTCGAGGCCACGCCAACGCCCGTTGGCCACTGCCGACGATGAACGGTCCGCTGGCCCTGGCGACGCGCTCCGACCTGCCGGGCTGGGAGGTCGACGACCGCCATCTGCACCGCGAACTGCTCGCCGCCGGCGTGCCGTTCGAACAGCCGGTCTGGGACGACCCGGCAGTCGACTGGGCGCGGTATCGCGGCGTGCTGGTGCGCACGACGTGGGACTACCAGGACAAGCTGCCGGCCTTCCGCAGCTGGGCCGCCCGTGTCGCCGCCGTGACCCGGCTCTGGAACCCCGAACCGGTGCTGCGCTGGAACACGCACAAGCACTACCTGCGCGAACTGGCTGCCGCCGGCGTGCCGTTGGCCCCGACGCGCTGGCTGCTGCGCGGCAGTGCCTGCGACGTGGCGTCCGTGATGCTCGCCACGGGCTGGCGGCGCGGGTTCGTGAAGCCCTGCGTCGGCGCCACGGCGCGCGAGACGCTGCCCTTCGACGCCGATGCGGCGGGTTGCCGGCAAGCCCAGGCGCACATCGACCGGCTGCTGCCGCACGAAGACCTGATGCTGCAGCCGTTCCTCGCGGCGGTGCTCTCGCGCGGCGAGTGGTCGGCGATCTTCATCGATGGCGTGATCACGCATTGCGTGCGGAAGATCCCGGTCCCCGGCGACTACCGCGTGCAGGACGACTTCGGGGCGCGCGACGAGCCGTACTCGCCAACGCCGGCCGAGCGTGCGCTCGCGCTGCAGACCATGGCCGTCGTGCAGCGTCCCGGCGGCCCGTGCCCCGGCGCCGACGGCACGCCGCTGCTCTACGGTCGCGCCGACTTCCTGTGGTCCGAGGACGGCGGCTGCGTGTTGACGGAGCTCGAACTGGTCGAGCCGTCGCTGTTCTTCCGGCACGGACCGAACGCGGCGCACGCGCTGGTCACGGCACTGCGTCGCCGTTCGTAGCGCGCGCACGTTCTCGGCGCCGCGTTTGACGGCGGCGGGTGGCGGCTGCAAGCTGCGAGTCAGGAGAGAGCCATGCCCACGAACGCCACGGGTACGCGCCAGTTGATCGTCTGCTGTGATGGCACCAACAACACGCTGACCGCAGGCCAGCACGACACCAACGTGCTGCGGCTGTTCGGCGAACTGCAGCGCACGACGAGCGAACCGCCGCGAGAAGGGAGCAAGCCGCGCGTGCTCTACTACGACCCGGGCGTCGGCTCGCCGGACGACCTGCCCGCGACCGGCGTCGTGCAGATGCTGTCTCGCAAGTGGGACCGCATCGCCGGCATGGCTTCGGGGCAGGGCGTGTTCGAGAACATCGCCCAGGCCTACCAGTTCCTGATGCGCGAGTGGCGCCCCGGTGACGAGATCTGGCTGTTTGGCTTCTCGCGCGGGGCGTTCACCGCGCGCAGCGTGTCCGGGATGATCAACCTGTTCGGACTGCTTCGGCCCGAGCACGACGTCCTGCTGCCGACGCTGCTGCGCGTCTACTTCTCGAGCAAGGATGGCGCGCCACGGCCGGTCCGCATGTTCCGGTCCCTCGGCAAGACCGTGTGGGGCAAGGCGAGCGACCGCACGCGCGACGGCATCGCCAGGCAGGTCCGCGAGAGCTTCTGCAGCGAGGCCGGGCGCGCGGCGCCCGTGCACTTCATCGGCGTGTGGGACACCGTCGAGTCGGTCGGCATGCCGGGGTTCGGGCTGCAGATCAGCAGCGACGCGACGGTGAAGGGCAAGCGCTTCCGGCACGTGCGGCACGCACTGTCGCTCGACGAGCATCGGCGGCCGTTCCTGCCGCGGCTCTACCTCGACGGCAACGTCGACAACCCGGACGGCCAGTCCGTGCAGCAGGTCTGGTTCCGCGGCGTGCACAGCGACGTCGGCGGCGGCTACCCCGCGAACGAGGCCGGGCTTGCCGATGCGGCGCTGGCGTGGATGGTCGACGAGGCGATCGCCTGCGGCCTTGGCTGTCGACCGTTCCGCGAGTGGCCGCCGAACGAGGCCAAGCGCGTCGCGCACGACCCGATTCACGAGACGCCGTGGTGGGCCGTGCTCGGGCTCGTCGTGCGCACGACCAACCAGGTGCGCCTGCCGACGCGCGTGGTGACGCTCGAACCGGTCGCCGATGCGTCGGCCGCGGTGCCGGTCGCGGCGAGCGTGTGGCGGCGACGCCGGCGGCTCGGCTCGTTGCTGGCGGCAGCACTGCTGGGTGCGGTCGCGTTGGCGATGTCGGGCTACATGCTGCAGACCGGTTCGGGCATCGGCACGTTCTGGTCGTTTGTCACCTCACCGGCGGCATGGGCCACGGCGATCCAGTCCGCCTTCGGCATGGCGTCGGCCCAGGCGATGGCGTGGTTCGATCCCACCGGCCCCGCGACCGCTGCGGCCGCGGACGGCGCATGCCCACGCTGGGCGCTGCTCTGGGACACGGCGTTCCTCGCCGGTTGCGCCTACCTGCTCGCCCGCGCCTGCGGCCACGCGTTCACGCGCGTCGTCGGCTGGCGTCAGGTGAGCGACGCGCCGCCCGCGCGCTGGCTGCGGGCTCTCGGCATGGCGCTGCCGTGCCTCGTCGCGGGCGATCTGTTCGAGAACGGCTGCGGCGTGCTGGCGTTCTCGCTCGGCGCCTCGACCGTGCCCGGCATGGTGGCCCTGTGGTTCGGCGTGCTGGGCACGCTCGCCAAGCTGGCGGGTGCACTCGGTTGCGCCGCGCTGCTGGTGGTCGGCCTGCGCGATCGCCGCCAGCGTTAGGCGCTACTGCCGGCGGTTCACGGCGAACAGCAGGCGTCGCACCACGCCCTCGTCGGCGGCCATCGCCGCCGCGCCGTCGAGCACGAGCAGCAGATCGTCGTAGAGCAGGAGGCGGACCCAGCGGGTCGGCGCAGCGCGACCCGCAGCGTCGCGGCGCTGCGCCTTCGCGAGTCGCGACGACGTGCCGCACGCCGGATCGACGTCCCACGCCTCACACCCGGGCGCATCCTCGACCACGTCGAGCGTGAGTTGGGCGCACAGTTCGGTGAGCCAGCGATCCGCGGTGGCGCGGCACCAGCGGTTCATGCCGGGCGGGACCGCGTACCCGGTCAGCCAGAACCGGCTGCCCGCAGGACTGGTCCACACGACCCGGAACGCGCTGCCGCCGGTGCGCTGCTGCGCGGTCCAGCCGGGTTCGCCGGCGCAGGCGACGTGGAAGCGTTGGTTCTCGTAGTGACCGCCGTGCAGTTCCCCGCCGGTGTGATGGCGCAGCGCCTCGGTCGCCGCCTGCGCCCGGTCGCGGTCGGGATCGAGCAGGCGGTGGCTCGCGAGTAGCGCAGCGACTGCGGCCTGCATGCCCGGCTGCGCGCTGTCGCGGCCACGCACGAGCAGCACGTGCTGCAGGCCGCCGAACGCCGCGACGTGGATCACCACCTCGGGTCCGACCGCGCGCTCGACCGCGAGGCGCGCCCCGCGCAGGCCGTGTGGCGGCTTGTCGGCGTGCGCCGGCGGCAGCCAAGGTGCTCCGGCTCCCTTCACCGCCGTGGGTTCCAGTCGCTGCATCGCCGCCGCGAATTCGGTCGCGACGGCGGCCGGATCGCGTTCGTCGTCGTCGACTTGCACCGACACGTCGACGACGACGTCGTGATCGAGCCGGTAGAAGCTGACGGCCTCGAGCGCGTTCGCCCGGTCGCCGCGCAGCGGCACGCAGAGCCAGCCCTCGACGCCGCCGACTTCGTAGTTGCAGGGCGGGCAGCGGAACGGCACCACCCGGGCGCCGCCGTCTGCCGGCCTGGTTTCGACCTCGAGCACGGGTAGCCAGCCGCCGCCGCCATCGCTGCGCAGCGCGAGCAGGCAGTCCTCGCGGAACTCGACCTGCTGCGGTGCGGGGCCTGCCGCGCACTGCAGGCTCATCGTGTAGCGGGCGCGCACGACCACGTGGTCGCCGATGCGATGGGGGGCGCCGACCACCGTCGAGGAACGTTGGCGGGTCGTGCTCGCCGCGAAGACGTTCGCGAGTTGTCGCTGCCGTTGCTGCCGGGCGAGTCCGTCGGCGCCTTCGGACGCGAAGGAGTCGAAGTAGGCCGTGGCGTCACCGCGCGCGAACGCCGCGTCGAGGCGCTCGAGCAGTGTTGTGACCGGCACCGGCGCAGGCGTCGGTGTCTGGGCGATGGCAGCGGGCGCCGTCGACCCCGCCACGAGCACCCACGCGATCGTCGATGTGCGGCTCATCGGGCCTCCTCGCGCAGCAGCCACAGTCCGTCGGCGCCGACGTTCGGCAGCGCGGTCGGATCGGCGACACCCTCGCGCCAGGCGAGCAGCGGTGCGAGCGCGTTCGTGCCGACCGCGTGTGCGAACGACGCTGGCTGCGCGAGCAGTTGGCGTTCGAATCGCGGCGACGATTCGCCCGGCCAGAGCGCGAACACCACCGTTGCCGCCGCCGCGAGCAGTGCAGCCGCGAGGCCCAGTCGCCAGACGCGCGGGCGGGACGCCGCCGGAGCCTCCCGGTCGTTGCGCAGCGCTGCGAGCGTGCGGGCGACGAAGAACGGCGATGGTCCGGGCGCCACGTGGCGCGCCAGCAGCCGCTGCCAGCGCGCGCGGCGATCGTCGTTCACGGCGTCCAGCGTGCGCGCGACGAAGTCCGGCGACGGTTCGGGCGGCGTGTGCGTCGCCAGCAGGTCGCGCGGCAACGCCAGGCCCGCCTGCGCGAGGTCCCGATCGAGTCGGGCATCGGCGGCGATCGCGTCGGCGACCGCATCGACGAACCCGGGGCTCGGCAGCCCCGTGCGCACCGCCTCGTCCGGCAGCGGCAGCGTGAGCCACTCGGCTTCGCTCGGGAACGGCCGGTCGTGGTCGTCGGGGCGGTCGTCGGCGCGGTTCATGCTCCCGCCTCCAGCCACGGTGCGAGTCGTTCGCGCAGCGCTTCCTTCGCCCGGAACAGCCGCGACTTGACGGTGCCCTCGTTGACGCCGGTGATCGCCGCGATCTCGCTGTAGTCGAGGTTCTCGTACTCGCGCAACACGAACGCCATGCGCTGGTCCTCGCCGAGGCTCGCCAGCGCCTCGCCGATGCGGCGGCCGAGTTCCTGGTTCTCGAGGTCGGCGGCCGGCAGCAGTTCGCGGCGGTCGACGACGTCGCGCGATGCTTCGCCGTCGGGCACCGCCTGCAGGCTCGACGTCGGCAGCCGGCGGCGCTTGAGCACGTCGTAGCAGTGGTTGCGGACGAACGTGTAGACCCAGGTCGTGAACTTCGCGCGCGTGGGGTCGAAGCTGCCCAGCGCCCGGAACACCTTCAGGAACACGTCCTGCGCGATGTCCTCGACCTCGCGTCGCCAGCCGGCGCCGAGGAACCGGAAGATCGTCGCCAGCACCGGCCGGTGCAGTGCTTCGACGATGGCGCGGCTGGCGCCGTCGTCGCCCCGCTGGGCGGCTCGCACCATGGTCTCGGTGATCTCGGTCACGTGGCGGCGGAGGGAGGCGGCCCTGATAGGCCGTCGGGCGCCCCTGGTTCCACGAAATCCTCGCCGCGGACGCCGGGCCGGGCCAGCGTCACATGCGGTAGGGGATCAGGTCGGCGTCGTCACCGGCGTCGCCGAGCCGCTCGTCGACGAGCTTGCCGTCGACGACGATCTCTTGACCCCTGCGCTCGCTGGCGTCGAACGACAGCTCTTCGAGGCACTTCTCGAGGATCGTCATCAGGCGTCTCGCACCGATGTCCTGGGTGGTCTTGTTGGCGCGGAAGGCGATCGCCGCCAGTTTCTGCACGCCGTCCGGGGTGAAGCGCAGCGTCACGCTCTCGGTCTTGAACAGCGCGACGTACTGCCGGCACAGCGCGTTCTTCGGCTCGGTCAGGATGCGCACGAAGTCGGCCTCGGTCAGCGATTGCAGCGCGACGCGCACCGGGAAGCGGCCCTGCAGCTCGGGGATCAGTTCGCTCGGCTTGTGGAAGTGGAACGCGCCGGCGGCGAGGAACAGCATGTGGTCGCTGCGCACGTGGCCGTAGCGGGTGTAGACGGCGCAGCCCTCGACGACCGACAGCAGGTCGCGTTGCACGCCTTCGCGCGAGACGTCGGGACCGTCGCTGCCGCCGGCGCTGACGATCTTGTCGATCTCGTCGATGAAGACGATGCCGTCGTTCTGGGCGCGGTCGAGCGCTTCCTGCACGATCGCATCCTGGTCGAGCAGCTTGTCGGCCTCCTCCTCGTGCACGATCGCGCGCGCCTCGGCGATCGTGAGCTTGCGCACCTTGGTCTTGTTGCCGGGCGAGCGGCCCCACAGTTCCTGCAGCGCCTGCGCGTCGATGCCCATGGTCTCGTTGCCCTGCGGCCCCATCACCGACAGCGTCGGCGTGCGCGCGTCGCGCACTTCGATGTCGAACGGGCGTTGCTCCAGCCGCCGCGCTGCGAGGTCGTCGCGCAGCCGCGCACGCGCTTGCTCCCGTTCGGCGAAGTCGGTGGGGGCCGCGGCGACGGACGTGACCGCGCCGGGCCGGGGTCGCCAGACGCCGCCTTCGAACACGCCGGGGACGCCGCGATGGTCCTGGTGCTCGGCGATGCCGAGTTCGTCGGCGAGCGCGCGGAAGATGCGGTCCTCGGCGGCGGCGGCGGCCAGACCCGCGACCTCCTTGACCTTCTCGGAACGCACCAACGCCACCGCAGCGTCGACCAGGTCGCGCACCATCGACTCGACGTCGCGGCCGTGGTAGCCGACCTCGCTGTACTTGGTCGCCTCGACCTTCAGGAACGGGGCGCGCGCCAGCGTCGCCAGGCGCCGCGCGATCTCGGTCTTGCCGACGCCGGTCGGCCCCATCATCAGGATGTTCTTCGGGTAGACATCGGCGGCGAGCTCGGTGCCGAGCTGCCGGCGGCGCCAGCGGTTGCGCAGCGCCACGGCGACGGCGCGCTTGGCCTTGCCCTGGCCGACGATGTACTCGTCGAGGGCGCGCGTGATCTCGCGGGGGGTCAGTTCGGCGGCGATGTCAGCCATGCGGGGGCGAGGAGCATAACAATCCTCGGCACCCGCGCCGCCGCGCTCACTTTTCGGCGGCCTTCTTCACGCGCTCGGCGCGACCCTTCAGGTAGGCCGCTTCGTCGGCGAAGCCGGCGACCAGGGTCATCCAGCCCTTCACGGTGCGCGTGTTCCACTCGGCCTTGGCCGGCACGAGTTCTTCGCTCGCCTCGACCGGTTCGAACTGGGCGTTGAGGCCGGCGGTGATCTGGTCGAGCAGCTTGTTGAGGTCGAACGCGATCATCGACTGCTCCGCCGACTTGTAGTCCAGCTTCTGCAGTTCCTCGACGATGCCGAACAGAGCGACGAAGCCGAGACCCTCGAGCTGCTTCTTGGCGCGCACGCTGCGGATGCCGTCGCCGGCGGCGTCCGCAGCCAGCGCGCGGACTTCGCTCTTCTTCGCGTCGTCGATCCCCTCGGGCCACTTCACCTCGCCGTAGGTCTTCGCGTCGCTGACGTCGGCCATCGTCGCCGGCGGGTTGCGCAGCTTCTGCCACGGGCGCTTGGGCTGGCTCGGATCGTCGGGCGTGGCTGGTGGTGTCGCCGCCGGCGGCGGCGTCGCGCTGGCATCGGTCGGGGTCGCCGCCGGCGGTGCCGCCGGTTGCGGTGCCGGTTGCGCCGCGGGCGTCTCGACCTTCGCGGGCTCGACCTTCGGCGCCTCGGGCGCGGGCGCTGGCGGCGGCGTCGGTTGGGGAGTCGTCGGCTCGTTCTTCGCCGCGGTGTCCGAGGTCGTCTTGCCGTCGCCCGAGAACATCAGCACGGCGACGATCGCGATGGCGACGAGGCCGACACCGCCGAGGATCAGCGGCATCTGGTTGCTCTTCTTCGCCGGGCGTTCGCCACGGCCGCGGCGCCCACCGGTCGCGTCCTCGGCGTCGGCGTCCTTGCCGCGGCGGCTCGCTCGCTCGGGTCGCGCGGCGGCGACGGGGGCTTCCTTCGGCGCGGCCTTGCTGCGGTCGATCGCCGGTCGCGCCGCGGCCGCTGGCTTGGCGGCGGCTGCCGGCGTCGTCGCTGCGGCGGGCGCCGCTGCGGCGGCGCGCTGCTTCTGCACGTCGATGACGCTGCCGCACTTTTGGCACTTGGCCTGTGTGCCCGTGAACGTCTCCGGCAGTTTGTACTTGGCGCCGCAGTTGTCGCAGGTGATCTGGAGAACGGTCATCGTGGGGTTCCTGTCTTGGGTCACTTGCCGGCGGGCTTCTTGTCGTCCTTCTTCACCGGCATCTCGAGGCTCTCTTCGGTTTCCATGTGGTCCGTGAGCTGCGTGTTGCCGTGGCGGTACCAGTACGCGAACCACTGCCGAATGCACGATTCGCGGGCGGCCTTGTCCGTGGCGGCGTTGCCGGTGTCGGCCGGGTCGTAGTTGACGCCGAAGCCGGTCCAGGCGCGCAGCGCGCGGTCGAGCTGGCTGAGCTTGATGTTGTTGGCCATCACGTCCGGATACAGCTCGAACATCGCGTTGAGCACGCGCGGCACGACGGCCTTCTTGTCGTCGAGCGTCTGGATCGACATCGTCGCCTTGTTGAACAGCGTGCCGGGCGCCTCGGGATCGGCGCTCTGCAGGAGCAGCGCGACGGTGTCGTCGGCCTTCTTCTGCAGAACCGGCGTCGCCTTGTCCCAGTGCGGCACGGCGGCCGGCTGCGACTCCTTCACCTTGCGGGTGCCAGCGCTGTCGGTGATCTCGATGTCGGTGGGCTTGGCGATTTCCTTCACCGGCTGGAAGGTCTGCTTGCTCGGATCGGGCTTGTTCGGGTTGCGCACCGGCGGCTTCGTGACCGACAGGCCGGTGACCTTGACCTGCTCGCCGTCCATGCGGAACGACACCTCGAGCACGCCGTTCCACTTCGCCAGCCAGGTGTCGTCGCCGGGCTTGGCGGTGACGAAGACCGATGCTTTGCCGCTGGCGGCGGTCATGTCGTCGTTGCCGAGCAGTTCGCCGCTGTCGCACTGCAGCTCGCGCAGGAAGCGCGTCGCGTCGTGCTCGCGCATCGCCTTCATCACCGCCTCGTCGTCGCTGCCGGGCGGCAGGCCGAACAGCGTGGCGAGCGCGCGCAGGTCGCTGTGGGTGTTCATCACCAGCCGGTTGTCGTCGCCGATCGCCCGCGCCCACTTGACGATCATCGCCGTGCGCGGGTGGTCGCCGCGGCCATACGCGTGCGTGGTGGCGACCGGCGGCGGGGTCTTCTTCGGCTCCTCACCGCCGCTGCTGTTCATCAGCGCGAAGATGCCGATCAACGCCACGGCGCCGATGCCGAAGCCGACGTAGACCTTGGTGTGGTCGGGGGCGGCGACCCGTTTGCCGGCCGTCGACTTGGCGATGAAGACGCGGTGGCACTCGGTGCACTCGATCTTGCTGTCGAGGGCGTCGCCGGCGATCCGGAACTGTGCGCCGCACTGCGGGCAGGCGATGTCGACCTTGCCGTCGGTGCGGGTTCGCGCGCCCTTGCCGCGGCCGGATGAAGAGGAACGGGAGGCCGCGGAGTCGCGTCGTGCCACGAGGAACCTGCGAGGGCTGGAGGGGGCGGAACGGGGCGGCCGAGGACGGTAAGGCGGGGTCGGCCAGGGGTCAACGCCACCGCTGGCGACGGGTTCACGCCGGCTGTCGCCCGCGCGCGCGATGCCGTAGACCTCACGCATGCGCTTCCGCTTGCACAGCGAACTGCGACCCGCGGGCGATCAGCCGCAGGCGATCGAACGGCTGGCGGCGTGGATCGACGGCGGCGCGGGCGCGTCGACGCTGCTCGGCGTCACCGGTTCGGGCAAGACCTTCACCGTCGCCAAGGTGATCGAGCAGGTGCAGCGGCCGACGTTGGTGCTGGCGCCGAACAAGACGCTCGCCGCGCAGCTGCACGCCGAGTTCCGGTCGTTCTTCCCCGACAACGCGGTCGAGTACTTCGTCAGCTACTACGACTACTTCCAGCCCGAGGCGTACGTGCCGACGACGGACACGTACATCGAGAAGGACGCGCTGATCAACGAGGCGATCGAGCGCATGCGCAACTCGGCGACGCGTTCGCTGATGGAGCGGCGCGACGTGCTGATCGTGGCGTCGATCTCGTGCATCTACGGCCTCGGTTCGCCGGAGACCTACCGCGAGCTGTCGGTGACCGTGCAGCAAGGCCAGCGCCTCGACCGCGACGTGCTGCTGCGCCAGCTCACGGCGATCCAGTTCGTGCGCGACAACTACGACTTCCAGGCCGGCCGCTTCCGCGTGCGCGGCGACGTCGTCGAGGTGTATCCGTCGTACGAGGAGGCGCGCGCGCTGCGCTTCGAGCTGTTCGGCGACGAGGTCGAGTCGATCACCGCGATCGACCCGCTGCGCGGCGAAGTGCTCGAACGGCTCGACCGCGTGACGATCTACCCGACGACGCAGTACGTGGCGACGCAGGACCAGCTGCTGCGCGCCTGCACCGCGATCGAGGCCGAACTCGAAGCGCGGCTCGCCGAGCTCGAGGGTCGGAAGAAGCTGCTCGAGGCGCAGCGCCTCGGCCAGCGCACGCGCCACGACCTCGAGATGCTGCGCGCGACCGGCATGTGCCAGGGCATCGAGAACTACAGCCGCCACCTCGACGGCCGCGCGGCCGGGCAGCCGCCGGCCACGCTGCTGCACTACTTCCCCGACGACTTCCTGCTCGTCGTCGACGAGTCGCACGTCGCGGTGCCGCAGGCCGGCGGCATGTATCGCGGCGATCGCGCGCGCAAGACCACGCTCGTCGACTACGGCTTCCGGCTGCCGAGCGCGCTCGACAACCGGCCGCTGCAGTTCGACGAGTTCGAAGCGCTGCAGCGGCAGGTGCTGTTCGTGTCGGCGACGCCGGGCGACTACGAACGGAAGAAGAGCGGCGATCGCGTCGTGGAACTCGTGGTGCGGCCGACCGGCCTCGTCGATCCGCCGGTGGACGTGCGGCCGGCGCAAGGGCAGGTCGACGACGTCGTCGGCGAAGTGCGCGCGCGCGCCGCCAGGCACGAGCGGGTGCTCATCACGACGCTGACCAAGCGCGCGGCCGAGGAACTGACCGACTACCTGCGCGACCTCGGCATCAAGGTGCGCTACCTGCACGCCGACATCGACAGCCTCGAACGCACCGCCCTGATCCGCGACCTGCGGCTCGGCGTGTTCGACGTGCTCGTAGGCATCAACCTGCTGCGCGAAGGCCTCGACCTTCCGGAGGTCACGCTGGTTGCGGTGCTCGACGCCGACAAGGAGGGCTACCTGCGCAGCAAGACGTCGCTGATCCAGACCTGCGGGCGCGCCGCGCGCAACGTGGATGGGCGGGTGATCCTCTACGCCGACAAGCGCACCGACTCGATCGAGGGAGCGCTGGCCGAGATGGAGCGGCGGCGGCAGAAGCAGCGCGCGCACAACGAACAGCACGGCATCGTGCCGAAGACGATCGTCAAACCGGTGCGCGACCTGCTGCAGTCGCCGGAACCCGAGGACGGCGAGGTCGTGCCGGGCAAGGGCAAGCGCGGCAAGGGCCGCGGCGCCAAGGATGGTGGGGCGAGGGCGGCGGCGTCAGCGCCCGCCGGCGCCGGCAAGCAGCCGTTCGCCGACCACAAGCAGCTGCTCGTGCACACGAAGAAGCTGCGCGAGGAGATGATGGCGGCGGCGAAGAACCTCGACTTCGAACTCGCCGCGCGCATCCGCGACGAGGTCTGGCGGCTCGAGAAGCTCGACATGGAACTGCTCTGACGTGTGCCGGTGGCGCGCCGGGACAGGCGTCCGTGCTGCGCCGCGAGTGCCGTCCTACCGGCGACGTGGTCGAGCGGCGCGCACACGTCGTCTGGCGCGGCGCCGCGGTAGGATCCTCCGCCTCCGCATGACCGCGCCCGACGTCTTCACGCTGCCCGCCCCGTACTACCTGTTCCGCCTGCTCACCGGCAGCGACCACATGCACTTCGGCTGGTTCCGCTCGATGGACGAGCACCCGGGACTGGCGCAGGAGAACATGATGGAGCTGAATCTGTTCTTCCGCCCGGCGAAGGCCGAGCGCGTGCTCGACGTCGGGGCGGGGCTCGGCGCCACCGCGCGCTGGCTCAGCAAGCGCGGCATCCGCGTGACGTCGATCTCGCCCGACGCGCCGCTGATCGAGTACGCGCGCCTGGCCGCGAAGGCCGACGACGTGCCGCATCCCGTCGAGTTCCACGTCAGCCCGTTCGAGACCTTCCAGTGGCGCGGCTCCTTCGACTGGGTGCTGTTCCAGGAGTCGTTCCAGTACTTCGAGGATCCGCGCGCGACGATCGAGCGCGCGGCGAAAGCGCTGCGCTACGGCGGTCGCCTGCACATCGGCGACCAGTTCCTGCACGTCGACGTGCCGCGCGCGCAGGGGCGCTTCCACTTCCTGCCGCGCGTGCTGCAGGCGGCGAAGGACCTCGGCTTCGAGCTGCACACCAGCTGCGACGTCAGTCGCGCCGCCTACCGCATGACCGGGCGGTGCCTCGAGATCCTGCGCGAACGCGCGGCCGAATGGACCGCGGCGCACTCGGCGCGACGCCCCGAGATCGGCAAGGACATCGCCGACATGCTGAACTGCGGCACCCTGGAGTACGACGCCTGGCGCGCCGGCTACCTGAGCTACCAGTTGCTCACGTTCGACAAGGTCGCCGGCTGAGGAGCGTCTTGCGGATGCACGAGCGCATCGCCGAGAAGGTCGCGCGCTTCCCGACGGGGCCGGGCGTCTACGTGTTCCTCGGTGCGGCCGGCGAAGCGCTCTACGTCGGCAAGGCCGCCGACCTGCGGGCGCGGGTGCGCAGCTACCTCAAGCCGGGCGGTGACGGGCGCGTGCAGTTGCCGTTCCTCGCCGCCGCCGCTGCCGACGTCGAGTTCGTGGCGACCGCGACCGAACAGGAAGCCCTGCTGCTCGAGAACACCGTCATCAAGAAGCGACAGCCGCGCTTCAACCTGAAGCTGAAGGACGACAAGGCGTTCTTGTTGCTGCGCCTCGACCGGCGCGAGCCCTGGCCGTGGTACCGCCTCGTGCGTCGTCGCCAGGACGACGGTGCGATGTACTTCGGGCCGTTCGCGTCGGCGAAGGCGGTGCGTCGCACGCTGCGGCTGCTGCACAAGATCGTGCCGCTGCGCGACTGCCACGACGCGGTGTTCGAGAACCGCGCGCGTCCGTGCATCAAGCACCAGATCGGCCGCTGCCCCGCACCGTGCGTCGGTTTGATCACGCGCGAGGCCTACGACGGTCTGCTCGACCATTCGGTGCGCATCCTGCGCGGGGACGTCGGGCCGGTGCTGACCGACCTGCGTGCGCGCATGCAGGCGGCTTCGGCGGCGTTGGAGTTCGAGCGCGCGCAGGCGCTGAAGGACCAGGTGCAGGCACTGCAGGCGGTGGCCGAACCGCAGGCCGTGGTGGCGGGTTCGGGCGACGAGGATGCGCTCGGCGTGCATCGCACCGGCGACGACGTCGCGGTGGCGTTCCTGTCGTTCCGCGGCGGCGCGCTCGAGAGCTGCCGGCGCTTCGCGTTCCGCAGCGAACTGCCCGACGACCTGCTGCTCGGCGAACTGCTCGGCCGCTTCTACGAAGGCGATCGCCACGTGCCGGCGATGGTGCTGCTGCCGGGGCTGCCGGCCGAGCCGACGATGATCGCGGCGTGGTTGCAGCACAAGCGGGGCGGCGCCGTCGACCTGCACGTGCCGCAGCGCGGTGACAAGCGGCGGCACCTCGAACTGGCGGTCGAGAACGCGCGGCTGGCGGATGCGATGGCGGCAGATGCCGAATCGCGGCGGCGCGCAGCCGGCGAACGGCTGGCGAAGCTGCTCGGACTCGCGGACGCGCCGGTGCGGCTGCACTGCCTCGACGTGTCGACGATCCAGGGCACGTCGACGGTCGCGTCGCGCGTGTGCTTCGACGACGGCGCGCCACACAAGGCGCAGTACCGGCGGTTCCGGATCTCGGCGGCGAACGCCGGCGACGACTTCGCGGCGATGCAGGAAGCGGTGACGCGCAGCCTGCGGCTGTGTCTCGAACGCGACGACGAGGGGTTGCCGGACCTGCTGGTGGTCGACGGCGGCAAGGGCCAGCTCGCGGCGGCGGTTCGCGCGGTGGCAGAGCTCGGGCTGCAGGACGATCTGTACCTGTGCGGCCTGGCCAAGAGCCGGTTGCGGGGCGTCGGCGACGCGCGGGCCGAGAGCGGCGAGCGGTTGTTCGTTGCGGGTCGCGACGAGGCGGTGCCGTTGGCGAACGGCGCGCCGGAGACGCTGCTGCTGGCGGCGCTGCGCGACGAGGCGCACCGGTTCGCGATCGGCTACCACCGGCAGACGCGTGGGCGCATCGCCAGTGAACTCGACGACGTGCCGGGGGTCGGGCCGACCCGGCGGCGCTCGCTGCTGCGTCACTTCGGGTCGCTGGCGGCGCTGCGAGCGGCGAGTCGCGAAGCGCTGCGGGCGGCGCCCGGCCTGCCGGCGGCGGTGGCGGATGCCGTGTTCGCCCGGCTGCACCGCGACGACGCGCGGACCGCGGGGCCCTGACCGGCTCGTCCAGGCTTCGTAACCGGGCGCTTCCGCCCTCGCGTCGCCCGGCACCCGCCGGCAGCATCTCCGGCCCATGAACCGACTGCCCTTTGCGCTCGCAGCGTTGCTGGCCACGCTGCTCCCGGCGCAGAACCGTCCACAGCCAGACCAGGAGACGCTGCAGAAGCTGCGCACCGAGAAGCTCGCCAAGCCGGTGTTCCAGAAGGCCGCGTGGGTCACTGACTACGACGCGGCGCGCGAGCAGGCGAAGAAGGAGAACAAGCTGCTGTTCACCTACTTCACCCGCAGTTACGCGGCTTGAGGCCCGTGTGACATGCTGGAGAGCGGTCCGCTCTCCGACCCGAAGTTCGCCGAGTTCGCCAAGGACGTGGTGCTGTTCCTGCACAACACGTCGCGCGTCGAGGGCGAGAAGTACCCGACGCTGCTCCGGGACAAGGGCTTCGGCGGCTTCCCGTCGCTGTGCTTCATGGACGCCGACGGCAACGTGCTGGCCAAGCCCCCGCGCAGCGTCGCCGGATTCGCGGACACGCACGCTCGCAGCAAGGCCCTGATGACGTTGCGGAGCAAGGGCGACAAGGCGACTGCCGCCGAGCAGAAGGAGCTGTTCCTGACCGAGCTGCAACTCGGCCTGGTCGCTGCGGACCAGATCCAGGCTCGCGCCGACGCGCTGTCGCTCGGCGCCGACGAGAAGGCGTTGGTGGCGAGCAAGCTCGTCGATGCCGAGGTCGGGCAGATCCTGCAGAAGGCCCGCGAAGCCGGCATGGCGGCCACGAACGAGCAACTCGCGGCGCTCGCGAAGGCCGGCAAGACGCCGAGCGAGGCGATGCGGTCGCAGTTCTGGATCGGCGTGCTGAACCACGCGAGCGGCCAGAAGGACGGTGCTCTTGCCCAGCAGGCGTTCGACGCGCTGGAGAAGCACTTCGCCGACGACAAGAACCCCGCGCTCGAGCGGGCGAAGGCGAACTGGAAGAAGCTGCTCGACGCGAGCAAGCAGTGAGCGGACCGGCGCGGGCGATCGCCCGCGCCTGCTTCACTTGCCGAAGTCGTCGATGGGGCAGGTGCTCGGTTCGCCCCAGGCCTCCGGCTGGGCTCCGCTGTCGCCGAGCATCGGCCGGCCGTAGCGGCTCGGGGCGATCGCGATCAGCAGCAGCTTGTGGTCCGTGCCGTTGACGTTGACCGCGACTGGCGATGCGAAGTAGCGGAACGAACTGCGCACGTCGCCACGTCCGTCGGGCATCGGCACGGCTTCGGGCGCCGCGTCGCCCGGTAGCAGCAGCGCGTCGGCTGGCAACTTCCGATCGGTGATGAGTTCGGCCAGGTCCTTCGGCCAGCGACCGTGTTGTTCGCGGAACGCTTCGAGCGCCGTCCAGGCCGCTTGCAGGCGGCCCTTGGCGAGGGCGGTGCGAACCTGGTCGTGCATCCAGTCGTGATGGAACAGGCCGGACAGCAGCGGGCCCCAGAGCATGGCGAGAGCCCCGGTGTGCAGGCCGCCGAGCGCGCCTGCCTGCTGCAACGTGAACGTGGTGCCGTCGCGACGCAGCACACCCCGTGCCTTGCGGAGCAGCGGCGCCACTGCGTCGGGCGATGGCATCGCGGCGCTGTCGAGAAGTGGCTGTTGGAAGAGGCCTGGCACCAGCTTCAGCAGCGGCAGCCAGTTGGCGTGGAACGCCGAGTAGATCGCGCCCTCGTCCCAGCGCAGGTCGAAGTTCGGCAACGGCTCGCCGTCGCCCGCCGGGATCGGCGCGTCCCCGACGTCCATCGCGGTGGCGCCGCCGGCGCGGGCCTTCAAGAACGCGCGCATGCTGAGCCCCGACTCGGCGACGTGCAGCACGCCAGCGACCCGGCACCACGTCGGCGCGAAGCCCGCGGGCGCGTCGGGCACCTGGGCCACCATGCACTCGATGTCCTCGTAGGTGATCGTGCGCGTCGTCACGCGGTCCTTCACGAGCATGGTGAGCGCCTGGTCGAGCGCCGCTTCGTCGGCGATGCCCAGCGACAGGAACACGCGCGGGATCAGGCTGCCCTTCGCGGGCGCCGACACGCCGAGCGCGATTCCACCGGTCAGCCCCTTCGTGAGCGCGGCGCGCAGTTCGTCGCGCATCGACGCCCCGGTCATGCCTTCGAGCGCCGTCACCAACAAGTTGGTGTCGAACGTGCAGCGCAGTTGCGCGAGTGCGACGTCGGGCAACGCCTGCGCCGGCAGGGCGCCCTTGCCGGTCAGGATCGCGCCGATCGCGCCCGACGGTTCGTCGGCGAGCGCCAGTTCGATCTCGTCGCGCAGCAGGCCGTCTGCGAAACGGAGCCGCCAGCGCAGCGTTCGCAGGCCGTCGAGGCCGAGCGCCCGGAACTCGGGCGGCGCGCCGCCCATCTGGCGCGTGAACATCGCCACGTAGGCCTGGGCGTCCATCTCCATCAGCACCTGCGCCGACGTTCGCGCGGGTGCCGGCGCGTACGTGCCGCACGCTTCGGGAGCGTCGGTGCCGAGCGCGAAGACGCCGGGGAGTTGCAGCAGCCAATAGCTGGAGGGGATCAGGCCCGCGAGCTGGGCCTCGTTGGCTGCTTCGCCGTCGGGCGTGGCCGGTTTCCACAGCGCGACCGGGAACCCGGCGAACTTCGCCTCGAGGTCGCGCGCCAACAGCGAATAGGTGGCGAGTTCCTTCTCGTGCCGCGCGAAGTGCGCGGCCCAACGACCCTGGGCCCGCGGGCCACACGCGACGGTCAGCACGGTCGCCGGGATCGATCGTTCTTCGGTCGTCGCCAGCGCCAGCAGTTCGGCGCGCTGCAGGTCCGCGAGGTCGAGACCGGCGACGATGCGCCAGCCAAGCTGCACCGGCAGCTGCGAGACGATCCACGGTTCGAGCTCGGGTGGGGGGCTGGCGACGACGGCGTCGAGCAGCGAGCGCTGCGCTGCGGCCAGGCGCCGGTATTTGGCGAGGCCGGCAGCGAACGCGGCGGCGGTCTCCGGTTCGGCGAGCAGCTTGCCGATCGCGGAATCCGGCAGCTGGGCTCGCAGCGAGGGCACGTCCTCCGCCACGAAGCGGGCGAGGTGCGGGGCGGGCACGAACGTCGGCGGGCCCTGCGCCGCGAGCGTGGACGCGAACAGGACGGCGAACGGCCAGGCAGGTGGTCTCATCGGGGGCTCAGGCGCGGGGTGGTGCCGGCGGCTTGGCCGGTGGTGGTGGCGTCTTGCCGGGAATGCCCTCGGCGCCGGGCATCGCCGCCGGCGACTCCGCGAGCTTGCCGAAGAACGCCGGCATCTCGACGCCGCCGATGTCGCGCATCATCTGCAGCACCGGCGGCAGGCTGCCGGCGAGGCCCTGCAGGAAGTTCGCGGTCGCGTTCTTGCCGTTCGCTCCGGCGCCGCCTTCCCAGACCACGACCTTGTCGAACTTCACGTTGGCGATCGCCTTGGCGGCGACTTCGGCCATGTGCGGCAGGTGCTCGAGCATCAGCAACTGGAACGCCTGCTGGGCTCCGCCGCAGCCCTCGACCAGGCGCTGCAGACCTTCGGCCTTCTTGGCCAGGATCTCGTATTCGCCGCGCGCCTGCGCCTCGAGCCGCGCGAACGTCGCGGCAGCTTCGGCGTTGGCGCGCAACCGCACCTGCTCGGCGGCGGCTTCGGCGTCGACGATCAGCTTGGCCTTCTGGGCCTTGGCGGCGGCTTCGAGTTCGGCGCGTTGTTCGCTCTCGATCTTCGTGGCCATCGCGTCGGCGGCGCGCGCCTCGGCGTGGTACTGCACCTCGCGGACCTTGGCGTCGGCCTCGCGCTTGCGCGATTCCGCGAGCTGGTAGGCCTCGGCCTGCCGGACCTTCAGCGTCGCTTCGGCATCGACGACCTTGGCGCGCGCCAGGTTCTCGCCGGTGACCGCGGCGGCCTCGGCGTCGGCGACCTGCACGCGCATCTGCCGTTCCTGGTCCTTGACCGCGCTCTGCTGCTCGAGCTTGGCCCGGCTCTCGCCGATGCCGGCCTCCTTCGCGAGCTCGGCCAGGCGCACGATCTTCTCGCGTTCGTTCTCCTTGGTGCCGATTTCGCGCACCTTGTCGGCGCTCGCGACCAGCACGTCCTGCTCGCGTTTGGCTTCCGCGACGCCGATCGAGCCGCGCTTCTGCTGCTGCGCGACGTCGATCTCCGCCGACTGGATCGCCTCGGACGCGGCCTTGCGGCCCATCGCCTCGATGTAGCCCGACTCGTCGGTGATGTCGGTGATGTTGACGTTGATCAGCACCAGGCCGATCTTCTCGAGCTCCGGCGTCAGCGAGTTCTGCACGCTGTCGAGGAACTTGTCGCGGTTGCGGTTGATGTCCTCGATCGTCATCGAGGCGATCACCTGGCGGAGCTGGCCCAGGATGATGTCCTCGGCCTGCTTCATGACCTGGCGCGGATCGAGGCCGAGCAGGCGGATCGCGGCGGTCTGCATGACCGCTGCTTCGGTGCCCACCGCGACGGTGAACACCGACGGCACGTTGACGCGGATGTTCTCGGCCGACAGCGCCCCACGCAGCGGGATCTCGATCTGCATCGGATCGAGCGACAGGAACGCGTAGTCCTGGATCAGCGGCCACACGAAGGCGCCGCCGCCGTGCAGGCAGCGGGCCGATTGGCCGGACGCGACCTTGCCGAAGATCACCAGGATCTTGTTGCTCGGGCAGCGCTTGTAGCGCTTCACGATCAGCACGGCGAAGCCGAGCAGGATGACGCCGATCAGCACGCAGGCGATCACGAACAGGTCGCTCGCGTCGCCTTGCAGGAAGGTGAGCATGTAGGGTTGGGGCAGTGGTGGGGGTGGAGGGTCAGTTCGCGGGTGCCACGACGAGCACGTCGTCGTCGGTGTGCGCGAGCACGCGGATGGTGGCGCCGGTCGGGATCTCGTCGCCGCGGCTGATGGCGCGGCATTCGATCGTGCGGCCCTGCACCGTCATCATCACGCGGCCGTGGCCAGTACCGGAGGCGGGGATGCGCAGGTAGACGTTGCCGGTCAGGCCGATCGCGTTCTTCAGTTCGACGTTGCCCTGCGACTGCAGGTGCCGCAGAGCGCGCATCATCTTGCCGACGAGGAGCAGTGCGGCGCAGCCCGACAGCGCCGCGGCACCGCCGACCGCGGCGGGCGACCAGCCGAGGCTCTGCGTCGCCATGCCGACAAGGCCGAAGAACGCGCCGAACGTGGCGACGGTCTGGACCGACAGCAGCTTGAGGAACGCCGACTGGTCGTGACCGACGGAGTGGTGGCCGTCGTGCGAGCCGGGCTCGCCGCCGAGTTCGCTGTCGCCGCCGACGCCGAACAGCAGCAGGGCGAACTGCAGGACCAGGATGGTGCCACCGATGATCGCGCAGGCGAGGAAGACGCTATGCATGGCCGATGGATCGCCGCGTTGGCGCGGCGCCTTTTCGTCACGAAGTTGTAGCCGAAGCCGCCGCGCAGCTGTCGGGTTTCCCGCCGGACGATCAGGCCGGGGGAACGTCTGCGCCGGGCTCGCGGTCACGCGCCGAGTCGTTCGCCGCGTCGAGCCGCGCGATCTGCACACGCTCCGCGCGCCGGTTGTTCGCCTTCGTCACGAGGAACCGGAAGCCGTCGACGTCGAGCACGGTGCCGGCCGGTGGCACGTGTCCGAGCCGTTCCGCGAGGAAGCCCGACAGGGTCTTGCTCGCCGACTCGGGCGGGCTGGCGCCGAGCCGCGAGTACACCGCGGTGAGTTCGGCGATGCCGCGGCAGAGCAGCGAACCGTCGGCGCGCTGCACCATGTTGGCTTCCTCGGTGTCCGACTCGTCCTCGATCTCGCCGACGATCTCCTCGAGCACGTCCTCGAGCGTGACGATGCCGCGGGTGCTGCCGTACTCGTCGACGACGATCGCCAGGTGCCGTTTCTCGCGTTGGAATCGCCGCAGCACGTGGTTGAGCGTCGCGGTCTCCGGCATGACCAGGAGCGGGATCAGCAGGTCGTCCCAGTTCGGATCGGGGCGTTCGCGCAGCGCGAACAGCAGTTCCTTCGCCATCACGAAACCGGTCACGTGGTCGAGTTCCCCGTCGGGAGTGAACGGCAACCGGCTGTGGCCGCTGCGCTGCAGCCGCTGCAGGTTCTGCTCGGTGCTGTCGCGTCCGGAGAGGTAGGCGATCCGGTCGCGGGCGACCATCACGTCGCGGGCCTGCGTCTCGCGCAGCCGGGTCGCGTTGTGGATCAGGTTCGCGGTGATCTGGCCGAACGCGCCCTGGCTCATGCCGACGGTCGTCAGCACGCGGATGTCCTCGAGCGAGGTCGCATGCGCATGGCCCTTGCCGGCGAACATGCGCGACAGGCGGCGGGTCAGCAGCAGGGCCGGGGTCAGGGCCACGACCATCACCCGCACCGTGTGCGCGACCGGCACCGCGAGCGCGTTGCCGTGCAGCACGCCGATCGTCTTGGGCACGATCTCGGTGATCGCCAGGACGGTCACCACGAACGCGGCGGCGAACCAGGCCGGCGACACGCCGGGGAACGCCTGGGTGAACTGGTCGGTGGCGAGTGCCGCGCCGCCGGAGTTGGCGATGGTGTTGAGCACCAGGATCGCGGCGATCGGGCGGTCCGGTTCGTGCCGGAATCGGCGCAGCAGCAGACCAGCCCGGCTGCCGGCGCGCGCCAGGGTCTCGATGCGCGCGTGGCTGACGCTGAGCAGGGTCGCTTCGCACAGCGAGCAGACGAACGAGAACAGCAGCGACAGTGCGACGACGACGGTGAACAGCAGCATGTCGGGCCGGCAACAACCGGGCGCACGACGCTACGGGCTGCGGCCGTGACCGTCCACGGCAGCCGCCGCGTTCAGGCCGGTTGGCTCGCCGGGGTGTCGCCGCAGGCGAACACGTACTCGCCGCCACGCACGCGCACCGTGACCTGGGCGCCCTGGCCGAGGTCGTGATCGAGGATCAGCTCGGTCAGCGGGTCCTCGATGCGGCGCTTGATCAGCCGCCGCAGCTCCCGCGCGCCGAACTCCTCGGAGAAGCCCTGCTTCGCCAGCAGCACCCGCACGCCCGGCGAGAACGTCGCCGTGATGTCGCGGCGCTTCAGCAGGTCGCCGACCTCGCGCAGCATGTTGCCGGCGATGCGTTGGCAGACCTTCTCGTCGAGCGGGTTGAAGAGGATCACCTCGTCGATGCGGTTCACGAACTCGGGGCGGAACGACTCGCGCAGCGCCTCGAACGTCACCGAACGCAGGTCGACGTCCTGCAGGCTCTGCCGGCGGTGGGCCGCCGAGAAGCCCATCCGCGTGCGCACCGCGTCGATCTTCTCGATGCCGAGGTTGCTCGTCATCAGGATCAGCGCCTGGTGGAACGACACCGTCTGGCCCTTGCTGTCGGTGATGATTCCCTCGTCGAGCAGCTGCAGCAGCAGGTTGTGCACCTTGTAGTGCGCCTTCTCGATCTCGTCGAAGAGGACGACGCTGTTGGGCTTCTTCTTGATCGCCTCGGTCAGGAAGCCGCCTTCGTTGTGGCCGATGTAGCCGGGCGGCGAGCCGATCAACTTCGCGTACTCGTGCGGCAGCGCGTACTCGCTGCAGTCGACGCGGATCATCGCCGACGGATCGTCGAACAGATTGCGCGCGAGCGACTTCGCCAGCTCGGTCTTGCCGGTGCCGGTGCGTCCGACCAGCAGGAACGTGCCCACCGGTTGCGTCGGGCGCTTGAGTCCGACGGCGGCCTTCTTGACCGCGCGCACCAGCGACGTGATCGCGTCTTCCTGGCCGATGATCTGCTGCCGCAGGTTGCGTTCGAGGCTGCTCACGCGGCGGAACAGGTTCTGCCGCGCCTGCTCGTTGCCCGGCCGCGGCAGGAACGGGTCGTCGGCTTCGGCGGTCTGCTTGGTGGTGCCGTTCGACGGGATCGCGACCTGGTGGATCTCCAGCGACGGGTTGACGTCGATGCAGATCTGGTAGAGCAGTTCCTCGACGATCTCGAGGTCGTAGCCCTCGTCGAGGCGGCGCACGGCCGCGAGCACCTCGGTCTCGAACGTCGGCACGCAGGCGCGCACGACGCGCTGGCGGTAGCCCGACTTGTTCGCGATCGGCGCGCCGTGCAGTTCTTGCAGCAGCTCCTCGGAGCAGCACCGCACCTTGATGAACTCGTCGATCAAGTCGAAGTACTTGATGACGAACGCAGCCCCTGGATGCTTCAAGTAGGTTGCTCCTGACGGCCTGGTTGGACTGCGGTGTTTTCGGGTGCGGTGGCGGACCGACTTGACGGCGCGCGCACGAAACCTCGCGTGTCCGCCGACCTCCTCACAAGTCCCACCGTGATCCCGCCGATGAAGCTGCTGGCCCTGCTCGTCCATCGCGGGCTTGTTCCCGCGGACGCGGCGCACGCAGCGCTCGCGAGCGGCGATCCGGCAGCGTTCCTGGTCGGACGCGGCGTGTGCACGAGCGCCCAGTGGTCGGAATGGCAGCGCAGCGAGGGCGGGACTCGTCCAGTGCTGACCCGCTACGAGACCGGCGAACTGCTCGGCGAAGGCGGCGTCGGCAGGGTGTTCGCGGCGGTGGATCGCACCGACAACTCGGCCGTGGCGTTGAAGGTCCTGCGCGCCGAACTCGCGAAGGATCCGGTGCAGACGGATCGGTTCGTGCGCGAGGCGCGGCTGCTGATGGCGCTGCAGCACCCACATCTCGTCAAGGGCCTGCGCGTCGCGAAGGAGGGCGAGACCATCTTCTTCGCGATGGAACGACTGCCCGGGCGGTGCCTGCAGGACGTGCTCGCCGAGGAGGGGCGGCTCGACGAAGAGTCGGCGCTGCAGATCGTGGTCGAGGTTGCCTCGGCGTTGGGGGCGCTGCATGCGCGCGGGCTCGTGCACCGCGACGTCAAGCCCGGCAACGTGCTGTGGTCGGAGGAGCGGGGTGCTGTGCTGATCGACCTCGGCTTCGCGATCGCCGGGTCCGAGCGTCCCGGCAGCGGGGACACCACCGCCGGCACCGTGCACTACATCGCGCCGGAACAGGCGCGGGGCAGCGGGGCGCTCGACGTCCGCGCCGACATCTACGCGCTCGGTGCGACGCTCTACCACCTGGTCACCGGCTCGCTGCCGTTCGAAGGCCGCACCAGCGAGGAAGTGCTCGCCAAGCAGGTGCTCGAGTCGTTGTCCGGCGAGCGCATCCGCGCCCTGAACCTGTCGCCGCAACTCCACTACTTCCTCGAGAAGATGATGGCCAAGGAGCCGGAGATGCGGTTCCAGGATCCGGCGCACCTGCAGCGCGAAGTCGAGGCGTTCCTGCAGCAGCGGCGGCACGAGCGCGAAGTCGAAGAAGCGCAGCAGCGCGACAAGAAGCGGCTCGGCGCGCGGCGCGGCAGTTCGATGTTCGAGCGCCGCCTGCGGCGGCGCCGGCGCTGAACGAACGTCAGCGGTCGACGCGGCGCCAGTCGCTGGCCGCGAGGTCGACGACGTGCTTCGCGAGGTCCGCGGCGCGCTCGACGGTGGCCGAGTAGCGCTTGCCGCGCCGATCGACGCGCTGCACGTGGCAGAGGCCGAGGCCACGCACCTCGATCCAATCGCCGCGCTGCACCGGGGATCCTTCGGCCGGCGCCGCCGCCGCCTCGTCGCGTGTGAGCGCCTTGGTCGGCGGCAGGTGGTCGCGCTGCCACGCCGACGCGTCGGTGCAGACGTCGCACCCGCCGCAGCGTTCGTCGAGCTCGAAGCCGAAATGCTCGTGGATCGTGCGCTTGCGGCACGCGCCTTCGGTCGCGTAGCGCACCATGCGCAGCAGGCCCATCAGGTCGTGTTGGCGCTTGTCGGGCGGCAGCCAGCCGTCGATCTCGGCGTCGTCCGGTACGCGCACGAGCGTGAAGTCGCGGCCGAGATCGCCGGTCGTGCACCCAGCACTGCGCAGCAGGCGAAGCACCGTCTCGACTCGGCCGTCATGGCGGTTCTTGGTCAGGAACGTGTCCCGCAGCGCCTCGAGGTCGAGCGCGTGCAGCCGTTCCCCGAGCCCCGCGAGATGACGAACGACATCCTTCGCGAACGCCGCCCCGGGGTTGGCCCACTCGGCGAAGTCGCGCTGGATCGCGAGGTCCTCGCCGCTGTAGAGCAGTTCGCAGAAGGCGCCCGCGCCGTCGCGGCCGGCGCGCCCGACCTCCTGGTAGTAGGCCTCGAGCGTGCGCGGGACCTGCCAGTGCACGATGGCGCGGATGTCGGCCTTGTCGACGCCCATGCCGAACGCGTTGGTCGCCAGCATCAGGGCATCGGGGCTCTGCTGGAATCGCTGCTGCTGCGCGCGCCGTTCCAGCGGCGACAGATCGCCGTGGTAGACGAGCGGGCGCAGACGCCGCCGCTGCAGTTCGCCTTCGAGGCGCAGCAGATCGCGGATCAGCGCGCAGTAGACGATCGCCGGGCCGCCGGTGCGGTCGAGCAGCTCGAGCAGGCGCGCGAGCTTGTCGTCCTCGCCGGCGCACGGATGCACCGACAGGAACAGGTTGTCGCGCGCGACGCCGGTGTGGAAGCGCGGGGCATCGCCGAGGTCGAGCGTGCGGCGGATGTCGCGCTGCACGTCGGGCGTCGCCGTGGCGGTCAGCGCCAGGCATGGTGGACTGCCCAGCGCCTGGCGCACTTCGCCGAGACGCAGGTAGTCCGGGCGGAAGTCGTGGCCCCACTGGCTCAGGCAGTGCGCTTCGTCGACGGCGAGCCGGCGCACCGAGGCCGCGCGCATGGCGTCGAGGAACCCCGGCACGCGGAACCGCTCGGGCGTGCAGTACAGCAGGCGGATCTCGCCGCTCTTCACGCGCGCCAGGCGACGTTCGCGCTCCGACCGTTCGAGCATGCTGTGCACGCAGGTCGCGGGCAGGCCACGCGCGTGCAGGGCTGCGACCTGGTCGTCCATCAGAGCGATCAGCGGGGAGACGACGAGGGTGAGGCCGTCGCCGACGAAGGCCGGCAGCTGGTAGCACAGCGACTTGCCGTCGCCGGTCGCCATCAGCACCAGGGCACTGCCGCCGCCGAGGAAGTGCTCGACGATCGCGCGCTGCGGGCCGCGGAAGCTCGCGTGGCCGAAGCATGTGCGCAGGGCGGCGTCGAGGTCGTGCACGCGCGCGAGCCTACGCCGCAGTAAGGTCAACGCACCATGCACGACCTCTCGCGGCGTTCGTTCCTGCAGTCGGCGGCGGTGGGTGCGCTCGTGACCCCGGGCCTGCCCGCGGTGTTGCGGCTGCGCTCGCCGATCGCGGTGGCCAGCGCCAATGGCCTGAAGGCGGTGGAACTCGCGGTGCAGCGGATGAACGAGGGATGGCGGCCGATCGATGCGGCGGTTGCGGGCGTGGAGCTCGTCGAGAACGACCCCGAGGACGACAGCGTCGGCATCGGCGGACTGCCGAACGAGGACGGCGTGGTGGAACTCGACGCGTGCGTGATGGACGGGCCGTCGGGACTCGGTGGCGCGGTCGCGGCGCTGCAGAACATCAAGAACCCGGCGCAGGTCGCGCTGAAGGTCATGCGGCACACCGACCACGTGCTGTTGGTCGGCGAGGGCGCGTTGCGCTTCGCGCGTGCCCACGGCTTCCGCGAGGAGAACCTGCTGACCGAGAAGTCGCGGCTGAAGTGGCTCGAGTGGCGCGAGAAGCGTTCGGCGGTCGACGACTGGATCTCGCCCGACGAGAACGGCGAGCACGGCAAGGACTGGTTCTTCCGCTACAAGCACAAGACCGGGACGATCCACCTCGGCGCGGTCGCGGCGAACGGCGATGTCGGCTCGTGCACGACGACCTCGGGGCTGGCGTTCAAGCTCGCCGGGCGCGTCGGGGACTCGCCGCTGCTCGGCTGCGGCAACTACTGCGACAACGACGTCGGCACGGGTGGCGCGACCGGGCGCGGCGAGGCGTGCATCCTCGCCAACGGTGGCTCCTTCATCGTGCACAGCATGGCGTCGGGTCGCTCGCCGACCGATGCGTGCCTGGACGCGGTGAAGCGGGTGGTGCGTCTGACCAAGGTCAAGCGCCTGCTCGACAAGCAGGGCCGCCCCGACTTCCAGGTGCAGTTCTACGCGACGAACACCAAGGGCGAGTTCGGCGCCGCGGCGCTGTACGCGGACAAGTTCGCCGTGTGCGACGGCGCGGGCGCGCGGCTCGCCGACATGGCGAGCCTCTACGACGAGAAGGCGAAGTAGCCGCGATCAGCCCAGGTCGCGCAGGCTCTGCTCGACACCCGCGAGCTGGGCCTGCAGCGCGGCCAACGAGGCCCGCTCCTTCTCGATCACCGCCGGCGGGGCCTTCTGGACGAAGCCCTCGTTGCCGAGCTTCTTCTCGATGCCGCCGATCTGGGCGCGCAGCTTCTCGGCCTCCTTGTCGAGCTTCGCCTTCTCCTTGGCGAGATCGACCACGCCGAGGAGGAAGCACTTCGCGGCGCCGAGCACGACCGTCGCGCTGTCCTTCGTGCGTTGCGCATCGGCGGCCACCGTCGCTTCGCCGAGGCCGGCCATGTGCGCGAGCAGGGGCGCCGTGGTGCGCAGCGTCCTGGCGTCGTCGCCGCTCGCAGCGAAGCGCGCCGCGGGACGGTCCTTCGGCGGCACCTGGTACCGCGCACGGGTCTCACGGATCAGCACGCACCACTGCTGCATCGCCGCGATGTCGCGTTGCGCCGACTCGTCGCCCCACGCCGGATCGCCCTTGGGCCACGCCGCGTGCACGAGCAACTCGGCATCGGCGAACGGCGTGGTGACGCCGCGCACCGGCGCCAGTTGGCGCAGCGTGCTCCACAGCGTCTCGGTCAGGAACGGCACGAACGGTTGCAGGAGACGCAGCGTCTGGTCGAGCACCGCCGCGAGCACCTGTTCGGCGGTCGCGCGCGCGTCGGCCGCCGCGCCGTCACGGCAGCGCGGCTTCACCATCTCGAGGTACCAATCGCACAGCTCGTTCCAGAAGAAGTCGCGCGCCGCGGCCAACGCCGCCGACGGGTTGTAGGCCGTCAGCTGCTGCTGCACCGTCGCGATCGCGCCGTGCAGGCGCGACAGGATCCAGCGGTCCTCGAGCGGCAGCTCGGCGACGCGCAGCGGGCGGAACGGGGTGCCGCGCAGGTTGAGGAACGCGAAGCGCGCAGCGTTGAACAGCTTGTTGGCGAAGTTGGCGCCGACCGTGAAGCGTTCGCTGGTCGCCTTCGCCGGCGTGATGCCTTCCTTGCCGTACTGGCCGATCAGGTCCATCGGCAGCTTCGTCTCGGGATCGAGGAAGGTGCCGAGGTACGGCCCGGGCTTGGCGGTCGCGAGGTCGACGAGCCGCTCGGGTTCGCCCGGCTTCGTGAACGGCGAGATCGCGGCGACCGGCAGCCGGATGTCCTGCGTGCCGGTCTGCAGTTCGCAGACGACGTAGCGCAGCGCGTCGGCGCCGTAGCGGCCGATGATGTCGAGCGGGTCGATGCCGTTGCCCTTCGACTTCGACATGCGCTCGCCCTTGCCGTCGAGGATCGTCGCGTGCAGGAACACGTCGGTGAACGGCACGTCGCCGAGGTTGTAGAGCCCGGTCAGCACCATGCGCGCGACCCACAACGTGATGATGTCGCGGCCGGTGACGAGGCAGGAACCGGGGTACCAGTAGTCGAGCGCCGACGGCCGGCCGGGCCCGGAACCGAGCGCCGTCTGACCGGCGTTGACCTTGGCGGACTCGGGGTCGGGCCAGCCGAGCGTGCTGTGCGGCCACAGGGCACTGCTGAACCAGGTGTCGAGCACGTCGGGGTCGAGTTGCAGACCCGCACCTGCGAGGATCGGACCCATCGCGGCGTCGGCGCTGGCCTCGCGGAAGCACACCTGGACTTCGACCGAGGTGGGGGCGTTCGGCCCCTTCAGGCGCGCGAACGCGTCGCGCGGCAGCAGGCGCGTGCCGTCCGGCAGCAGCACCCACGCGACCACGTCGTCGCGCTGCAGCTGGGTGCCGAGCATCGGCTCGAGCCGCAGCAGGTTCGCGGCCGGCATGTCGCCGCGGAACACCGGGATGCGGTGGCCCCACCAGAGCTGCCGGCTGATGCACCAGTCGCGCTTTTCGGCGAGCCACTGGTCGTACATCTTGCGGTAGCGCTCGGGGTCGGGGTGGAACGCGACGCTCGGCCTCGGCTTGCCGTCGGCGAGGGGCGGCAGCGCGCCCGCGGACGCGTCGAGCGCCACTTGGGCAAGGCCCTTGGCGCGGAACTCCTTCTTGGTGCCGCGGCCCATCACCACGCCGCCGTCGACGTCGCCCATGCGCACGAACCACTGCTTGCTGAGGTACGGCTCGACGATCGTCTTGCTGCGGTCGCTGTGGTCGATCTCGATCGTGCGGTCCTCGACGCGCTCGAGCAGTCCCTGCTGTTCGAGGTCGGCGACCACCCGCTTGCGCGCGGCGAAGCGGTCCTGGCCTTGGTACCTGCCGCCGGTGGCGGCGATGGTGCCGTCGGGGTTCAGCACCGACACGGCGCCGATCGCGGGGTGCCGCTGCCACACCGCGTAGTCGTTCGGGTCGTGGGCCGGCGTGATCTTCACGCAGCCGGTGCCGAGCGACGGATCGGCCCACTCGTCCAGCACGATCGGGATCTCGCGATCGACCAGCGGCAGCTTCACCTTGCGGCCGGCCTTGCCCATGCGCGCGATCTTCTCGAGTTGCGGCAACACCTCCTGCTCGCGCTGCAGCAGGCGGTCGAGCTCGGCCTGCGCCGCCGTCGCTTCCTTGGCGGGCGCTTGCGCCACGCGGACGCGCTGCTCGACGATCGTGGCCCGCAGGGCACCGGCTGGGTCGGGGTGAACGGCGACCGCGGTGTCGCCGAGCATCGTCTCGGGCCGCGTCGTCGCGACCAGCACGTGGGCCGGTTCGCCGGGCTGCCGATCGAGCACCGGGTAGCGCAGGTACCAGAACTTGCCCTGCACCGTCGCCTTGTAGAGCTCGTCGTCGGCGACCGCGGTCTGCAGGGCGCAGTCCCAGTTCACGAGGCGGTTGCCGCGGAAGATCAGCCCGTCGCGGAACATCGCGAAGAACGTGTGGCGCACGGCGCGCGCGCACACTTCGTCCATCGTGAAGCGCGCACGATCCCAGTCGCACGAGCAGCCCATCGCCTGCTGCTGCGTGACGATGCGCTGCTGGCTCTGGCCGGCCCAGTCGTGGATGCGCGCGACCAGGGCGTCGCGGCCGACGTCGAGGCGGGTCTTGTTCTCGATCTCCTTGAGCCGCTTCTCGACGACCGCCTGCGTGGCGATGCCGGCGTGGTCGGTGCCCGGCTGCCACAGCGTGTTGTGGCCCTGCATGCGATGCCAGCGGATCAGCAGATCCTGCATCACGTTGTCCATCGCGTGGCCCATGTGCAGCGCCCCGGTGACGTTGGGCAGCGGCATCATCACGACGTAGCGGTGGGCGCGAGCGTCGGGCAGCGCGGCGAACGCCTTGCCCGCGAGCCACCGCGCGGTCACGGCGGGTTCGAGCGTCGCGGGTTCGTACTTCGGGGGCAGTTCGGTGCTCATCGGCGGGCGAGCAGTGTAGGGACGGGGACTGGGCGAGGCACGCTTGCACGTGCGGGCCGACGGGCCGACTGTGTGCGTGCGCATGGATCGCGACGAACCTCGACCGGACCGAGCGCCATTCCGCGAGCGCCTGCGACGATGGACGGGGGGCTTTGGCGGGGCGCTGCCGTTGGCGCTTGCCGCGACCGGCGGGCCGCTGCTCGGCGTCGCCGTGCTGGCGGCCACGGCTGGCCGATGGCTGCCGATCTTCGAGACGGACTTCGCGAGCGCCGCCCTGTTCCTGGCACTCGGTTCGTTCGCGACCGCGGCCTGCCTGCTGCCGACCCATGCGACGTCGCTCGTGGCGGGCTTCGTGTTCGGGCCGCTGTACGGGCCGCTGCTGGCGTGGCTGGTGATCCTGTTCGCCGCGACCGCCGGCTACCTCGGCCTGCGCATCCTGGTCGGCGAACGCGCCGTGGCCGCACTCGCGCGGGCGCCGAGGGCGGCGGCGGTGCATGCGGCCTTGTTCGGCGCGGGGGCCCGGCGGTCGTTCACCCTCGTCGCCCTGCTGCGACTGTCGCCGCTGTTGCCGTTCGGCGTCACCAACGTGCTGCTCGCGGCGGTGCAGATGCCGCTGCGCGTGTTCGTGCCGGCGACGCTCGCCGGCATCACGCCGCGGGCGGTCGGCGTGGCGCTGCTCGGCGCCGAACTGCACGCCCTGGACCTGTCGGCTGGCCCGGGAGCGTGGTGGACGGCGCTGGCGATCGTCGCGACGGTCGTGGTGTTGTGGCAGATCGGACGGCTGGCCCGCGCCGCATTGCGGGCGCGTCTGCCCGGCGTGTGAGTCAGGTCCGCTGCAGCTGCAGCAGCGGCATGACGATCGCGATCACGATGCCGGCGACGATCGCGGCCAGGAGCACGATGATGATCGGCTCGATCACGCTCGTCAGCTTCTGCGTCGCCAGGTCGACTTCCTCGTCGTAGGTGCCGGCGATGCGTTCGAGCATCTCCTCGAGGTTGCCCGCCTGTTCGCCGACGCCGACCATGTACGAGATCGTCGGCGGGAACACGCCGCTCGACTTCATCGGCGTCGCGATGTCGGTGCCCTCGAGCACGCGGTCGTGCACCACCTGCAGAGCGTTCTGCAGCACCTTGTTGTCGAGCACCGCCTTGGTGACCTGCAGCGCCTGCAGGGCGGGCACGCCCGAACGCAGCAGGGTCGCCAGCGTCGTCGAGAAGCGCGCCATCGCCTGCTTGCGCATCAAGTCGCCGAACACCGGCAGCTTCAGCTTGAACGTGTCGAACAAGAGCCGCCCCTTGTCGCTGTTCACGAACAGCTGGAATGCGATCGTCAGCGCGAGCAGGCCGACCATCACCAGCAGCCAGTAGTTGACCAGGAACTCCGAGCAGTTGATCAGGATCCGGGTCGGCGTCGGCAACTCCTGGCCGCGTCCCTTGATCAGCTGCGTGACGCGCGGCACGACGAACGTCATCAGGATCGCGACGACGATCACGCCGACAGCCGACATCACCATCGGGTAGATCAGTGCGGCGCCGACCTTGTTCTTGAGCCGCGTCTGCGCCTGCAGGAAGCCGGCCAGCCGCACCAGCACCTTGTCGAGCGCGCCCGAGGACTCGCCCGCCTTCACCATGTTCGAGTAGAGGTCGGTGAAGTAGGCGGGGTGCTGCATCACCGCGTCGCCGAACGGCATGCCCTGCGTGACCTTTTCGCGGATGTCGCGGAACGCGGTCTCGATCTGCTTGTCGGGCGCCTGCTCGATGATCATCCGCAGCGCCTCGGCCAACGGGATGCCGGCCTGCAGCAGCGACGCCATCTGCCGGGTGACCGCGGCGACCTGTTCGGTGCGCGCCTTGTTCGGCGCCTCGACGCCGGTCACGCCCTTGATGCGGATCGCGATCTGCCGTTTGCCGGCCGACTCGCGAATGTCGGTGACGAACAGCCGGTCCTTCTTCAGCTTGACGCGGGCGTCGCGCGCCGTGTCGGCGTCGATGATGCCCTTCTTGACCCGGTTGTCGCCGTCGATCGCCTTGTATTCGAAGATCGGCACGGGCGGCTCACACGACGTCGAGTTGCGTGACGCGCAGCACTTCGTCGGGCGTCGTCAGCCCGCCGAGCAGCTTCTGGACGCCGGACATGCGCAGGGTCTTGAGCCCGCGCTCGAGCGCGCCGCGCTTGATCTGGCTGGCGGTCGCCTTGTTGACGATCTGCTCCTGGATGTGCGTGTCGATGGGCATCACTTCGTAGATCGCGGTGCGGCCCGCGTAGCCCGACCGGAAGCACTCGTCGCAGCCCTTGCCCTTCAGCAGCTTGCCGCCGGCGAACTGGTCGGGCGTCAGCTTGAGGTCCTCGAGGTGGTAGAGCATCTCCTGCGTCGGAGTGACCGGCTCCTTGCAGTTGGGGCAGATCGTGCGCAGCAGGCGCTGGGCGACGACCAGCAGCAACGACGACGACACCAGGTAGGGCTCGACGCCGATGTCGATCAGGCGCGTCACCGTCGACGCGGAGTCGTTGGTGTGCACGGTCGAGAACACCAGGTGCCCGGTCAGCGCCGCGCGGATCGCGATGTCGGCGGTCTCGTTGTCGCGCACCTCGCCGACCATCATCACGTCGGGGTCCTGGCGCAGGAACGACCGCAGGCCGTTGGCGAACGTCAGCCCCTTCTTGACGTTCACCTGCACCTGGCTGATGCCGTCGAGGTTGTATTCGACCGGATCCTCGATGGTCAGGATGTTGAGGTCCGGCGCGTTGATCGCGTCGAGGCAGGCGTAGAGCGTCGTCGTCTTGCCGGACCCGGTCGGGCCGGTCACGAAGATCACGCCGTGGCTGTAGTTGATGTAGCGGCGGATCGTGCGCTCGGCCTCTTGCTCGAGACCGATCTGGTCGAGCGAGTAGATCTTGGTCGTCTTGTCGAGGATGCGGAACACGACGCGCTCGCCGCCCGCGACGGGAACCGTGCTGATGCGCACGTCGACGTCGCCGTCGCCGACGCGGATCGACGCGCGGCCGTCCTGCGGCAGTCGGCGTTCCGCGATGTCCATCTTCCCCATGACCTTGACGCGGCTGATGATCGCTTCCTGGGCGCGGCGGGGGATTGCCTCCATGTCGTAGAGCACGCCGTCGATGCGCATGCGCACCTGCAGGCGGTCGCCGTAGGGCTGCAGGTGGATGTCCGAGGCGCGCAGCTTGAGCGCCTGGAACAGCAGCATGTTCACCAGCTTGATGACCGGCGCCTTGTTGGCGTCGAGCAGGTCCTCGGACTCCTGGATGTTCTCCGCGATGGAGACGATGTCCGTGTCCTTGACGTCCTGCAGCGCTTCGTCGACGCCGTCGGCCTTGTGCCGGTAGGCGCGGTTGATCAGGTTGGCGACCTCGCTGCGCGTGGCGAGCACCGCTTCGACCTCGCGGTCGAGCAGCGTCGCGAGGTCGTCCATCGGCTGCACTTCGAGCGGCTTGTGCGAAGCGACGCGCAGCAACGCGCCGGTGTCCTCGATCGCCACGAGGCCATGCGTGCGTGCGAACTGCACTGGGATCTGCTGGATGAACATCCCGGGCACGCCGACGCCATCCAGGCTCGGCCGGAACTCGAGCCCGAGCAGTTCGGCGAAGAACTGCAGGCACTTGGCTTCCGACAGGAAGTTCTTGCTGACCAGCACCTGGTCGAGCTGCTGGCCGGTCTCCTGCTCGGCGCGCAGCGCGTCGTCGATCTGCTGCTGGCTCAGCCCGGCCTTGCGCAGCAGCGACTCGCGCACGCGGTCTCTCTGCACTGCGGGCGGCGTCGGGCCGGTCGCGGTCATCGGCGGCCCTCGGTGGCCGGGGGCGTCGGGTCGCTCGGCGCCGACGGGCCCTTCAGGTTGGGCGCCGTGCGCGTGCGTCGCCACAGCGGGTCCTCGTACTCGCCTTGCTCGTCGAGGTCCTCGATCGTGGCGCCCGTGTCCTCGAGCGTGCGCGCGGCGCCGCTCGGGTTGCCGGCCCACTTGCGGTCGATGATGCGCAGCCGCCGTTCGCCGATGTAGTCCTGGGCCTCGAGCTTGCGCAGCATGCTGGCGTGGTAGAGGTCCTGGAAGTCGTCCTCGTCGAGGATCGTCGGCGTCACGAAGAAGTAGAGGTTGGTCTTGTTGGTGGTGGCCTCGCTCTTCTTGAACAGGAAGCCCAGCAGCGGCAGGTCCTTCAGCAGCGGGATGCCACCGTCGCTCTGCGACTCGCTGTCCTCGATCACGCCGCCGAGCACCATCGTGTTGTCGGACGGCATCGTCACCTGGGTCTTGATCGTGCGGCGCAGCACGATGCCGCCGCCGGTCGCCGAGTTCGGGTCGAACGCGCCGACGAAGCGCGACACCTCGAGCGAGACGTTCAGGCGCAGGTAGTTGTTCGGCGAGATCGTCGGCGAGATCTCGAGCGTGATACCGGCGTTGCGCGGCGCGCCGCTGCCGGTCTGCGTGCCGGTGTTGTTCTGGGTGTTCTGCAGCGTCGGCCGTTCTTCCTCGGTCTTGACCACCGCCGTCACGTTGTTGTTCACGAGCACGCTCGGCAACGACAGGATGTTGGCGCGGTCGTCCGTCGCCAGGGCATTGATCAGCAGCGGCACCGCGAAGTCGCTGCTGCTGATGATGCCGCCCGTGATGCCCTGCAGGGGGCTGTCGAAGTCGGGCAGACGGCTGTCCGGGATGCCGTCGTCGTCGTTGTCCTCGAACACCGACTGACCGAAGCTCGTGTAGCCGAAGCCGCGCGTGAAGTCGCCGTTCTCCTTGAGGTCGAACAGGCCCAGCTCGACGCCGTAGCGTTCGAGATCGCCGGTCGTCAACTCGACCAGGGCCGCTTCGATCAGCACCTGCTGCTGCCGGCGGTCGAGGTGGTCGATCAGCGTCTGGATCTGCTTCCACTTGGTGCCCGCGGCCGAAACCAGCAGCGAGTTGCTCTCCTTGTGGGCGCGGATCACCGTGCGCCGCGTGCGCCGGGCCGCCGCCGCGCCAGCACCGCCGGCGGGGGCGGCAGCCTGCGTCTCGGCGTTGTTGTCCTCCTGCAGGAACTGCGAGAGCGTCTGCTGCAGTTCTTCGGCGAGCACGTTCTTCAGCTGCATCACGCTCGCCGAGCCCTCGACGAGCTGGCTCGGCACGTCGAGCCGGGCGATCAGCTCGAGCGCTTCCCGCACCGTCTCCAAGGTGCCGCTGAGCACCAGCGCCTTCTGCGAGCTGTGCACGACGACCTTGAGCTGCGGCCGGCCGGAGCCGCCGGCGACCTGGCCGGGCTGGCCGCCTTGCTCCTGCTGCACCTGCAGCCGGATCTGCGAACGGCTCTCGAGCACCTCGGTGATGATCGGCTCGAGTTCTTCGGGCGCCTGGTGGAACACCTCGACGACCTGCACCACGAGGTTCGGCGGCTCGGTGGGGATGTCGACCAGTTCGAGCAGCTTGACCGCGGCGTAGACCTGCGGGCCGAAACCCTGCAGCAGCATCGCCGAGCTGTTGCCGACGTTGCCGAGGGTCAACGTGCCGCCGCCGGTCGGGGCGCCGGTGCTGGCGAAGAACGGCCGCAGCGCGTTGGTGGCGATGGTGGCGTTGATGTTCTTCAGCGGCACCGTGGTCAGGATCGGCACGCCGGTCTGGTAGCGGTAGGTCTCGAGCTCGGTCGGCGTGACGTAGCGCGCGCCGTTGGTGACTTCGCGGCCGCGCGCACCGCTCATCGACACGATCTCGAGCAGTTCGAGGTCGCCTTCCCCGCGCGGCACCAGGGCGAAGCCCTTGATGTAGAGCATCGTCTGGAAGAACGCGTAGAACTCGTCCTGGAAGCGCTCCCGCTTGATGCGGAAGGTGCCGAGGAAGCTGACGGTGTTGCCGCCCTGACCGGTGGTCGCCAGGTCGTTGGCGCTGAACACGAAGCGCTTGCCGGTGACCTCCTGCGCCCACTTGATGAACTCGGTCAGGTCCATGCCATTGCTCTCGTTCATCGAGAAGGCAATGGTGTTGGTCGCGTCGTCGACCACCATGCGCGGCGTCGGGCGTTGCGGGTCCTGGGCGCCTCCCTGCGCGGTCGCCGGTGCCACGGCGAAAGAGCCGGCGGCGAGCAGCGTCGCCAGCGGGAGGAGCGGGGTCAGAACGCGCAATGCACGGCGGAGAGCGTTGTCGGCCATCGTGGGTTCGAACTCGGCCCCCCGGGTCGAGGGACAGGACCGGCCTCAGACCGGCGGGGCGGCGTTTTATTTCCCACCGTCGACGCAAGGAAGCGCCGAGTCCGTGTTTCCGACTTTCCCGTTGCCCCCTTGCCGAGGCGTCGGTTGCATCAGCGCGACACTCGAACCGGTCGTCGGGTGCTCGGATTCGAGGCATGAAGCTCGCGGAGCTGGTAACCGAAGATCTCGTGGTCCTGCCGCTGCGCGCGGCGAACAAGTGGGAGGCCCTGCGCGTGGTCGCCGAGGCGCCCGCGCGCGCGGGGCGCTATCCGGCGGCCTTCGCGGCCACCGTCGAGCAAGCGCTCGTCGTGCGCGAAAAGAGCATGACCACCGGCATGGAGCACGGCATCGCCATTCCGCACGCGGCGATCGACGGCATCGACGAATTGATCGCGGTGCTGGGCGTCAATCCGGCCGGCATCCCGTTCGACACGCTCGACGGCGCGCCGGCGCGCATCGTGGTGGGGCTCGTGATCCCGCGCAGCAAGAAGCTCGCGCACATCAAGACGCTCGCCGAGATCGCCAAGCTGTTCGCGCGCGCCGAGGTGCGCGATCGCCTGGTGGCTGCAACCAGCCCGGCCCAAGCAGTCGCCGTGCTCGCGGACGTGCAACGGGCAGGCTGAAGCCGCGATGGGAACGGGAACGTGGCAGCCGCCCGCGGGCGGCTCTTCGCGCACGCGCGCGGCCTCGGCAGCGACGCGGTCGCCGGCGCCACCGGACGCCCTGCTGCGTCCGGGTATCCTTGCCGCCATGATCGCGCCGGAAGCGCCGCCGCCCGAGTTGCCGCGTGGGTGGTCGCCCGCCGGCCACGTCGCCGCCGCGGCCGCTGGCTTCGCGACGGCGTGGTTCCTGGCCGTGGTGGTGCAGGATGCCGGTGTCGCGAGGGCGTTCGCCTCGCACGGCGGACTCGGTTGGTGGGCGAGCGGCGTCGCCGCCGTCGCGGGCGGGTTCGGCGCGGGGATGCGGCGGCGCGACGTCGGCGCTGCGGTCGCGGCCGGTCTGGTTGCCGTGGCCGGCGGGCTCGGGGCCGCGGCGAGCGCGCTCCTGCCCGCAGCGCTCGTGCTGCTCGTGCCGGGGATCGGCTTCGCGTTGGTTGCCGCACCGTGCACGGCACCTGGGTCGATCGCCACGGCGGCGGTCGCGGGGCTGCTGGCCTGGCTCCTCGGTGCGCCGTTCGCGGTCGGGCCGACCGTGCTTGCGTTGGTGGTGCTCGCCGCGGTCGTCGCGGCCACCTGCGCGCCGCAGCGCGACACGCCGTCCGAGGTGCGGCGGCCGCTGGCCACGATCGTCACCGCCTGCGTCGTGCTGGTCGTTCTCGTCGTCGTGGTGCCGGCAGGGGCGGGGCGCGGCCTTGGCACGGCACTCGTGGTCGCTGCGGCGATCGGGGCAATGGCCTCGCTGGCGGCCCGCCGGCTGCGGCTCGCTCTCGCAACCAGCGCCATCGCCGTCGCCACCGCGTTCCTGTTGGCGAACGACGCCGGCGGCGAGCCGAACGAGGTGCTGGCGCACGATCCTGCGCACGCGGTCGTCTACGCGCGCGCCGCCCACGAACTGCGTCTCGTCGCCGACGGACGGATCGTCGATGCCCACGGTCCCGAACGCAGCGAGGGAGCGCTCGCCGCCGCGCTGGTGCAGGCGTTGGCGCGGCGGGGGGATCGGGTGCTGGTCGCGGGGCTGGGCAGCGGCGTCGTGGCGCGGCTGCTGCACGCGTTGGACGCGCACGTGGTCGACGCCGTCGACTGGCGCCGAGTCCCCGCGAACCTGCGCGACCGGCTGCTCGCCGACGGCCCGGTTGCCGGATCGTCGCCGCCGCCGCCGCTGCCGCGCGTGCGCTCGGGCGATCTCGCCGCGAGTCTCGCTGCGCTCGCTCCGGGCAGCCGCCAGGTCGTCGTTCTCGGCGAACCGCTCGCGGCCACGAGTGCGGCCCTGCTGCCGGCGATGCAGCGCGAACTGCGCGTGGTCGTCGGCGAGGGCCTCGTGCTCCAGGTCCTCGCGTTGGATCGCTGCCCGCCGCCCGCATTGCGGGCACTGTTCGCCGCCGCGGCCGAAGCCCACGCTTGGAACGGCCTGTTCGTCGTCGGCGATGGCGCCGTGTTGGCGAGTGCGTGCGCGGCGCCGGACTGGGAACGGGCGCCGCCGGTGCCCACATGGTCCGACGACGCGCGCTGGCTCGCGCACCGCGCCCACCTCGGCAGCGTCGCCGACTTCCAACGCGCGCTGCTCGGCACGCTGGTGTCGTCCGCGCCGGAGGCTGCCGATGCCGGCGACGAAGCCGGAACCGGCCGCGCCGGCGCCCTCGACGTCGTGCGCCGCTGGCTCGTGCCGGCGGTTCCGGTGGCCTCGGCCGAACCGTCGCTGCTGCAGCGCTGGCAGGCGGTGCAGGCCGAGCTGCGCGCGGCGACGCAGGCGCTCGCTCGTCTGCCCGACGACGCCGCGGGCCGGCACGATGCGCAGGCGCTGGCGGCGCGCTTCCTGCACCTCGGCGCACCGCGCGCGGAACTGCAGGCTGCCCTCGGCCTCGCCGCGGCCGACGGCACCACGTTGCGTTCCCCGGCGTCGGCCGCGCGCGCGGCGCATGCGCTCGATCCGACGGTGTTCGCGGCCGGCATCGCCGTGCTCGGCAGCCTGCCAGTGCCGAAGCAGTCGAGGGGGCCGCTCGAAGACCTGGCGCGCTTGCCGGCCGACGAACGCCTCGCCGTCGTCGCCGCCGGCGACGATCCGTTCGCGATCGCTCTGCGCGTGCGCCATGCGTCGGCCTGCGCGCGCGCGCTCGTCGCCGCCCTCGCGCGGCAACCGTTGCCGCCCGCAGCGGCCCAGGCGCTGCGCGAACTCTCCGACGTGTTCGTGCTCCGCGAAGCGGCCGCGGTGTTGGCACCTGGCGGCCGGTTGCGCGAACTGCTCGGCCTCTGGCGCGGAGACCTGCCGATGCCCGACGCGCTGCACGACCTCGTGCGCCAGGGCGCCGACGAACGCCGCCTGCTCGCCGCTGCGCTCCGCGGCCGGCGCGATCCCGCCGCCTACGGCGCGCTCGCCGACCTGCTGCTCGCGCCCGAGGTCGAAGTGCGCGCGCTCGCCGCCGAGGCGCTGCCGCCGCAGATTCCGTACGATCCGAACTGGCCACAATCCGATCGCGAGGCGGCGGCAGAACGGCTGCGCGCGCTGCATAATCGCGCGCCATGACGGACATCACGGTTGCCGCTCTCGCCGAACTCGTCGCCGGGCGTCTGCTCGGCGATGGCGAGCGCCGCATCACGGGTCTTGGGGATCTGCGCACCGGGGGCCCGGACCGGATCGGCTTCGTGCGCGAGGCGCGTTACCACGCGATGGCGAAGACGACCCGCGTCGGCGCGGTGTTGACCGGCACCGAACTCGAGACGCCCGCCAGCCAGATCGTCGTCGGCGACGTCGACGTGGCGTTCGCCAAGGTCGCGACGCACTTCCATCCGGTGCCGCGCGCGGTGGAGCGCTCGATCCACCCGACCGCGGTCGTCGATCCGGGCGCCGAACTGGAAGGCCCGGTGCAGATCGGGCCGCGCGTGGTCGTCGGCAAGAGCCGGATCGGGGCCGGTACGGTGCTCAGCCCTGGCGTCGTCATCAGCGACGGCAGCAGCCTCGGGCGCGACTGCTTCCTGCACCCGAACGTGACGATCTACACCGGCTGCCAGCTCGGGCAGCGGGTGATCGTGCACAGCAGTGCCGTGGTCGGCAGCGATGGCTTCGGCTACGCGCGCGAAGGCAGCACGTGGATCAAGGTGCCGCAACTCGGCACGGTGGTCGTCGGCGACGACGTCGAGATCGGGGCGGGCACCGCGATCGACCGCGGCACGCTCGGCACGACACGCATCGGGCCGCGCACCAAGTTCGACAACCTCTGCCACGTCGCGCACAACTGCACGATCGGCGCGGACTGCGCGTTCGCCGCCGGCGTGATGATCGCGGGTTCGACGACGATCGGTGACCGCTGCGTGTTCGCCGGCAACGTCGGCATCGCCGGGCACCTGCAGATCGCCAACGACGTGCGGCTCGGCGGCGGCACGATCGCCTTCAAGGACATCGCCAAGGCGGGCGACTACCTCGGCCACCCGGTGATGGAGAAGCGGCGCTTCCTGCGCCTGATGCGGGTGCTGCGAGGGATGGTGACGAAGGGTGGCGACGCGGAGTAGTGGCGGCTAGGTCGGCAGCCATTCGCGAACGCGCGCCGCGACCGCCGCCTGGATTTCGTCGCGCGTGCGCCGGTAGGTCGACAGCTCGCGCCCGTACGGATCGCCGACGTCGAGCCCGTCGGGCCGCAGCATCGCCAGCTTGTCCGCGACCTCGGGCATCTCGGCGAGGATCGCGCGGCGGTGGCTGCTCGACAGGCAGTAGACGAAGCTCGCGCGCTCGACCAGTTCGGGCGTGAGCGCGGTGCTCTGGTGCGTTTCCAGATCGAGCCCCGCTTCCTTCGCCGCCTCGCGGCTGCCGTCGCTCGCCGGCATGCCATCCAGCGTGCTCGTTCCCGCGCTCGCGAACGAGAGTCCGTGCGCCAGGACCTCCGCGGGGCTCACGCCGAGCGCTCTCGCCGCCGCCGCGCGCGCGAGTGCTTCGGCGAGCGGCGAACGGCAGGTGTTGCCGGTGCAGACGAACAGCACCAGCCGCGCCGCCGCGCGCAGCACCTCGTCGGCCGTGAGGATGCCCTCTCGCAGCACTTCCAGCTTCGGTCCGAGCTGGCGCACGATCGTCGAGGCCATGCCGATCGGCGACGGCCCGTCGTCGACGACGTGGGCCACGTGCTCGCCGAACGCCGCGGCGATGGCGCGCGCGTCGACCAGCGGCGGCTCCCCGGTGCGGTTCACGCTGCTGAGCCACAGCGGCTCGCCGCACGCCTCGATCACCGCCCGCGTGAACTCGTGCGCGGGCAGCCGCGCACCGGCAGTGGTGCCGCCCGGTCCGGGCAGGATCACGGTCAGCGGGCCCGGCCAGTAGCGGTCGAGCAGCCGTTCGATCCCCGGCGGCACGTGCGGCCACAGCTGCGTGCACTCGCGGCGCTGCGCCAGGTGCCAGGTGAACGGCTGCGCCGCGTCGCGTCCCTTCGCGGCGCGTGCGCGCTGCACGGCGTCGGCGCGGCTCGGCAGCAGCGCCAGCCCGTAGACGGTCTCGGTCGGGAGCACGCAGAGTTCGCCGCCGCGCAGGCTCGCGACCACCTTGCGCAGGAGGACCGCGCGATCGGCGGTCTTCAGCTCGTGGCGCACGCAGGGCATGGTGCGCGACGATAGCGCGAGGTCCGGCGAAAGGAGTCCACGCGCGAGCATTCCGCGGCGGCTGCGCCTATCGTCATCGGGTCCGATGTCGACGCCGACACGCGAAGGTCGCCAGACCAGGATCCGCACGCAACGCCTGGCGCAGCTCGGTGCGCTGCTCGCGGGGTTCGCGCACGAGGTGCGCAACCCGCTCAGCACGATCGGCCTCAATCTGCAGCTCGTGCTCGAGGACTTCCGCGAGCCGGAGACGACGCGCGACAAGCGCACGCAGAAGCGGTTGAGCACGGTGGAGGGCGAAGTGCGCCGGCTGCAGAAGATCCTCGAGGAGTTCCTGAGCTTCGCGCGTGCGCCCGAGCCGAAGTTCGTGCCGGTCGAGTTGAATCGGCGCCTGCAGGCGCTGGTCGAGTTCCACGAGCCGGAGATGCGCGAGCAGGGCATCGGCATCCGCTTCTTCGCCAGTCCCGACGTCGGCGTGATCCCGGGCGATTGGGACCACCTGCAGGCGGCGGTCGGCAACCTGCTGCGCAACGCGAAGGAAGCGACGCCGTCCGGCGGCGAGATCCTGGTGTCGACGGCGCGCGAGGGCGCCTTCGTGCTGGTGCGCGTGGTCGACACCGGGGCCGGCATCCCGGCCGACGTGCAGGCTCGGGTGTTCGAGCCGTACTTCAGCACCAAGAAGGCGGGCACGGGGCTGGGGCTGCCGACGGTGCGGCGCGTGGTCGAGGAGCACGGTGGAACCTTGACCCTGCAGTCCGAGGTCGGCAAAGGAACGCAGTTCACCATGCGGTTGCCGGCGCGTCCGGCGGCCGGCGACGTGGAGCCAACGGCATGACGACGGATCCGATCCTGGTGGTGGACGACGACGACGCGCTGCGCACCTCGCTGGTGGAAGCGCTCGAGGCGCTGCCGGTCGTGATCACGACCGCATCGAGCGGGGCGGAGGCCGTGGCGCTGCTGGCCGAGCGGCGCTTCGCGGTGGTCGTCACCGACCTGGTGATGAAGGGCGTCGACGGTTTCGCGGTGCTGGCCGCGGCGAAGCAGAACTACGCGAACTGCCGCGTCGTGATGCTGACCGGGCACGGCGGCCGCGACGTCGCGGTGCAGGCGATGGAGAAGGGCGCCACCTACTACGTCGAGAAGCCGGTCGACCTCGCCGACCTGCGCGCGAAGGTCAAGAAGTCGCTCGAGGACCACCAGAAGGACGTCGCCTACGACGAACTGCGCGGCCAGCTGGACCGCTCGTTCGGCATCGAGGGCATCGTCGGCCAGGACCCGCAGATGCAGCGCGTGCTCGGGCTGGTCCGGCAGATCGCCGGCACCGCGGCATCGGTGCTGATCCTCGGGGCGTCGGGCACCGGCAAGGAACTGGTCGCGCGCGCGATCCACGCGCTGTCGCCGCGCAACAAGCGACCGTTCGTCGCGATCAACTGCGGCGGCATGTCGGAAGGCACGATCGAGAGCGAGCTGTTCGGCCACGTGAAGGGCGCGTTCACGGGTGCGGTCGCCGATCGTGAGGGCAAGTTCGAGTACGCGGCCGGCGGCACGCTGCTGCTCGATGAAGTCGGCGAGATGCCGATGCCGACGCAGGTCAAACTGCTGCGCGTGCTCGAGGAGCGCGCCGTCGTTCGGCTCGGCGACAACAAGAACCGCCCGGTCGACGTGCGGGTGCTGGCGGCCACCAACGCCGACCTGCTGCAGAAGGTCAAGGACGGCTCGTTCCGGCAGGATCTCTACTTCCGGCTCAAGGTCGTGACCATCGACCTGCCGGCGCTGCGCGAACGGCGTTCCGACATCAAGCTGCTGATCGAGCACTTCCTCGCGCACTTCCGCAAGGCGCACGGCAAGGACGTCGAGTCGATCGACCGCGACGCGCTGGTGGCGCTGGTGCAGTACGACTGGCCCGGCAACGTGCGCGAACTGCGCAACGCGGTCGAGTCGATGGTGGTGCGCAGCAAGGGCAACATCCTGACGCGCGCGGACCTGCCGCCGGAGATCTGGGCGCCGCTGCCGTCGGATCAGGATGGCTGGCAGTTCCTCGCGGGGCGCACGGCGACCGACGTCGAGAAGAACCACATCCGCGTGTCGCTCGAGCTCTGCGGCGGCAACCGCCAGAAGACCGCGAAGACGATGGGGCTGTCCGAGCGCACGCTCTATCGCAAGATCAAGGAGTACGAGCTGTGACGTCCGGGCGGTGTGCTGGCTGGCCGGCGTCGGGCCATGCGACTACAGTCCGCGGCCTGCCATGAGCGAACCTTCCCAGAAGCCGGCCGTGCAGGATGGCCTGGCGTTCGAACGTCCGCTGACCGATCTGCAGACCAAGATCGACGAACTGCGCAAGCTGAACTCGGGCTCGCACCTCGAGCTGAGCAGCGAGATCGAGCTGCTCGAGGACCGGCTCCGGCGGCAGACCGCCGACGTCTACGCGCAGCTCAGTCCGTGGGAGCGGGTGAACGTCGCCCGCCACGCCGAGCGGCCGCTGACGTCCGACTACGTGCAGATGATGCTCGACGACTTCGTCGAGATCCACGGCGACCGCGTGTTCGGCGACGACCGCGCGATCGTGACCGGGCTCGCGACGATGGGCGCGCACCGGTTCCTGCTGGTCGGGCACCGCAAGGGCAAGACCGTGAAGGACCGCCTGGCGTGCAACTTCGGCTGTGCGCATCCCGAGGGCTACCGCAAGGCGATGCAGAAGATGCGACTCGCCGAGAAGTGGAAGCTGCCGATCGTGACGTTCATCAACACGCCGGGCGCCTATCCTGGCATCGGCGCCGAGGAGCGCGGGCAGGCCGCCGCGATCGCCCGCAACATCCTGGAGATGTTCGATCTCAAGGTGCCGGTGATCTGCGTCGTGATCGGCGAGGGCGGGTCGGGCGGGGCGCTGGGAATCGGCGTCGGCGACCGCGTCGGCATGCTGGAGAACAGCTACTACTCGGTGATCTCGCCCGAGGGCTGCGCGGCGATCCTCTGGAAGAGCGGCGACAAGGCGCCCGAGGCGGCGGAAGCGCTCAAGCTCACCAGCAAGGACCTGCTGCGGCTCGGGCTGGTCGACAAGGTGATCGACGAACCGCTCGGCGGGGCGCATCGCGACCCGAAGGGCGCCGTCGAACGCGTACGCGGGCAGATCGTCGAGTGGCTGACGGAGTTGGCGGCGATCCCGGTGCCGGAGCTGCTCGAGCAGCGGCACCGCAAGTTCCGCCGCATGGGCACGCCGACCAACGGCTGATTCCTCGCCGCGGTCGCGGAATCCCGCCCTGCCGCCAACAGTCGGGCGGAGTTCGACGTAGACGCGACCGTTGGCGGCCGTTCGCGGGCCGACTACCTTCGCTCCCGATGTCCTCGCCGTTCGCCAGCCGCCGTTTCGCCGATGCCGCCGCGCCGGCCGGCGGTTCGTCGCTGCCCGGCGGGCTGGCGAGCGCGGTGGAGGCGCTGGCCGCCGACGCCGCCTGCTCCGACGCCGAACTCGTGCGGCGCACGCTCGCTGGCCAGCAGGACCCGTTCGCGGCGCTGGTCGCCCGGTACCAGAAGCGCGCCTTCTGGATCGCCTTCCACGTCGTCGGGCGCGTCGAGGATGCCCGCGACGTCGCCCAGGAGTCGTTCGTGCGGCTCTACCGCTCGCTCGGCAAGTACGACTTCGCGCGCAGCTTCTACACGTGGTTCTACCGCATCGTGATGAACCTCGCGATCGATGCCCTGCGCAAGCAGAAGAGCGCGCGCAGCAGCAGCCTCGACGACGTGCTCGGCGGCTTCGCCGACGCGCGCGAACCGGTCGGCGACGCGCCGCTGCAGCGCCGCGAGGAGGACGCGGCGGTCTGGGCCGTGCTCGACAAGCTCGATGCGAAGTTCCGCGCCGTGCTGGTGCTCCGCGACATCCACGGGCTCTCCTGCCGCGAGATCGCGCCGATCCTGAAGGTCACGCACGCGACGGCCCGGTGGCGGCTGCACCGCGGGCGCTTGATGTTCAAGGAGCACTGGGAACGTACGCACGGAGGCGCCGAACGATGAACTGCTCGCAGGCGCGGCCCGCGTTGGCATTGTTCGTCGGCGGCGACCTCGATGTCGCGACCAGCGGCGACGTGCGCATGCACTTGCGCGACTGTGCTTCGTGTCGCACGGAGGCGTCCACGCTGCAGCAAGCGACGCTGCGGTTGCGGCGCCTCGCGGCGGCGCCGGCAGCCGGCGTCGACGAGGCGATGTTCGCGGCGATGCACCGCGACGTCATGGCGCACGTTGGTGAGGCGGGCGAGTTGGCGCCACGCGCGCGGCGCGTTCTCCCGTGGGTCGTCGCGGCCGCGGCGGTGCTGCTCGCAGTCGGATTCTGGTGGGCGGGCGACGTCGGCGACGGTGGCATGCCTCGGCGGACGCCGATCGCGACGCCCGCGGCTCTCGAGCCGGCGAAGGTCGTGCCGTGGTCGGGGCCGCGGGTGCTGCTGCGGCCGCTCGGCGACGACCGCGCCTTCCGGTCGGACGATGCCGGCGACGGTTCGGGCATGCTGGGGCGCGACCGGTTGCGGTTGCTCGTCGACGAGAGCGACCAGGGCCTGGTCTTGCCGCCGCGTCAGACCGGCAACCGGTGAATCGTCGCCCCGCGGGCTCGGAGTCTTTGCGCCCGACCGGCGTTGCGCGCCTTCGTTTCGCGGGCACGACCCGCCCGCTGGAGACCTGACCCCATGAACGACATCCGATCCTTCCTGCTCGTTGCCGCTGGCGCGTTGGCAGCGGCACTTCCTGCCCAAGACCCGACTCCGCCGGCGCCGTCCGCGCCGCCCGCGACCAGCGAAACGCCGAAGGCCGCCGGCATCGAGACGTGGATCGCGAAGCTCGGCAGCGACAGCTATCGCGCCCGGCTCGACGCCGAACGCGCGTTGCGCGAGGCCGGCGAAGCCGCCGTGCCGGCGCTGCAGCGCGCCGCGGCATCGGCGGACGACCCGGAAGTGCAGTGGCGGGCGCGCCGCGTCTTGCGGCAGATCGAGCGCAACGGCGCGTCCGACCTGGTGCAGCGCGACCGGAAGGCGGCGATGGAGCCAGGCAAGGAACCAGGCATGGCGCCGCGTCGCGCCGGCCGCGACGACGTGCGTGATCAGTTCGAGTCGCTGTTCGAGAACTTCGAGCGCGACTTCGGCATCGACATCCCGCGCGCGCGGTTCTTCGACGACCAGTTCTTCCGCGACCTGCAGCAGCAGATGCAGCACGGCGTCTCGCGCTCGCAGGGCATGTCGATGCAGATCGGCCCCGACGGCGCGGTGCGCGTCGAGGTGAAGGAGCTGGGCGAAGACGGCAAGGCGGAGACCAAGGTCTACGAAGCGCCCGATCTCGAGACGTTCCAGAAGCAGTACCCCGACGTGATGCGCAAGAACGGGCTCGGGATGGGGCTGTTCCAGGGCAACCTGCAGGGGCTCGGCGACATCCCGTGGCGCACCTTCGGCGACGGGCAACCGCTGCGAGGATGGGTGTTCGACCATGGCGGCGCCGAGCCGCGGGCGCTCGCTCCGGGTCGGCCGGCGATGCCAGCACCCGACGACTTTCAACTGGCCGAACGTGCGCCTGCACCCCCGGCCGCCGGCAAGCGCCTGGGAGTCACGATTCGCGAGATCCCGGACGGTGTGCGCGAGTACCTCGGCCTCGAGGCGCGACACGGCCTGATGGTCGACGGCGTTGGCAGCGGCACGTTGGCCGAATCGCTGGGCCTCGCCGCCGGCGACATCATCACGCACGTCGGTGACCGCGCGATCGCTTCGCCGCAGGACGTGCAGGACGCGCTGGCGCCGATCAAGAAGGGCGACGACGTGGTCGTGAAGTTCGTGCGCAAGGGCGCCGAGAAGACGGCGACCGCCGCGAAGACCGAGGACGTCGAAGCCGGCAAGCCAACCGAACGCCTCGAGCGTCGGGCCCGCAAGGGCGACTCGACGATCCGCTGAGCTGGGCGCGCCGCCGCGGCGCGATCAGGCGCCGCCGGCGCCGAGCTCGCGCAGCCGCAGCTGGCCGCACGCGGCGGAACGGTCGGCGCCGCGCTGGCGCCGCACCGTGACCTTGAGGCCGCCGGCCCGCAGCGCATCGGCGAACGCGTCGACGCGGGCGGGCATCGGCCGCCGCAGTCCCTTCGCCGCGGCGAGTTCCTCGACGGGGTTCCACGGGATCAGGTTCACCGTGCACGGCAGGGCGCCGAGCCCGCGTACCAGCGCTTCGGCATCGACGGGGCGGTCGTTGACGCCTTCGAGCAACACGACCTCGTAGGTGACTTCGCGGCCCTTCTGGCCGAAGTAGCGATGTGCCGTGGCGACGATCTCGCGCACCGGTGCCGACGCGGTCGGCACCAGACGCCGCCGCAGTTCGTCGTCGGCCGCGTGCAGCGAGACGGCGAGGTTGTAGGACGGATCGGCGGCGGCGAAGCGCTCCATCTGGCGTGGATAGCCCGAAGTGCTGACCGTGATGCGGCGCGCGCCCATGCCGATGCCGTCCGGGTCGTGGATCCGCTGCAGTGCGGGCAGCAACGCGTCGAGGTTGAGCATCGGTTCGCCCATGCCCATCACGACGAGGTTGGTCAGCCGCTCCCCGGCGGGCAGCAGGGCCCTCGCCAGCAGCACCTGCTCGGCGATCTCGCCCGCCGACAGGTTGCGGCGCACGCCGTACATGCCCGACGCGCAGAAGACGCACGCGACCGGGCAGCCGACCTGCGTCGACACGCAGAGCGTCGTGCGTTCGCCATCCGGGATCACGACGCACTCGACGCTCTCGCCGTCGCGCCACTGCACGAGCAGCTTCCTGGTGCCATCCCCGGCGTCGTCGGCCTTCACGACCGAGCCGCTGCGCAGGGGGGCTGCGGCGGTGAGCGCCTGGCGCAACGCCTGCGGCACGTTGCGCATCGCCTCGTACGACGGCACGCCGTGCTTCCACGCCCAATGCAGCACCTGCCGCGTCTGGAACGGCTTGCCGCCGGCGCGCTGGACCAACTCGCCGACCTCGGCGTCGCTCAGGTCCGTCAACGGGCGCATGCGCGTTGGGCCGTCGCCGCTCAGGCCGAGTCGCGCTTGCGGCGGTCGCCGGGGGCGTGCCGGGCGAGGCGCTCGAGCACGTAGTCGCCGGTGATCACGATGCGCTCGCCCTTGCGCGAGCCGATCTCGAAGCGCAGGTCGAGCAGGACTTCCTCGAACATCGCGCGCAGCGAGCGCACGCCGGTCTCCCGCTTCATCGCCTCGTCGGCGAACACGCCGAGCGCCTCGTCGGTGAACTCGAGCTGGCAACCGTCGAGTTCGAACGTGGACTTGTACTGCTTGACCAGCGCGTTCTTCGGCTGCGTCATCACGACCAGGATCTCGTCGCGCGTCAGCGAGCGCATTGGCACGGTGACCGGCAGGCGGCCGACGAACTCGGGGATCATGCCGAAGTCGATCAGGTCCTTCTGGTCGAGGTGGGGGATCAGCCGGTCGCGTTCTGCCTGGCTGGTCACGAGGTCGAGGTCGACCTGCGGGCCCTCGGCCGCGGCGCCGAAACCGATCACCTTCTGGCCGAGCCGGCGCGCGATGAACTGTTCGATGCCGTTGAAGGTGCCGCCGCAGATGAACAGGATGTGCTCCGTGTTGACCTGGATGTAGCTCTGCTCAGGGTGCTTGCGGCCGCCCTGCGGCGGCACGTTGGCGACGGTGCCCTCGAGGATCTTCAGCAGCGCCTGCTGCACACCTTCGCCGCTGACGTCGCGCGTGATCGACACGTTGCTCGTCGTGCGGCCGATCTTGTCGATCTCGTCGATGTAGACGATGCCCTGTTGCGCCCGCTCGACGTCGAAGTTGGCGTTCTGCAGCAATCGGAGCAGGATGTTCTCGACGTCCTCGCCGACGTAGCCGGCCTCGGTCAGGGTCGTCGCATCGGCGATCGCGAACGGCACGTCGAGGATCTTCGCCAGCGTGCGCGCCAGCAGCGTCTTGCCGGATCCGGTCGGTCCGACCAGCAGGATGTTGCTCTTCTCGAGCTCGAGCTCGGGGTTCTGGAAGCGCGCGTGCAGCCGGCGGTAGTGCCCGTAGACCGCGACCGCGAGCACCTTCTTGGCGCGCTCCTGGCCGATCACGTACTCGCCGAGACGCTTCATCATCGTCTCGGGGCTCGGGACCTTGTCCTTCGTGACGAGGTCCTTCAGGAACGTCGGCGTGCTGCCGCCGCCCTTCTGCTTGCGATCCTCCTCCTTGAGGATCGTGTTGCAGATCTCGATGCACTCGTTGCAGATGTAGATGCCGGGCGGGCCGGAGATCAGCGACTGCACGTGGTGGCGCGACTTCTCGCAGAACGTGCAGCGCTCGACGGTCTTGCCCTTGGCGGCCATGTTCGTGTCGGGGGAGCCCGCGTCGCAGTCTACCGCGCAGGTGGTCCGGATGCGCGGGTCAGCCCCGCGGCCGTGACGGTCGGTCGACTCACTTGCTGGTCTGCACGATCTCGTCGATCAGGCCGTAGGCCTTGGCCTCGGCCGGTCCCATGAAGAAGTCCCGATCGCTGTCGCGACTGACCTCGGCCGCGGGGCGATTGCAGTGGCGTCCGAGGATCTCGCTGAGCGTCGTCTTCAGGCGCAGGATCTCGTCGGCCTGGATGCTGATGTCGACCGCGGTGCCACCGACGCCGCCCCACGGCTGGTGGATCATGATGCGCGAGTGAGGCAGCGCGTGGCGCTTGCCCTTGCTGCCCGCCGCGAGGAGCAGAGCACCCATCGACGCCGCCTGGCCGAGGCAGTAGGTCGCGACCGGGCACTGCACGAACTGGATCGTGTCGTAGATCGCCAGGCCCGCGGTGACGCTGCCGCCCGGCGTGTTCAAGAACAGGTTGATGTCCTGGTTCTTGTTCTCCTTCTGCAGGAACAGCAGCTGCGCGATCACCGAGTTGGCGACGCCGTCGTCGATCGGCGACCCGATGAAGACGATGCGGTCCTCGAGCAGGCGGCTGTAGATGTCGTACTGGCGTTCGCCGCGGCCGGTCTTCTCGATGACGAACGGGATGATGTAGTCGTTGGCGATGCTCATGGGCTCGGCGGGCGGTCGGGGTCGGGGCGTCGATCGACCACGGCCCGCCGCGCCAGGCGACGCACCGCGACTTCGATCAACTGCCCTTCTTATCGACGATCTTGGCGTTGTCTCTGAGGAAATCACGCACCTTGCGCTCGAGCAGCGACAGCCGCAGCTCGCCGAGCCGGTTCTCCTGCTCGAGGTGCTCGCGGACCATCGCCGCCGTGACCTGCTGCCCGTCGTTGCTGTTGGCGACGGCGAGGTTGCGCAGTTCGGCCTCGACGTCGGTCTCGGTCACGAACAGCTTCTGCTGCTTGGCCACGGCTTCGATCAGGAAGAACAGGCGCACGCGGCGCTGGGCGTCTTGTTGGGCCTCGGCCTGCGATTCCCCAAGCTTCTTCTCGATGTCGGCCTCGCTGGCCCCGGCCTGCTGCATGCGGTGGGCGAGGGCACCGAGCGACGCGCGCTGCTGTTCCTCGATCAGCGACGGGGGGAGCGGGATCTCGTGGGTGTCGAGCAGCGCCTGCAGGCACTGTTCCTCCTGGCGTTGGCGGCCCAGGCGCGTCTTCTGCTCGGTGATGCGGGCGGCCAGGTCGGCGCGCAGTGCGGCGACGTTCTCGAACTCGAGGCCCTTGGCGAGCGCATCGTCGACCGGCGGCGGCATCACGCGCAGCACTTCGTGAATGGTCAGGCGCACGGTGCCGGTCTGGCCGCGCACGGCCTCCTTCTCGAAGTTGGCGGGGAACGTGATCGCGACCTCGAGCTGCTTGCCGGCCGTGGCGCCGATCAGGGCCTGCTGCCAGTCCGCCTCGGCCACGCCGTGGATCGGCTTGCGCGTGTTGAGCTGCACGTCCTTGCGGCTGTGCACGGCGCTGCCGCCGCCGTCGGCGAACGTGAAGTCGGCCTTGACGAAGTCGCCGTCCTGCACCGGCTCGCTGGTCGTCTGCAGGGTGCGCTTCTGGTGCGTGATCTCCTTCAGCGCGTTGTCGACGTCGGCATCGGTCGCCGCGCCCTCGAAGGCCTCGACCTGCAGGCCCTTGGTGGCCTTCAGCTCGATCTGCGGGCGCACGTCGATCTTGGCGGTGAACTGCAGCGCCGAACCCGGCACGACCGTGAGCTTCTCGACGTCGTCGATGGCGATGCGACCGACGGGGGAGAGGTCCTTCTCGCGGCAGGCGTCGCCGAAGAAGCGGTTGAGCATCTGCTCCTTCGCCTCGGCGAGGATCGACGGACCGAACTTCTTCTCGACGATCGCGCGCGGCACATGGCCGGGGCGGAAGCCCTTGAGCTGGATCTGCTGCTGCGCCGACGCGTACATGCGTTCGAGGTGCTCCTGCACGAGAGCGGGCGGAACAGTGATCGTGAGAGAACGGGTGCAGGGGCCGGTTTCGGCAACCGTGACTTGCATGGCGGGTGGGCTCGGTCGGGGATGCGGCGGCGAAAAGGGCCGAGCATCTTGGCGGCGTCGCGCAGGCGGGTCAAGGCGACGAAGCCGCGGCCGCGCCGGGTGCGCTACTTCGGTTGCTGTTCCTTGGCGAGATCGCGCAGGAACTGGCGCACGCGGTCCTGCTGCAGGGTCTCCGCGAACACCGGGTCGTCGTTGCCGATCGCCTCGATCTCGGCGACCAGGAAGCCCGACTGCTTCATCAGCTTGGTCAAGTTCGGGATCTTCCGGCGACGCGCCTCGCAGCGCATCTGGCCGACGTAGGCTCGGCGCGCCATCGCCATGCCGTCCTGGACGGAGAACTCGAGCGCTTTCTCGAAGTCGGCGAGCGCTTCGCCGTACTCCTCGATCGCGAACAGCAGGTTCGCCCGCAGCTCGTAGAGGCTCGACTCGCGCCGACGCGAGGGCTTGCGGACCTGTTCGTCGAGCGACCGCTTGAGCTTGGTCACGCCCTGGCGGTCGCCGAGCGCCCGCAGCGACACCGCGGCGGTCACGGCGAGCGAACTGGTCTCGCCGTCGTCGATGATCTGGTGCAGGCGCCGCACCGTCGGTTCGTGTTCGGGCGGCGCGATCGTCGCCAGCGCCTGCGCGAGTTGGCGGGTCTCGACGTAGTCGAGGCGGTCGCGGTCGAGCAGCGGCAGCAGCGCCCGCGCCGCGGCGTCGTGCGCCTTCACCGCCGCCGCGAAGTACTGGACGTACCACGGCAGCAGCTTGTTGTCCTTCTCGGTCGCCAGCGCCTGGATCACGGTGTCGGCGACCTGGCCCGCGCGCGCGGCGACCAGGTAGGCGAGCACGTCCTCGCGCACCTGGCGGTCGCTCGACGCGAGCATCGTCACGACCTTCGGTGCGGCGATGGCGGCCTTCTGCAGGCGCAGCGAACGCACGACGAGGCGCTTGTCCTCGCCGGTCGTGCGGTCGAGCTGGTCGACGAGCACTGCCGTCGCCTGCGGGGTGTGGGCGACGCCGAGCAGGCGGATGGCCTCGTTGCGGCCGACGTCGTTGCTGCCGTTGACGAGTTCGACCAACGCGTCGACGAAGCTCGCCGGGTCCAGTCTCTCGAGCACGCGGCGGCAGTTGCCGGCGAGATGGCGCGCGTCCTCGCCGCCTTGCGCGGGCTGCAGCTTCTCGAGCAGCAGCGGTACCACGCTGTCACCGAGGGCGGCGACCTCGGCGACCTTCTGGTCGATGTGCTGCTGGTTGATGCGGTAGTCGAGCTTGAGGTCGCCCCAGAACGGCTCGAGCGCTGCCTGCTGGGCCGGCCGGCTGCGCTCGGCGCGTTCGCGGGCGATCTTGGCGACCTCGGCGAGCGGGACCTGGGCGGCTGCGGTCGCAGCGACGGCGAGCGACAGGAGGAACGGCGAGCACCGCGGCGGCATCGGCTCAGTATGCCGCTTACTCGCCGCTGCTTCATGGCTTCTCCTGTCGATGCAGCGCCCCCAATGTGGCGTGACCATCCCGGAACTGGGGAAGAGCGGCTGGGCTTCCGCGGAAACGCAGGCCGCACTTGGCTCTTGGCTATCTGGTTCCCTTCGCCCGTCCGGCAACGGTGAGGAACTGCTGCATGGCGTCCTTGCGCAGGTTCTCGGCCAGACGGAGTTCGGACGTTGCGTTGTCGAGCTGCGGAGCCTCGCCGGGCATGACGCGGACGATGTGAAACCGCTGGCCGCCGCCTTCTCGGTACAGCATCCGAAGACTGATCCACTCGTCGGCATGCCGGAGCTTGGTCAAGGCATCGGTTGGAAACCCGCCGTTGACGCGCTGCGACTCTTCGAACAGGACTTCCTCGTGTAGCCCCGACCGGTAGCGTTCTCTCGCAAGCGCCTTTCCGAGGCGGCGTCGCATCTCCTCAGCAGCGAGGACGGGCGCACTGGCATCGTCCCAGAGTTGGACGAGTCGGTCCCAATCTTCGCGAGAGGGGAGCCGCAGGTCCTCTGGGAGCGCACCCGCGGCAATGCCGCGGCGCAGGGTCCGTTGGGCCGCCTCGCCGACAGGACCATGCCCTTCGGGTTGCGATGAGGATTCGTCGCTGGGTGTCGCCGAGACTTCCCCAGCCGACCCACTGGTTGGTTGCGTTTCCTGTCGTTCTTCTTCGGAATCGGGATCAGGCGCGGAACGCGAGGTCACGAGTGCTGGCGCGTGCGCGATGGGCGGGACAGTTGGCGGTTCGCGCGTCATCCAGAGAACCGCGCCGGCGACCGCAGCCACCCCCAATGTGATGAGCGTTGGGTTCCTCATGGGTTGGCGAGACTATCCGTCTCATGGGAATGAGGAGGGGGGGCAATCTCCGTGCTTCGCATGCCGCGGCCGAAGCGCGACCTGGCGGCCGGTTCTCAACCCGCGCCGACCGTGTTGCCGATGCACGAGGCGCCATGTGGACCTACGTGCTCCGCCACCGCCTGCTGCTGCGCGCGATCTACGCCCGCTCGACCGCCGCCTGACCCTTGCCGGCGGCCGCACCTTCGGGTTGCGTTGTCGCCGTGACGGGTGACTTCGACGTGATCGTGATCGGCGGCGGCCATGCCGGCGTCGAGGCGGCGACCGCGGCTGCGCGCATCGGCTGCCGCACCGCGATGGTCGTGCTCGACCCCGCGGCGATCGGCCGCATGTCGTGCAACCCCGCGATCGGCGGCCTCGCCAAGGGCCAGCTCGTGCGCGAAGTCGACGCGCTCGGCGGCGAGATGGGTCTGGTCACCGACCAGACCGGCATCCAGTTCCGCATGCTGAACACCAGCAAGGGCCCGGCGGTGCGCTCGCCGCGCGCCCAGTGCGATCGTGATGCCTACAACCACACGATGGTCGCGCGCGTGCTCGCCTACCCGGGGCTCACCGTGGTCGCCGGCGAAGCGGTGGCGCTGCGCAGCAACGCGCGTGGTGACGCGATCGACGGCGTCGAGCTCGCCGATGGCAGCACGCTGCGCGCGCCGACCGTGGTGTTGACGACTGGCACGTTCCTCGGCGGCAAACTGTTCGCCGGCGCGTGGGAGGCGCCGGGCGGCCGTCACGGCGAAGCGCCGGCGGCGCGCATCAGCGACTCGCTGCGGGCGTTCGGCATTCGGCTGGGCCGCCACAAGACCGGCACGCCGCCGCGCCTGCATGCCGACTCGATCGACTTCACGCGGCTCGAAGTGCAGCCGGGCGACGACCCGCCGCAGCCGTTCTCGTTCCGCACCGAGCGCATCGTGCAGGAGCAGATGCCGTGTTGGCTGACGCGGACTACGCCCGAGACGCACGCGATCATCCGGGCCAATGCGCACCACTCGCCGATGTTCCAGGGCCGCATCCAGGGAACGGGGCCGCGCTACTGCCCGAGCGTCGAGGACAAGGTCGTGCGCTTCGCCGGGCAGGACTCGCACCCGATCTTCCTCGAGCCCGAAGGGCGCACGTCGCGCGAGATCTATCCCAACGGCATCAGCACCAGCCTGCCCGCGGACGTGCAGATGCAGTTCTTGCGCACGATCCCGGGGCTCGAACAGGTCGTGATGCTGCGGCCGGGCTACGCGGTCGAGTACGACTACGTGCTGACCGACCAGTTGCGCGGCGATCTGCAGGTTGCCGGGCTGCGCGGCCTGTTCGCGGCGGGCCAGATCAACGGCACCAGCGGCTACGAGGAGGCGGCGGGACAGGGTCTGGTCGCGGGGCTCAACGCGGCACGGTTCGCGCGCGGGCAGGAGCCCGTCGTGTTCGATCGCGCGACCGCCTACCTCGGCGTGATGGTCGACGACCTCTGCCGCGTGAACCCGACCGAGCCCTACCGGATGTTCACGAGCCGCGCCGAGTTCCGGCTGCTGCTGCGCAGCGACAACGCCGACCGCCGCCTGACCACGCTCGGCGAACGGCTCGGCCTGGTCGGCGCCGAGCAGGCGGCCGCCGTTCGCAGCAAGGAGCAGCGCATCGCCGCCGCGCGGGAGTGGCTCGACCTGCAGCGCCGTTCGGGCAAGACGCTGACCGAGTGGCTGCGGCGGCCCGAAGTGACGACGGCAGACCTGGCGCAGTGGGATCCGACGTTCGCGGCGATGGCGTTGTCGCCGGCGGAGGCGTCCGAGGTCGAGGCCGAGGTCAAGTACGCGGGCTACGTCGAACGCCAGGCGATGGAGGTGGCACGCCTGCGGGCGATGGAGGAGCGGCGCATCCCGACGGCGTTCGACTACGCGGTGCTGCCGGGGCTGAGCAACGAAGCGCGCTCGCGGCTGCTGCAGCGGCGACCGCTGACGATCGGCGAGGCGTCGCGGCTCGCCGGCGTGCGGCAGGCGGACGTGCAGTTGCTGCTGGTCGCGCTCGGGCGCTGACGCCCGGCGCTCACATCTGCAGGACGGCCTTGACCAGCGCTTCGATGTCGCCGGTGGCCGGCGCGTGGCTGCCGCGGCGCACCTTCTCGACCTTGTCGCGCGCGTCCTTCTCGGCGTAGCCGAGCGTGACCAGGGCGGCGATGGCGTCGTCGGCGGTGCGGCTCGGCAGTGGGCGATCGGTGGCGCCGGGCGCGGCCAGATCGAGCTTCTGCATCGCATCGCGCAGTTCGAGGCACAGCCGTTCGGCGGTCTTCTGGCCCACGCCCTTCACCGCCTTCAGCGCCGCGACGTCGCCGTGCGCGATCGCGTGCGCGAGGTCGGCGGGCGCATGCACGCTGAGCAGCGCCAGCGCGATCGAAGGCCCGACGCCGCTGACGGCGAGCAGGCGGCGGGCGAGATCGCGTTCGGCGCGGGTCGCGAAGCCGAGCAGCGAAGGCATGCCGTCGACGACGTGCAGGATCGTGAACACGAGCCCGGTCGTGCCGACGCGCAGCTCGGACGACGAGTTGAGGCTCGTGCGCAGCTCGTAGCCGACGCCGCCGCAGCGCACGACCACGCGCGAGGTCTCCTTCTCGACGACGTCCCCGAACAGGTGGTCGTACATGGCCCGCGCGGCGAACTCAGCCGCGCAGCGACAGGCCGAACTCGTCGAGCTTCGTCTTGATCTCGTTCAGCGAGGTCTGGCCGAAGTTCGGGCACGCCAGCAGCTCGGCCTCGGTCTTGATCGCGAGGTCGCCGATGGTGCGGATCTTCAGCAGGTCGACGATGCGGCGGCTGCGCACCGACAGGTCGAGTTCGCTGATCGGACGCTTCTGCGGGTCCGGGCTGTCCGGGTCCGGCTGCTCTTCGGTGAGCAGGGCCGGCTCCGACATCTCGCCGAGGTCCTTGCTCATCAGCTCGTCGCTGGTCATGCCGAGCCGCAGTCCCTTGATCTTGAGGATCTCCTTGATCTCGGTCAGCGACGTCTCGCCGAAGTTCTTGTAGCTGAGCAACTCGGCCTCGGTCTTCTTCACCAGGTCGCCGAGCGTGCGGATGTTCATCTTCGCGAGGCAGTTGCGCGACCGCACCGACAGCTCGAAGTCGTTGATCGGGGTGCGCAGGAGCTTGTTGCGCTTGTCGTCGCGGCGCTCCTGGTCCTCGTCGTAGTACATGTTCAGCGCCGCGGCAGCGTCGCGGCGGTAGAGGCGCGCGCGGGCGTTGTCGGGGTGGGCTTGCAGCGCCAGGTCGAAGCACTGCATGGCGCGCCGGTAGTTGCCCATGTCCTCGTAGAGGATGCCGAGGTTGACGACGCAGGCGACGTTGACGGGCGGCGACATCAGTGCGCGCTCGTACAGCTCGCGGGCCTCTTCGTCCTCGCCGCGCAGGTCGACGTTCAGCGCCAGGCGGAACAGCGCCTGCTTGTGGCTGCCGTCGACGGCCAGCACGTCGTCGTAGCAGGCGATCGCCTTGCCGACTTCGTGGGCGAGTTCGAGCGCGCGGCCCGCGAAGTACTTCTGGTCGGCGGGCGACAGCAGCGACTTCAGCTTGTCGGCATCCTTGGCGAGCCGTTCGCCATCGTTGTGGCCGTCGAGCGCGCGCAGCCAGACCAGCGCCTGCGCCGGATCCGACTCGCGGCGCGACAGCAGCTTCTGCGCTTCGTCGAGGCGACCGAGCGCGCCGAGGCTGCTGGCGAGGCAGCAGGTGACGACGGCGTTGGTCTTGTCGGCCGTCAGCAGCGGCAGCGCTTCTTCATGGCGACCGAGCGCCCACAGCGCGACGCCGCGAGCGGTGCCCTTGGCGCGCGGCTCGGAGAGCCAGTCACGCAGTTGCTGGAGGGAGTCGACCGACTGGAACACCGCGGCGCGGAACGCATCGAGCTTGGTCGGCGTCAGGTCGCCGGCCAGCAGGGCCGCGGGATCGAGCGAGGGGATGGGAGCCGTGTCCGTCATCGGGGGTGCAAACGGCCCGCCGCCCGGCGAAGGCCGGGCCGGGGCGTGGCCGGCAAAGGGCGGAGCAGACTAGGCCCCATCCCCCGTCGGGGTCAAGTTCGCGAGTGGCCCGTCGCCGCGAAGTCTGCTGCCGCTTCTCGGTAGACCGCGAGCAGGTCGTGGGCCATCGCCGCGAAGCCGCGGGCGCGCGGCCGCGCCCGCTGCGACATCGCCCGCACCGTCGCGGGCGACGCGGCGAGGCGATCGAGTGCCTGCGCCCAGGCGTCGACGTCGCCGGGCGGCAGCACGAGCCCCTGTTCGCCGTCGACGACGGCGTCCTGGAGTCCGCCGATGCGGCTCACCAGCACCGGCCGCGCGGCGGCGAGGGCTTCGCGCACCGTCAGCCCGAAGGCTTCGTGCCACAAGGCCGGCGCCGCCAGCACGTCGATGCCGGCGAGCAACGCCGGCAGGTCGTGCAGGCCGTACGGGCCGTGGTACTGCACGTCGTCGTGGGGGCGAAGCGAAGCGAAGCAGCGCGTCGCGTAGCTGGCATCGCCGTGGTAGGGCACGACGTTGCCATGGATGCGGATCGCGACGCGGTGGGCGGGAAGGCGCGCGGCGGCGGCGAGCAGCACGTGCAGGCCCTTGCTCGGCATCACCGTGCCGAGGTAGCCGACGCGCAGTGGACCCGGGCCGATCGCCGGCGGCGGCAGCGCGGCGAGGGCGTCCGTGTCGACGCCGTTCTCGACCACGGTGAAGCGCGCCCGCGGCACGCCGAGCGCTTCGAACGGCGGGATCGCGCGCGCGCTCGGCACCACGAGCCGCTGCGGCACGGCCAGCGCGGCCAGCGCGCGGGCGTGGATCGCGGTGATCTGTCCGTCGCGGTTCTGCGTGGTCACCCAGCCCGGCCAGGTGCGCTGCAGGCACTCGCCGCATCGCGGCACCGTCGCCGTGACGCAGACTTCTTCGCGCTGGTGGAACATCTGGCCGCGCGGGCAGAACAGCCAGTAGTCGTGCAGCGTCATCACCGACGGCACGCCGGCCGCCGCGAGTTCGCCGAGGCTGTCCGTCGACATGCCGGTCAGGTGGTGCACGTGCGCGACCGCGAAGTGCACGCCGGCTTCCTTGCGTTGGCGCAGGAACCCGCGCAGGGCCGTCGCCATCGGCGGCGAGACGTACATCGCCGCGAGATCCGGCACCCGTTCCCAGCGGTAGGCGACGCGCGTGATCCGCGGATTGCCGTCGGCGGTCGTGCGCCACGTTCCTTCGGCGAGGCCCGGCGTGCCTTCGCGCGCGAAGATCTCGACGTCGTGGCCAGCGGCGACGAGGGCACGGGCGAGGCCGTCGACGTGCTGTTCGACGCCGCCGACGCTGTCCGGGGGCAGGCCGTGGGCGAGCAGCAGGATCCGCATGACGGGACGATGCCCATGCGTGGCGGAGCCTGCAATCGTGCGCGCGACGTCGCTGCGCGTTTGACCGTGTCCCGGTGCCGGGCTAGCGTGCTCGCCCGCCGAAGGGTGCGCCGCGATCCCCGTGGCCGCCTTCGAACCCGATAGCCATGAAGCTGAAAGTCCGTCGTTCCAAGCAGAAGCGTCTGAAGAAGGTCGGGTTCCGGACCCGCAGCAAGACTGCGGGGGGGCGCAAGGTCATCAAGCGGAAGATCAAGCGGTCCGGCAAGTTCCGCGTCGGCTGAGCCGCGACGGCGCTCCGCCGTAGCCGCGACCGTTCGTTCCGCAGGCGACGCGTCGCCTCACCTGACCACGCCCGACCCGGCAATCGCCGCGCTGGCCCGTTGTCGCCGCAAGCACCGCGGCCTCGCGTCGGGCCTGGCGGGCCGCCCCGCGTTGTGGCGGCAGAAGCTGCGCTGCGCGCGGCAACCCGCTACGCGCGGCCGACGTGCTTTCCGCACCAGCGACCGCTAGTGTCGCCGCCCGTCGTCGTCGTCGTCTCGTTTCATCTCGGTCCAAGCTTCCAGGGAGGTTCTCGTGTCCGCAGCGTCGCGCTCCGCCGCCATCCAGCTCATCGCCCGCAAGTCGCCGGTCGCCGTTGCCTGCCAGCAGAGCAACGTGCCGCAGTTGTTCGGCGCGAACGTCTTCGGCGTCGAGCAGATGCGCACGCGGTTGTCGGAGAACGCCTACAAGGCGCTGCGTTCGTGCATGGAGCACGGGCAGGAACTCGACCACGCGCTCGCCGACCAGGTCGCCACCGCGATGAAGGAGTGGGCCGTCGAACGGGGCGCCACGCACTTCACGCACTGGTTCCAGCCGATGACCGGCTCGACCGCCGAGAAGCACGACAGCTTCGCTTCGTTCGACGGCAGCAAGATCATCATGGAGTTCTCCGGCAAGGCGCTGATCAAGGGCGAGCCGGACGCGAGTTCGTTCCCGAGCGGCGGCCTGCGCGCGACGTTCGAGGCCCGCGGCTACACGGCGTGGGATCCGACCTCGCCGGCGTTCCTCCGCGAGACGACGAACGGCAGCACGCTGTGTATTCCGACCGCGTTCTGCAGCTGGACCGGCGAGGCGCTCGACGAGAAGACGCCGCTGCTGCGCAGCACCGAAGCGCTCAACCGCGAGGCCGTGCGGCTGCTGCGCCTGCTCGGTGACGACAAGGTGCAGTTCGTCTACCCGACGCTCGGCTGCGAACAGGAGTACTTCCTGATCGATCGCGACCTGTACTTCCTGCGCCCGGACCTGATCGCGACCGGCCGCACGCTGTTCGGCGCCAAGCCCCCGAAGGGCCAGGAACTCGAGGACCACTACTTCGGCTCGATCGCGCCGCGCGTGCTCGCGTTCATGCAGGAGTCCGAGTTCGAGCTGTGGAAGCTCGGCGTGCCGGTGAAGACGCGCCACAACGAAGTCGCGCCGAGCCAGTACGAGGTCGCGCCGATCTTCGAGCGCACGACGATCGCGGTCGACCACAACATGCTCTGCATGGAAGTGCTGAAGCAGGTCGCGACCAAGCACGGCTTCCACTGCCTGCTGCACGAGAAGCCGTACGCGGGCATCAACGGCAGCGGCAAGCACAACAACTGGTCGATGGCGACCGACGGCGGCGACAACCTGCTCGAGCCGGGCAGGAGCCCCGAGCAGAACATGCGCTTCATGGTGATGCTCGCGGCGGTGATGCGCGCCGTCGACCTGCACGCCGACCTGCTGCGCACGACGATCGCCCACGCCGGCAACGACCATCGGCTGGGCGCCAACGAGGCACCGCCGGCGATCCTGTCGATCTACCTCGGCGAGCAGCTCACCGACGTCGTCGACGCGATGATCGCCGGCACGAGCCGCGGCAGCGAGCGCAAGCGCGACACGATGCGCCTCGGTGTCTCGGTGCTGCCGCCGCTGCCGCGCGACGCGACCGACCGCAACCGCACGTCGCCGTTCGCGTTCACCGGCAACAAGTTCGAGTTCCGCGCCGTGGGCAGCAGCCAGGCCTGCGCCAAGCCCAACGCGGTGCTCAACACGATCGTCGCCGACTCGCTCGCCCACATCAGCAGCGAGATCGAGAAGGGCAAGGCGGCGCGTGGCCTCGAGGCCGCGGTCAACGACGTCGTCGTCGACCTGTTCAAGAAGCACCAGCGCATCCTGTTCAACGGCAACGGCTACTCGGCCGAGTGGCACGCCGAAGCCGGCAAGCGCGGACTGCCGAACTTCAAGAACGCGGTCGACGCGATCGCCAACTTCGGCAGCAAGAAGAACGTCGATCTGTTCGAGCGCTTCGCGGTGCTGTCGAGCAAGGAAGTCGAGTCGCGCATGAACATCATGTTCGAGTCGTACTGCAAGGCGATCGCGATCGAGGGCCAGAGCGCCCTGTCGATCGCCCGCACGATGATCCTGCCGTCCGCCCAGCGTGCGCAGGGCAGCGTGGCGCAGAGCGTGGGCGCGGCCAAGGCGGCCGGTGTCGACGTCAAGGTGCAGGAGAAGCGGTTGCGCGACTTCTGCGCGCGCATCGAGACGTTCGTGGTCGCGATCGACGACCTCACGGCGCAGTTCGAGCACGCCGAGCACCATGGCGGGGCGCCAGCGGAGCACGCCAAGACCTACCGCGACAAGGTCGTGCCGGCGATGGCGAAGCTGCGCGAGATCGCCGACGGCCTCGAGACCATGGTCGACGACGCCGAGTGGCCGCTGCCGAAGTACCGCGAGATCCTGTTCCTGCAGTGACGCGCGGCGGTCAGCGGATCGCCCGCGCCGGTCGCAATCCCAGGTAGCGATCGGCCACCTGCGGCGCGTCGCTCGGCCGGTTCGCCGACCGCGCGTTGGCCGCCGCGTTGGCGAAGCAGCCGCCGCGGTTGACGCGCGATGCCGAACTGGCCGGCGGGCACACCGGATCGCGGGCCGGGCTCTGGCGGTAGAACGCGCTGTCGAAGCCGTCCAGGCACCACTCCCAGACGTTGCCGTGCACGCCGTGCAGTCCGAACGCATTGGCGCGGTGGGCGTCGACCGGAGCGTGCATGACGTAACCGTCCTCGAGGTCGGGCCAGTCCTGCGTTTCCGACCACGGCGCCCCGTTGCTCGCCGCCGTGCGGTCCGCGAGGTTCACCGCGCCGCGCAGCGTCTCGCGCGCGTCGCCGGTCCACCACACGGTACCGGTTCCGGCGCGCGCGCCGTACTCCCACTGCGCTTCGCTCGGCAGCGTCAGCTGCATGCGCTCGAGTTGCTGCTGGCACGCAAACCAGCTCACTTGCTCGACCGGATGCAGCAGGGACTCCACCCATTGCACGCGCTTGCCGGGCTTGAGGTAGCTCGGGTTGTCGCCGGTGCAGCGCTGCCACTGCGCCTGCGTCATCTCGTACTTCGACAGGAAGAACGCCGACACCTCGACCGTGTGCACCGGCGATTCGGGGGGCAACGCCTGCGGATCGTAGTTGCGGCCGGCAGGGTCGTCGCGCTGCGCGCCCATCGCGAACGTGCCGGCCGGCAGCAGCACGAACACGAGGCCCGTCCCTTCGTGCAGTACCAGCTTGCCGTCCGCGTTGCGTTCGGCGGGCTCGCCGGTCTGCAGATGCGCGAACTCCTGCAGTCCCGACGCCGGGTCGCTGCCCAACGGCAGCAGTCCGGCTTGTGGCGCCAACTGCAAGCCGCCGTACTTCGCACTCGCGGCGATCGCCGCGCGCGCCGCCGACCAGCGCTGCCGCGCGTCGTCGCTGTCGAGGCTGCGCGAACCGATCGCCGTCGCGAACGCGCGCCGCTTGCCGATGCCCCAGCCGTGCCGGGCCGTGATGCCCGTCGACACCAGCCCGGTCTCCGGATCGGCGAACGCGCGCAGGTCCGCGATCAGTCGCTCGAGCTGGGCATGCCACCAGCGATCGCGCGCGTCGTCGAAGCGGTAGGTGCGGAAGGCGTCGACCTGCGCCTGCAGAGCCGCGACCTGCTGCACCTGCCGCGCGGACTCCGCGACGCGTTGCTGCCGCGCGTCCGGGTCGGTCCACTCGGCGATCGCCTGGCGCAGCATGGTGAAGCGCTTCTGCTGATCCTGTTGCAGCGCTGGCGGTGTGGCGCGCACGGCCTGTTCCCCGGCGGCGAGGGCGGCTTCGAAGCGCCCGACGCGGAACAGGGCGCGAGCCAACGTGTGTTGGCACAACGCGCGGTCGTCGTCGGTGGCGGCCGCGAGCGCCCGCTGCGCCAGCAGCAGACCCGCCATCTCCTGGCCGTAGACCACGGTTGCCGGGTTGTTGTCGAACAACGGCGTGGCCACCTGGCGCAGCCCCGCGCTGTCGGTCGGCAGCGACTGCGTGGCGAGGCTGGCCCGCACCGCGCCTTCGTCGGGCCACGGCTCGTCGCCGAGCATGCGTCGCATCCACGTCAGCCGACCGCGCTGCGTTTCCAGCTCGTCGCGCTGCGGGCATGCCTGCCGATCGGCGGCGATGCTCGCCTCGGTGCGCGGCTGCGCGCGCTCCCGGATCGCGGCCAGCGTGGCTTCGTGTTCGCGCAGGCCGGGACGTGCCACGCCGTTGGTCGTGGCGTCGCCGGGCCGCCCCTCGATCAAGGCCCGGGCGTCGGCGAGCCACTGCTCGTAGGCGGGCAGCTGCTCGGGCGTCGCCGGCCACAGCGCATCGGCTCGCTCCGTGAGTTCCTGCAGTTCCTGGATCGCCGACAGCGACAGCACGTCGTTCGCGAGCGCTTGCGCGCGACGCTCCTGTTGGCGCGCTCGTTCGGCGTTGGCGTCGGCGGTCGCCGCCTGTTCGTCGGCGCGGGCTGCCTGCCACGCGAAGCCGAGCAGGCCGAGCAGCAGGGCGATCGCGACGGCGGCCGTCGCGGCGACCAGCGAACGGTGGCGCCGCACGAACTTGCGCAGCCGGTACGCCGCGCCGGGCGGCACCGCGAGCACCGCGTCGCCGGCGAGGAAGCGCCGCACGTCGTCGGCGAGCCCGGTCGCGGTCTGGTAGCGGCGCGCGCGGTCCTTCTCGAGCGCCTTCATCACGATCCAGTCGATCTCGCCGCGCACCAGGGCGCCGAGTCGCTTGGGGGCCACACGCCGACAGGCCGCGAGATGGGCGATGGTGTCGGTCGCCTGCGACAGCCGCGTCGACGGCTTCGGTGGATCGACCTCGCGGATGAGCCGTTGCAGTTCGGCGTAGACGGCGCCGCCGAGCGTCTTGGTGTCGAACGGTGTCGAGCCCGTCAGCAGTTCGTACAGCACGACGCCGAGCGCGTAGACGTCGGTTCGGGTGTCGATGTCCAGCGAGCCGTCGGCCTGCTCGGGACTCATGTACTGCAGCGTGCCGATCACCTGCCGATGCTCGGTGAACAGCGTCTTCTCGGTCAGCTTCTGCACCGTCGCCTTGGCGATGCCGAAGTCGATGATCTTCGCCTGCGGGCGCCCGTCGACGATGCCGACCAGGATGTTCGAGGGCTTGAGGTCGCGATGGATGACGCCTTTGCCGTGCGCGTGCTGCACGGCGGCGCACACCTGCGCGAACAGTTCGAGTCGCGCGTCGATCGTCAGCTGGTGGCGGTCACAGAACGTGACGATCGGATCGCCCTTGACCAGTTCCATCACGAAGAACGGGCGCCCGCTCGCCGTGGCGCCGGCATCGAACACGCGGGCGATGTTCGGGTGGTCCATCAGGGCCAGCGCCTGCCGCTCTTGCTCGAAGCGCGCGACCACCTGCCGGGTGTCCATGCCGAGCTTGATGACCTTCAGCGCGACGCGCCGAACGACCGGCTCCTGCTGCTCGGCCATGAACACGACGCCAAAGCCCCCTTCGCCGATCTGCTGCAGCAGCTTGTAGGGGCCGATCCGCGTGCCGGGGCCCTCGTCGTTCGGCGCGCTGGTCGCCGCCACGCCGGGGCCGGTGGCCGCCCCGAGGAACTGCTCGCCGTCGGCCGCGGCGAGCATCCGGAGCAGCCGCTGCCGCAGTTCCGCATCCGCACCGCACTCCCTGGCCAGGAACGGACCGCGTTCCGCGGACGGCAGCTGGAACGCGAGGTCGAAGAGCTCGCGCAGCCGTGGGTGTTGGGGATCGGGCATTGCGGTTCCGGCGGCAGCAACCGGCTTGCACCGGCGGACGCCGCGACGCGAGAAGCGTGCGACCGTCGGCCCGAGGATCAAGGATCCGGCGCCACCGACGGCTGCTCACCCCGGCTGCCGGCCGGAAACCGATCTCACCGCGGCCACTTCACGTAGTCGGGCACGGTCGGGCGGCTCGCGCGGTACCAGCCCTTCGCGAGCAGCACCAGGTTGCCGTGCGCGTCCTTCTCCAGCGCGCCGGTCACGGTGACCTGGTCGAGCAGTTCGAGGTCGCCGAGCCCCGGGGTCGCCAGCGGCTGGCCGTCGGCGCCGCGGGCCTCGACCAGCAGTGAGTTCGTCGCCTGCGTGTCCTTGCTCTCGCAGCAGTAGTCCCAAGGCGTCCTGCACTCGTCTGCCTTGTCGGTCTCGCCGCAGTAGGGGATCGCGAGGTCCATGAGCTTCATCACCGCGTAGCCGGTGGTGACGTCGTAGAGACGGCCGGTCACCGCGACGTTCGCGGTCGGCCCGGCGTCCTTTGCCGCCTTGACGCCGAGCGCGTTCGCCGGGGCTTGCGACAACCGCAGGGCCGCGACCGCGGGTGCGGCGGGTCGGGCCGCGGGACGGGACGATTCGCCGCTGCGGTCGCAAGCGACGAACGTGGTGAGAACGACGACGAGGAACGCGGTCTTCATGTTCGGCCTCCGATGGCCTCGATCAGGGGGATGCGCACGGCGCGGACGGCGGGCACGATGCCGCCGATCACGCCCGAGGCGAGGGACGAACCGAGGCCCAGCAGGCGGCTGCCGGCGTCGGGATGCAGCGACAAGGCGCCCATCGGATACCGCATGGACACGTCGCCGATCGCGAGCGCGACCAGGATGCCGATGCCGCCGCCGAGCGCGGCGACGAGGGCGCTCTCTTCGACCAGCGCGACCGCGACGGCGCTCGGCGAGTAGCCCAGCGCACGCAAGGTCGCCAGTTCGCGCGTTCGCGCCAGCACCGCGGCGAACATCGTGTTGGCGCAGGCGAAGGCGCCGGCGACCAGCGCCAGCACCGCCATCCAGCGGGCCAGCGCGATGATCGGCTCGAGGCTTGTCGTCAGCGCCCGCAGCATCTCGTGTTCGGGCACCGCGACGATCTCGAGGTCGACGCGCCGCGCCGCGAACAGCCGCAGCTCGTCGAGCGCGTCGGGCGTGGCGAGGCGGCAGACGACACACGACACGTCCTCGCGTTTGGTCGCCAGCATCACGTCGGCGAGGCGCCCCCACATCTCGGCTTCCAGGGTGGTGCCGGGCGCGGCGAAACGACCGACGATCGTGAAGTCGCGACGCTCGAGATGCAGCGTGCGGCCGACGGCGAGATCTTCGGCCGACAGACCGAGGCGTGTGTGCGCGAGCGGGCCGACCAGCAACTCGAACGGCGCGCGCGGCTCGCGTCCGTCGACGATCAGCACCTTGTCGTGCACGATCCAGGCTGCGTCGGTGACGCCACGCAGCAGACCCACCTGGTCACCCGAACGCGTCGCGATGTGCAGCTCGACCGAGGCGGCCCGCTGGCCGCCGACGGTCAGCACGCCGGGCGCCGCCGCGGCGGCGAGTTCGGCGCTGCCTCTCGGCACCACCGAACGTACGAGGTCGACCTCGGCCGAGGAGCCGAGCAGCAGCACGACGTCGTCGCGCGCGGCGGTCGCCCCGGCGCGCGTGATGCCGTCGGCGAACGACGTCATCGCGATCACCAACAACGTCGTCGCCGCGATGCCGCCGAGCGTCGCCAGCGTGCGTGCCCGCCGTCGCAGCAGGTTGCGCAGCACGTAGTCGAAGGGGAGCACGTTCATTCCTCCTTGACGCCGATCGCCAACGGCCGGCGGGCGGTCGCGATCGCCGGGGGGAGCGACGCGAGCGCGCCGATCATCAGCGCAGCCGTCAGGCAGCTCACGGCGGTGGCCCAGGTCGGCTGCAGGTCGATGCCATAGCCTTCGACGCCGAGCGTCACCGGACGAAACAGGAGCAGGCCCAACACGAGTCCGATGCCGAGCACGCCGCCGGCGAGACCGAGCCCGACGCCTTCGCAGGCGATCAGTGCCATCAGCTTCGGCTTGGTGAGCCCGACGGTCTCGAGCACGCCCATCTCGCCGCTGCGCGACTGCGCGCTGATGTAGACGGTGTTGGCGAGCACCAGGGCGACGACGAGCACGGCCAGATACCCGAGCCAGCGCGCGAACTCGACGACCTGGGCGATCTCGGCGATCGCCGCGGCGACGAATGCCTGCATGGTCTTGGTGTCGGTGCGTGCCGTGTCGGTCGCGAAGACGCCGTCGATCGCCTGAGCGATCGCATCGGTGTCGGCGCCGTCCTTCACGCGGACGAGGAACTGCGTCGCCGCGCCCTGACGTTTGCGCGCCAGCGACAGCTGGTCGAGGTGCACGAAGGCCAGGTTGGCGACGCCGGCCGTTTCGCTGCGCACGATGCCGGCGACCTGCACGTCGAGCTCGCCGAGGCGCACGCGTTGGCCCGTAGCGAGTCGACGCCGCTCCGCGAGCCGTTCGCCGACGAGTGCGCCGTCGCTCTGCTGCCGCCAAGTGTCGATGCTGCCCGACAGCACGTCCAGGTCGTAGAGCCTGGTCAGCTCGCTGGCGGTGACACCGTGCAGGGTGACGAGATCGAGGTTGCTGCGGCAGTTGTTGATGTAGACGAGGGTCGGCAACACGTCGGCGATGCCGGGCAGGTCGCGGATCGTGCGTTCGTAGCGCAGCGGCAGTTCGCTGGTCAGCGGGCAGAAGCGGCTGTCCTGGAACACGACCAGGACCGGCTGGTCGGCGCGTTGCTGCAGCGTGGTGACGCCGTCGTCGACGGTGCGCACGAACGCGAACAGCGCCATCGCCAGCGCGGCCCCGAGCAGGGTCAGCAGCGAACGGGTGCGTGCCCGCAGGGCGGTGCGCACGGCGTACGGCAGGAAGGCCAGCAGATCACGCATGGGCGCCCTCCGCGACGATGCGGCCCTTGTCGAGATGCACGATGCGGTCGGCGAACTTCGCCGCCGCCGGGTCGTGCGTGACCATGACGAGGGTCTTGCCGAAGCGGTCGACGAGCGTGCGCAGCAGTTCGATCGTGCGCGTCGCGGCGGCGCGGTCGAGGTTGCCGGTCGGCTCGTCGGCGAGCACGACGACCGGGTCGGTGACGATCGCGCGCGCGATGGCGACACGCTGCTGCTGGCCGCCCGAGAGTTGCCGCGGCAGGTGGGTCGCGCGGTCGGTGAGGTCGACGGCGGCGAGAGCGACGCCGACCTTCTGCGCCCGCTGCGCGCGCGACAGCTTCATGAGCAGCAGCGGCACTTCGACGTTCTCGTACGCCGTCAGCACCGGGATCAGGTTGTACTGTTGGAACACGTAGCCGACGGCGCGGGTGCGCCACCGCGCGAGTTGGCCCGCGGTCAGCGACGAGACGGCCTCGCCGGCGACGGTGACGGTGCCGACGGTCGGGCGATCGATGCCGGCGAGCAGGTGCAGCAGCGTCGTCTTGCCGCTGCCGGACGGGCCCATCAGTACGACGAACTCACCCTGCTCGACGGTGAAGTCGAGGCCGTCGATCGGCGTCACCGCCTCCGACGCGGAACGGAACGTCTTGGTGACGGAACGCAGTTCGATCAGGCTCATCGGTTCGCCTCCTGGACAGCCTCGCCGTCCTGCACCGGCACGAGGATCACTCGCATCGCCGCGGAGAGATCGCCTTGCACGACGGCGTCGTCGCCCTGCGTCTGCAGCACCGTCACGGCGACGGCGCGAGCGCGACCGGCGGCGGGATCGAAGCGGAACACGCGGCCGTCGTGCACGGCGGCCTTCGGCACGAGGAAGGCGAGGGCCGCGCTGGCCGCCGCCGGTGCCGTGCCGTCGGTACGCCCGCCACCGAGGAACCGCGCGCGGCAGAGGGTCTCCGGCCGCAGCAGCGGCGGCGGGTCGAGCACCCGGACCTTCACCTGCAAGGTGTTCTTCAGCAGGTCGGACTCGTGTTGTGCGCGCTGCACCACGCCGCGCACGACCGAACCGCCGAGCACTTCGCTGCGCAGTTCGACCTGCTGGCCGTCGTGCACGCCGGCGATGGCGCCGAGCGGCACGTCGATGCGGGCGCGCAGCTTCGCCGGATCGTAGATCGACAGCAGCGGCTCGGCGTCGGGGCCTGCTTCGGCGCCGGGCGCGGCGAGCAGCTTCAGGACGACGCCGCTGGCCGGGGCGAGCACTTCGGTCCACGCCAGTTCGCGGCGGGTGATCTCGAGTTCGACGTTCGCGGTGGCGACGGCGGCGGTGGCCTTGGCGAGCGCGGCTTCGGCGCTGCGCACGCGCGCCTCGAGCACCTTCGGTGCGGCGAGCAACTCGTCGGCGAGTGCGGCGGCCGCGTGCGCGGCGGCAAGTTCGCCGGCGGCGGCTTCGGCTTCGCGGCCCGCGGCGCGGGCGGCGGCGTCGGCCGCTGCGGCGGCGGCGCGCGCACGGGCCAGGGCGACGGGGTAACTGCCGCCGGTGGCGGCGAGTTGTTCCTGGGCGGTGGCGGCGGCGCGGGCGGCGGTCGCCTCGGCGGCGGTGCGTTCGCGGACGCCCTCGGCCGCCGCGAGGCGGCCCTGCGTCTGGGCGAGCTTGTCACGTGCCTCGATCGCCGCCGCGCGCAGGTCCGCGCGTTGCGCGAGTTCGGCCGCGGCGACGGCGAGTTCGGCGGCGGCAGCCTGGTGCTCGCGTTCGCGTTCGGCGGCCGTGGCGACGGCGCGGTCGCGGGCGGCCAGCAATCCGGCGCTGGCGAGGCGGGCGACGACCGTGCTGCCAGCTTCGACGGCGGCACCCTCGAGCACGAGGATCGCCTCGACGCGGCCGTTGACGAGGGGGCGCACCAGCGTCGGGAACGGGTCGGGTTCGATCCAGCCGGCGGCCTCGGCGATCGCGGCGGCAGCGACGGCCGCGGCACCCGCACCGGTCGTCGGGGCCGGGCGCACCGCAGCCATCGGCACCGCGCGCACGGGGGCGAGCCACGGCCAGGCGAACGTGAGTCCGACGACGACCGCGAGCAGCGCGATCGCTGCGAGCAGCAGGCGCGGGCCGAGCGGACGCCGATGGATCAGCACGGGTGCTGGCTGCATGCGCAGCGCCGAGAGGTCGACCTGGCTCATGGGGCCACCTCCATGGCGGGCCAGCCAGCGGCGACGGCGGCACGCACGCGAGCGCGCGCCGCGACGACGACGGCTTGCCGGTGCTCCATCGCGTCGCGCAATGCTTGCTGCGCGCGTTCGACCAGCGGCTCGAAGGCGTCGGGCTCGACGGCGAGCGCCACCTCGGCGGCGGCGAGCGCAGCAGCGCTGGCGGTCGTCATCTGCGTCGTTGCTGCGGCGCGAGCGGCGCTGGCGAGAGCCTGCTGGCGCATCGTGTGCACTTCGTTGTCGGCGGCGATCAGGGCGGTCGCTGCACCCGCTCGCGCGGCGTCGCGGCGGGCCTTGGCAGCGGTGGCGCGCGAGGCGGCGCCGAGCGGCAGGCGCAGCCTGGCCATCGCGTCGAGCGCGCCGCCGCGCAGCGGGATGTCGGGACCGAGCATCAGGCTCGGCCACTGGTCGGCGACGGCGGCGCGGAACTCGGCGTCGGCGACGCGGTACTGCGCCACGGCCAATGCCAGATCGGGGCGGCGCAGCACGTCGGCGTCGTCGCCTGGCGGCGGCAGCAACGCGTCGGGCAGGGCGGCAGGCTCGACGGCCGCCGTCGCCACCACGCCGAGGTCGGTGCGCAGTTCGCCCAGCAGCGCTTCCCGTTCGGCGGCGAGCATGGCGCGTTCGGCGGCGGCGGCACGGGCGGCACCGCGCGCCATCGCCGCCGCGGTCGGGGAAGCGAGACCGGCGCGCACGAAGGGCTCGGGGTCGTGGTCGAAGTGCGTCGGCGTGATCGCGTCGATCGCGGCGATGGCGGCGTAGACCTCGGCCAGATTGCCGATCAGCCGCCAGCGCGCGACCGCCAGTTCGTGGATGGCGGCCGCCTCGCGGGCCTTGGCGGCGTCGATCGCGGCCCCCCGCGGCCCGAGGCCCAGCAGCGCCACCGGGTCGACGGCGAGCGACAGCATCTCGTCGGCACCTTCCCACGCGGCTTCGATCTCGGTCGCGGGGACGTCGGCGCCGGCGGCGCGCGCATCGGCGGCGTGGCGCTGCAGTACGGGGTTGTGCCGCAAGGCGAGGGCGACCGCGTCGACGAACGACAGCGACCCGATCGGCAGCGGTGGAGTCGCGGTGGTCGCGGTGGCGAGGGTGCGAACGTCGAGGTCGGCCGATTCGTACGCGACGCAGCCGGCGAGCAGCGGCCACATCAGGAACAGGATCGGGGGCGGGGCGGGAACGAGCGGGCGCGGACGGTTCATGGCGTGAGTCGGTGGGGACCTGCGGAACGGGCGGATCGCGGGCGCGATCCCGGGGCAGGGGGGCCGCACGGCCGGGCCGGCGGCCGCACGACTCACAAGCGCAGCACGGTGGTGGCGAGCAGTCGGGTGCGACGGTCGCAGCGAGGTGGTCCGGTCGCCGGCGGATGGACCACGGTCGACGGTTCGTTCGCATGCCAGGTCGCGGCGCCGAAGCCGTCATCTCGTGCGACAGCGACGGCGTCGAGTGGGTGGTCGGCGGGCGGCGGCGTGGCGAGATCGACGCCGAGGGCGACGTGCACGCAGCCTTCGCAGCCAGCGCTGCTGGCGTGCGGGTCGCCGCCGTCCGACGGCTGCGCGGCGCGGCGTTCGTGGTGGCCATGGTGACCGCAGCAGGTCGGAGCGGCCGTTCCCGCACCGCGTCCGTCGTCGACGATGGCGAGCGCAGGGCCCGGCAGATGCTCACAGTTCCTCGTCAGCTTGACGTGGCCTGCGCAACAGGGCCGGGCGCAAACGACGAGGCGGCTCGGCAGGCCCAAACCCAGGAGCAGCGCCGCGAGCCAGGCCAGCGCCATGGCGAGCGTGCGGATCCTCGGGCGGGTGTGGAACGGAGCCACTGGGCGAAACGGTGCGAAGGGAACCTGCTGGACGAACGCCGGCGGTGCCCCGGATTTTCGGGGGCACGAGCCAAGAGGAGTGTTGCGCCGACGGGCCACCGTGCTGCGATTCGCGATCGTGGTGGCCTGCGGATCCAAGCCCCTGGAGCCCCGACCTCGATGACCGATTCCCTCTTCGGCGCCGACGCCTACACCCCAGCCCAGATCGCCGAGCGCGTGCGCACCGTCGGCGTGCAGAAGACGCGCTTGCCGTGGTCGACGTCGGCGCTGCTCGGCGTGATGGCCGGGGCCTTCATCGGGCTCGGCGCGCTGATGTTCACCCTCGTTGCGAGCGACGCCAGCCTCGGGTTCGCGGCGCAACGGCTGGTCGGCGGGATGGTGTTCTCGCTCGGGCTGCTGCTGGTCGTGGTGGCCGGCGCCGAACTGTTCACCGGCAACAACCTGATCGTCATGGCGTGGGCCAGCGGCCAGGTCCGCACCGGCGAACTGCTGCGGAACTGGGCATTGGTGGGCTTCGCCAACCTGATCGGCGCCACCGCGCTCGCGACGCTGGTTTGGATGTCGGGGCACACCGCGATGCACGACGGCGCGATCGCGCGAACGACGGTGGCGATCGCGACCGCGAAGGCCGGACTGCCGCTGGCCGAAGCGTTCTGTCGGGGCGTGCTGTGCAACGTGCTGGTGTGCATGGCCGTCTGGATGGGCTTCGCCGGCCGCAGCGTCACCGATCGGGCGGTGGCGATCGTCTTCCCGGTCACGGCGTTCGTAGCGGCGGGCTTCGAGCACTCGATCGCCAACCTGTACTTCTTCCCGTTGGCGTGGCTGCTCGGAGCGCCGCTGCCGTTCGTCGACGTGCTGGCGAACCTGGCCGTGGTGGTCGCCGGCAACCTGGTCGGCGGCAGCGTGCTGGTGGCGCTGGTCTACTGGGTGGTCTATCTGCGGCCGCGCGGTCCGTGATGGTCGGCGGCGGGGGGGCGGGCTCGACGCAGCGTGCGCGCTCGATCGTGGTGCGTGCTATCGTCGGCGTGAGACGCCAAGCCCGGCGACTGCCGGGCCCACGAGGTTCTCCGCCATGGACAAGACCCGGACTCGCACTCGCCTGCTCGAACTGCGCCAGTTGATCGCCGACCGCAAGGCGCGCATCGAGAAGCACCTCACCCGTCGCGACGAGCCCTTGCCGCCGGACAGCGAGGAACGGGCCGGCGAACTCGCCAACCGCGAGACCCTCGAGCAGCTCGGGGACGGCGCCAACGTCGAGCTGCACCAGATCGACCATGCGCTGGCGCGGCTCGACCTCGGCACCTACGGCACCTGCGAACGGTGCAAGGCGCCGATCGCCAAAGCGCGGCTCGAACTGCTGCCCTTCGCCACGACCTGCGTGCACTGCGCCGAAAAGGGCCGCTGACGGCGCGCGCCCACCCCGGGCGCTACGGCAGCGCGTGGAAACGCTCGAGCGCGGCCCGTTCCAGCGCCTCGCGGTGCCGCGGATCGGCGACCGAGATCAAGGCGCGCGCGCGTTGACGGAGGTTCTTGCCGCGCAGCTCGACGGCGCCGTGTTCCGTGACGACCCAGTGCACGTGCGCGCGGGTGGTCACGACCCCCGCACCCGGCTTCAGCAGCGGCACGATGCGTGATTCACCGCGCGTGGTCACCGAGCGCATCGCGATCACCGGCTTGCCGCCCGGCGACAGCGCCGCGCCGCGCAAGAAGTCCATCTGGCCGCCGACGCCCGACCACATGCGTGTGCCGATCGAGTCGGCGCAGACCTGCCCGGTCAGGTCGATCTCGATCGCGCTGTTGATGGCGACGACCTTTGGGTTGCGCCGGATCACGTTCGGGTCGTTGACGTAGCCGATGTCCAGCATCGCCACCTGCGGGTTGTCGTCGAGGAAGTCGTAGAGCCGGCGCGATCCGATCGCGAAGCCGGCAACCAGCTTGCCCGGGTGCACGACCTTGCGCCGGCCGGTGATCACGCCGCGTTCGACGAGCCGCAACACGCCATCGGCGAACATCTCGGTGTGCACGCCGAGATCCTGGTGGCCGTCGAGGGCCGCGAGCACGGCATCGGGGATCGCGCCGATGCCCATCTGCAACGTCGCGCCGTCGTCGATCAGGGCCGCGCAGTGGCGGCCGATCGCACGCTCGAGTTCGCCGATCGTGGTCGGCGGATGCGCCGGCAGTTCGGCGTCGACGGCGACGGTCGCGGCGAAGCGGCTGTGGTGCACGAGGCCGTCGCCGTGCGTTCGCGGCATGCGCGGATTGACCTGCGCGATGACGATCGGCGCGGTGTCGACCGCGGCCCGCGCGATGTCCACCGACACGCCGAGCGAGCAGTAGCCGTGCCGGTCGGGAGGCGACACGTGCACGAGGGCGACGTCGAGCGGCAGAACGCGTTCGCGGAACAGGGCCGGCATCTCGCTCAGGAACGCGGGCACGTAGTCGGCCTCGCCGCGCGCGACGGCGTCGCGGAGGTTCTGGCCGAGGAACAACGCGTTGTGGTGGAAGCTCGACGTGAGGCCGGGGGCGGCGCACGGCGCTGGCCCTTCGGTGTGCAGGTGCACGAGCTCGACGTCGCGCAGCTCCGGCGCCCGCTGCGCCAGTGCCTCGAGCAATGCGGTGGGGGTCGCAGCGCCGCCGTGCACGAAGACCCGCTGGCCGGAGCGAATCAGACGGAGCGCATCGGCAGCGGCGAGGCAGCGCATCGTCGCCGAACGCTATCCGTTGCCTGGCGGCAGGCCAGGGAGCCCCTCGGCGGGGGGGGCGAGCCGCGGCGGCCGGGGCCGACCCTGGGCGGCAGCGGCGATTCCAGGGTGGCGGCTATGCCGTGGGCGTTGGCGGCGGTTTCTTCCCGTTCGATGCAGCACGAACGCGCGTTGCGGTCCAGGAGCGGGTGAATGTTCCCCCGCACCGTCGAGCTGGCGTTCCAGCGCTTCCAGCGGCACCGCGACCCGCGGGCGCTGGCGATCGTGTTCGATCGCACCGCGCCGGAACTGCTGCAGCTCGGCCGTCACCTCGCGAGTCCCGGCACCGATGCCGAGGACCTCGTGCAGGCGACCTTCGTCACGGCGATCGAGGACGCGGCTTCGCACCGCCACGGTGAACGTGTCCTGCCGTGGCTCGTCGGCATCCTCGTCAACCACGCGCGCGCGGCGCGGCGCCGATCGCGGCGCCTCGTCGACGCGTCGCGGTTGCAGGCGGCCGTCGTCGATCCCAACGACGACGTCACCGCGCTCGAGGTGACCGCCGAGTTGCGGCAGGCGATCGATCGGTTGCCCGAGGTCTACCGGCCGGTGCTGCGGCTCGTGTGTGAACACGGCCTGCAGGCGCAGGAGATCGCGCGCACCCTCGAACGGCCGGCCGGCACCGTGCGCGCGCAGATCACGCGCGGCATCGACCTGCTGCGGCGGGCGTTGCCCGTGAGTCTGGCGGGCGGTGCCGCCATCACCGTGGCGAGTGGCCGCGGGATCGCGGCGGTGCGCACCGAGGTGCTCGCGGCCTGCGGGGGAACGGCGACTGGGTTCCTTTCCGCTGTCACTCTCGGAGGTCTGATCGTGCTGCACCACAAGGTCGTGGCCGCCCTCGCGGCGGTCGTTCTCGTCGCGTTGGGTTGGTCGCTGTATCCCCCGGAGCCGCCGCCCGTCGACGCCACGCCGCTCGCCGCGGAAGGGGCGCCGGCCAGTGCCACGGCACCGCTCGGCGTCACGCCGGTGCCCGAACCGGCGGCGAGTCGTACGGCGGTGGTCGAGCCGCCCGCACCGCCGGACTCGTCCTCGGCGCCCACGACGGGCGAACTCGTCGTGCGCGTCGTCGGCAACGGCGCGCCCTGCCGCGGCATCGCCGTCGCCGTGCACCGGCTCGACGAGTTGCAGAACCTGGGCCGGGACCTCGCCTGGCGAACGACCGACGCCGACGGCGCGGTCCGGTTCGTGGACCTGGCGCCGGGCCAGTGGGCGGTCGACGTCGATCGCGTGGGCACCGCGGTGGTCGCGGAGACGACCGCGGGTGCGCGCGTCGAACGCACCGTGACGCTGCCTGGCGGCGTCACCGTGCGCGGCACGGTGCGCGACCGCAACGGCGCGCCGGTGCCGATGGCGTCGGTGGTGCTGGTCGGCAACCGCGCCGGCTACGTGCCGGTCGCGACCGCGGACACCCTGGGTGCGTTCACGGTCGAGCACCTGCAACCCGGCCTCGAGTTGCTGGCGCGTGCGAGCGGCCGGCAGCCTTCGCTCGCGGTGCGGGTGGCTGGCGGCGGCAACGAGGTTCGCGTCGACCTCGTGCTCGGCGATGCCGGGCGCACGATCGTCGGTCGTGTGCTCGATCCCGACGGTTTGCCCGTCGCGGGAGCGGTGGTCGCCGTGCTGCCGTCCGAGGCCGCGGTCGTCGACCCGGCTCGGACCGGCGAGCCGCAGCCGCGCGCGTGGTTCGGGCGGAGCGGCGGCGATGGGACGTTGCGCTGCGAGGAGGCAGTGCCGGGCCGTTCGATCGTGTTCGCGGTCGCGCAGTCGCGTGGTCTGGCGCCGGGCTGGGTCGAGGTCGACACCGGATCGAGCGACGGGTTCGCCGAAGTGCGACTGGCCCGCGGCGCGCGCCTCGAGGGCACGATCCGCCAGGACGGCGCGCCGCTCGAGGGTGTGCAGGTCCTGACCTGGCCGCTCGAGGAGCCGCGCATCGGCTACCTGCTCAACCTGTTCGGCATGCGCTACGCGACGACGGGGCCGGACGGGTCGTACACGATTGCCGGCTTGTTGCCGGGGCCGCAGTCAGTGCGACTCGCGCAGGGCACCGCGCTCGTGAAGAACGAACGCGTCGAGCTGCGCGACGGCGAGACGACGACGTGGCACGCGGAGCTGGGCGGTGGGTCCGGACTGGCCGTGGTCGTCGAGGCGAGCGTTCCCGTGACGAACCTGCGCCTCGTCGCCATCGTCTCGAACAGCACCCTGCGCAACGGCGACACGCCGCAGCTCGTGCCGATCCAGGGCAACGGCAAGGGCGTTGGCACTGGCCCACGCAGCGAGCCGGTCGACGTCGTGCTGGCCCACATGCCGGGCGGCGCGAGTCTGGTGCAGCTCGCAGCAGTGCGGCAGGTCCCGCCCTCGCAGGCCGAGGTCCGGTTCGCGCTCGGCCCGCGCGAGATCCCGTCGCGTTCGATCCGCGGCCGACTCGTGGACGCCCAGGGCGGCCCCGTCGCCGGCGAGACGGTTACGGCGTTGAAGGCGTCGGCCGACGGCCTCGTCGTGCGCATCGAGACGCAGACCAGCGCCGAAGGTGCCTTCGTGCTCGGCCCGCTGCCGGCCGGCGACTACATGCTGCAGGCCGGCTCGTGGCGCGACGCGCGGCCGTTGCACACGGCCGTGCTGACCGCCGATCGCGACGAGGACGTCGGCGATCGGCGCTCGCCCCGGCACTGAACCTCGACGTTCGTCGGGCTCAGAAGCGCAGATCGAACTGCGCGTAGGCGAACTGGCCCGTGGTGTCGCGGCCGACGGCTTCGGGGGCGGCACCGGGCAGGAACACGCCGTAGCCCAGCTGCACTGCCGTCTTCGCGGTGGTGCCCAGGTCGAGTTGCCGCGTCCACACCAGGTCGACTTCGTTGCCGATGGTGCGCGAGTCGGTCTGGCCCGCGGCGATCAGCGTGCCGTTCGGGCCGCCGAAGCTGTCGCGTCCCTCCATCGCCCGGAACCAGTTCCAGGTCAGCGCCAGGTCGGACGTCGGGCACGGCTTGAAGCCGAACTGCAGCATCGGATTCAGCATGTTCTCCCACAGCGCGAGGTCGAGCATGCCCCAGTGCGCGTGGGCCGTCGGGAACAGGTTGGCGAAGCGTTCGCGGTCAGCGGTGTTCGGATCGTCCCCCGACGCAGCGTTCAGTTCGAGCCGCGCCCAGGGCTTCGACTCGCAGGGAAAGCGCCGCGTGACGTGCGCGTGCGCCGCGTAGCAGTCGCCGATCGGGATGTCATCGCCCGACTGTTCGCCGAACTGCGTCGCTGCCTCGAGGCCGAACTCCCACGCCGTGCCCGCGCCGCGCACCCAGCGCGTGCCGAGCGTGAAGCGGTTCTGCGAGGTGCCCGGGGTGAGGCCGTCGTCGTGCAGCAGCATCAGGTAGAGGTCGGCGGTGGTGTTCTCGCAGCACGACCCGCTGGCCTGCAGGCCGGCGAACCACTGGTCGTCGTTCACCGTGGCCGGCATCAACGTCTCGCGCACCTGGAAGGCCCAGGCCTGCAGCGACGAGCCGCTGTCGCACTTCCACGTCTGCACGAGGCCGTCGAACGAACGCGCCTGCGACTTCCAGTCGAGGGTGCCGACCAGGCGGTGGTCGCCGAGCGCGAACTCGGTGCGGCCCAGGCGGGTGGTGCCGCCGAGCCCCGGCGTCTGCTTCAACTCGGCCCAGGCCTGGTGCATGTCGAGGCCTTCGGCGGCATCGTCGAGCGTCGAGGCCTCCTCGCCCCACTCGCGAACGTCCTGGAGCTGCAGCATGGCGGTCAGCCGGTCGGAGAACTCGAGGCCGACGCCGAGGCGGGCGCGCTGGGTGAAGAAGTCGTTGGTGTCCGGCCGGTTGTTGTCGTTCAGATCGAGGTCGATCTGGTTCTCGTAGCGCAGGCGGTACTGGCCGGAGAGCGTGACCTTGCGCACGCCGGGTGCGTTCCACTCGGTGGTCGGGGGCTTCCCTTCGGTGCCTTGTGCCAGCAGTGGGGTTGCGAACAGGCCGAGGAGGGTCGGGATGCGGAGGGTCGTGCGCATGGATGTCACTGTTGGCGGGAATGCCGGGAAAGCGCTGAGGATTTCGAGCAGGGTTTTCCCGTAATCCTCGGGCGACTGCGATCGAAAGTCGCTTTCGCTTCTGGGGCGCTCGTGTCCGGTGCGGGTGCGTCGGAACGGGCTCCCAACCGACGAGTCCGTGTTGCTCGAACGCCGCAACCGCCATCGAGGACTCCAGATGCATGTTGATCCCCGATCCCCGATCCCCGATCCCCCGATCCCCGATCCCCGAATCCCGAACGCCGCGCCGAGCAACAGGGCTCGGTCGGGGCCTTCTCGGACGCGGGCTACCTCCTGGTGTGGCGCGCGGTGGTGGGGATCGTTCGTCGCTACGCACGCAACTCCCTGCAAGCCGAGGAGGCGGTTCATGCAGCGATCGAGAAGGCCTGGATGACCCTGGGTCCCGAAGTGACGACGCAGGAAGCGGCGCCGTGGGTGGTGACGACGGCCCGCAATCTGGTGTTTGCCGCGCGACGCACTGCGGCACGGCGCTGGCCGCTGCGCCCCTTGCGCACGTCTGGCCTCGACGGTGGGCCGGCGGTCGAGTGGAAGCTGAAGGTTGCGGACGCGAACGGTCGCTTGGGCGAGGGCGATCGCCGCGTGTTCGCGATGGTGGTCGACGGCTACTCGACGCAGGAGATCGCGGCTGCGACTGGAGTGGGGGATCGCGCGGTGCGCAAGGCGATCGCGCGGATCCGGGAGGTGTGCGGTCTGTGCGGAATCTCGCCCGGCGAGTTCCGCGCCGTGGCCGTCAGGAGTGATGACGGGTGCGAAGCGGAACCATGACGTTCCGCTGCCGCAGTTCCTATGGCCCAGCAAGTCGGAGCATCGCCATGGATGGTCAGGGTTTCCGCATCACGGACTGGTTGCGCCGCGCCGGCGGCGTTCTGGTGATTCCCGTTCATGGACCCGCGACCGCGAGGATCGACGTGGCCCTGGACCGCGACGGCGGCGCCGTGTCGATGCGGTCACCGGATGCTTCGGCGGGCTTCTACTGGCTTCGCATCGTTCGCGGCGCGAGCCGGGCTCCGGTGCGGCCGACGTAGGGCCCTGCCAAGAAAATGTTGCTTCTCCGGTTCCGTTTCGCGCCGCTCGGGAATGAAGAGGCTGGAACCTGAAGCCCAGTGAACTGGATCTCGGCCAGCGCCGTCGAAGGAGACGGTGCTGGCCGGGACCGCGACGAAAACAACGACGACCTCGAGGCGAACGATGGCAAGCAACATCCCCGGCCGCCGGATCAGCTACGGCGAGACGTTCTACACCGACTGGGCGCCGCGGGGCGGCGACTGCGCGCTGCTGCGGGCGCAGGCACTGTTCAAGGAGTCGACGAACGGCACGATCCAGATCAGCCTGGAGACACGCAGCGCCGAGAGCACGGGCGCGACCCCGATGGAGACGTCGTACCCCAGCTCGGCGCCGAAGCTGCTCGAGTTCGCCGCCGTCGGGGTGAAGACCGCGATCTACACGGCGACTGCCGAGGCCACGACCAACCCGCCGCCGATCCGCGGCTGCAGGGAGCAGGTGCGGATCAAGATCGCCTTCATCGGCGGCAGCAAGGGCGACTACTACGTGGTGCGGCTGTTCGCGCCGGTGTTCTTCGACAACAGCAACATCTGAACGGAGGGTCCGACCATGTGGATGAACACCCAGATCGTGGCGCTCAACACGAGTGCGCAGACGTACCTCACGCCGTGGTTCCCGAAGGGGGCCGACAACGGCGTGTTCACGCTCGAGAAGATCCTGGACACCCTCAGCGGGACGGCGTTCCAGGTGCGCGTGTTCACGAAGAACCGCGAGGACGAAGGCAGCGCGCCGGGGACGGCGAAGGGCCCGTTCACGGTGCTCGGCAGCAGCGCCTTCTACGAGGTCCACTGCACGGGCCTGCTGGACCTGGTGCGGTTCGAGATCAAGTTCACGGCGGCGAGCGCTGGCCAGGGGGTGATCTATCGCTTCCTGCCGCCGACGTGGTACGACTCTGCGGTCTGACGCGGTGCGGTTTCTCTGACCCTCAGGTGGCGCGATGTGGATGAACACCGAGATCGTGGCGCTGACCACGGACAGGCAGACGTACTTCACTCCGTGGTTCCCGAAGGGGGCCGACAACGGCGTGTTCGCGGCGGAGGTCCTGCTGAACACGCTGGACAGGGGGGATCCGCTCTTCATCAGCGTGGCGACGAAGAACCTCGAGGACGAAGGCAGCGCCCCATACTGGGCCGGCGACTTGGAGCAGCTCGGCAGCAGTGCGATCTTCGAGGCGAAGTGCACGGAGCTGAAGCAGCTCGTGCGGTTGGCGATCACGTTCCAGGCTTCGAGCGTTGGTCAGGGCATCGTCCTGCGGGCGTTGCCGCCGACGTGGTTCGACACGGCGGTGTAGCGAGGGCCAAGCCATGAAGACCGCTGAGAAGTTGTTCGGGGCCGAGGCCCAACCCTGCGCAAGCGGGTGTCCTTGCGGCGGCAGTTGCGGGCTTGGTTGTGGCGACAGCGGCTGTGCTTCCGGTGGGCCTTGCACCTGCGAGTCGTCGGGCGGGTGCCAGGACCTGCGCAGTCCTGGCGGCCAATCCACTGCAGCTTTGGTCGTGGCCGACTACGAAGGAGATATCTGGGGCGTGCCCGACGAGATCGATGATGCCAGCGGAGTCAGTTCCGCTGCGTCCGGCGCAGCGAATGGCGTATCTCACCATCCTGTGACGCAAGTCGTGACAACAGCCAGCAGGGCACGCACTGTGAAGGGCGGAACGGCAAGTAGTGCAAAATGGACAGCGAGGCATGACTGGTGCGCCACCATGTTTGTTGACTGTTGCGTAGAAGTCTGGTGCCGACCGATCGCCAACAAGCTTCTGCGAGCCATCAGGCGCAATGCCGTGCATTGTGCTGTGATAGTCAAGACTTGCGATCAACAATACGTTACCTACGAACTCGAAGATAACACGGTACCCGGGAATCGAGTTGCTCAGCAAGGCTCGGAGCGCGGCCTTGAACTCGCTGCGGAGGGCCGCGGTGCTCAAGCGTTCGTGCTTACTGACTCAGTCGACGTGGATGCCAACGGAATCCCAACCGCTGCGGGGTGGTGGTGGCATGATGGTGTATGCTACGAATGCGACGGTTGCCTCGATCCCTGCCGGGTGACAGAGGATCAGTTGCTAGACTATCCTCATCTTGGTACGGACTATGGAGGCCCGTCAGCGACGTATCCAAACTCGAACACCTTCGCACGATGGGTTGCTGAACAGGCGGGTTATGACGACAGCGTTGGCCCTCCGGGAGCGGTCGGATGGAATCCTCCGTGAGGCCATTGTCGAATGTGGCGTGGGCATTCCAATCGCTGGCGTGCTTGCTTGTTGCTTGTTGCTGTGTTGCCCCGTGTCCCTCTCCGATAGCATCTGACGATATCCTGAAGTTCCTGCCGCATGACGTGCGCAGTCTTGTCGTTGTCACGCCTTCAGTTGATTGCCCTAGCCTGCCGTGGGCGCTTGGAGGTATCAAGACGTGTGTGATCGGCGGCCGGGGCTTCCATAGTCGCGGTGCATCTATGGAAGGGGATTGTGAGGCGGTCTGGGTGTGGGAGCGCCTCCCGGGTGGTGTGCCCTCGTGGTGGACAGAGTTGTGCGAGTCGGCTGTGCAACAAGAGGATATTGCTGGCTACCCAACTTACTGCTTCCAAGAACGGCAATGGGGGCCACGGGAGGATTGTTTCTCGATTGTGAACAATACGTATCTCGTCCGCGCGTCGCGCAAGTGGCTCTTGCAGGATGCGCTAGAGCGCACAGGCTCTCTAATGGAGAAGCGGCTTGAGATGTGGGAGCTTCCCGCCCGCATCGTGCGCCCAGCCCCGGTCGTGATGATCCGAGTGAAGGACGAGACTGCTTCCTGGCCGGCCGGGCTTCAGTCTTTCGTGCTCACGGGTCCTGTTGGCGCAGACTTCTGGTTTAATGCGCGAACCAGTGAATCAGCGGCCTTTCGAGACTGGCTCCGTGGACTCGGCGTCGAGGTCGTCGAGCAGCGCGAAGACGAAGGGCATCTCATGTTGCGAGCGCGCAACAAGCACGCGCTAGATTCCGTGGAATGCGACATCCTACTGCACCGCCTATTCGGGTTTCATGTATTCATATGAGCTACACAAGCCTGCTGAAGTCCAGCCGAGCGGCAGCAAGCGGAGCGTCGCCAGGCTCGACGCAGTTTTGGATGGGGCCTATTACGCCGGAGATACAGTCACGATCAAGTGACCAAGTGACTGCGCGGACTCATGAAGGCGTGAGTGAGTGAGTGAGTGAGTGAGTGAAGACGCCATCCATCACTCGGCGAATCGCCGCGGCGCGAACAACGGCATCGCCGGGTGCGCCGAAGCGCCGTCGACGATCTGCTCGGCGAGGCAGCGACCGGCGAGGAACGCGAAGCTCAGCCCGTAGCCGTTGAATGCGAGCAGCGCGAACTGGCCCGGTGCTCCGGGCAGCGCGCCGACGAGCGGCAGACCATCGGGCGTGCCGGCCATGATCCCGGTCCAGAGGTGCGGGAACGCCACGCCGCGCAGCACCGGAAAGTGCTCGTGCACGTACGCGAGCAGGTTCTCGGTGATCTGCGGGTGGTGGCCGTCGTCGTCGAGGATGCCGAGCTGTTCGCCGGGCACCGACCAGCGTTTGCCGCCGATGACGAAGCGGCTGTCCGCGACGCGGAAGTACTCGTAGCAGAAGTTGCTCGACATCGCGCAGGGCGGGAACTGCCGCACCACGTCGGCCGGCAGCGGGTCGGTCGCGACGATCTGGCCGCGGAACGGGAACACCGTGCGCGTGAGCAGCCCGCTGCCGTCGAGCGAGCGCGCGAGCGTCGACGTGCAGTGCACTACGATCGCGGCACGCACTGCGCGGCCGTCGCGAAGGTGCAGCCGGAAGTCGCCGGCGTCCCCCTCGATCGAGGCGACATCGGCGTCCTCGACGATCGTGGCCCCCGCGGCGGCTGCGGCGGCGGCCAGGCCGCGCACCATGCGCACGGGCTGCACGATCGCTTCGCCGTCGAGGAACAGTGCGCCGTGGAACGCGACTCCCGCTGGCAGCCAGCGCGACAGTTCGGCCGGCGGCACGAGACGATGCGGCTTGCCCTCCGCTGCGAGCAGGGCCGCGGCGGTCTGCAGTTCAGTCCATTCGTGCGGCGTCTCGGCGAGGCGCAGCCCGCCGGACCGCTGCAGATCGCAATCGATGTCGGCTTTCGCGATGGCCGCGCGCAGCGCTTCGTGGTTGTCGCGCAGGAAGTCCCAGAGCAGGCGCGCCTTCTCGGCGCCGAACTGACCGTGGATGCGGTGGTAGTGCTCGCCGAGCCCGAGCAGCAGCTGGCCGTCGTTGCGACCGCTGGCGCGCGCGGCGACGACGCGCTGTTCGAGCACGGCCGTGCGCACGCCGCGTTCGGCGAGATGGACTGCGGTGGCGATCCCGGCGATGCCGCCGCCGACGATCGCGACCTCGGCTTCGGCGGGCAGGGCTGAGCCGCGCGCGAACGGCGCCGCTTCGCGCAGCCAGAGCGACGTCATGCCGGCCCCGGGGAAGGATGGTTGCTCAGGATGGCGATCTTCTGCCAGATCTTGCGCGACAGGCCGGTGGTGAGGTCTTCGATGTCGTCGACCGCGTCGACGGCCTGCGGATCGGGGAAGTCCTGCGCGTAGAGCGCGGCGACCTTGCCGACCAGCGACAGCATCTCCGAGCAGTAGTCGAGGTAGCGCGCGAGTTGGAACGGCGTCAGCGTGCGTTCGGGCGACGCCTCGGTGTCGCCGCCGGGGTGCAGCGCGCGATCGGGGTCCTTGGTGAGCTGGTGCAGGTCGACGATGTGCGCGAGCGCGCGCAGTTCGTGCAGCGCCTGCAGGCAGCGCCGGCGCTTGCTGCGCAGCTCGAGGCTCGCGACGTAGACGCCGCCAGCACCGAGGAAGAACAGCATCGACAACGCGGCTTCGAGCTGCTGCAGCGTGTCGGTCCAGTCCCAGGTCGCGGGTCGTTCGACGCGCGAGGCGAGGAACAGCCACGCCAGCAGTCCGATGCCGGCGACCAGCAACGTCACCGAGAGAACGCGCAGGCGCCAGGCGGGCTTGCGGATGCGCTCGCTGTTGGCGGCGTGTCGTTCGGCGAGGGTCCGCAGTTCGGCGACGACGACGAGCAGGTGGGCCGTGGGGAAGCGGTCGCGGATGCGGTCGTGCAGGCGGCCGACCGTGGCGATCAGGTGGGCGCGATCGAGTTGGGAGCAGGGCACGGCGGCATCGTCGCCGTGCGGCCGCTCCGCGCCAACACGCACGTCGGCGTCAGCGGAGCAGAACCAGCAGCGCCAGCAGGCCGATCGCCAGCAGGGTCAGGGTCATCGGGGTGCGATGCACGGTGGTGATGCCTTCACGCATGTTCGGCAGGGCGGCAGGCGCCGCGGCTTTGGTTGCGGGATGGTGGTGCACGGCGAATGACGGGAGGCGCGAGCGGGATAGTCCCGTGGCAGGCGGTGGTTGCGCGCGTCGAGCGTGCCGTTCCCCGGTAAGGTCGCGAGGTGAGGCTTCGCACGCAGAAAGACCACTGCTTCTGGTCGGGATCGCGGTACACTCCTCCGCCTCCAAAAGGGCAGGCTCGCGGCCTGCCTCATTCCACCGTTCGTTTCCGGCCGATGCTCCGCATGCGGCCGTGCGTAAGAAGCCTAGCTGTCCGCACCAACATGAGCAAGGAACTGCGTCTCTTCACCAGCGAGTCCGTCAGCGAAGGTCACCCCGACAAGGTGTGCGACCAGATCTCCGACTCCATCCTCGACGCGATCCTGGCCGTCGACCCCGACTCGCGCGTCGCGTGCGAGACCATGGTTTCGCGCGGGTTCGTCGTCTGCGCCGGTGAGTTCACCACCAAGGCGCAGATCGACTACCAGGACGTGATCCGCGGGGTCATCCGTGACATCGGCTACGCCGACGCCGACATGGGCTTCGACTTCAACTCGTGCGCGGTGCTGACGTCGATCCAGAAGCAGTCGGTCGACATCGCGCTCGGCGTCGACTCGCACACGTCGCAGAGCAAGGAACAGGGCGCTGGCGACCAGGGGATGATGTTCGGCTACGCCTGCCGCGAGACCGACGCGCTGATGCCGTTCCCGATCCACTTCAGCCACCGCATCCTCGAGGCGCTGGCCCAGGCTCGGAAGAGCGGCCGCTTCAAGTTCCTGCGGCCGGACGCGAAGAGCCAGTTGACGGTCGAGTACGACGCGGACAACAAGCCGGTGCGCGTGCACACCGTCGTCATCAGCCACCAGCACAGCCCCGCCGTCAGCAACGAGGAACTGCACAAGGCCCTGAAGACGGTCGCGCTCGAAGTGCTGCCGAAGGCCATGGTCGACGACAAGACGATCTGGTTCCTCAACCCGACCGGACGCTTCGTCGAGGGTGGTCCGAAGGCCGACGCCGGCCTCACCGGCCGCAAGATCATCGTCGACACCTACGGCGGCATGGGACGCCACGGCGGCGGCGCGTTCTCGGGCAAGGACCCGAGCAAGGTCGACCGTTCGGCGGCGTATGCCTGCCGGTGGGTCGCCAAGAACGTGGTCGCCGCGGGCTTCGCGGACCGCTGCGAAGTCCAGGTCGCCTACGCGATCGGCATTGCGCAACCGGTCAGCATCCGCGTCGACACCTTCGGCACGGGCAAGGTCAGCGAGGACAAGCTCACCGCCGCGATCCGCAAGGTGTTCGACCTGCGGCCGGCGGCGATCATCAAGGACCTCGAACTGAAGAAGCCGGTGTTCCGCCGGTCGGCCGCCTACGGCCACTTCGGCCGCGCCGAGTTCGCGTGGGAGCGGACCAACCGCGTCGAAGCCCTGCGCAAGGAACTCGGCTGATCCGTCGCCCGCGCCGCGAACGCTCCAGGGCGTTCCTGCCGGCGCCCGCGGCCACGCCGCAGGCCTCGAACCGGGCGCTGCCTGCGCCCTGACGCCGCGGCGATTCGCGCCTCGACCGGCGTCGAGGGGGCGCCGTCAGGTGCGATCCGGGATTCTGCACCCGCCGCTCGTGCCGCCGGGAATCCCGCCGCCGGACTGGTTTCGCCGGGTTGCGCGGCGACTATGAAGTGCCAGCGAGGCCGGCCCCGAAGCGCCGGACGTGTGCGATGCAAAACGACGTGGAAGTCCTGTTCTGCGAACTCTGTGGCACGTCCGTGTCGGTCGGCGACCTGGCGGCCGGCAGCGCCGTTCGCCACCAAGGCAAGATCGTCGGTTCGTGCTGCCTGCCGGGGTTGCGCGCCGCGGTGACCGGGGCAGCGCCTGCCGCCGTGCCTGCCCCGCGTGCTGCGCGCGACAGCCGGATCCTGCCGTTTGCCGTGATGGTCGTGGCGGCCATCGCGGGAGCGACGATCTTCCTCGACCAGCGGACCGGCAAGGCGTTGGCCGACGTGCGCGAAGCGCAGGCGCGGCTCGTCGAGGCGCACGCGTCCGACAGCCACGTGCTGGCAGGACTCGGCGTGGCGATGGACGCCGTGCCGCGGCGGGTCGAACTGGACGGCGTCGTGGCGCAGATGCGCGAACTCGCCGGGGCGTTCGAACTGGCGCGCAACGACGGCAAGGACCAGGTCGCCGCCGTGGCGCGCGACGTGGCGCAGTTGGCTGCGGCCCAGCGGACGTTGGCGGAGAAGGTCGTCGACCATCGGCCGCTGTTCGAAGACCTTCGCCAACGGCAGGTGCGCATGCTCGACCTGCTGACGACGATGCGCGCGGTAGCACCTCCCCCCGCGACGCCCGAAACGGTGCCCGCGCCGACGCCGCCGGTCGAAGGCGACGCGCCGCCGGCGTTGCCACCCGCACTCGCCGCCCACGTGCAGAAGCTGGCCGCTGCGGATCCGGCGACGCGGTTCGAAGCGGTCGACGAACTGCTGCGGAGCAAGAACGCGGCGGTGCTGGTGCACCTGTTGCCGATGGCCAAGGACGGCGATGCGTTCGTTCGCCGACTGACCGTCGAAGGACTCGCCGAGTTCCGCCGGCCGGAGGTCGTCGAGGCGCTGCTCGTGGCGATGGCCGACAGCGACGAGTGGGTGCGCGACACCGCGTGGCGTTCGCTCAAGGACGTCTCGGGCCAGAAGCTGGCGTTCGACAGCAGCGCGTCGAAGGACAGCCGCGCGCGAGCGTTGCAGAAGTGGCAGGACTGGTGGGAGAAGAGCAAGGCGACGTTCGGCTCGTAGTCGCGCGCTGCGCAAGAACCACGGCCTCGCGCTTCCGATCGGCAGGCGGGTCGCTACAACGCTCGCCCCGCACGGTGGCGTGACCACGCCCGGCGGCACGGGAGCAACGGCACATGTCCTGGCACAACCGCACCAAGATCGTTGCGACCCTCGGGCCGGCGTCGAACAGCGATTCGATGGTCTTGAAGCTGATGCAGGCCGGGGTCGACGTGTTCCGGATCAACTGCGCGCACGCCGACCACGCCATGATCCGCGCCACGGTTGCGCGGGTGCGGCGCATTGCCAAACGCCAGCATCGCGCCGTCGGGGTGCTCGCGGATCTGCAGGGCCCCAAGATCCGCGTCGGGCGCCTGCGGGCAGCCGAGCCGATCTACCTGAAGCGGGGCTCGCAGTTGGTGATCGACTGCACGCCCGGCGTGGTGGGTGAGGTCGTTGCCGAAGGGCGCGTGCGCGTCGGCACCGGCTATCGCGGACTCGCGCGCGACGTTCGCCCCGGCGACCGCATCCTGCTCGACGACGGCAATCTCGAGGTGCGGGCCCTTCATGTCGACGGCGAGGCGATCCACACGCGCGTCGTCTACGGCGGCATGCTGCACCAGTTCAAGGGCATCAACCTGCCCGGCGGCCACGTGTCCGCCGACTGCCTGTCGGCCAAGGACCGTCGCGACTTGCGCTGCGTGCTCGACGCCGGCGTCGACTTCGTCGCGCTGTCGTTCGTGCGCGATGCGGCAGACGTCGTCGCCTTGCGACGGCTGATCGACCGCGCCGGTTCCGACGTGCAGATCATCGCCAAGATCGAACGTCCCGAAGCCGTGCGCGACATCGCCGGCATCCTGAAAGCCTCCGACTGCCTGATGGTCGCGCGTGGCGACATGGGCGTCGAGATGGGGCCGGAGGCGGTGCCGCCGACGCAGAAGCGGCTGATCGATCTCGCGAACGAGGCGCGCAAGCCGGTGATCACGGCGACGCAGATGCTCGAGTCGATGGTGCTCAACCCGCGGCCGACGCGCGCCGAGGCGTCCGACGTCGCGAACGCGATCTACGACGGCACGTCCGCGGTGATGCTGTCGGGCGAGACGGCGTCGGGAAAGCACCCCCTACGCAGCGTACGCATCATGGAGAAGATCATCCGCACCGCCGAGCGCGACGTGTATTCGCGCATGGGGGATCGGCGCCGGCGGGGCGGCGGCGAGCCTGCGTCCGTGACCGCGGCGACCGTTCGTGCCGCCGCTTACGCGGCCTACGAAGCGAATGCACGGCTGATCGCGGTCTACACCGAGACCGGGTCGACGGCGCGGCTGCTGTCCGGCGAACGACCGCCGACGCACGTGGTCGCGTTCACGCCGTCGCAGCGCACGGTGCAGAAGCTGGCCCTGGTCTGGGGCATCGTCGCCCGCAAGATCCGCCCTGGCCGCACCAGCCACCAACTGACCCTGTTCGGCGATCGCATCATGCGCACGCAGGGCCTGGTCCGGCCCGGCGACCGAATCGTGCAGATTGCCGGCACCGTGCGGCAGTCCGGCCTCACCAACTCGATGAGCATCCGGGAGCTCTGATCCCCAGGGCCGGAGCCGCCGGGCCGTTTCCGGGGCGCATGCGGCGTTGACTCCGTCGCGCGCCTCGATAGCATCCTCCGCCTCATTTCGGCCGCGCGCTGCCGCGCGGGCCACCGCACGCTGTCATGACGAAGACCACTCTCGCTACCGTCGCCGACCGCCACAAGGCCATGAACACCTGGCACGTGGTCGATGCGTCCGGCCGCACCCTCGGCCGCATGGCCACGGAGATCGCGACGCTCCTGATGGGCAAGCACCGGCCGGACTACACGCCGTACATGCTCGTCGGCACGGGTGTGATCGTGGTCAACGCCGAGCGCGTGCAGGTCACCGGCAACAAGGCCGAGACGCGCGAGTACACGCACTACACCGGCTTCCCGGGCGGTCTGCGCCACCGGACGCTGGCCGACGTTCTCGCGAAGTCGCCCGAAGAACTGGTCCGCCTCGCCGTGCGCCGCATGCTGCCGAAGAACCAACTGGCCGCGCGCATGATCAGCCGACTCAAGGTCTACCGCGGCGCGTCGCATCCGCACGTGGCGCAGAAGCCGACCGCGCGCAAGTGAGCCGCTGAGTCGAGGACCACCGAGAGCCCAACGAACCCCGCAGCCGAACGAGAACAAGGAACCGATCGTGGCAGTCAACAACCCGTACATCTGGGGCACCGGCCGGCGCAAGACGGCCACCGCCCGCGTGCGCATCAAGCCGGGCACCGGCAAGTTCCAGGTCAACGGTCGCGAGTTCGACCAGTTCTTCGTCACCAGCGACACGCGTCGTTCGGCCCAGCAGCCGTTGGTGGTGACCGAGACGCGCAACAACTACGACGTCTGGGCGACCGTCGACGGCGGTGGCCCGACCGGCCAGGCCGGCGCGGTGAGCCTCGGGGTGGCGCGCGCGCTGCGCGCCGAGAACGAGAACTTCGACAAGGTCTTGCGCGACAACGGGCTGTTGACCCGTGACTCGCGCGAAGTCGAACGCAAGAAGTACGGCCGACACAAGGCCCGCCGTTCGACGCAGTTCAGCAAGCGCTGAGCGTCGCGCGCGCGCGGCCCGCGGAGGGATCGATGGCGGCGAGCAGGCGGTGGTTCTGGGTCGGGTCGCGCAACGTCGTGCGCGACGCCGTGGCGAAGCTGCTCGGCAGCCCGTGCGCCGATGCGCCACTGGCTTCGGCTGCGGCCGGCGATTGCGTCGTGGTCGACGCGTTGGCGGGTGCGGCGGCATCGGCATTGCCGACGGGCCACGTGTTCGGCGGCGTTCGCGCCCTGAAGCAGACCAAGGGGCTGGCCGTGTTCGTCGTCGTCGCCGCCGACGACCGGGTTGGTCCGATGCTGGCCCGGTTCGTCCTGGCCGACGGGGTCGCGACCTGGGACGACGCCCGGCAACGCCTCGATGGCGCGCAACTGCTGCCGCAGACGGGAGGGCCTCGTCGGGCTCCCATCGATGCGCTGTTGGCGAAGCTCGAGCCGCGGCTGTCGGCCACCGGGGGCGAATCGAACCTGCAGCGCCTGTTGCGTTTCGAACGCGAGGACTCGCTGGGTCAGCGCCTGCAGGATGCCGAGACCGGGTTGTTCGACGGGCCCTACGCAGCGCTCAAGCTCGACGAAGAGTGGAAGCGGGCGCACCGGTTCTCGCTGCCGCTGTCGCTGCTGCTGCTGGATCTGGGGGGTGCCGTCGATCGGCTGCCGGCCGACCAGCGGGCCCAGGTGTTCGCGGAGGCTGCCGGGGTGTTCCTGAACGAGTGCCGCGACATCGACGTGCTCGCCCGCTTCGCGCCGACGGTGTTCCTGTTCCTGCTCCCGGGCACCGGGGCCGATGGCGCTGAGGTGCTCGGCAAGCGCATCGTCGCGGCCCTGACCCGCCGCTTCGCCGGTCGCGCCGACGTGCAGCCGTGTGGGGGCTTGGCGACCGCGCCGTCGAGCGAGATCCCGGACCGGCGGACGTTCCTGGCCGTTGCCGAGGCCTGTTTGGCTCGGGCCCGCGCCACCGGCCCTGGCGTCGTCGCCACGTCTTGGCAATAGTCGGCGGCGGTTGCGCATCCGGGCCGAGGCTGCCACGGGCCGCCGACCTGCTGCATGTTCGACCGCTTCATCCGCCTGGCCAGGGCCAAGAAGGCCTTGCGTGAGCAGCGCTTCGAAGATGCGCTGCAAGCCGCGCTCGATCCCGTGATCGCCGGCGATCGGCGCGTCGAGGAACTGCGGCGCGAGGCGGTCGACCAGCTGCTCGCGCGCGCGCGGCATCGCCTCGCCAGCGGCGACGTCGGTGCCGCCAAGGCCATCGTCGATGGCGTGCGGGCCGCAGTCGGTCCGGCCGCGACCGCCGAGCTGGCGGCCGCCGTGGACGCCGCGGCGGCCGATGCCCGCTCGCGCGCCGAGGCGGTCCGCCAGCGGGTCTTGGCAGTGAACGCCGCCGTGGCAGCCGGGGAACTGCGCAAGGCGGAGGAACTGGTCGCAGCACCGCCAGCCCTGCCCGAAGCGGACGCGCAGCGCTGTCGAGTTGCCATTGCCGAGCGACGGCGATTGGCGGCGGACGCGGCGAAGCAGGCCGAAGCACAGCTTGGCGCGGGTGGGCTGCCCGCCAGCCTCGACCTGCTCGCGCGCGCCGAGTTGCTCGATCGTGACCAGCCGCAGGTGCTCGCCGCGCGGCAGGGGCTCGTTGCCGCGGGCGCTGCCCAGGCGAGCGCGGCGTTCGGGGCGGCTGCTGCTGCCGCCGACCTGGACGCGGCCATCGCCCGCTACCGCACGCTGACCCGCGCCCTGCCGGGGCTGGCGACGACCCCGGATGCGCAGCGCGCCGCGGGCGAACTCGCTGACCGCGTGCTGCGCGTCCTGCAGCGCGATTCGGACCTCGCGGCCGCCCAGCGGCTGGCGCGGCTCGTCGAGGACGCGGCGTTGCCGCTGCCGGCACCGGCCGCGGCGCTCGTCACGGCCCTGGTCGCCAGTTCGTCGCCCGTCGCCGGCAGTCAGGCCTCGAGCGCGCTCCAGGACGCCGCCACGGCGGCGTCCGCCGACGCGATCGCTGCCGCTGCCGGTGCGATGCGCGAGCAGGCCGCAGCGGCCGAGCAACGGCTGGCGGCCGCGCGGGCCTGCGTCGACCGCGGGGATCTCGACGGGGCGCGCTCGGCCTTCACCGCGTTGCTCGGCGAAGGGGCCCTGCACACGATGGCGCGGGCCGAACTCGACCTGCTCGACCGCAGCGTCGAGGACCTCGACCGCCGGCTCGAGCAGGCGCGCGCCTCGCTGCGCGCGGGGCAGCTGCGGCAGGCCTGTTCGCTTGCCCTGGCGCTCGCCGGCACGGCGCGCCTGACCGCCGAAACCCAGCAGGTGCTCGCCGAAGCGCGCGCCCGCATGGGCCTCGTCGATCGTGGACTCGACGAAGTGCGCGTCGCGCTGCACAGCCGCGCGTCGGCCTCGGCCGATGGGGTGCGGCATTGCCTGCTGCGCCTCGAGGAACTGGCGAAGGTGCAGGCCGATCACGTCGAGCTACCGCGCATGGTCGCGGCGGTGCAGGCGGAACTCGAAGCGTTGGCGGTCGGCGATCGCCTCGCCGCTGCCCTGGATCGCGCGGCGTTGCCCGAAGTGCTGGCTGCGTTCGGCGAACTCCTGCCGCACCGCGAGCGCCTGCTGCGGCCGGAGCGCCTGGATGCTCGCTGGTTCGACTTCCTGGATCGCCTCGGCAGGCTCGCCGACGCGGCGATGGCCGCGGGACGCCTCGACGACGTCGACCGGTGCGCGGCGCAGTTCGAGGCCTTCGGCGCCCTGCGACCGGAGTTCGTCGGGCGCGCCGCCGAGTGGCGCACGGCGACGGCGACGGCGCGCGCGGCGTCGCTCGGACTGGTGAGCACGGCGCGGGAACGACTCGCCGAACGCGACCTCGCCGAGGCCGAACGGCTGGTCGAGGAGGCCCGCCGGCGCTGGTGCGAGTGCCCGGAGGCGCGCGCGCTCGCCGCCGAACTGCGCGTGCTGCGGCAGCAGACGGCGGTCCTCGAACAGGTGCAGGCGCGGGCGCACGAACGCGACTTCGTCGGCGCGCAGCAGAAGCTCTCGGCGATGCCGGCGGCAACGCCGTTCCTGCGCACCCGGATCTACGACATGAAGCAGAACCTGGCGCGGGCGCAGGGACTCGAGGGTGCGTTCCTGCTGCGGGTCGACGAGGGCGGCGAGCACCTGGTGATGCGCGGCGAGAGCGTGTCGATCGGCAGCGTGCGTCAGCAGCGTGCGGACCTGCCGGTGCTGGCCAACCTGGCGGGACGCCACGCCAGCATCCGCCGCAGCATGTCGTTCCACGGGGGCATGCAGGACTGCGTCGTCGCCGAGGAGGGGGAGGTGCGGGTCGCCGGCAGCAAGGTCGACCAGCGCAACCTGCGGGACGGTGACCGGGTGCTGCTCGGACCGGCCCTCGGCTTCGTCTACCAACGCCCGACCACCCGCTCGCTGACGGTGCGGCTGCAACTGACCGGTGGGTTCCAGGTCGCCGGCACCGATCGCATCCTGCTGCTGAAGGACCGCGGTCGCGACGGCCGCATCCTGCTCGGCCCGGCCGGGGACGTGCACGTGCGGGTCGCCCGTGCCACCGGCGAGGTCGAGGTCTTCGCCAGTCCCTCCGGGCAGCTCCGCGTGTCGTGCGGGGCCGGCAGCGGCACGCTCGACGGCGTGCCGTTCACCGGCGAGCACCCGCTCGCGGCCGGGCAGATCGTCGTGGCTCAGGGCATCACGTTCAGCCTGCTGCCCTGGTGCCGTTCGGCGTGACGCGGCCTTTTCGGGCCTTTCTCGCGTCGTTCCGAATACTGCCGGGTCGCTGCGTAGCGGCGCCGTCCTTGGAGGTGCCCTTGCTCGCCATCTGGATGACCTGCCTCGTCGCCCTCGCCCCACAAGACCCCGTGGCAGCGGTCGCCGTGCGCGGCGATGCCGAACTGAGCTCGGCGGCGGCGATGGCGTCGGCCCAGGCGCGGGTCGACGAGCACGTGCAGGAGCTCTGGCGCGACCGGGCCGAACGCGCCGTCGCGGCGCAGCGCCCGTTCTGGTTGCCCGAACTGCTCACCGACCAGGTCGTCCGCCGGTGGCTGGCCGACCTGCCGTCGACGCAACTGGTGCACGTGGTCGACCGTGAGGACCGCGAGCGCGACCACGAGTTCGGCCGCAGCTGGCAGACGACGCTCTGGGTCGCGGAGGATCGCCAGCAGCAGCAGCGCACCGAGCAGCGGTTGCGCCGGGCGCTGCGCGCCGTCGAGCACGAGACGGCGTGGAAGTACGGCGGCATCGCGGTCGGGTGGACCGTGCTGGTGTTCGGGCTCGGCTGGATCGACCGGCTCTCGCGTGGCTACATGACCGGCCGCCTGCGCGTGGCCGGGCTGCTCCTCGGCCTCGCGGTGCCCGCGGCCGCATTCCTGGTGTAGCATGGGCGTGGCGCGCATGGAGGCTTCCCGCAGCGAACCAGCCCCGGCGACGCCGCCGCGCGTCGATTGGGAGGCATTCTACCGGAGCTACCGGAAGCCCGGTTACCTGCCCGGCTTCGAGATCGTGAACAAGCTCGGCGGCGGGATGTTCGGGCTGGTGTTCAAGGCCAGGAAGGAGTCGATCGGCAAGGACTACGCCGTGAAGTTCCTGAAGGTCGACGACGACACCGTGCGCGACGCCGTGATGCGCGAGATCGACAACGTGTCGTTCTTCGCGCAGATCGACCACCCCAACCTGGTCTCGATCGAGGACAAGGGCACGGTCGACGGCATCCCGTACCTCGTGATGAGCCATGCCGGCGAGGACACGCTGCAGAAGCGGATGCAGTCCGGCCAGCTCTCGCGCGACGAAGCGCTGCGCATCTTCGTGCAGGCGGCGCGCGGCGTGCAGGCGCTGCACGACCACTCGCTGGTCCACTTCGACCTCAAGCCCGCGAACATCTTCTTGAAGGGCGACGTTGCCAGGGTCGGGGACTACGGCCTCAGCAAGCTGGTGTCCGCCTCGCGCAACTCGCTGAGCTTTGGCCGCGGCACGCCGTACTACATGGCGCCCGAGATGCTGCAGCGGCGCGGCGACCAGAAGAGCGACATCTACTCGCTCGGCGTGATCCTGTACGAGTGCCTCTACGGCGACGTGCCGTTCCGTGGCGACTCGGAGTGGGAGGTCCTCAAGAAGCACGAGACCGCGGCACCGACGTTCCCGCCGCACGCCGAAGCCGGCGACCGGGCCGTCATCCTGCGGTGCATGCAGAAGCGTCCCGAGGACCGCTTCACGTCGGTGACCGAACTGCTGCACGCGCTGCAGGCCCCGGCCGCGCTCGGCGAGAGCCTGTTGTTCTCGACGAAACGGCCCGCGCCGGTGGCGCGCCCGGCGGCGACCGCCGCGCGTGCCGAACCGCCGCCGCTCGGCCGCAGCCAGGCCACGGGGCAGCAGGCCGCCGACGGCCCGCCGGGCATGCCCTGGCGCGAGAACGAGCCGCGCGGCGCGTTGCGCGTCGTCGTGGGCGGCATCTTCATGTTGCTCGAGGCGTGCATCTGGCTCGTGCTGCTGCCGGTGCGCACGATCAGTGTGTTCGCCGGCCGCGGCCTCATGTGGGCGCTGAAGCTGCCGTTCCGGATCCTCGCTCTGGTGGCGCAGCTGATGGCGTTGCTGGTCGCCATGGCGGCGCTGCTGCTCGTCGTGGTGGCGGTGCTGAACCTCCTCGGCGTGCTGTGACGAGGGTCTGGTAGCATGCGCGCAATGGATCGTGTGCACGACATCGCGCGCCTGCAGGCGATGGACGAAGGCGCCTGGGCGGCGCTGCAGGACGACTACTTCCGGCGCATCTACTTCTACGTGAAGCGGTACGTCGGCGATCACCAGACGGCCGAAGACCTGACGCAGGACGTGTTCCTCGGGGCGCTGCGCGGCATTCCCGGCTTCGACCCGGCGTACACGCTCGACCAGTTCCTGTTCGGCATCGCCAAGAACCGCGTCATCGACCACTACCGCAAGCACAAGCTCACGCTGGTGCCGGGCAAGGCCGACGATCACGGCGACGCGAGCCAGCTCTGGCTCGACAACCTGGCGCAGGACCAGAAGCCGCAGCCGAAGGAGCGCGTCGTGCGCAGCGAGGACGACGGCCGCCAACGCAAGGTGCTCGCGCAGATCCTGCGCGACTACGTGGGCGAGCTCTGGTCCGCCGGCGAGTTCCAGAAACTGATGGTGCTCGAGTTCCTGTTCGTGCTCGGTGGGCGCAACAAGGACGCCGCCACGCGCTTCGGCATCGCCGACGAGAAGGCCGTCGCGGGCATCAAGTTCCGCGCGGTCGAACGGCTGCGCGGGCTGGCGCGTCAGCACGACCCGAACCACTCGTTGTTCCTGGGCCTCTGGCAGCCGGGGGCGCGATGAACGAGCCCGAGATCGACGCCAAGCTGGCGTTCACGGTGGCGACCGTCTGGCGCGAGGAGCGCATCTCGTGCCCGCATCCGCACCTGCTGCAGAGCTGGTTGCAGGGCGGCCTCGACGGCGGCGCGCGCTCGTTCCTCGAGTTCCACCTGCGCGACAGCAAGTGCCCGTACTGCAATGCCGTCGTCGACGACCTGCGCGCCCGGGATGCGGCGGCGCAGAGTCCCGTGCTGGCCGACATGCGTGACCGGCTGCTGCGTTCGACGGTTGCGGCGCTGCGCCAGACGCGGGCCTGACCGCGACGCTGGCGCCGAGAAATGTCGGACGGCGCCGAATAGTGCGGCGCGGCCCCGTAGCGGTGCGTGGGAACGACAGTGTTCCCGGTCAACCTACCCTACGGAAACGACATGATTCGCAAGACTCTCAAGTGGACACTCATCGGCGGCGCGGTGCTCGGTGGGGCTGGCTTCCTCGTCCTCGGCACCGACTTCCCCAGCTACCTCGGCACGGTCGCGTCTTCGGTCCGTGAGGGGATTGCCGGCCAGATCCCGGTCGAGATCGAGCTGAAGCGGGCCGAGGGCCTGATCCGGCAGATCGACCCGCAGATCGACACCTGCAAGCGTGACCTGGCTCGCGCCGAGGTCGACCTCGAGGAACTGCAGGCTTCGGTCGGGCGGCTCGAGAAGGTCGTCGGTGCTGAAGAGAAGAAGCTCAAGGTCGGCGCCCGTCTGCTCAGCGGCGCCGAAACCGGCGGCGTCGAACTCGCGGCCGACTTCGGTGCGCGTCGCCGGGTCAGCTCCGACCTCGAGCGCACCAAGGACAGCTTCGTCAACAACACCGCGATCCTGAAGACCAAGCGCACGCTGATCGAACGGCAGAGCCGTGCGGTCGAGGCTGCCAAGCAGCGCCTCGACGCGGTGCGCGCCGAGCGCGTGATCCTCGAGGACCAGGTGCAGGCGCTGAAGACCCAGCAGATGCAGGTCGAGGCGCTCGCCGCGCACAGCCAACGGTTCGACCTCGACAGCACGGCCCTGAGCCAGGCGAAGGAGGTCATCGCCACGGTGAAGAAGCGTCTCGACGTCGCCCAGCGAATGCTCGAGAACGACGTCGCCTTCCACGGCGATCCGATCGCAACCGTCGTCGACGAGCGCAACGTGCTGCGCGAGATCGAGGAACTGTTCGCGGCCGGCCCGGCGGCGACCCCGGCAATCGAGATCGAAGTTCCCGCTCGGCGCTGAGTCGCTAGCGGCGCGTCGGGGCGGTGCTGGCCGCCCCGGCCTTCGGCGCCTTGGGCTTCGGCTGCCAGCCCTTCTCCTGCTCCTGCAGCACGGGGATCATCTCGCGCAGCCGTTGCGCGCGGGCTTCGGACGCCGGATGCGTGCTGAGCCACTCGGGCTGCTTGCTGCCGCCGAGCTTGGCCATGCGCTCCCAGAGCTTGGGCGCCTCGTTCGGGTCGTAGCCGGCCCGGATCGCGTAGCGCAGCCCCTCGATGTCGGCTTCGGTCTCGTGGTCGCGCGAGAACGGCAGCAGCACGCCGACGTTGGCGCCCATGCCGAGTGCCGCCATCACGCCGCTCTTCGTCTCGGCGCCCATCTGCGTCATCCCGAGCCCCGCTTCGATCGCCTGCATCGCTCCCTGCGTCAGCGTGCCCTGCGTCATGCGCTTGCCGCCGTGCCGCAGCACCGCGTGCGCGACTTCGTGGCCCATCACGACGGCCAGGCCGTTCTCGTTCGCGGTGATCGGCAGGATGCCCGTGTAGATGGCGATGCGGCCGTTGGGCAGGCAGAACGCGTTCGGGATGTCGTCGGCCTTCAGCAGCCGCGCTTCCCACCGGAAGTCCTCCTCGCACGCCGCGGCGATCTTCTTGGCGACGCGCTGCACCATCTCGTACTGCGGACCGCTGGTGATCTTGCCGCCGGTCTGCTGCGTGGCCTCTTCGTAGGCCTGGGCGCTGAGCGGCTCGAGTTGCTCGTCGCTGTAGAAGTTGAGATTCGCGCAGGCGGCCGGGACGAAGGCGAGCAGCAGGCACGCGAGGCGGCGCAGGAGGTTCGGCATGCCGCCGATGTTACGGTCGGCCTGCGCCGCGGCCAGACGTCGGCCGCCGCGAACTTGCGCGACCCTGGGCGTTGTTCGATGCTTGGCGGATGCAATCCGATTTGGTGATCGTCGGCGGTGCGCGCACCGCCATGGCGGAGTACTCGGGCACGCCCGGGTTCGGCAAGTTCAAGGACGTGTCCGCGATCGACCTCGCCGCGCACGCGGCCAAGGCGGCGATGCAGCGCTGCGGCGTCAACCCGGAGATGGTCGACGAGACGTTCGTCGGCAACGCCGCGCAGTCGAGCAGCGACGCGATCTACGGCGCGCGCCACGTGGCGCTGAAGGCCGGCGTGCCGATCGACAAGCCGGCGCTCACCGTGAACCGCCTCTGCGGCTCGGGCATCCAGTCGGTCGTCTCCGCGGCGCACGCGATCCGCGTCGGCGAAGCCAGGCTGTGTCTGGCGGGGGGCATGGAGAACATGAGCCAGGTGCCGCACGTGATCCGCGGCGCCCGCGAGGGCTTCCGGTTCGGCGCCGAGCCGAAGATCGAGGACCTGCTGTTCGCGGCGCTCTACGACCCGTTCTGCAAGTTCTTCATGGCGCAGACCGCCGAGAACGTCGCCAAGAAGGTCGGCATCTCGCGCCAGGAGCAGGACGAGTACGCGTTGCGCAGCCATCAGCTCGGTGCCGCCGCGGTGAAGGCCGGCAAGTTCGCCGCCGAGATCGCGCCGCTCACGATCACGATGGGCAAGAAGGAGCTCGTCGTCGACAAGGACGACCACATCAAGCCGGAGACCACGCTCGAAGCGCTGGCCGGTCTGCGGGCGGCGTTCGGCAAGGACGGCACGGTCACCGCCGGCAACGCGTCCGGCATCGTCGATGGTGCTGCGATGCTGGTCGTGACGACCGCGCAGCGCGCGAAGGAACTCGGCCTGAAGCCGAAAGCGAAGATCCGTTCGTGGGGGATCGCCGGTGTGCCGCCCGAACTGATGGGCATCGGTCCGGTGCCGGCGATCCAGCAGGCGTGCCAGAAGGCCGGCCTGAAGGTCGCCGACCTCGACCTGATCGAGATCAACGAGGCGTTCTCGGCGCAGTACCTGGGTTGCGAGAAGGAACTGAAGCTCGACCGCGCGCGATGCAACGTGAACGGCGGTGCCATCGCGCTCGGCCATCCGCTGGGCGCGACCGGCACGCGACTGCTGCTGACGCTGGTGCGCGAGATGGAGCAGTCCGGCAAGGCGCTCGGCTGCGCGTCCGCTTGCATCGGCGGCGGCCAGGGCATCGCGATGATCCTGGAGAAGGTGTGAGGCTGCGATGCTCCCGAGCACGGTGAAGTTCACGGGCCGCGTGCTGTTCCTGACCGAGGACCAGGACCGCCTCAAGGCACAGCTCTACGGGCACGAACGCCTGCAGTCCGATCCGGCCCGCAAGCTGATCGACAACATCTCGACCGACGAGCTGACTCCCGGGTGGGTCTGCTACTACTACGACGAGACGCTGGCGCGCTACTGCCTCGTCGGCTTGCGCGGCGGCAACGTCAAGCAGGACGCGATCGCCGCCGGCGGCTTCGAAGTGATCGTCAGCGGCGTGTCGAAGGGTTGCGGCAGCTCCCGCGAGACCGCGCCGTTCGCCGAGCTCAAGGCGGGCATCCGGCTCGTGATCGCGAAGAACATCGAGAAGATCTACGGCCAGAACTGCCAGAACATCGGGCTGCTCACGTCGACCGACTTCTCGCTGCTGCCGCGCATCGAGCGTGGCGAAGCGATCCCGATCGAGGAGTTCACCAAGGGTCTCGACCCGATCGCGACCGAGGTCGTGCGGCACGGCGGGCTGTTCGCCTACAACCAGGCGCGGCTGGCCGGCAAGACCGTGCCGCCGGCGGTGACGACGCCACCGCGGCCGATGACCTTGTGCGAGAAGATCATCGCGCGCCGCGCGATCGCCGACGCCAAGACCGGTCGCCTCGGGATTCCGGCCGTGCAGCCGGGCGATGCCCTGTTCGTGCGCACCGACGTGCGGTTCAGCCACGAGTACGTGACGCCGATGGCGGAGGCGTTGTTCAAGAACGGCCTCGGCCCGGACGCGAAGGTCACCGACCCGCAGTCGGTGTTCGCGTTCCGCGACCACCTGACGTTCCTCGACCGCATCATGCCCGAGGCGCACGTGAAGATGGGGCTGCGCGAGCAGGCCGCGTCGCTCGCGACGGTGCAGGAGGCGTTCACCAAGAAGCAGGGCGTCCGGCTGTACGGCGAAGTGCACCGCGACGGCGCGCTCGTCGGCAGCGAGGGCATCTGCCACAACATCGTGATCGAGGATCTCGCCGAGCCGGGGCAGTTGGTGATCGGCACCGACAGCCACACGTGCATGGCCGGGGCGATCGGCTGCTTCGCGTTCGGCGTCGGCTCGACCGACATGGCGAACTCGTGGTTCACCAAGGACGTGCGCGTCAAGGTGCCCGAATCCGTGCGCGTGAACCTGCGCGGCGCCTTGCGACCCGGCGTTTGCGCCAAGGACGTGATGCTGCACCTGCTCGCCGACGCGTTCTTCAAGACCGGCGATGGCATCGGCAAGGTGCTCGAGTTCGGCGGCCCGGGCACGATGGCGATGTCCCTCGACGAGCGCGCCACGCTCACCAACATGGCGGTCGAGGCCGGTGGCTTCACCGGCATCATCGAAGCCGACGACGTGGTGGTGGAGTACATCGCGCAGCAGCGCGGCACCGACCGCAAGGCCCTGCGGGCGCAGATCGTGAAGGCCGATCCGGGCGCGAGCTACTGCAAGACGTTCGACATCGACCTCGCGCGCGTCGAGCCCACCGTGGCGACGCCGGGGGATCCGCGCAACGGCGTCACCTTGCAGAGCCTGCGGGCGAAGGGGCAGACCAGGATCCACATCGCCTACGGCGGTTCGTGCACCGGCGGCAAGAAGGCGGACATGGACATGTACGCCGAGGTCGTGCGCAAGGCAGTGGCCAAGCGGCGCACGCTGCAGGCCAAGACCTACATCCAATTCGGCAGCCAGCGCATCCGCGACTACGCCGACAAGAACGGCTACGTGCAGTTGTTCGAGTCGGCCGGCATCGAGCTGATCGATCCGAGCTGTGGCGCCTGCATCAAGGCGGGGCCCGGCGTGTCGTTCACCAAGGACGAAGTGACCGTGTCGGCGATCAACCGCAACTTCCCGGGTCGTTCCGGGCCGGGTGACGTCTACCTCGCGAGCCCGTACGTCGTCGTCGCCAGCGCGTTCCTCGGCTACGTCGGCGGCCCCGACGAGCTCTGACTGCGCGCGGGCAGCAGGCCACAACGTGCCGAGCACGTCGCGAGCAGCACGAGCAGGCTCGCGGCGAGCAGCCAGAACGCGGCGGTCCACCGCGCGGTGACGCCCTGCAGCAGGCCGGGACCGTCCCAGGAGTGCAGCAGCACGGCGAGCGTGCTCAGCGCGACGAGCAGTGCGCTCGCCGGTCGCGTCGCGTTCCGCGTGACGGCCGCGGGCGTCTCGACGAGCGCGAGGATCGCGACGAGCAGGCACGAACACAGGCAGGTGAACCCTGCGGGCGACTGCCAGCCGGGCGGGCCGGCGTGTGCGCCGAACAGCCGTTCGAATTGCACGCGCACCCAGGGCTGCGTCGTCGCCAGCGCGGCGATGGCGGCGCTGAACAGCAGCACGCGCTGCCAGCGCTGTGGCGGGCCGGTGGGCGCTGCATCGGCAGGGTCGGGGAGGAACGCCAGCACGCGCCCCAAGCTAGCCGCAGGATCCGCCGCTGTCAGGGCGGTCGCAGCAGGGCGCAGGCCCGCGCCGAGGGCAGCCGGTTGCCGCGGCGCTGCGCTCGAGCGTCAGCTCCGGCGCCACTCGATCGGCACCGGCTCGTGCACGAAGTCGTTGCCGACCGACTTCAGCACACGGAAGAACGGCTGGCTGCGCTGCTCGGCGGCGCCGAACCACAGGTGCAGCACGTTGTCGAACCCGACCAGGTACGAGGACGGATCGAAGTCGCTGCGACCGCCGCTGCCGCCCGGCGGCACCATGTCGACGAACAACGGCGTGACGCCTTCGTAGCGCAACATGTCGAGCATTGCCGCGATCAGGAACCGCTGCTCGGTGATCAGCGGGAAGCGGTCCTGGAGCCGGAAGATGTTGTCGAACGCCAGCCGCGCGACCGGCCGCGGTTCGCCGTCGGCGTGGCCGCCCTGGCAGAGCCGGATCAGGTCCCAGTTGAACTTGCCGGGCGCGATGAACTCGGGATGCAGGTAGACGACGCGGAAGTCGGGCGCGAAGCGGCCGTCGGGACCGAGGCACGGCGCCAGCACGGGTTCGCGCTGGCAGATGCGGCGGATCGCGTCGCGGTCCTCGCGCGTCGACACGAACAGCACCCGCTCTCCGGCGCGAAGGCCCGCGGCCAGGAACCGCAGGGCGAGGAAGGTCGCCCGTGTGCCCGGCTCGGCGAGCAGCACGGTCGAACTGCGCATGGCCGGGCCGGTGTTGCGCAGGAACGCGCTGTTGAGGTCGGGGTGGCCGAGGTCGATCGGCGTGTCGCCGCGCTGCGGCACCGCGAACTGGGCCTGGTCGCGCGCCATCGACAACTGCGCGGCCACCGACGGGTAGACGTGGATGCCGGGTCCTCGTTCGTTGCGCGCGCCGAGGTAGACGTCGCGCGTGATGCCGCGGCCCGCGATCGAGAAGTGGTGGATGCCGCGGTAGTAGTACTGATGCCGCGCCTTGCTGATCTCGAGCGCGCGGGCCTTGAAGTCGGTGGCCTCCTCGCGGAACGACAGGTGCAGCATGAGGTCGGTCGAGAACTCCTCCGCCGACGGCAGGCGCAGGTCGCGCGGATGCGCCTCTTCCATCACGAAGATGCCGTGGATCCTGTTCTCGAGCAGGCGCCGGCGCGTCTCGAGCAGAGCCGCGCGCTTCTCGAAGTACTCGAGGTCGGTCAGCAGCAAGCCGACGTTGTCGATCACCACCATGCGCACGGGCGCGACCAGGCGCCAGTTCTCGATCTCGGCGAGGATCCACTCGATGTCGACGGTGGTGCCGCGCGCGCTCTTCTGCTGCAGCGCCGCCGGCCGCGCTTGCGTCAGCACCAGTTGACCGCCAGCGCCACCCGCGGCCTTCAGCACGAGCTTGCTCGGCACCTCGCGCGGTTCGGCGGTGACGACCTGCCCGGCGCGGAACCAATCGAAGTCGAACGCCAGCTTCTTGTGGATGCTGTCGGGCGAGTGCTCGACGGAGTAGTAGAGGTGCGTCGCGCCCTCGGTGTCGTCGAGCCACGCGCGAACGACGAGCTCGAGCGCGAGCAGCGTCTTGCCGGTGCCGGGGCCGCCGGCGAGGCACAAGAACACCGAGCCGTCGTCGGGATACCGGATGCCGCCGGCCAGGATCCCGTCGAGGCCGTCGATGCCGGTCTTCAGCGTCGCGAAGCTCACGTGCGCAGGCTACGACGCGACTCCGCGCGTCGCCATGCTGCGAGTGGCGACCGCTGCGTCAGTCGCCGAGGATCTTCGGCCGCCCGCCGTTCAAGGCGCCGAGGAACGCGACGATGGCGTCGACCTGGGCCGGCGTCAGCTTGCGGTTGAGCTGCGCCTGGGCCATGTGCTGCACGGCCTCGGACAGCGTGCCCATGCTGCCGTCGTGGTAGTAGGGGGCCGTGCGCGCGACGTCGAACAACGGCGTCACCTTGAAGAAGTACTCCTGGCCGGGCGTCGGGTCGATCTCGAAGCGACCGCGGTCCTTGCCGGTCCACGGCTGCATCAGACCGAGTTTCTGCGGCATGCCGCCGCCGAGACCGCGGTACTGATGGCAGGTCGTGCAGCCGACGTTGATGAACGTGTTGACGCCGATGAGTTCCTGGGACGTCAGCGCGCGATCGTCGCCGTCGAGGAAGTCGTCCCATCGCGACCGGGTGTGCAACTGCCGCACGAACGCGCCGAGTGCGTGGGCCGCGTTGGCGACGCCGAGCGCTGGCTCGGTACCGGGGAACACCGTGGCGAAGCGGGCCGCGTAATCCGGCAAGGCAGCGAGCTTCTGGATCGCGGCGGCGGCGTCCGCGTGGCCCAGGTGGGCGCCCAGGCTCTCGGCTGCCGCAGCCTCCACGGTGGCGGCGCGGAAGTCGCGGAACTGCGCGAACTGGCGGCTCGCGTTCCAGATCGTCGGCGTGTTGCGGGTGAGACCGGCGGGCGTCTTCAAGCCGTCCTGGCCGTGGCGCGCGGGGTCGTGGCAACTCGCGCACGACCGGGTGCCGTCCACGGACCAGCGGGTCTCGTGGAACAAGTCTCGGCCCAGTTCGAGTTGGGCCGCGGTCGTGGCGGGGGCCTTCTGGGACGGCGCCTCGGCCGCGAACATCGCGCGCACCGTCGCCGGATCAGCGGCCGTCATCGTGTCGCCGGTCTTGCCAGCGCCCGTCGCCGGCCCCATGCGGAACACCTCGCCGGTGTGTGCGGCGAAGTACAGTTCGCCGTCGGGCGCCTTGTCGATCGAGGTGAACATCAGCGGCCACCGGGCGAGCAGGATGGCCTCGTCGATGGCGAGCGTCTCGCCCGTCGGCGGCAGGTCGATCGCCCAGATGTGGCCGCTCAGGTGGTCGCAGAACACGAACGCGCCGCGCAGGTCGGGCAGTGCGTTGCCTTCGTAGACGTGGCCGGAGATGACCGACATGCCGCGGTCGCGTCCGTACGGCAGCAGTGCCGGCTGCAACTCGAGCGCGCGGTCGAGCTTGTTGCGCTGGTGCGTGCCCTCGACGAACGGCCAGCCGTGGTGCTTGCCGCGCACCACGTAGGTGAGTTCCTCGTTGACGTCCTCGCCGATGTCGCCGGCGACGATGCGCCCGTCGGGCACGAACGCGAACCGCCACGGGTTGCGGAAGCCCCACGCCCAGGTCTCGGGTGGGAAGTCGGGGTTGCCCACGAACGGGTTGTCGGCCGGCACGGCGTACGGCCGGCCCTCGTCGCGGCGGTCGATGTCGATGCGCAGCACCTTGCCGCGCAGGGTCTGGGACGGCGAGCGCCCGATGGTCCACTTGCCCTCTTCGCCGTCGCCGATGGCGATGTAGAGCATGCCGTCGGGTCCGAATCGCAGACAGCCAGCATTGTGGTTGTCCGCGACCATCGGCACGGCGAACAGTTGGCGTTCGTCGACGAAGTTCAGCGTCGCCGGCCAGCCGGAGCGGTCGACGCGCCATTCGCTGACGCGCGCCTCCCGCCGTCCGTCGGCCATCTGCCACGTGTAGTGAACGTACGCCTTGGCTTCAGCGGGGAAACGCGGGTGCAGGGCGAGTCCGATCAGGCCGGCTTCGCCGCCGGTGAAGACGCCGGCGCGGTCCGCCGCCGCCGTTGGCAGCTTGAGAGCCACGCCCGTCTCCTTGCCCACGCGCGAGAACCACCGCACGTCGCCGTTCTTGCCGGCAGCCAGCATCAGCGAGCCGTCGCGGCTGAACTCGCTGCCCGTGGACATGCTGCCGCGGCCGGCGACTGGCTGCATGTCGATGGTGCGGTCGGCGTCTTGGAACTCGTTGGACACCAACATCAACGTCGCTTCGGCGAACTCCGCGCGCCACTCGACCTTGTGCTTGCTCAGGAACTGCTGCTCGAAGAGCGCCATCAACTCGGGCTTGCGGTGGTCGAGCACCAGCCAGACCCGGCCGTTCCACCGCACGAAGGGGACGAGCCGCGCGAGGTAGTACTGGTAGGTCTGGTCTTGCCACTTCGAGGGCGAGTCGAACGGGATGTTGCGTTGGCGCAGTGGCTCGCGCAGCGCGTCGATCGCCGGGAACAGGCCGCGCTCGGCGGGCGAGGCGAGGAACACCGGCTCGTTGCGCCGCCGTTCGAGCAGCGTGTCGAGCAGCGTCGCGCCGGGAGCCGGTGGTCTTGGATCCTGCGGTGCCGGGGTCGCCGGAGCCGCCGGGGTGGAGGCCGCTTGCGGCGTGGCGGCCGGGGTCGCTTCGGCGCATGCCGCCGCGGCGAGCGTGCCGGCGAGCAGGCAGAACCAGGTCGTGAGTCTCGTCATCGTCTCCACGCAGTGCCCACGTAGGGACACCTTTTCGGCAGTTCAGGGAGAGCACCATACCGCGAGAGCACCTTGCCGCGAGGTCGCGTCCGTCCGGCAGCATCGGGCGTGCATCGGCAAGGAGGCGCGCCCGACTCCAGGGGCGGGAACACGAACCCTGCGGCGTATCCGACGACTGGTCAGCGGCGCTCGAACAACGGTGCTTCGTTGGTCGGGAGAAGCGCGGCGAGCCGCGCGATCACGTTCGCGTGTTCCGGCGACCCTGCGAGGTTGCGCAACTGGTCGGGGTCGGCCTGGTCGTCGTACAGTTCCTGTTGGTCGGCTCGGTACCGGATGTAGCACCATCGTTCGTCGCGTACTGCGTGGAGGCCGAATCCCATCGACGTCAGGACGGGAGGCCCCGAACGTCGCGGATCGGTGATCCACGGCAGCAGGCTCGTGCCCTGGACCTGGGGTGGCGTGCTGAGGCCGGCACAGTCGGTGATCGTCTTGAAGATGCCCTGCAGCGACACCGGTGTCGTCACACCGACGCCCGGCTCGGGTTGCCCCGGGACCCGCAGGACGAGCACCGTGTGCGTCGCTTCGTCCCAGAGCGCCATCTTGCCGAGTCGCGCCTTCTCGCCGAGGTGGAAGGCGTTGTCGCCCCACAGCACGACGATGGTGTCCTTGGCGCGCGGGCTCGCGTCGAGGCCATCGAGCATCACGCCCAAGCACGTGTCGGCGAACGCGAGGGTTGCCAGGTAGGCCTGGTTGAGTTCGCGCATCAGCGGGACCAGTGCCGCCGGTCCGTCGGCGGCCAGGGCACGCTTCAAGAACGACTGCAGTTCGTTGCGGCTGTCGTCGGGCACCGCGGTGATATCCAGCCCGAACCGCGGCAGGTCGTCGGTGTCGCTGCGCCACGAACGCAGCGTGCTCTCGTCGATCGCCATCTCCTCGGTCGGGAACCGGGCGAAGTACTCCGCGGGCACGCACCACGGGAAGTGTGGGGCGAACAGGCCGCAGGCCAGGAAGAACGGTCGGTCTTCAGGCAAGGTCACCGCCGCCATCTGCTTGTCCACCGTTTGCAAGCTGGCGGTGCCCTTGGTCAGCAGCTCGGCGATGAAGCAGGCGTTCTGGTAGTCGTGCATCTGCGCCACCGGCGTGTGCGTGATGCCGTAGCGGATGTAGGTGTCCGGCGCGTTGTACTTGGAGGTGACGTCTTGCTTGTGTGGCGGACCGCCCTCGTACCGGTAGGGGAATGCGTCCCACGAGAGTTCGCGATCGGTCCAATCGGCGACGCGCCCGTCGCCCTGCGGCTCCGGTTTCGAACGGTGGAAGATCTTGCCGACGCCGGCGGTGAACCAACCGTGCTGGCGCAGCCACTGCGGGAGGGTCACGGCTGCAGCCAGCGGTGGGCACTCGCGGAAGTTCTGCCGATGGAGGTGGTAGCCGCTGGTGTGCGCTGGCACGCCGGTGAGGATCGCGGTGCGCGACGGGCCGCACAGCGGTGCCGGGCAGTAGGCGCGATGGAACGCGCGGCCGCTGGCCGCCAGCCGGTCGAGATTCGGCGTCAGGCGCTTGCGCACCTCGGCGCGGCGCGCTGCGTCCGGGTAGATCGTCCGCAATGGACTGCCCGGCTGCTCGCCAAGGAAACCGACGATCGCGTTGAGGTCGTCGACGGCGAGGAACAGGAAGTTCGGGCGCTCGGGTGGGTCCCAGCGTGGACGCGTGAGGGTCCAGGTGATGACGCCCACGATCGCCAAGACGCCAGCGACGAGAGATGCGACGACGAGTGGTCGATGGGACATGGGCGACTTCCCGAGCGTACGACGGGATCACGACGACTGTCCAGTCGCCGGCATGTGCCGCGTCGGCGTGGCGACCGCTCGGTCGCAACGCCAAGATGGAGCCCGTGCTGCCCGATCCGACCGACTTCTGCCGCCTGTGGCTGTTCCGCCATCCCGAACTCGACGCCGCGCACGCCCAACTCGCCACCGGCGACGGCGTCGGCGAACTCAGCCGGCGAGGCCGTGCGCAGGTGCTGCGCTGGCTCGAACTGCTCAAGCCGGTCGCCATCGGCGCGGTCTGGTCGGGACCGCAGCCACAGTGCCACGGACCGGCGCGTGCCATCGCCGAAGCCCAGCAGCAGGAAGCCGTGGCCGATCCGCGGTTGCGCGACCAACACATGGGCCGCTGGCAGGGCCGCTCCTGGTCCGACGTGATGCGCGACGAGGACGGCGCAGTGCGCACGTTCTTCGCCGAGTTCGGTGAGGCGAAGGCTCCCGGCGGCGAAAGCCTCGGCGACGCCGTCGAGCGCATGCTGGCGTGGTGGACCGAGACCATGCCCAAGGTCGCCGGCAAGTCGCTCGCGGTCGTCCTGCCCGGGTCGCTGCTGAGCGGTTTCGCGGCGGCGATGCTCGGCATGCGGCTGTCGCGGTGCCTGTCGCTGAACCTGCCGTACGGCGGTCTCGGCGTGCTCGACGTGTTCCAGAACGGCGTCCGGATCGGCTGCTGGCATCCCGACGCGCTGCGTGAGTGAACCGCAGCGCGTCGTCCGCCAGCTTCAGATCACGATGCCGGTGGCGCCCGTCAGGCCCCAGCCGGCGGCGGTCCACACGGCGATCTGCGTCGTGAGGCAGTGGCCGAGCGGGCCGAGGCCCGGCGGAATCGGCAGCGCGTACGGCGGCGTGCCGTTGGTGCCGGCGACGGTCATCGACGCCATCACCAGGATCTCCGGCATCGCCAGCGTGCCCGGCAGCCCGAATGCCGGCGACAGCAACGGCGCGCCGAGCGGGATCGGTGCTGCGACCGGCAATCCGATCATCAGGTAGATCGGCGCGCCCACCGGCACGGCCGGTGTGACGACGGCGGCGTGGATGCGGAACGCGGGGTTGCCGCCCACCTGGGCCATGGCGAGCGGCACCGTGTTCTGCAGCGTCGGTCGGATCGCGGCGAGAAGGGGTTGGCCGGCGGCGATGGGGATGCCGACCTGGGCGGGAGCGGCGGCGGCGAGCAGGAAGCAGCACAGCAGGTTGCGGGTGGCGTTCATGGCGGGTTCTCGGTTCGGGGTGGGGGATCGGCGCGGGGTTCGGCGCCTTGCCTGCTCCAGCGAAAGGCGGATCCCGTTCCCAAGGTCGATTCCTCGTTCGCCCAGGGTGGCGTGTCGTTGAGGCCCGCGCGGGGCCTGGCTACAACGCCGTCGACGCCGCGTCGCCCGCTGGTTCGCTGCGGCATCCGCGCATGAGCCACTCCCGGGACGCTCGCGAGCAGGAACGCCTGATCGACTACGTGCGCCAGGCGTTGGCGCGGCTCGACGCCGGCGAAGTCGTCGATCCGGTCGCGCTGTGCCGCGACCATCCCGAACTCGCGCGGCCGCTCGCCGACGTGCTCGGCATGGCCAGCGATCTGCCGCTGCTGCAGCAGGCGGCGCTGCGCGAGGACCCGCTGGCCGGTGTCGTGCTCGCCGGCCGCTACCGCCTCGCCGCCTGCCTTGGCCGTGGGGCGATGGGCGTCGTCTACCGCGGCGAGGACCAGGAGCTGCGGCGGCCGGTCGCAGTGAAGATCCTCGACGTGCGGCTGTTCCACGACGCCGAGGCCGAGCGGCGGTTCGTGCGTGAGGCCGAAGCGCTCGCTGCGCTGCGGCACGAGAACGTCGTCGCCGTGCACGACCGCGGCCGCACGCCGGAGGGCATCTGCTTCCTGGTGATGGAGCTGCTCGAAGGCGGCACGCTCGCCGCCCTGCTCGACCGCATCGCCAACGGGGAACAGCCCGGTCCAGCGTGCGCAGCGCTGCTCGGCGCGCCGATGCCCGAACCGAGCTGGTCTCGGCAATGCGCGCGTTGGGCGCGCGACGTCGCGCAGGCGCTCGGCGCCGCGCATGCGCACGACCTCGTGCATCGCGACGTGAAGCCGTCGAATGTGTTCGTGACCCGCACGGGTCGCCCGGTGCTGCTCGACTTCGGCATCGCCGCGCGGGCGTTCGAACCGCGGCTCACGGCGACGCAGACGACCCTCGGCACGCCGTGGTACATGGCGCCCGAGCAGGTGCAGGCCGGCGGTGGTGCCCCGGCTGCGCCGCCGCTCGACGTCTATGGGCTCGGCGCGTCGTTGTGGCACATGCTCGCCGGGCGGCCGCCGTACGAGGGCGACGCCGCGACCGTGCTGGCCGCGCTGGCGACGAGCGACCCGCCGCCACTGCTCACCGTGCAGCCCGGGTTGCCGCGCGACCTCGTGGCGATCGTCGAGCGCTGCCTCGAACGCGATTCGAAGCGTCGTTACCCCGACGGCAACGCCTTGGCGCAGGACCTCGACGCGTTCCTGCAGCACGCTCCGGTCGCTGCCCGCCCGATCGGCGCCCTGCAGCGTCGGCTGCGCGGCTGGCGGCGGGCGCCGGCGCGTCCGCTTGCCGTGCTGGCGGCGGGCATCGCCGTGCTCTCGACGGTGATCGTCGTGCCGATCCTGCGCGAGCGGGATGCCGAAGCGCGTCGGCGTGAGAAGGTGGCGCTCGAGGCCACGTTGCCATCGCTGCTCGCGATCGAAGGCTGGCCCGACGAACGGGCGATGGCCGTGCTCGTGCCCGAGCATCGCGTCGGCGTGCAACTGCTGGATCGCATTCTCGCGATCGACCCGCAGGACACCGCGGCGCGGTTGCTGCGCGGCTGCCTGTTCGACGACCTCGGAGAACACGAACTCGCTACCGCCGACCTGCAGGCGCTCGCGCTCCAGGACCGCAGCCCCTTCCTGCGCGAGTTGGCGCGGCGCTACGCCGCATCGGCGCCCGACGAGCACGGTGTGCGCATCGTCCTGCTCGATGGCCTGCCGGATCCGGTGTCGCCGGGCGACTGCTTCGTCGCCGGCGTCCACGAACTGCGCAACTGCCACGTGCCGGGGTTCGAGACGCGCGCCGACGATCTGTTCGCCCGCGCCGCGCCGGTGCTGCCCGCGGCGCGAGCCCAGCGGCTGTTCTCGCTGGCGGCGTTGGCCGAGAACTCGCCGGAGCCTGCGAAGTCGGCGCTCTGCAAGACGCTCTACGACGAGACGGTCGCTCTCGAGGTCGTGCATGGCGGACCGACCGCGCGCACCACCGCCATGCGGGGCGTCGCCCTGCTGATCCAGAAGCGCTACCGCGAGTGCGTGCCGGAGTTCGAGGCATCGTTGCGCCTTCGCCCCGACCGGCACGGGCCGCACCACAATCTCGGCGTCGCGCTGCGACGACTGCATCGGCTCGACGACGCGGAACGGCACCTGGCGCGCGCGCTCGAGCTGCGACCGTTCGCGTGGAACACGCGCTACACGCAGGCGCAGGTCGCGGCGATGCGCGGCCAGTGGTCGCTGGCCAACGAGATCGCGGGACGATTGGAGAAGACCGGCCGGCGCAACGAAGCCGCCCGGCAGCCCGACCTGGTTGGCACGCTCGCGATCGAAGAGGCCCTTGCGGTCCAGGAGAGCGACGCGGCGGCCGCCAAGGCGGCGGCGGCCCGCGCAGTGATCGCCTATGACGAGTCGTTGGCGGCGCGCAACAGCCGCGCCGTGCAGTTGCGCCGCGCGTTCGCCGCAGCTCTGGCGGGAGACCAGCGGAGCGCCGCGTTGGTGCCGTTCGCGAAGGCGATGATGGGCGACCCGGTCAACGCCTACCAGCTCGGCAACCTGGCGTTCCTGATCCCGCCGCAAGGACTCGACGGCGCCCAGGCGGCCCAGCTGCAGGCGTTGCTGCGGCGGCTGGCGCAGCGACTGGCCGATGGGGACGAGGCGTTCATCGCGCAGATGGAGGAACTGATCCCGCCGGACGCGACGACACCGGCGCCGGAGAAACGCTGAGCCCGGCCGGAATCCGCCTTGGGATCACGGTTCGCGCTACGCTCGGGTTTGCGTATGGCCGAGATCCTCGTGCGTTCGTCGTTCGCCGCGGCGTTGGTCGCCGCGGCCCTCCCGGCGCAGTACGCGCTCCATGAGTCGCGGGGTCCGCTGTCGGGGGCGGCCGTCGTCGTCGCGTTGGACGGCGGCGTGTTCGGCACCGACGCCGTAGCCCGGGCGCACCGGAACGGCATGCAGTCGGGCGCCCTGCAGCCGCTGCCGCCGGGCACGCCGAACCTCGCCACGATCCTCGCCGGGACAGCACCCGCTGGCCTCGACGTCGACGACTGGAGCCTCGGGCGCGACGACGTGATGTTCAACGCGGCGGGCGTGGCCGCAGTGCCGGCGAGTTCGTGGGCCGTCCTGTCGTTCTCGCTGCGGCACGCCGCGACCGGCGGCGTCGCCGGCTCGCGCATCGCGCAGGAGGCCGCGCTCGGCAGCCTCGGCTCTGCCCTGTTCTCGTGGACCTACTTCGGCAGCGCGTTGCCGAGCCAGCTCGTCGACCGCACCGAACGCTCGCACTCGCGCCAGGAACTCGGCCTGCCATCGACGTCGACCGCCGACGTCGACGCGATCGACTTTCCGGCGATGCTCGGGCGGGACCAGCAGAATCTCATCGGCGAGGAGCCGGGGTGGGTTGCCCTCGACCCGTACCCGCGCGCGATCTACTTCACGGTCTCGCACGCCACCCGTGGACTCGTGCCGCCGGCGTGGTGGGGTGGTGTTGGGCCGACCCTGCCGAGCGGGGCCACGATCCTGTGCGTGAGCAAGGCGAGCGCGTCGGCGCCGTGGACGCAGCCGACGGTCTGGAAGCACTGGTTCGAACTCGGCCTGCTGCAGAACGACGACATCGATGGTCTGGCTGTCGACATCGCGCGGAGCCGCGTGCTGTTCTCGTGCGCGGGGTTCACGCAGGTCGACCAGTTCATGGTCGTCGACCTGAGCACCGACGGTGCGCCGCAGCCGCAACCGGCGACCAAGCCCGGCGGCCAGCGCGTGAGCACGTCGGTCGGCGCGGCCGGCAACGACGACGTCGATGCGATCTGCACGCTGGATCCGCAGATCGGTTCGAGCGGCAATCCGCCGGGCGGCGTGGACGACTTCGGCAGCTCGTGCGGAACGCCGCGGCCGGGACTGCTCGGCGTGCCGAGTGTGCACGGTGCCGCTTACCGTCGGTTCGAAGGCGGGCGCTTCTTCGACGCGACGATCGTCGGCTGGCCACCGGTCCTTGGCGCGGGCCCCGGCTACGCGGCGTTGTTCGCGACCGTCGGCGATGCCGTCGACCTGATCCCGCTCGGGCCCGTGCACGTGCGCAACCCAGCGTCGGCGATCCCCGGCAATCCGATCACCTGGCCGTGGGCGATCCCGCCTTCCTACGTGCTGAGTGGGCAACGCATCACGCTGCGGTGGGCGGCGGCCGACCAGGCGCTGACCGAGATCGCCGAAGCCTGGCCGGTGCAGGTCTGGCTGTGAGCAGCGACTGGGCGGAGTTGCATGCCGTGGTCCGCGCGGCCGCGGCCGGGGATGGCGCGGCGCAGCAGGAGCTCGTTCGCCGGTGCTACGAAGACGTGCGTCAGCTCGTGCACCGCGATCTGCAGGGCGACTTCCGGCAGCGCCACCGCTGGATCCTGCCGTTGTTCAGCACGCACGACGTCGTGCACGAGGTCCTGATGGCCGTCGTGCGGGATCTGCACGACACCGAGTTCGATGGCGCGAGCCAGTTCTTCGCCTACCTCGGCACGCTGGTCCGTCACCGCCTGCTCGACGCCGTGCGCTTCCACGAGGCCGCGCGCCGCGACGGCAAGAAGCAGGTTGCCGAGGGCACGCAGGCGCTCGCTCTGGCGGCCGGTCGCGACCCGACGCCGACGCTCGCTGCTTCGCTCGGCGAACGCGCGGGTCTGGTGCGCGACGCCTTGGCGGAGCTGCCTGAACGCCAGCGGCGCGTGCTCGAGCTGCGGTTGCTCGAAGACGCGACGTTCCCGCAGATCCGCCAAGCGCTCGGCTACGCGTCCGATGAGACGGCGCGGCAGGCGTTCCACGACGCGCAGGCGCGGCTGCTGGTAAAGCTGCGCACTCGGGGCTTCGGTCGGACCGCGAACGACTGAGCGCGGCGCGTCGGCCGGATCAGCCGTCCTTCTTCGGCATCTTGCAGCCGGCCGGTGCGTCGGAGGTGCCGCACTTCGGCGTGCAGCCGCCGCCGTCGTCCTTCTTCGCGTCGCTTGCGTACGAGGCCGGCCGGTAATCCGTCTGGTAGAAGCCCGAGCCCTTGAAGATGACGCCGGCACCGGGGCCGATCAGGCGTTCGAGCTTCTTCTTCTTGCACGCCGGACACTGCCGCAGCGGGTCCGCCGAGATGCTCTGGAACTCCTCGAAGCGGTGGCCGCAGGCGCTGCAGGCGTAGTCGTAGGTGGGCATGGCGCGGTCCTAGGTGAGTGGGGCCGGGCCGGCGACGACGACGCGGCTGTGCCGCACGACGCGGTCGCCGAGCTGGTAGCCGGTCTGCAGCACGCGCAGGATCGTTCCGGCCGCGACTTCGGCGGACGGCTCGGTCGCCACGGCTTCGTGTCGCAGCGGGTCGAACGGCTGGCCGAGGGCGGCGATCTCCTGCAAGCCGTGCCGTTCGAGCGCGCTCGCCAGCAGCATGCGCGTCATCCGTACGCCTTCGATCAGCGCCTTGCCGTCGGCGTTGCCGGCGTCGTGCGCCGACAGCGCCATGCCGAACGAGTCGAGGGCCGGCAGCAGTTCCTGGGTGATGCCTTCGAGCACACGGCGCTTCTGGTCGTCCATCTCGCGCTGGGCGCGCCGGCGCACGTTCGCCGCATCGGCGAGCTGGCGTTGCAGTTGCTGCTCGAGCTGTTGGCACTCGTCGCGCAAGCGCGTGAGTTCCTGCTCGTGGGTCGGGATCTCCACCGTTGGCTCGGCCGGCGGCGGCTTCGCCTGGGGGTCGTTGGTGCGTGGATCGTTCACGGATCAGTCCTCACGAGAAGATGTCCTTCACCTTCTCGAAGATCGTCTTCTTGCCCAGCTTCTTGCCCTTCTTGCCGTCGATCTCGTCGAAGCGGCGCAGCAGTTCGTGCTGCTCGTCGCTGACCTTCTTCGGCACGTCGACCTGCACCTGCACCACGAGGTTGCCGCGGCCGTAACCGTCGGCGCGCGGCAGACCGTGGTTGCGCACGCGCAGCTTCTCGCCGGGTTGCGTGCCGGCGGGGATCTTCATCGCCACCGTTTCCCCGGTGATCGTCGGGATCTCGATCTCGTCACCGGCGACCGCCTGGCGGAACGTGATGCGCGACTGCATCAGCAGGTCGTCGCCAAAGCGCGTGTAGACGTCGTGCTCCTTGACGTGCAGCACGACGACCAGGTCGCCCGGCGGGGCGCCGCCTTCGCCCGGCTCACCTTGGCCGGCGATGCGCTCGGTGTGGCCCGACTCGATGCCGGCCGGAATCGTCAGCGTGATCGGGCTGTCCTTCGGGATGGCGCCGCGGCCGTTGCACTTCGTGCACGGGTCGTCGATCGAGTCGCCGGCCCCTTGGCAGGTCGGGCACGTCTGGCGCAGCTGGAAGAAGCCCTGCTGGCGCATGACCTGGCCGTGGCCTGCGCAGGTCTTGCAGGTGCGCTTCTGCGTGCCCGGCTTGGCGCCGGTGCCGCTGCAGTGGGCGCAGGGCTCGGGGCGCTTCAAGGTGACGGTCTTCTTCACGCCGGTCGCGACCTCTTCGAGGGTCAGCTCGAGGTCGGCCTTCAGGCTGGCGCCGCGTCGCCCACGGCCGCGCCGTCCGCCGCCGAACACCTGCTCGAAGAAGCCGCCGTTGCCGCCGAACAGGTCGCCGAACGCGGCGAAGATGTCCTCGGCCGACTGGAAGCCGGCACCGTTGCCGCCCGGGCCATCGACCGCGGCGTGGCCGAACTGGTCGTACCGGGCGCGCTTCTCGGCGTCGCCGAGCGCCGCATAGGCTTCGGCGCCCTCCTTGAAGCGACGTTCGGCGTCGGTGTTGCCGGGGTTGCGGTCGGGGTGGTTCTCGAGCGCGAGCTTGCGGTAGGCCTTCTTGATCGTCTCTTCGTCGGCCTTGCGGTCGACGCCGAGCACTTCGTAGTAGTCGCGCTTCTTGGCCATGGGGGCGTGGGAGTCCCGATGCGAGGGCGGGGATGGTGAGCCTATCGGTTCGCCATCCCCGCCGGCTTGGCTGCGGTCTCGGCCGTCAGCTCGTCGACCCTTCGACCGCCTTCTTTTCGTCGGCGATCGACGTGACCATCGTGTTCGTGGTCAGCATCAGGCCGGCGATGCTGGCCGCGTTCTGCAGCGCGCAGCGCACGACCTTCGTCGGGTCCACGATGCCCGCCTTGAACATGTCGACCCACTGCGCGGTCAGCGCGTCGAAGCCCTCGTTGGGCTTCTTGCCGAGCGCCTCGTCGACGACGACCGAGCCGTCTTCGCCGGCGTTCTCGGCGATCTGGCGCATCGGCATCTCGCACGCGCGCTTGACGATCTCCACGCCGAACTGCTGGTCGCCCTTCACCTTCAGGGTGTCGAGTGCCTTGGCAGCCCGCAGCAGCGCCACGCCACCGCCCGGCACGATGCCCTCTTCGACGGCAGCGCGCGTGGCGTTCAGCGCGTCCTCGATGCGCTGCTTGGTCTGCTTCATGTCGGCCTCGGTCATGGCGCCGGCGCGCAGGATCGCGACGCCGCCGGTCAGTTTGGCGAGGCGCTCCTGGAGCTTCTCGCGGTCGTAGTCCGAGGTCGTCTTCTCGATCTGGCCGCGCAGGCTGTCGGCGCGCGCCTGGATCTCCGCCTTCTTGCCAGCACCCCCGACGATCGTCGTCGCATCCTTGGTGATGCGGATCTTCTGCGCGGTGCCGAGCTGCTCGAGGGTGACGTTCTCGAGCTTGATGCCGAGGTCCTCGCTGATGCACTGGCCGCCGCACAGCGTGGCGATGTCCTGCAGCATGGCCTTGCGGCGGTCGCCGAAGCCCGGCGCCTTGACGGCGCAGACGTTCAGCACGCCCTTCAGGCGGTTGACGACCAGCGCGGCCAGCGCCTCGGACTCGACGTCCTCGGCGATGATCACCAGCGGCTTGCCGGCGCGCGACGTCGCTTCGAGCAGCGGGATCATCTCGCGCACGTTCGAGATCTTCTTCTCGTGCACGAGGATCAGCGCGTTCTCGAACGACGCCTCCATGGTCTTCGGGTCGGTGATGAAGTAGGGCGACACGTAGCCCTTGTCGAACTGCATGCCGTCGACGTGCTCGAGCTCGGTCGCGGCACTCTTGCCCTCCTCGACCGTGACCACGCCTTCCTTGCCGACCCGCAGCATCGCGTCGGCGATCAGTTCGCCGATCGCCGTGTCGTTGTTCGCCGAGATCGCGCCGACCTGGGCGATCTCCGCCCGGTTCTTGTTGTCGACCTTCTTGGCCATGCTCGCGAGCTGCTCGACGACGGTGGCGACCGCCGCGTCGATGCCTGCGCGCAGGTGGTTGGGGTCCACGCCCGACGTCAGGTAGCGCTGGCCGATCGTCAGGATCGCCTCGGCGAGCACGGTCGCCGTCGTCGTGCCGTCACCGGCGACATCGTTGGTCTTGCTGGCGACTTCGCGCACGAGCTTGGCGCCCATGTTCTCGAACGGATCCTCGAGCTCGACTTCCTTGGCGACGGTGACGCCGTCCTTGGTCACCTGCGGGCCGCCGAACGACTTCTCGATGATGACGTTCTTGCCGGCCGGGCCGAGCGTGACCTTGACGGCCTTCGCGAGCTTCTGGACGCCGGCGACGGCCTTACGGCGTGCCTGGTCGTCGTACATGATCTGCTTGCTCATCGGATCAGCCCTCCACCTTCGCGAGGATCTCGCTCTCGCGCAGGATCTTGAGGTCCTCGCCGCCGACCTTGACGTCGCTGCCGGCGTACTTGCCGAACAGCACGATGTCGCCCTTCTTGACGTCGAGCGCCTGGCGCTTGCCGTCCTTGCCGAACTTGCCGTTGCCGACCGCGGTGACCTTGCCGCGCTGCGGCTTCTCCTTGGCGGTGTCGGGCAGCAGGATGCCGCCGGCGGTCTTCTCTTCGGCGTCGAGCACCTTCAGCACGACGCGGTCTTCGAGGGGTCGCAGGGAAGTCATGATTCGTTACTCCGGTTGAATGTGGGGTTGTGGTGGGGTGGGGAGCGCCGGCTCACATCTCGCCGTGTTCGCCGCCGGCCTTGTCGTCGTCCTTCTTGGCGTCGGTGATCACGCAGTCCGTCGTCAGCAGCAGGGACGCGATCGACACCGCGTTCTGCAGGGCGCTGCGCGCGACCTTGGTCGGATCGACGATGCCTGCGTCGAGCATGTCGCCGTACTCGCGGGTCAGGGCGTTGAAGCCGAACGACGCGCTCTTGTTGGCGAGCACCTTGCGGGCGACGACGGCGCCGTCGACGCCGGCGTTCTCGGCGATCTGGCGGATCGGCTTCTGCACGACGGTCTTCATCAGCTCGACGCCGAAGCGGGCGTCGCCGGTGAGATCGAGCTTCTCGAGCGCCTTGCCGGCGCGCAGCAGTGCGGTGCCGCCGCCGGGCAGGATGCCCTCGGCGATCGCCGCGCGCGTCGCGTGCAGGGCGTCCTCGTAGAGCGCCTTGCGTTCCTTCATCTCGGTCTCGGTGTGCGCGCCGACGCGGATCTCGGCGATGCCGCCGGTCAGCTTGGCGAGACGCTCCTGCAGCTTCTCACGGTCGTAGTCGCTGGTGGTGGCGTCGATCTCACGCCGGATCTGGTCGGCGCGAGCGGCGACGTCAGCGGCCTTGCCCTTGCCTTCGACGATCGTGCAGTTGTCGCCGTCGACGATCACGCTCTTGGCGATGCCGAGCTGGCGCAGGTTGACCTTCTCGAGGTCGAGGCCGAGGTCTTTGAAGATCGCCTCGCCGCCGGTCAGGATCGCGATGTCCTGCAGCATGGCCTTCCGGCGGTCGCCGTAGCCGGGCGCCTTCACCGCGCAGACCTTCAGGATGCCGCGCAGCTTGTTGACGACCAGCGTCGCCAGCGCTTCGCCCTCGACGTCCTCGGCGATGATCAGCAGCGGCTTGTTGCTGTCCTTCAGCTTCTCGAGCAGGGGCAGCAGCGTGCGAACGTTGGCGAGCTTGTCCTCGTGCACGAGCACGTAGCAGTCCTTGAACTCGACCGTCATCGCCTCGGCGTTGGTGACGAAGTGCGGCGACAGGTAGCCGCGGTCGAACTGCATGCCGGTGGTCAGCTTGATCTCGGTCTCGAGGCCCTTGCCCTCCTCGACCGTGATCACGCCGTTCTCGCCGCCGACCTTCTTCATCGCGTCGGCGAGCTTCTCGCCGACCTCGGGGTCGTTGTTGCCCGAGATCGTCGCGACCTGCTTGATCGCCTTGTACTCGTTGGCCGGAACAGCCTTCTTCATCGCCTTCAGTTCGTCGACGAGCGTCTGCGTCGCCGCGCGGATGCCCTTGATCAACTCGGCGTGGTTGGCGCCGGCGGTCAGGTACTTCATCCCCTCTTCGCAGATCGCGTGCGCCAGCAGCGTCGCCGTCGTCGTGCCGTCGCCGGCCGCGTCGGACGTCTTGCTGGCCGCTTCGCGCACCAGCTTGGCGCCCATGTTCTCGTACTTGTCGGTGAGCTCGATCTCCTCGGCGACCGTGACACCGTCCTTGGTCACCGTCGGGCCGCCCCAGCCCTTGTCGAGAACGGCGTTGCGGCCACGGGGGCCGAGGGTGGAGACGACGGCTTTCGCCAGCTTGGCGACGCCGCGCAGCACGGCTTCGCGGGCGTCGTTTTCGAACACCAGTTGTTTGACCATCACAACCTCAGGGGGGAATCTGGATACTGACGTGAAGAGGGCGGCAGCGATGCCGCCCTTGGAAGGCGGCGCTGCCAGGAAGCGAGCTGCCCCGTAGCAGGGCGGCTGCCGAATGGGCGCGCCGCAAAGCAACTGCGGTGCCGACACGGACCTCGCCAGCGACCCCACCGATCAGGACAGGCACAAGTGACTACAGAATCAATGGTTGAGACCTGTCAGCGCGCGTCCTCCGGGGCCTCGGCGCGGCGACGTCCGCGACAATCTGGCAGCAGTGCTTTCGGCCCGGTTCGCCGCTCGCGTCATTCTGGCATGGCCCCGCTCGTGGTGGTCGCGGCGATGGTTGCGCCGGCCGCCGCGCAGACGCACGACTGCGAACTGCTGCTGCGCGACGGCGCGGTGGTGCGCGCCACGTCGATGGTCGGCACCGCCGACGCGGGCTTCGAGATCACCACCGACACCACCACGCGACGCCTGGCAGCGGGCGAAGTGATCGCCGTGCTCGGGGTGCCGGCCGCGGCGTCGGCGCTGCCTGCGGTGCATCTCGCGGGTGGCGACGTCGTGTTCGGCGCGCTGGTCGGTGGCGATCCGACGGGCAACCGACTCGAACTGCTTTCGCCGGTGCTCGGTCCGGTCGTGATCACCACGGATCGGCTGGCGGCGCTCGTTCCCTCC